>Ga0163153_10003163_pt1 | contig 22419 bp, 7 predicted proteins | sample OliLakLV19MP6IB1_FD_148629 | JGI IMG/M metagenome (GOLD analysis project Ga0163153, IMG submission 148629) | Freshwater microbial mat bacterial communities from Lake Vanda, McMurdo Dry Valleys, Antarctica - Oligotrophic Lake LV.19.MP6.IB-1 | ecosystem: Environmental > Aquatic > Freshwater > Lake...
CTCAGGCCACAGTAACCGCTGCCTCGGCAACCAGCTTGACCGTAACTGTGCCCGTTGGTGCTACCTATCAACCCATCACGGTAAATGTGGGTGGCTTAATCGCCTATTCTGCAATGCCTTTTACCGTCACTTTTCCAGGTGGCGGAACAATTAATGCCTGTTCGTTTGCCGCCAAAGTAGATTTCATAACCGGATCAGATCCTCAATCAGGTTTCATTGGCGACCTTGACGGAGATGGCAAAGCCGACCTGGCGGTGGCGAATCGATTCAGCAGTACCGTATCGGTATTTCGCAATACGGGAAGCGGAGCGGGCAGTATCAGCTATGCCGCCAAAGTAGATTTCACAGCCGGATTACAACCTTTTTCAGTAGCCGTTGGCGACCTTGACGGGGATGGCAAGGCCGATCTGGCAGTGGCAAATGTTCACAGTACCGTATCAGTACTTCGCAATACGGGTAGCGCAGGCAGCATCAGCTATGCCCCCAAAGTAGATTTCACAACCGGAGAACTTACTCTTTCAGTTTCCATTGGCGACCTTGACGGAGATGGCAAAGCCGACCTGGCGGTGGCAAATCAAAATAGCAACACCGTCTCGGTATTGCGCAATACAGGCAGTATAGGCAGTATCAGCTATGCCGCCAAAGTAGATTTCACCACCGGAACAACTCCTCAGTCAGTTTCCATTGGCGACCTTGACGGGGATGGCAAGGCCGATCTCGTAGTGGCAAATTTTAACAGCAATACCGTATCGGTATTTCGCAATACGAGCAGCGTTGGCAGCATCAGCTATGCCGCCAAAGTAGATTTCACAACGGGAATACAACCTCGTTCAGTTTCCATTGGCGACCTTGACGGGGATGGCAAGGCCGACCTGGCGGTGGCAAATGCTCTTAGCAGTACCGTATCAGTATTGCGCAATACAGGCAGCATAGGCAGCATCAGCTATGCCCCCAAAGTAGATTTTACAACCGAAGGAGTGCCTCTTTCAGTTTCCATTGGCGACCTTGACGGGGATGGAAAGGCGGACTTGGCGGTAAGTTGGGGCAGTGGGGTCAGTGGTGCCGTATCGGTATTTCGAAATACGGGCAGCGCAGCGGGCATTATCAGCTATGCCACCGAAGTAGATTTCACAACTGGACAAGCTCCTTGGTCAGTTTCCATTGGCGACCTTGACGGGGATGGAAAGGCCGACCTGGCCGTTGTGAATCGCAATAGCAATACGGTATCGGTACTTCGCAATACTATTGCCAGTATTTCTCCCATTACAATTGCTTCGTTCACTCCTTCTTCGGGGTCAATCGGTGCCTCCGTTACCATCACAGGAACCAACTTTGATACCACACCAGCAAACAACATTGTGACCTTCAATGGCACTGCGGCAGTTGTTACCGCTAGTACTCTCACAAGCATTACTACTACTGTTCCTTTCGGAGCATCTACAGGTAAAATATCTGTCACTACAAATTGTATAACTGTTCAGAGTGCAACGGATTTTACAATCGGTGTACCCGTGCCCGCCATCACCTCCTTTGCCCCTACAAGCGGCCCCATAGGCACAACCGTAGCTATCACAGGAACAAACTTTAGCGCAACACCCGCCAGCAACATTGTTTTCTTTGGCGCTACTCAGGCCACAGTAACCGCTGCCTCGGCAACCAACTTGACCGTAACTGTGCCTGTTGGCGCCACCTATCAACCCATCACAGTAAATGTGGGTGGCTTAATCGCCTATTCTGCCATGCCTTTTACCGTTACGTTTCCAGGTGGCGGAACAATTAATGCCTGTTCGTTTGCCGCCAAAGTAGATTTCATACCCGGTACAACACCTAGTTCAGTATCGATTGGCGACCTTGACGGGGATGGAAAGGCAGACCTGGCGGTGGCAAATCGACTCAGCGCGAGCGTATCAATATTTCGCAATACCAGCAGCGCAGGCAACATCACCTATGCCCCCAAAGGAGATTTCACAACGGGATCGAATCCTTTGTCAGTTGCCATTGGCGACCTTGACGGGGATGGAAAGGCCGACCTGGCAGTGGCAAATAGTAGCAGCAATACCGTATCGGTGTTTCGCAATACAAGCAGCATAGGCAGCATCAGTTATGCCGCCAAACAAGATTTCACAACCGGATCATCGCCATTTTCAATTTCTATTGGCGACTTTGATGGAGACGGAAAAGCCGATCTGGCAGTGGCAAATCTTAACAGCAATACCGTGTCGGTATTTCGCAATACAAGCAGCATAGGCAGTATCAGTTATGCCCCCAAAGTAGATTTCACGACCGGATCAAATCCTCTGTGGGTTTCGATTGGCGACCTTGACGGGGATGGAAAGCCCGACTTGGCGGTGGCAAATCGAGTCGCTAACGTATCCGTTTTTCGCAATACGAGCAGCGGGGCAGGCAGCATCAGCCATGCCCCCAAAGTAGATTTCACAACCGGAACACAACCTGTGTCAGTTTCTATTGGCGACCTTGACGGGGATGGAAAGGCCGATCTGGCCGTGGCAAATGAACTCAGCAATACTGCTTCTGTATTGCTCAATACAAGCAGTGTAGGCAACATCAGTTATGCAACCAAAGTGGATTTCGCAACAGGATCATTGCCTCGTTCAATTTCCATTGGCGACCTTGACGGAGATGGAAAGGCAGACCTGGCGGTGGCAAATAATGGAGGCACCGTCTCGATGTTTCGCAATACAGCCAGTGGTGCTGGCAATATCAGCTATGCCACCAAAATAGATTTCACAGCCGGATTATATCCTTTTTCGGTTTCCATTGGCGACCTTGACGGGGATGGAAAGGCCGACTTGGTAGTGACAAATTATGACGGCAATACCGTATCGGTATTTCGCAATACAATAGGTAGCATTTCACCCCCTACCATCACTTCTTCTACACCATTATCCGGACCAACCGGAACTTCCGTAACCATTACGGGAACTAACTTTGATCCTACTCCTGCTAACAACATTGTAAAATTCAACGGCACTACGGCAATCGTAACGGTCAGCACAGCAACAAGTATAACTACAACAGTTCCAACTGGAGCGACAACAGGAACTATTGAAGTAACTGTTGGTTGTAACTCCGTAACGAGTTCTACAAACTTCACCATCTGCAATCCTCCACCTCCGCCTGGTACAATCTCCAATAGCCGATGTGGCAATGGAACTGTAACAATCACTGCCTCCGGAACTGTAAATGGAAATTACCGGTGGTATGATGTAGCTACTGGCGGAACAGCTATTTTAGGCGAAGTGAATAGTAGTTTTACAACACCCGTGTTAACGGCAACCACAACCTACTACGTTTCCATTTTGATTGGATCTTGTGAAAGTGCACGTGTTGCTGTAACCGCCACCATCAATACGCTTCCTGCTTCACCTTCTATAACTGGAGCATCATCGTGTGGCGTTGCTTCTCTCACACTCAGCGCTTCTGGCGGAACAAGCGGACAATATCGCTGGTACACCGTTGCAACGGGCGGAACAGCAATCACTGGACAAACCAATAGTAGCTACACAACGCCTTCGCTGACCGCAACAACAACTTACTATGTTTCCATAGACAACGGAACGTGTGAGAGTGCGCGCACTTCTGTGATCGCAACCATCAACCTGATTCCTACTGCGCCCATTACAACCGGAGCATCGGGCTGCTCCCCATCAACAATTATTCTTAATGCATCGGGTGGAACAAGCGGACAATACCGATGGTACACCGTTGCAACGGGCGGAACTGCGCTGACGGGACAGACTAATAGTAGTTATACCACTCCATCACTGACAACCACAACCACGTATTATGTTTCTATTAATAACGGAACCTGTGAAAGTGCGCGCATATTAGTGATCGCTACGATCACAGGTCTGTGTGCTCAACCGCCTGTCATCAATACCGCACCTCTCTCCACAACTGTCGGGGGCATAGTAACCATTGATCTGAAGCCATTGATCACTACTTCTGGAACACTCGATGTAAATTCCATTATATTGAACGTGCCACCTTCCAGTGGGGCGATAGCCACGATCACCAACGGAGTGCTCACCATCAGCTATCAAGGGATCGCCTTTACAGGCAAAGAAATTTTTTCAATCCGTGCCTGCGATACCAATGGAAACTGTTCCACACAACAATTCGAAATCGAAGTGGCTGGCGATGTGATGGTTTACAATGCCCTGTCACCCAATGAAGATGGTTTGAACGACATCTTTAAAATTGAATACATCGATCTAATTCCCGAAACCCGAGACAACAAAGTCACCATTTTCAATCGTTGGGGAAGCAAAGTTTTTGAAGTAGACAACTATAACAATACAAGCAATGTATTCCGCGGACTGAATGACAGTGGAAACGAACTCCCCACCGGTACCTACTTCTACAAGATTCTATTTAGCAGCGGCAGAGAAGCAGAAACAGGCTACCTGACACTGAAACGCTAAGAAGTATCACATGATCATGTGATACCCCAGCAAGGTAATTTTGAGGAGATTTGTACGGTACAAGAACATAAAATTTTTGCTATGATTAACAAAATAAAGCTCTTTTTCATCTTCGGTGTTTTATTTTCTACAATCCTCAAAACACAAGCGCAAGCACCAACATTTAACTGGGCTCGAACCATAGGAGCATCTGCTTCCACAGCTTCGGGGAGATCAATAACCTCCGATGCTGCAGGTAATGTGTATACCATAGGTGATTTTTCGGGTACCATGGATTTTGATCCGGGTGCGGGAACGTTCAATCTTACTTCGGCAGTTGGTACTATTTTTATTTTAAAACTTACCGCAGCTGGAAATTTTGTTTGGGCTAAAGCCCTAGGGGGTGCAAATAGTTTTAGTTATGGAGTACAACTCGATAATAGTGGCAACATTTATGCTACAGGCAGTTTTGGGCTTACCAGTGATTTCGATCCCGGTGCCGGCACAGTAAATCTCACCTCAGCAGGAAGCACCGACATCTTCATCTTGAAATTAGATAACAATGGAAATTTCATTTGGGCCAAAGCAATAGGTAACACTGGTATTGATTCAGGAAGGGCAATTGATGTCAGCGGCTCTGGAAATGTTTACACGACTGGAACTTTTGAAGCTACTGTTGATTTCGATCCGGGTACGTCCACCTCTAATTTGACAGCCACTTCTGGTACAGATATTTTCGTTTCGAAATTGGACGCATCAGGAAATTTTGTCTGGGCCAAAAGAATGGGAGGGATAAATTTCGAAGGGGGAGAGTCTATCGCTTTAGATGCTTCTGAAAGCGTTTACACAACAGGGTTTTTCGAAAGCACGGTTGATTTTGACCCGGGAGCGTCCACATTTATTCTAAGCACTTCGGGTGGTGACGACATATTTATTTCCAAATTAGACGTGAATGGAAACTTTGTCTGGGCAAAAAAGGTTGGCAGCTCTGGCCAAGATATAAGTGAGAGCATAAAAATAGATGGAGCGGGGAATAGTTATATTACAGGAGCGTACGATGGTACTGTAGATTTTGACCCAGGTACTGGTACATTCAATCTTACAGGTTCGACAGGTTTTTTTAATGCTTTTGTTTTGAAGCTTGACATAAATGGTAATTTTAGCTGGGCGAAAAGCATAAGTGGAGCAAGTAACCCATATGGCACAGGCATAGCAGTTGATGCAGGCGGAAATGCATTTTCTATTGGGGAGTTTAGTGCGATTACTGACTTCGATCCTAGTGCAGGAACTTTTAATTTGACACCAACGGCAAGTAATGATGGCTATATTTTGAAGCTAGACCCTGCTGGAAATTTTGTGTGGGCACAGGCAATTGGTGGTGCAGGCTCTCAAGCACCTCGCTCCATCAATGTAAACAGTTTAGGGGGCCTTTACACTACGGGATTTATTGCCGGCATCACAGACTTTGATCCAGGTGCCCCGGTTTTCAATCTAACCAATCTAGGTGTCAATGATATATTCATTCAAAAAATGAGTGAAGCATTATTGCCTTCCATTATCACCAACTTCACTCCAACCTCTGGCCCCATAGGCACAACCGTAACCATTACCGGCACTAACTTCAGCACAACACCCGCAAACAACATCGTGTACTTTGGTGCAACACGGGCCACCGTAACGGTTGCAACTGCAACGCAACTCACGGTCACCGTTCCAGTTGGTGCTACCTACCAACCCATCGCAGTAAATGTGGCTGGCTTAATCGCCTATTCTGCAATACCTTTTACCGTTACGTTTTTAGGTGGCGGAACAATTAATGCCTGCTCGTTTGCCGCCAAAGCAGATTTCACAACTGGATCAGGTCCTATTTCAGTTTCCATTGGCGACCTTGACGGAGATGGCAAGGCCGACCTGGCCGTAGCAAATGGTACTGCCGGTACCAATACTGTATCGGTATTTCGCAATACCGGCAGCGGGCCAGGCAACGTTAGCTATGCCGCCAAAGTAGATTTCACAACCGGATCACAACCTTGGTCAGTTTCCGTTGGCGACCTTGACGGAGATGGCAAAGCCGATCTGGTGGTAGCAAATTCTGCAGGCAATGTCGTATCGGTATTTCGTAATACTAGCACTGGCGCGGGCATTATCAGCTATGCCGCCAAAGTAGATCTCCCAACCGGAATAAGGCCTCAATCCGTTTCCATAGGCGACCTTGACGGGGATGGAAAGGCCGACTTGGCATTGGCAAACTTAAATAGCAATACCGTATCGGTATTTCGCAATACGGGCAGCACAGGCAGCATCAGCTTTGCCGCCAAAGTAGATTTCGCAACCGGAACAGCTCCTCGCTCAGTTTCCATTGGCGACCTTGACGGGGATGGAAAGGCCGACCTGGCGGTGGCAAATGCTAGCAGCAATACCGTATCGGTATTTCGCAATACGAGCAGCGGAGCGGGCAGTATCAGCTATGCCGCCAAAGTAGATTTCGCAACCGGAACAGCTCCTCGCTCAGTTTCCATTGGCGACCTTGACGGGGATGGAAAGGCCGATCTGGCGGTGACAAATCAGTCTAGCAACACCGTCTCGGTATTTCGCAATACGGGCAGCGCAGGCAGCATTAACCTAAGTTCTTTTGCCGCCAAAGTAGATTTCACAACCGGAACAAGTCCTATTTCAGTTTCCATTGGCGACCTTGATGGGGATGGCAAGGCCGACCTAGCCGTGGCAAATTTTGACAGCGATAACGTATCGATATTTCGCAATACGAGCAGCGTAGGCATTATCAGCTATGCTCCCAAAGTAGATTTCACAACCGGAGGAAGGCCTTATTCAGTTTCCATTGGCGACCTTGACGGGGATGGCAAGGCCGACCTGGCCATTGTGAATATTATTAGCGGTACTTTATCGATATTTCGCAATACGATAGGCAATGCTCCTACAATCACTTCTTTTACACCATTATCCGGACCAACCGGAACTTCCGTAACCATTACGGGAACTAACTTTGATCTTACTCCTGCTAACAACATTGTAAAATTCAACGGCACTACGGCAATCGTAACGGTCAGCACAGCAACAAGCATAACGACAACAGTTCCAACTGGAGCAACAACAGGAACTATTGAAGTAACCGTAGGCTGCAACACCGTAACGAGTTCTACAAACTTCACCACCTGCAATCCTCCACCTCCGCCTGGTACAATCTCCAATAGCCGATGTGGCAATGGAACTGTAACAATCACTGCGTCCGGAACTGTAAATGGAAATTACCGGTGGTATGATGTAGCTACTGGCGGAACAGCTATTTCGGGCGAAGTGAATAGTAGTTTTACAACACCCGTGTTAACGGCAACCACAACCTACTACGTTTCCATTTTGATTGGATCTTGTGAAAGTGCACGTGTTGCTGTAGCCGCCACCATCACTACGCTTCCTGCTTCACCTTCTATAACTGGAGCATCATCGTGTGGCGTTGCTTCTCTCACACTCAGCGCTTCTGGCGGAACAAGCGGACAATATCGCTGGTACACCGTTGCAACTGGCGGAACTGCAATCACTGGTGAAGTGAACAGTATGTATGTAACTCCATCACTTTCGGCAACCACTTCATATTTTGTCTCCATCAACAATGGAACGTGTGAAAGTAATCGCACCTCTGTGATCGCAACCATCAACCCCGTTCCCACTGCGCCCATTACAACCGGAGCATCGGGCTGCTCCCCATCAACAATTATTCTTAATGCATCGGGTGGAACAAGCGGACAATACCGATGGTACACCGTTGCAACGGGCGGAACTGCGCTGACGGGACAGACTAATAGTAGTTATACCACTCCATCACTGACAACCACAACCACGTATTATGTTTCTATTAATAACGGAACCTGTGAAAGTGCGCGCATATTAGTGATCGCTACGATCACAGGTCTGTGTGCTCAACCGCCTGTCATCAATACCGCACCTCTCTCCACAACTGTCGGGGGCATAGTAACCATTGATCTGAAGCCATTGATCACTACTTCTGGAACACTCGATGTAAATTCCATTATATTGAACGTGCCACCTTCCAGTGGGGCGATAGCCACGATCACCAACGGAGTGCTCACCATCAGCTATCAAGGGATCGCCTTTACAGGCAAAGAAATTTTTTCAATCCGTGCCTGCGATACCAATGGAAACTGTTCCACACAACAATTCGAAATCGAAGTGGCTGGCGATGTGATGGTTTACAATGCCCTGTCACCCAATGAAGATGGTTTGAACGACATCTTCAAAATCGAATACATCGATCTAATTCCCGAAACTCAGAATAACAAGGTCTCGATTTATAATCGCTGGGGTTCTAAAGTGTTTGAAATTGCCAATTACAACAACACAACCAACGTCTTTAAAGGATTAACCAATGATGGCAACGAACTGTCTTCGGGTACATATTATTATAAGATTGAGTTTGCCAGTGGAAGGAAAACCGAAACCGGATATCTTGCGCTGAAAAAGTAGCATTAAAACTCAACCAGCCTTAAGTATTTTTCATCACACTTAATCCCAGATTACGTATTAGGATGCATAATCTGCCCGAAGGGTTGACGATCCTGACGTTTATTGTCAGGATGTCAGGGTTAAACCCTGATACTACTATCAGGATCATGACCGAGGCGTCATGACCTGACAATGAAAATCACCCAATAGGAAAAATATTTTTCAACGTAAGTATTTGATTTTCATTCGTCAAGTTATGCAAATGCATTTCTATTGTGCAACGTGGGTTAATCAGTTTGGCGTTCCTCACATTATCATGTGCTTTTGTTACATGGCTTATTGACTATCTTTAGAAATGCAAATTTTACTTGTCTTGCTGCTGCTTTGGCCCTCATTTATTGTACAAGCTCAAATCACCAGCACCTTTGATACCGATGCCGATGGGTGGACTGCTTTGAATGCTACTGCCGGTGACCCGGTCTACATCTCTGCCGGAGGTAATCCGGGTGGCTTTCTTCAAGCGCGTGACGGAGTGGGTGGTGTTCAATCCAAAATGGTAGCACCGGCCAAATTTCTCGGAAACCGGAGTTTTTCTTATGGCGAGTTTTTGCGCTTCGATTTAAAAGTGGCTCTAGTATCCAACGTCAGTAATAATGATATTGAGATCTATGGCGGAGGCACATCGATTGTTAGAAATGTAAATCCACTGCCCAACACTGCTACCTGGACCACCTATTCACAGCGATTACATGAAGATCAACTGTGGAGAATTGGAAGTACGGCCGGACCCATTGCATCAAAAGAACAAGTAAAACAGGTATTAGCTTCAATTACTGCAATCCATATAGGCGTTGAATATAATTCCGTAACATTTGGACCGACAGATATAGGCATGATTGATAATGTAGTCCTCGAGCAACGCATTCTTCCGCCAGCTCCAAGTATTACTTCTTTCGCCCCTTCCTTTGGAGAGTCAGGAACTTCCATCACGATCACCGGAAGTAATTTTGGTTCAACACCTTCCAATAACACAGTTTACTTTGGGTCAATAGCGAGTACTATTACCAATGCCAGTGCCACCTCCCTCACCGTTACGGTTCCGGCAGGGGCCATGTATGGATCGATTACAGCAATCAATAAAACCACAGGACTCGCCAAACAATCCGTTACACCGTTCACTCCAACTTTTAATGGCGGAGGTAGAATTATTCCTGCGTCTTTTGACCCGAAGTTTGATATCAATCTTGATCCAGCCCCCGGCAATAGAACAAACGGTCTTGCTATGGGCGATCTGGATGGTGACGGTTGGAACGATATAGCGGTTTCTGAAGGTGCTATCAATGATGTTACCATTTATAGAAATCTGGGTGCGGGTGGAGATATTACCACAGCATCCTTTGCCCCCAAATTTTCTTTAACCACGGCAGGAAACCAACCGGGCCTTTATTTTCACGATCTTGATAATGATGGAAAATTAGACATTATGTGCGGCTATGATAATGGCTCTACAATGACTTTTGGCACGTACCGCAACATCAGTACACCTGGCAACCTTGTGTTTGAAGCAGTTGAAGTTTGGCCGGGATTAGTTTACTCCGGGTCGTTTGCCAATGCCGTGGATGTTGATGGCGATGGACTTATCGATTTAATGGCGCAACATGGTAATGGAAGTGTATTCGTAGATTTTTGGATTTCCCAGAATATAAGTACGTCTGGAAATATTGAGTTTGCATACTCCATCAGTTATTTTGGAAGCAGCATACTCGATGCCGGTGCTGGGGTAAGTGCAGGTGACCTCGACAATGACGGCAAGCCCGAAATGATTGTGAAACATAGCTTTGGCAATGCCTTCTCGATCATTAAAAATACTTCAACTCCAGGAACAATTTCTTTTGGTACACCTGTACCATTCTCGATCGGCAGCAATGGCATTATCGTTATTGCCGACTTTAACCTGGATGGAAAAAATGACCTTGCCTGGAAACAAGGTTTTAGCAACGATGACATTCGAATCCGGATCAACACCGATATCGATGGCATCTTAACTACCACTGACTTCGCGACTGAAGTGATTCTGGATTCAGACCTTTTCAATTATGGCGGAATGAGTATTGCCGACATCAATGGCGATGGAAAACCCGACATTATCGCCACCGATCAGGATGATATTGCAGTATTTGAAAATGTTTATTCAGGTGGAGCCTTCAGTGCAAATTCTTTTGTTTCGGCTTATCAGTTGCCGGGAGGAGGCTCAACCGCCTATCCTACAAGTCCGGTAACGGGCGACATAAATGGAGATGGTAAGCCTGAGCTTCTTTTTGGTACTACCAACACAACCCCGCCTCGGGTTTCCATCTTTGAAAATAAAAATATTCGGGCACCAGTCATTTCCCTCACCACCGTTTCACCCCTTGCTGCACCCATTGCGGCAACCGTTACGATTACAGGAAACAATTTTTCACCCATACCTTCCGAAAACAAAGTATGGTTTGGTGCAGTGGAAGCAACGGTGCTCACATCAACATCAACGTTGATAACCGCACAAGTTCCAGCCGGGGCAAGCTATGCACCAGTAAGTGTTACCAAAGCTAAATTGACCTCGCGCTACCACCTTCCATTCGGGACAACTTTTTCTTCCGGTGTTGCCTTTGACAATACGCATTTTGCTGCGCCCATTTCATTTACACTTACCGGAGCTCAATATGATATTAATAATGGTGATCTAAATAGGGATGGAAAACCCGACATCCTTGTTAATGGAAGCGCAGGTGCATCCTACGCTTTCCGAAATACACATAGTTCCGGAGCCATCTCGATTTCTTCTTTAATGGCGGATGATACCTTATCGAATTTTAGCAATTCACGATTAGAAGATTTTGATGGTGATGGTTATCTAGATGTTGCCACGGTAACGGGAAGGGTTAAAAAAAACAATAGCACGTTAACAGAAATTTCTTTTCAGCCAGAAGTAAGTATTCCCCCGGGGGGTAGCACAGTAGACTTTGCTGATTTTAATAATGATGGAAAAACAGACATGACCCTCACAACAGATCTAAGCGGCCAGTTTGATCTGTTAATATTAGAAAACTGGACTACAAACATTCCAGGGAATTTTGTAACCGGAGCTTTCGGCTCATTCTCACAAAACATTTCTTTTGCCAAACCCTCCGCCTATGGAGCTACCCTTACAGGAGATTTTGATGGGGATGGTTTTGCAGATATAGTCACCACAAACCCGGGTGCAAACAATATAAGCCTTTACAGAAACCTGGGCGTGCTAAAGGTGGCACCTACTCAGTTTGCGCCACGAGTTGATGTAGCCGTAGGCGATAACCCCGATAGAATTTACAAAGGTGATTTTGATATCGATGGAAAATTAGATTTGATGCTTTATCACGCAACAGGTACATCTACAACGCTGCTGATCGTACTGCACAATACAAGCACAGCTGGTAACATTAGCTTTTCAAGAATTGATTTAACTAATCCCAGCGTTGCAACCGTTGCTCACATTGCAGATTTAGATGGCGATGGCAAGCCCGAGATCATTACCACCAGCGAAGCTGGTAATCGATTTTCTATTTTCAAAAACATTCATACTAGTGGTGCACTTACGGCCGCTTCGTTTGCTGCACCTTTTAACACTACTGTTACTGCTCCAAGAGGAATTACTACAGCCGATCTCAACTTAGATGGCAAACCTGAAATTATCATTACCCGCGCAGCAGGTTTACTGCTAGTGTATGAAAATCTAATTCCTTCGGTTTCCATAACTTTTGCAACACAACCTGTTAATACAACCATCTGCGAAGGCAGCAACACAACATTCTCTGTAGTAGCAACTGGGGACACTAATCTTCAATACAAATGGCAAATTGATAATGACGGGTTTGATGATTTAACAAATGGTGCGCCTTATTCGGGAGTAACAACATCCGCGTTAACGCTAACCAATCCCGCACTCGCGTTAACGGGAAGTATTTACCGTTGTTTGGTAAAAGGGGATAACACTTCGATTACTCCTTCTACTTGGGCAACACTAATTGTCAATGGAACTCCTGTATTAGTTCAAACGGGTGTTACTGTGTGCACAGGTGTAGAACTCAGCCGACTGCTCATTGCGACAGCGGCTACCCCGGCAGCCTCTTTTAACATCACTTCAAAAACTGTTTCATCTGGCTTAACTGACTCAGGCAATGCATCCGTTCCGGCAGTTGGGGTGGCCAGCAATTACATTTTTAATGATACGTATTTCAATATAGCTGGTGGTACCGTTAGCTACCGGGTTGTTCCGGTGAGCGCAACAGGTTGTGCAGGTGCAGCAATGGATCTTATATTCACCATAGATTCGGCTCCCGTAGTAGCCCCAAACCTGAATCGGCAAGTGTGTAGTGGAAACGTCTCAGGGCTCATGCTGAGTAATGATCCGGGTTCAAGATCTGGTCAGCTTTATAATATTCTCAGTATTTCCGTGGCTCCGGGCCTAATGCCGAATGTTAGCAATGCTGCTGCAGCCACCAATGTATTTTCTGATTATCTCGCCAACGATTCGTTTACCAATTCTACAAATGGTTCATTGAATGTTAGGTATACTGTTGAGCCCATAAGTGACTATCTCTGCTTAGGCGATGCTGTTGATGTGGTGATTACTGTTTTTCCGCTACCCTGTAGCAATCAACCTCCTGTAATTTCAGCAAGTGTATCGTCTGTACCTATTGAGGGAGTTGTTACCATCGACTTGATTTCGTTGCTCACCGATGCTGATAACAACTTGGATTTATCAACCCTCAGAGTGCTCGCTGCCACTTCACTGCAAGGCGCAAGTGCCGTAATAAATAACTCGAATCAATTAGTGCTCGACTATGGTACAATTTTATTCTCAGGCACCGACCGTATTTCCGTTGAAGTGTGCGATCTGTTTGGCGAATGTACCCAACAAGAACTTACCATTGAGGTGGTGGGAAACATTGAAGTTTTCAATGCCCTATCACCGAATGAAGATGGTTTGAACGACATCTTTAAAATTGAATACATTGACTTAATTCCCGAAACTCAAAATAACAAGGTCTCTATTTTCAATCGCTGGGGAAGTAAAGTTTTTGAAGTCAAAAATTACAACAATAATGACCGGTTCTTCAAAGGCCTGAACGATAATGGCAACGAACTGCCCTCGGGTACTTACTTTTATAAAATCGAGTTTGCCAGTGGAAGGAAACCTGAGACCGGATACATTTCGCTGAAGCGGTAATTGGCATACAAAGCAGTCATAATTTGATTTAGGGTATCGCACCAGAGGCGATGAGACGATGTTTGATACAGAAAAGTCTGATAAAAATGGCATAGTAAAGCTAATGATCCTTTTACAAATTGGGATTGTTCAACCCACATTATGCAACAGAAATGCATTTGCATAATTTGACGAATGAAAATCAAATACTTACGTTGAAAAATATTTTCCCTGTTGGGTGATTTTCATTGTCGCTTCGGTCATGATCCTGATAGTAGCACCAGGGTTTAACCTTGGCATCCTGACAGTAAACGTCAGGATCGTCAACCCTGCGGGCAGATTATGCATCCTAATGCATAATCTGGGTTCAATCACAAAATCCCCTTTTTCAGGGATAAAAATTAGAGTTAGGATGATTAATTTACGCAGCGTAAACTATCGTTTTGCTCAGTTGTTTTGTCTACATAATGAAAACGCCATGAAAAATTTCGCAACATTTACTTTATCGCTCTTGCTGGTAACTGGCAGCTGCCTGGCCACCAGCCGCACGGTAAGTAACAACCCTGCGCAGCCCGCGCAATTCAGCACGTTTGCTGCTGCGCAATCGGCCTCGGTCGATGGCGATACCATTCAACTTCAAGGATCACCCTTTCAATATCCCTCGCTCACCGTTACAAAGCGATTGGTGATTATTGGATCGGGCTATGCCCCTAATAATTCGTTTGGCCATCCAACAAATGTCGGGGACATTTTACTATCTAGAAATGCAAGTATAAACGCAAGTGGCACCACGATTATGGGCTTGCTTTGCGGCAACATTGGCCCGGAAGGAAGCTCACTGGCCTGCGATAACATTACCATTATGCGCAATCGCTTCGACAATGCTACCATCGCGCTTACGCTTAGCAATCCGTCTGGCACCTATAGCAAAGGTTGGATAATTGTCAATAATATTTTCAGGGGGCGCATTGATGGTGGATCAAGCTTGTTCTCTCCATCCGCCACCAATATTCTTTTTTCCAATAACATTTTTATTACGCAATCGATCAATGGCTTTAATAGCAGTACAGTTGTTATTGACCACAACATTTTTTTGGGTATCAGCGCTGGAGGTGTTCTAGGCAGCATGTACAATGTGGTAGTGTCCAACAATATTTTCTCAAGGTCACTGGGTTCGGTTTTCGATGCATCATCGGCCAGTGTTGTGTACAGCACATTTAACAACAACCTTTCCAATCTCACCACCATAGCTCCAAGTTTTTACAGTCCCGCAACTGATTTTGCAAACTTTGTGGCTTCTGTTGGTGGTTCCAATACGGGGAGCAGTAACATCATCGGACAAAACCCATTGTTTACCGTAAATGACAACCCAGACGCTTACTCCACTTTGGATAATTACCGGCTACAGCCTTCATCGCCCGGAAAAAATGCCGGTAATGATGGCACCGACTTGGGTATTTACGGGGGGGCTTACCCGTTCCCCAGTGGTGGGGCTATCGGCTCAGGGTTCGATACCAGGCCGATGCCGCCCGTGCCACAAGTAACGGATGTCAATATCCAAAATCCTTCGCTTACCCCCGGCACCCAATTGCGCGTAACCATTCAGGCTACGGTGAATAATTAAAATCAAAAATTTAAACGTAGGACTATGAAACGACTTGTAACCTTAACGCTCTTTACCTTACTGGCTAGCTTCTATTGCCTGGCCACCATTCGCACGGTGAGCAACGATCCGCAAAATCCAGCGCAGTTTACTTCTATACAAGCAGCATTAGATGCTTCAATAGCAGGAGACACCGTTTATGTAAATGGCAGCGCGATTGATTATGGTGAATCGCCTAATGTCGTTAAGCGGCTTGTGATAGTGGGCGCAGGTTACAATCCTGCTGGTCCTCCAAATTTAGCGACCCGTATCAATGGCAGGTTTACATTGTTCAGTGGTGCTTCTGGCACTGTAATTTCGGGCTTTCGATTGGGTGGCTTTTTGGCCAATTCTGGCAATGTTAATAATATTCAAGTTCTTCGCAATTATATTGGATATCTCATCAGTGGAGCCGCGGTAAATTTTAATGGCAGTAATTGGGCTTTTTCACATAATCTGATTGTCAATTGCGGCATTCAGGTGAACAATTCATCTGGGGTACTATTTCAAAATAATATTTTTTCAAATGGAGGCTTCTCCAGTAGCAATCAGCCCTCGGTAATTGTAGACCACAATTTATTTCTTGGTTCAATTAGCCCCTTAAACACGAACATTAGAAATGCTACTGTTAGCAATAATATTTTTGCCCTTACCCAAGGGCCAACCATAGATGCCACCACGCAATCCAATTCGTTTGTCAACAATATAAACGTGCTTACAAACGTAGCGGCCACTGCCCCTATCAATAGCTTTGCGGGCGGACCAAATTCTGAAACAGGAAATTTATACGGAGTAGATCCTCAATTTGTGAGTGTGGCTAACTTTACCAACTACAATGTATTTTTTGATTATCGATTGAAGAGCACATCGCCCGGGAAAAATGCGGGAAATGATGCAACCGACATAGGAATATACGGAGGTGGATTTCCATTCCCAACAGGAGGTGCTTCTGGTGGAGGTTTTGATACAAGCGCACAACCGCCCGTTCCACAAGTGACCAATGTAAATATTCAAAATTCTTCGGTGGCACCCGGCACACAACTTCGTGTAACCATTCAGGCAACGGTGAATAATTAAAATTAAAAAATTAAACGTGAGACTATGAAACCACTTGTAACCTTAACGCTCTTTACCTTGCTGGCTGGCTTCCATTGCCTGGCCACCATCCGCACGGTAAGTAACGATCCTGCAAACCCTGCACAGTTTGCTTCTATACAAGCGGCAGTTAACGCGGCAGCTGCAGGCGATACCATTTACGTTAATCCAAGCATAACAACCTATGTTGGGCCTGTAACCATCAGTAAACGATTGGTGATGATTGGCGGTGGATATAAGTCATCTAACCAATTAGGATATTCCACTACGGTGGGGGAATTCACCTTTGATCGCTCGGGTGGCGATCCTTCTGGCTCGGTGATTTGCGGATTTAATATTGGAACTCAACTGAGTGTGCGTGGTGGGTTTCCTACCATAAGCAACGTTACTGTTTTCCGAAATCGGATTGCTGGTTTAGTTGTTCAGGGCGGCAACAATTGGCTAATCTACAATAATATTATAACAGGCAGTTTTGTTTTAAGTAACAATTCGATACCTAACAACATTATCATTCAAAATAATATTTTTGACGGTGCGGTTTTTGGTAACACGGGTAACGCAAACTTTTTAATTGACCATAACTTATTTGTTGGCAGTCCATTTCTCATTCTCAACAATATTCAATTTGCCACGATTACTAATAACATTTTTGCCACCATCACTAGCGCAACAATCATGAACAGCAACGTGATCTCAAACAATTTTAACAACAACTTAAGTGTTAATTCAAACATAGGTGCCACCGCGCCTACCAATAGTTTTGCTGGCGGGCCCAATACGGCAGCCGGGAATTTTGTGGCGGTAGACCCGCTGTTTGTGAATGCTCCTTTGGGGGCTTACAACGCAAACTATGATTATCGTTTGCAAAGTTCTTCGCCTGTAAAAAATGCTGGTACGGATGGAACAGACTTGGGTATTTACGGTGGCGCTTTTCCATTTCCAAGTGGAGGCGGATCGGGCAGTGGATTTGATACGAGTGCTTTACCGCCAATACCACAGGTGACAAGCGTAAACATTCAAAACGGTACGCTACCTTCTGGCGCTCAGTTAAAAGTGACCATTCAAGCAACGGTGAATAATTAATCTCTGATTGACCTATGAATTTTATGAATAAATTTATACAATCTATTCGAATCGATCGGCCAATGTCGATAGCAAGCAAGCGATGGACTATCGATAATGGAATTAAAATCATTTTGTTTCTTCTTTTCATTCAAGGTTCACTATCGGCACAAACCATCAATCGTGCCGAATACTTTTTTGATGCCGATCCTGGTGTTGGCAATGCCACAGCACTATCTGTTACTGTGGCTGCGGCTATCAATCAAACCTATAATATAAGCACCGCATCATTGGCTACTGGTTTCCATACATTCAATGCACGTGTGCAGGATAATACCGGCAAGTGGAGTTTGTTTACTACGCGCACCTTTTATGTCATCCCAAATCCCTTCAGCACCTTACCGGGTGTAAACATTACGAAGGCGGAATATTTTTACGATACTGATCCAGGTGTTGGAAACGGAGCAAACATTCCTGTTGCATCTAGTCCAAGCTTGAACCTGACGGTCAACACACCGAGCACCGCTTTGACGGCAGGCTTTCACACGGTGAATGTGCGTGTGCGAGATGACAAAGGGCGCTGGTCACTGTTTACCACCCGCACATTTTATTTGATGCCTACCAGCACGCTGCCTGCCGATTTGGTTAAGCTGGAATATTATGTAAATACCGATCCGGGCATTGGGCTCGCTACATCAGTGCCCGTTGCACAAGCACCTACTGTCAATCAATTGTTTAATTTGAATCTTCCTGCATTAACGCCTGGCAACTATACGTTAAATGTTCGAGCAAAAGATTCGAAAGGATATTGGAGTAACCCGGTTGTGTCAGCCCCTTTTACGATTATCGCCTGCACACCGCCTGCGGTCCCAACCGCGACACCCGCGAGCCGATGTGGCGTTGGTGCGGTAACTCTTACAGCTAGTGGGGCTGGTGGCTCACAAGTTTATCGCTGGTATGCGGATGCCGTTACACCTGCGCTACTTTTTACAGGAGCATCTTTTTCGACTCCTTCGTTAACGGCAACCACTACTTACTATGTTTCAATTTTTGACCCGGCTACGTGCGAAAGTAATCGGGTGGCAGCAGTGGCTACCATCAATAACATTCCTGTATCGCCTACAGTTACGGGTGCTGCAAGTTGCGGCCAATCCGCAATTCCATTATTAGCATCCGGTGGAAGCAACGGACAATACCGGTGGTACACTGCATCTACCGGTGGAACTGCCATTGCTGGTGAAGTTACCAGTGTATACACTACACCAGTATTGAATTCAACAACAACATACTATGTAGCCATCAACAATGGAATTTGCGAAAGTGCCCGCACACCTGTAGTTGCCGCAATCAATGCGCCTCCGGCTCAGCCTATAATAACCGGAAGTATTTCTCTGGTTGGAAATGCCCTCACGATTTGCAGTACTAGTCCGCTCACACTCTCAGCCCCAGCAGGGTTTAATTCTTATGCATGGTCAACCGGTGCGGTAACACAACAAATTTCTGTGAGCACAAGCGGCAACTATTCAGTAACAGCAACCGATGCAGCAGGATGTGCAAGTCCGGTTTCAACCACACTAACCATAACAGTTCTTCCGGCACCTTGCAATAATCAAGCTCCTGTTATTAATAGCACGATTACAACAACTACCATTGGCGGCAATGTATCTATTAACCTACTTGACCTGATTTCAGATGCTGATAACAATCTGGTGCTGGCTTCTCTGTCAATTGCTCAGTCTGCGGCAAGTGGAGCAAACGCCACTATCATTAATGGTATTCTCGAAATCGATTATAAAGGGGTCAACTTCTCGGGCCGCGATCAAATTAGTATCCAGGTGTGCGATGCTTTTGGCGAGTGTACCCAGCAAGTTTTGGAGATTGACTTGATTGGTGATATAGAAATTTACAATGGCATCTCGCCTAATGGCGATGAACAAAACGATATTTTTTTTATCCGATATATCGATCTGTTGCAACCCGAAAACAAGGTCACCATTTATAATCGTTGGGGTTCTAAAGTTTTTGAAGTGGAGAATTACAATAATGACGACCGAGTATTCAAAGGCCTGAACGATAATGGAAATGAACTACCTTCCGGCACTTATTTTTATAAAATTGAGTTTGCTTCCGGCTTAAAATCCGAAACAGGATACCTCGCCTTAAAGCGTTAAAAAAAATGTACTGCATCCAACAACCCCAGAAAAAATTATCCTCATCGCAGTATACCTGATCACCTTTACCTCTGGGGAAAAACTAGTTTTGATTTCCATCATCGAACTACGAGCAATTTTTAGCCTGAAACCTGGCAGGAAAAATTATTTTAAGCAGAAAATTTAATACCAAACGAGCGAAAGTTTGTTTCTTTCATTGAATCATATTTTTCATCACTAGAGGCTTTGAAAGCTCTTATTATCCTCTATCTTTAAACAGATGGAAGATAATGAGAAGAGAGTATATCCGGTAGACCGCTGGATTATTGATCCGTTAAGTCGGTTCATCAGCAACAGCACAACCAGTGGCATCGTATTGTTTTCGGCTGCTGCGCTGGCCTTAGGCCTTTCTAATTCACCTTGGTCAGAGGAATTTCAACAACTATGGAAACATCACGTAAGTATTGGTTACGATGAGTATATCATCAGTAAGGATTTACAACATTGGATCAATGATGGGCTTATGGCTTTATTCTTTTTTGTAGTAGGTCTTGAATTGAAACGAGAAATCATTGCCGGTGAATTGAGTAGTCTGAAAAAAGCAGCGCTGCCCATTGCGGCTGCTATCGGGGGCATGTTACTGCCGGCATTAGTCTATCTTATTTTTAATCACACAGGCGACACCGTGCACGGTTGGGGTATCCCCATGGCCACGGATATTGCATTTGCGTTGGGGGTACTTTATTTATTAGGCGATAGAGTACCACTATCACTCAAAATATTTCTCACGGTGCTGGCCATTACCGATGACATTGGTGCGGTGCTTGTCATTGCATTTTTTTATACCTCCGACATCAACTTTATTAGTTTATTAACCGGAGCTGGTTTTATGGCTGTGCTCATCTTTGCCAATTGGATGGGCGTGCGCAACACTATTTTTTATGGAGTTGTTGGCATCGGTGGTTTATGGCTTGCGTTTATTATGTCGGGAGTTCATGCCACGATTGCTGGAGTATTGGCTGCATTTACTATTCCTGCCACTGTCAAAGTTTCTGCTGGCTTTTTCACGCAAAAATTGGAACAGCTTTTGGCTCGATTTAAATCTGCCGAAGTCAATACACTACCGATCGTATCAAACGAGCAATTCAAAATTCTATCCGAGATTGCAAAGTTCTCTGAACAGGCGCTCACCCCCTTACAACGAATTGAGCATGCCATGCATCCGTTTGTAGCATTTGTGATCATGCCCATTTTTGCATTAAGCAATGCCGGGGTAGAATTATCCAGCAATTTCATCACCCAAATTCAAAGTCCGATAACAGTCGGGATTTTCTTCGGGTTACTGGTGGGGAAAGTATTCGGTGTGTTAGGAGTTGTCTACCTCATGCTGCGTTTTAAATGGGCGGTGCTTCCACAAGGGGTTAACATCTGGCATATGTGGGGGGCGGGATTTCTGGCGGCCATCGGATTCACCATGTCTTTATTCATTTCAGGCTTGGCATTTCGGCAGGAAGATTATGCGGTACAAGCTAAGTTGGGGGTACTCGCTGCTTCCCTAGTGGCCAGTGTGATCGGTTATTTTATCATTCGCATTGCAAATAACAAACCCCAGACTTAACCCATCCGTGCTTCACCGCTTCGATTTCGCGAACGGTAATTCACGGCACAGGCACATATTCATTTCAAACACCGTATGCCGCTTTTCGGGGACGATGCGCATGGGTTCGATTGTCGAACTATTACTGAGATTGCGGGTCTCGTGAAAGTGCAAGCAAAATTTTTAGAATCAGCCACTCGCCCGCAATGACATTCTAATGGGTTCAGGTTTGTCAATCAGTATCGTCCCCGAGACGGGAGACGATACATGAAAAAAATTGCCCACTTGTTGCTGAGATTGCGGGTCTCGTGAAAGTGCAAGCAAAATTTTTAGAATAAGCCACTCGCCCGCAATGACATTCTAATGGGTTCAGGTTTTTCATTTCAAGCATCGTCTCCCGCCTCGGGGACGATGCGCATGGGTTGTTTAAGTTGCATGGGTGCGATCTGGATTACTTTAAATTAGTCATTTCATTTCAAGCATCGTCTCCCGCCTCGGGGACGATGCGCACGGGTTGTTTAAGTTGCATGGGTGTGATCTGGATTACTTTAAATTAGTCATTCGCTTCAAAAACTTATTTCAAGCATCGTCTCCCGCCTCGGGGACGATGCGCATGGGTTGTTTAAGTTGCATGGGTGTGATCTGGATTACTTTAAATTAGTCATTCGCTTCAAAAACTTATAGTCAATCAGTATCGTCCCCGAGACGGGAGACGATACATGAAAAAAATTGCCCACTTGTTG
>Ga0163153_10003169_pt1 | contig 22396 bp, 20 predicted proteins | sample OliLakLV19MP6IB1_FD_148629 | JGI IMG/M metagenome (GOLD analysis project Ga0163153, IMG submission 148629) | Freshwater microbial mat bacterial communities from Lake Vanda, McMurdo Dry Valleys, Antarctica - Oligotrophic Lake LV.19.MP6.IB-1 | ecosystem: Environmental > Aquatic > Freshwater >...
GCGTGCCAAGAGCGGAAGACGGTTGACTACCTGACCGAGAACGACCTTGAGGACATCGCCGAGCGCTACGCCCTCGAATGGGACGAAGCGACCGACGGCCCGCTGCCGAACCTCGACGAGTGAGGCGATCATCACGCCTTGCTCCCAGCCGCGACGCGGGTCGCGGCTTTCTCTTCGGCCACGCCATTGGCCGGGAGCCGCTCGGCCTTGCGGCCCGTGAACTTCTCCCAGCGCTGCACGATGACATCGCAGTAGAGCGTGTCGAGCTCCATCAGGAACGCACGCCGCCCGGTCATCTCCGCGCCGATGAGCGTGCTCCCGCTGCCGCCGAAGAGGTCGAGCACGTTCTCGCCGGGCCGCGATGAGAACTCGATGGCGCGGCGGGCCAACTCCACGGGCTTCTCCGTGAGGTGGACCATGCTCTGCGGGTTGACCTTCTTGATCGACCACACGTCGGGCACGTTGGCGGGGCCGAAGAAGCGGTGCGCTGCGCCTTCCCTCCAGCCGTAGAAGCACCATTCGTGGTTGCCCATGAAGTCCTTGCGGGTCAGAACCGGGTGCTCCTTCACCCAGATGACGGCCTGCGCGAAGTAGAGCTCGTGGCGCTTGAGCACGGGCGGGTAGTTGCCGCAGTTGGCGTAGCCGCCCCAGATGTAGAAGCCCCCGCCCGGCTTGAGCACGCGGGCGATGTTGCCGAACCAGGCGTCGAGCATCTTCTCGAACGCCTCGTCGGTCATGAAGTCGTTGATGAGCGGGCGGTCCTTGGCGCGGAGCTTCTTGTGCGTGGCCCGACTCTTGGCGGGATACCGGTTGAGGTCGGCGCTCTGCTGGTCGTGCTGATCCGCCTTGCCCGGCAAGGCGAACGAGCTCAGGCCGGCGACGATGGCGTTGTTGGAGCGTGGCTCGACCTTCACGTTGTACGGCGGATCGGTGTTGACCAGATGGATCTGCTGTCCGCCGAGCAGTCGGTCCACGTCCGCGGGCTTGCTGCTGTCCCCGCACATGAGTCGGTGGTTCCCCAGCACCCAGATGTCGCCGGGCACGGTCGTCGCGGCGTCGGGCGGCCCGGGCACATCGTCGGGGTCGGTGAGTCCCTCGTTTCCGGCCGGAGCCATGATGGCGCTCAGGTCCTCGGCGCTGAAGCCCAAGAGCGACAGATCGAAGTCGACGCTCTGAAGGTCGGCCAGTTCGATCGGGAGCAGTTCCATGTCCCACGATGTCAGCGTGGCGACCTTGTTGTCGGCGATGCGGAGCGCCTTGACCTGATCGGGCGTCAGATCCGTGGCGCGGATGACCGGCACCTCCTTGAGGCCGAGCTTCCGGGCGGCGCGGAGCCGCGTGTGACCGGCGATGATCACCCCGTCGGCGTCGATCAAGATCGGCACCTTGAAGCCGAAGGTCTGGATCGACTTGGCCACCGCATCGATGGCGGCGTCGTTGATGGTGCGGGGGTTGCGGTCGTATTCGTGGACCGCGTCGATGGGAAGCGTCTCGATGTTCATAGCGATCTCCGTCGTGAGCGCCGGCACGGCGCATGGGGCTTCGTGGTGGCCCGCCGCACACGCGGCAGGTCCGGTGGGGGGTGGGGATCGGTGGATCGCTGGTTGATTGGCTGGATCGATCGGGCAGTCGGGCCCGTCCGTTGGGGCGTTCAGCGCCCCGAATCCCGCCCGCTACGGGCCCCGCCCGTTGGCCACGGGTTCGCCCACGTTGGCCCACGTCGCGTTCTTGACGGGCGGGTCTACCAACCCCGCCAGTTGCCCGCCCCGCGCTCGGACAAGAGAAACAAACTCTGTCGGGAATGGCGGCTGTTCCCGCGGGCGTTGGATCTCGATTCCGGCCCGGGAGTACCTAACGCCATCCTTCTCCCCTCCCGTAAGGCTTCCGGCTGTAAGGCTCGCGGTAGGCGAGCCCTGGCACACGACCTGCATGGAGCGCTGACGGAAGGGGAAGGAAGTGGAAAGAAGTGGGCGTGGAACGAGGGGGACGTATAGAGGAATTACTACTTCTTTCCCTTCCTTCCTTCTTTCCACCCCTGTCTCTCTCTCCCCCGCACACACACGCACGCGCGAGAGATGCTCGGAAAGAAGGAAGGAAGGGGAAGGAAGGGGTCGGAGGGGTGGGTCAGGCCAGTGCATAGACCCTCCTCGACCGCCCGGCGGTCGGCTCGACGCTCTCGCGGATGCGGCCCGTCTCCTTGAGGTTCTCGACGACCTCCTCGCGCTCCCGCTGGGTCAGGTGCTGCGTCGCCTTGCACAACTGCGACCGTGTCATGCGCCCGCCGGCGACGCGCATCGCCCGGAGCACGGCCTTCTGCTTGGCGTCGAACTCCCCCTGCGACACGTACTCGTGGGCGAGGAAGAGCACGCGCTTGGTCAGGTGCTCCGAGAGATCGCACGCCCAGCGAGCGGCGTTGGCATCGATCCGCGGCTTCTCGCAGTCGCCGGAGCAGGCGTAGAGCAGCGCCAAGCGGCACGCCTTCTCTTCGGCGCGGGCCCAGATCGACCGCAGGTCCTCGCGCTGCCCTTTCTTCATCTCCGCGTCGGCGCTCTGCGCCAAGGCGTTGAAGATCGCCTTCGCCTCCTCGGAGGTCGGTACGACGAGCGGCTTGGGGTGCTCGCGGTTGAGGTTGCCGCCGGGGTTGAGGTCGCCCCACCAGCGGGCGGCGTCGAGGATGCTCTTGGGCGGCTCGACGGACGGACGCCACAGCCGCGGGGGCATGTCGTTGGTCTCGAACACCAGCAGCCGGGCCATGAACCCGTCGCTCATGGCCTCGGGGGTGAGCGACTGCTTGAAGTGCTCGGGCGCGGTCGTGGCCAGCAGGCACGCGCACGGCTGGTCGATCACCTTGTTCCGCTTGGCGTCGGCGTAGGCCTTGCCCTTGAAGACCCCCTGTGCCGACGAGTACATCTTCATCAGCGTCGAGATGACGTTGAACAGGTGCGGGGCCTTCTTGGGGTCGCCGATGGTGCGGAGCCAGCGCCCGAACTCGTCGATCTGGAACAGGACCGCGGGCTGCGCCTCGACCGCGGTCACCAGCCCGGCGTCGCTGGCGAGATCCTCGTTCCCTTCGAGCTCCGGCAGCCCGGCCTGGAACAGAATGTCCTTGTTGAGCTTGCGGGCGTTCTCCTTGCCCGACCCCGAACTCGCCAGGCACACGACGTAGATGTTCGTGCGGTTGCCGCGCTCGTCCCGCACCTTGCGGCCCGCCAGGACGGCCTGGAGGCACAGAGCGCCGGCGAGCGCGAGCGTCGGCTGCCAGCGGTGGGCCGTGGCCCGGTTGTACTCGATCACGTCGGCGATGAGCCCCGGCACCTCGAAGAATCGGGCGGGCAGGTTGCCGGGGTCGTGGGGAGCGTCGGACGCCGCGCCGTCATCATCCGCGGGCGACGAGACACGGAACCCTGACAGATCCACATCGCCGGCGTCGGCCGCGATGCCGCTGTCGCGGAGCCAGCCGAACGGTCTCTCGTGCGGCTTGGTCGCTGCGTCTTCGACCTTGTGCCGCAGTTCCTTCTCCGACCACGGCGGCTGGCAGCGCGGGTTGAACCGATCGGCCAACAGATGGAACGCGGTCTCGGCATCCAGGCCGAACCCATGCACCATCGCGGTGGCGGCGGCGTAGGTCTGGCTGTGACCGCCTGAACCGGAGATCGCCGGCGAGATGCGGTCGAGGTACGCCTCGGCCCGGCGCAGCACGGCGTCGGCGGACGGCGGGCCAGTCGTCGGGGCACGCTCAAGCGTGGGGGTGGGGCGAGCTGGCGGCGGATCGCCATGCCTGGCCTTGATCACCGCCTCGGCGAGCGCCGCAACGCACGCCGCCAGCTCCGCTGCGTCGGTGACGGCGGGCTCGCCGTCGAGCGGGTCGTACGGCTCGCCGCTTGGGTGAATACTCGGTCCAACCACCGTCTGCGCCCCGGTGCTCCTGAACTCGACGATCATCTTCTTCGAGACCGGGTCCTGGTGCTTGCGGGTCTTGGCCCCCTCGCAGACGTACCACCAGTGCGAGGCGGGCTTGCCGGGGCGGCCCGTCATCGCCCCCGTCGGCGGCAAGAACTGCGGCGCGAGCAAGACCGCCTCCACGCAGTCCAGGTCAACGTCCACGAGCCAGCCGCTCGGCTCGCCCAGAAGTACGCCGATGTTGCCTTTGCCGTTGAAGTGCATGGGCAGATCGGCGTCCGACAGGCGCAGGTCCGTCCAGCCCTTCAGCACGGGGATCTTCTTCCCCGCGGGCACAGGGATAACGGCGTACCCGCGCGCGAGGTACGTTCGTGCCGCATCAAGAAGGATGGACGGGCCGTCGCTCATTGATCAGTCGTTGTCCTCGCGGCGGCGCACGTTGGCACCCATGATCTTGAGCGACTGCGAAGCGGCCTCGCGGTCGCGTTTGCTGGCGCGGTAATCGACAAGACGATCCAGGTCAACCGTCGGCTTGACCGCCAGATCGAAGCTGTACGGCGTCCCGGCCAGGCCGATCGCGTGGGCGATGGCTCGCGTGCAGGAGCTGGCGTGGTGCGTCCCGGCCGCCGCCAGCAGCAGTGGCACCTCGGCACGCGGCTCGCCGTGGTACATCAGGCCGCCGACGCTCCGGGCCAGCAGGCCCGCCACGCCCTTGGTGTCGCTCTTGTCAATGGGCCCCGAGGCCACGTGCCGCCCGAGCAACTGCCCGTCCTTGTCCGTTTCTTCGATCGTGATCGTGATCATGGAGTGCTCCTTGTTCAGAAGGGGATTTCGTCTTCGGGGATGCCGTACGTCATGCCCGCGGGTTCCTGCGATCGGTCGGGCAGGCCTTCGTCGCTTTCAAGACGCGGCGGCTTGTCGCCCAGGCGGTGCGCGACGATGCGCTCGAACTGGTCGCCCGCCTTCTTCTCGACCGTGATGTGCAGCGCGGGCGCGAGCGCGCCGGCCTTTGCCATCTCCACCGCCTCCTCCGTTCCGCCGGGGACCGGCTCAACCGAGCGGGTCCGCCACCACGCCTCGGCCTTCGTGCGGGCGTAGCCGGTGTGGTCGAAGCAGACCCACTCGCGGAAGTAGCGGTTGAAGCCGACGCGGTACTCGACCCGCATGGTCAATGGCGCGGAGGGATCGCCCCGCTTGTAGTGGACGTGGTACGTTGTCTCGCTGACGTGATGCTCGTCCCGCGTGGTCTGCCCGGAGAGGATGCCTTCCGTGGTGGCCTGCGCCTCGTGCTGCTGCTTGTTGGGCTCGGGGAACACATGGCCGCACTGCGGGCAGGTCTGGTAGCCCGCCGCGATGAGCGCGTGGCACTGCGGGCATTCCTTGGCCGGCGCTTCGCCGTCGCCCCGGTCGTCGGTGGCGATCCGGACGGCGTCGACCGGCCCGTGCCGCAGCACGTTGCCGCCGAAATCCAGCACGAGGCAGTCCGCCTTGCCGGGGTACAGCCGGAAGCCCCTGCCCACCATCTGGTAGTACAGGCCCGGCGACATGGTCGGCCGCACGAGCGCCACGCAGTCGATGTGCGGGGCGTCGAAGCCGGTCGTGAGCACGTTCACGTTGCACAGGTACTTGAGCTCGCCCGAGCGGAAGCGGCCGAGGATCGAGGCACGGACGCCGTCGGGCGTGTCGCCGGTCACGAAGCCGCTCTCGATGCCGTGCTTGGCCTTGAGCACATCGACGATGTGCTGCCCGTGGCGGATGCCCGAGGAGAAAATCAGCGTGGCGCTGCGGTCCTTGGTGTGCGCGGCGATCTCAGCGCACGCGCCCTCGACCAGCCCTTCCTTGTCCATGAGGTCCTCGACCTCACTGGCGACGAACTCGCCGGCGCGGACGTGCAGGTCGTCGGTGCTGATCTTCTGGAGCCCGGCCTTCGTCTTCAGGGGCGACAGGAAACCCTGCACGATCAGCTCGCGGACACCGACCTCGTAGCAGACGTAGTTGAGAATGTTCTCGGGGGCGCAGATCGATCCAGACTTCATCCGGTACGGTGTGGCGGTCAGCCCGATGATGCGGACGTTGGGGTTCACCACCTTGGCGTCGGCGATGAACTGACGGTACATCCCGTCGTCCTCGGCGGGGACCATGTGGGCTTCATCGACGATGATCAGATCGACAGGGCCGAGGTCACACGCCTTCTTCCAAATGCTCTGGATGCCCGCGACCGTGACGGCGTATCCGAGGTCCTTGCGCTTCAGACCCGCCGAGTAGATGCCCAGGGGCACATCGGGGGCGATGGTGCGGAGCTTGTCCGCCGCCTGCTCGAGCAGTTCCTTGACGTGAGCCAAGATGACGACGCGGCCGTTCCAGTGCGTCACGGCGTCGCGGCAGATCGTCGCGATCACCGGCGTCTTGCCGCCGCCGGTGGGAATCACCACGCACGGGTTGTCGTCGCGTACCCGGAGGTGCTCGTACACCGCGGCGATGGACTCGGATTGATAGGGTCTGAGGTTCATGGTTTGATGTGGTTGATCTCCACCAGCACTTTGCCCCCCGGCGTCACCGGGCCACGCTCAACAAGGAGCCGATCGATCTGCGAGTCGTCGCGGTACGCACCGCCTTTGCCGAGGGCGTCGAGGAGGGCTTTCTGCACGTTGTCCAGATCGCGCCGGCGGTTGTCGGGTGGGCAGACGGTGACACGCACCTCCAGCCGACCGTCCATCCGCCTCACCCGCATCACCGCGAGGGCGGCGCACACGCTTGCGCGGTAGCGCCGGCCCTCGCGGCTCAGCACGGTCCTCGAGCCCATCCGTCGCCAGATGTGATTCACGCTGGGCGGGTACGGGAGCTCGAGAACGCGACCAGATGGACTCAGCGTTTCCAGGGCGGCGTCCCCCCCACGCTCCCCGGGCCGGCGCTGGTGGTCTGGCGCTGCGGTGCAGCGCCGCCGCCCTTCTTGGCGTAGCCCTTGATGGCGTTGGTGAACTCACCGTTGTCGTCGCGCTTCTTCAGGCCGACAGAGATCTCCAGCGGCACGTTGTGGAGCTCGACCGAGTCCTTGGGCTGCATGACACCGATGGCGCGGCAGATCGCCGAGAGCTCCCCGCGAGCGATCTTGACAGTCATCTCGCTCTTGTTCTCGAGGTTGAGGCGGGCCCACACGAGCCGGCCCTTGAACTCGCCGTCGATAACCTGGAAGGTCAGCTGCAGGTACTTGCCGCCGCCCGCCTTGGTGGGCTTGTACTCCGTGTCGGAGATGACGGCGGTGTACTTGCCCGCGGGGAGCGGGTCGAGCGCAACGGATGGATCGACCTGGTTTGCATCAAAGTTGTTCAGCGTGGCCATGAGTCAGGTTCCTTGTTCAGGGGTGCGTGCGGAGTGGTGATGTGGAACGGATCAGTTGGCGGTGGCGTCGGTCGCCGGCGCTGGCGCGGCAGACGTGGGGGCCTCGGCGAAGGGGTTCTCGCCGCGGGCGAACGCGCCGTAGATGCGGTAATCGAGGGGCAACTCGTCGGGCAGGCCCAGACGGTTCTTGGCGACGTGCGCCGGCCGCTCGACCGTGCGGATGATCCGCTCGCCGGTGCCGATGCCGTTGTGCTTGGCCTGGTTGAAGCCCTCGGCCACCTTGACGGTGTGGACTTTGTATGTGGCGAAGAGCACCTCGTCGGCCCACTCCTGCACGAGCGCCGATGCGAGCTTGTGCAGCCGCGGCGAGTAGCGGTCGTACGGCACCGTCTCGGGGTTCTCGAACTTCTCGATCTTGGCGTGGGCGATCAGCACAACGGTCATGCCGCGATCGCTGCGGAGGGCGTCGAGCGCCCCGAGCACGGTCCGCCACTTGTCAACCGCGAACGTGTACCCCTTGGCGTACCCGATCTTCTCGATGTTCTCGACGCTCTCGTCGCCGCACACCTCGCCCCAGATCAGCCGCTCGAGCCAGTCGAGCGAATCAATGACCACCGTCTTGTACTCGTGGTCGCTCGAGTAGAGCGACTCGAGCGCCGCCATCACGTCGCCGAAGCTCTTGGCAAGAGGGAACGACTCGCAGTCGATGTCGCCCAGGCCGTCCTCGGTCGGGATGAAGATCGGCTTCTCGGCCATCGCGCCGAACGTGCTCTTGCCGATGCCGTGCGTGCCGTAGAGCATGACGCGGCGCGGCTTGGGGTTGCGGCCTCGGGTGATCTGGGTCATCAGGCTGGTGGGGGGGGCGGTCATGGGGTCTCCGTGGTTGCGGAACGTGGGGTCGAGGTCCTCGGGCCAGATGTCGCGCGTGAAGTCGCCCTGGCCGAGACGGACGAGCGGGAATGTGGTGTTCATGCGGCGGACACAGCGGCTACGGGTGCGAGCTCGCGGCGAACCGTGAAGGCGCTGCGGCCGAACTCGTGCGAGAGCAGCGACGTGACGATCTGCGTGACGGACTCGCCCACCGGCGCGTCGCCGATGACGCGGATCTCCGCGCGGAGCGGGTCGACCGTGTACGAAACCTCGGTGCGGACGCGGGCCTCGCCAAAGAGCCCTTCGGCTGCGAGGAGCGAGAGCCGCATGGTGCTCTCGGCCTCCGACAGGTCCACATCGGGCTTGAACTGGAAGCGGTACTCGGTTGCGCTCATGGGGCAGACCTCCGTATGACTCGGGGCGGGGTGTTGTCGGCCAGCGGCGGAGCGCCCGGGGTGAACCGGGCGCTCCGTGCCACCGATCCGCAGCGAGACCCGCACGGGGCCTCTGCTGGTTCCCTATGCGGTTGCCTCGCCACCTGCCCGCTCGCCGGTGAGCCGTTCGCGGATCGCCGCCAGGGCGCGGTCGATCTGACGGCGTGAGACACGGCGCAGGCGAGCCGCGCCGGCGACGCCGTGGTCAATCACATCACGCAAGAGGGCACGCTCGCGGGCCGACAGCGAGGCGCTCACCCGGCGGAACGCCTCGCGGATCTCGATCTCGTCGATCAGGTCCTTCGCTTCGATTCCATTGCGGCGCTGGCCATCCGCATCACCGATCATGTCGGCGAGCGAATCGAGCTCCCCGTCGCACGCGACGAGCGTGCCCTCGAGGGAGATCGTCTTGTACCCGTTGCACCGCTTTCCGGCACGGCGGCGGCGGAGCTCCATCCCCACCCAGCTGCCGATCGCCGTTGTGACGAACGCCTCGACGTTCCCGCGTGTGGGGTCGAACAGCCGGGCCTTCGCCCACAGGTACAGCGCCATGTCCTGACGCAGGTCCTCCTCATCCGACCGGGAGAAGTCGGAGCGGCGGCAGAGTTGCGCGGCCTTGCGGCGGACCAGATCGCTGGTGAATGGGTGGGAAACGATTGTGCTGCGGATCGACATGGGACCTCCGAGGCCGGAGGTCTTGCTCGTCCGCCAGTCACGCCAACGCACGTCTTGGGCTGTGCCGCGACGACATGCCGCGAGGGAAACACAGGTGCGCCCGTAACTGGCCGGTTATGAGCCGACCGGCCTCGGACGAAGGCCGGGGTGTCGCGGGAATCGCGGGTCCGCAGGGAGGGCGTCGCGGCGGGCGACGCCTCTAAGTCCATGCAATACAGCTATTTGCAGTACTGATCAATTTTCTTTCCTCTGTCGCGGCGCTGCGACGCGACAGAGCGGCTGACAGAGCCGGAGTCATCTGTACGTGCGAGCACACCCGCCTCTTGAGCTCGCTTGACAGCTCGCCACACCTTGTCCCTCGAAACCGTTGTCTCCATCTGCTTGGACAGGGCTTCTGCGGCTTTGTCGATGGAGTTGTGCTCCAGGTATGCCGCGACGAGGATGCCGTCGTTGAGGTGTCCGTTGAGCTCGGCCTTGATCTCTCTGCGGACGAGTTTCTTCCCGCGTGCGTCCAGCGACACGCCCCCGGTAAGCTCGGCAAGACGGTCCGCCTCGTCGATGGCTTCGAGGACAGCTCCTGGGTCGAGAACGACGTTGTCGTCCGTCATCTCGGCCACTGCGTGCAAGGGGATGACGGTGGGCACCCGACCATGCCATCGGCTCGGGTCCGGCACCCGGTGCGGTACGAACACCACCGCGCGGCCGCCCGTGCCGACATGCCGCATAAGCACCTCTGCGTCGTCATCAGCAAGCCGCACCGCAAAGGCGACCTCTCGCGTGGAGTCCCGCCACGGCATCCTGCCCAGACGCCAGAAACGCCCTGGCACCAGTGGCTTTGGCGCTGCGACGCCGAGAGCCGACGCGAGCGCCGACGCCAGGCCGTCCAGATCCACCTCCCAGCCGCGGCACATTTGCTCGGTGACCTCCACCTTGAGCGAGTCCGGGCACCAGATGAAGTACCGCGGTTTATCCGTGTCGTCAGACGGCGCGACGACCGTCACCGTTTCGACGTGACGGTCGTCGCAGTGGGGACAGGGCGCGGTCAGACCCATCTGCGCCGGACGCACCAGGTGCGACTTCAGCAGGTCGTCGAGGGCCCCCTTAGGCCAGCGCGACACCTCCGAGTGGTCGAAGAGCGAGCCCGGTGCGTCGGCCGCAAGGAGCAGCAGCCGGAAGAGATCAGCCTTGGTCATCGGTCACCTCCCACCGGCGCAGGCAGCGCTCGCCAATGACACGAACCTCGTCGGGCTTGCTCTTCAGGTTGCTCGAATGCGGGACCGAGACTTCGAACGTCAGCGTCGGCTGGCGACCGACACCGTTGTGAACGAAGCGAAGCGAGAATGTCGCCTGAACCAGTCGCAACCCCTCGACGGGCAGGTTCTCGCGCCGAAGCCAGCGATCCATCTTCCGGTAGATGTCGTTGCGGTCGCCGCGCGGATCGGCCTTGATCTCGATGTGCCCACCTCCGCCGCGCGGGACGATGCGCAGCCGCGTGATGCGTGCGTCTTCAACCCGGTCGCCTGGATCAGCCGGGAGTGGGAAGTCGTTCTGCAGGAGGTGGTCCAAGCGGTACGACGGCTTGAGCGGGTCCGCCGGCGGGATGTCCTTCTTGAGCACCGCTTTGCAGAAGGCAACCTGAAGGGTCGTCCACATCTTGCCGCCGCCGGGCGCGACGATCTCCAAGACGCCCTCGTCGCCGCTGTAGACAAACACATTCTCAAAGGCGTACCGATCCCAGCGCACAGTCGGCTGGCTGTCGTCCCCATCAAAGACAAGGTGCTTGTCGGGGTAGTCGTCGAGGTACGCGAAGAAGTAGTCAGCGCCGTCTGCCCGGCGGTAGTGCTCGACCATGCACTGCTTTCCGCGAAGCTGCGCCGGCGCGTACACCGACGAGAGTGCCTCGCCGAGCGGACTGCACAGTGACGCGGGATCCTCGAGCTGGCGCTTGGGCAAGCCGTTGCGGCGGTTCCAGAGGCGGCCGCCGGTCATCGCATCGGCGCGGGCGAACATCGCCGCGTCGTTGAAGACCTCCGGTGCGTACAGGTATGACCACATCGCCTTGTCGGCCTTGCTGCGCTGCGCGGAGAAGTCCTCGGCGCGGTCAGAGTGGCGAGCGAGGATGCCTTCCGCGAGCACGGCAACGCCGCGGTGATCGGCGAGCTCGTTGACGTCGCGGATGATCATCTGCACTTCGCGCTGCGTGGCCTCTGGGAGTGCCAACCACCCGGCGAACACGGGCTCGATGCGGTGCTCGCTGAGCTGGTCCCACGGCACGTCGGCGAGCTCGCCGCGCCGCGTGAAGAACTCGCGGAGCAGCGAGTTGGCGATTTGCTTGAGGACTTTGCGGGGATCGAACGGTTTGGCCATGGGTCATTTCCTTGTCTGTCGTTTGCTAAAAGGTTGACACTCGGGACGAGACAGAACCATGCCGGTGTCGTTTGGAATCCGGGTCAGAACAACGTGTTCGGTGTTTCGCGCAGCAACAGTCCGAGCTTCTCGAGGCGGATGCGCATCGCCTCGGCGGACACTTCGAGTTTCTCAGCGAGCGGTTTAGCGAACCGATCCAGACGCACGTTGTCGGGATCGCGCCCGCCACCGCCCGTCACCGGCGGCAGCGACGACAGGATCACAGGGTCGAGATTGCCCCGCCATTCCTGCCACGCCGCCATGACCAGTTTCTTGGGCATGAGGGCGTAGCTGGCGAAGGTGTCGGCCTGCCACTCCACTGATGGCTTTTCACTGGAGCGACAAACAAAGGCCGGTTGACCGTGCCCGCCAAAGAGATGGGCCTGTGCCGGATCCTCGCGGTACAGATGACGATGAAGGCGCCAATGTCCGACTTCGTGGGCCAGCGTGAACCGGAATCGCCCGAGCATCTGCGGCGATGTGTGCGGGTCCAAGCTTGCATCAACCTTGACCAGGCCGCTCTTGAACCAGATCGCGCCGAGCACGTCCGGACTCCCAAACGCCGCCCGCAGATCATCCATCTCGAAGGGCAGCTTGAGTTGCACTTCGAGCACTTCCTCGATGGGGACCGGGAGCGACACCGCAACGCCTTGATCGCGCGCGTACTCCGCCAAGAGCAGTTCTGCATCCTGCTCGATGCGTTTCTCGGGGATGAACGGGACTTCGCCGACAGAGGATCGCCAGTTCACTGGTCACCCTCCTTCCCGCCCATCTTGTTGGCCTGATCGAGCAGTTTCTTCATCTGCTCGGGATTCAGGCCTTTCGCGGCACGCAGCAGGGCGGGCATCGCCTCCGGCTGGCTTCGGATGATCTTGGGCAGGTCTTCGGGGACGCGGCCGGCCAGCGCAAAGAGCTCGTCCGGACTCTCCCCCAGCAACTGCGCCATCTTCTGGATGCGATCCGCGGTCGGCGGCGAATCCACCTTCCCCTGCTCGACGTGCGAGATGTAGGTCGGGCTCACGCCTACCAGCTCCGCGAAACGGCGCAGGCTGTACCCTTTGGCCGTGCGGCGCTCGCGAACAAAGGTGCCGAATTTTGGCTTTTGGACAGTCATGACGGTTTGACGCTCGCTCGTTGGCTGTTTACTGTACATGGACATAACCGGCGGGTCAAGCTGCGCCGGCGTCATCCGCGTTTCCACGGAGTTCTTCATGGCACTTTGGCTCAACAGATCAGGCCGACACTGCGAGCACGAGTCCAAGTTCCTTGAGGAGGGCCGCATCTACTTGACGTGGGGCGGGCTGAATCACGACCTCGGCAAGCTGGCCGAACGCGAAGCGTTGATGGGCGTGCTGGAAAAGGTGTATCCCCAGTTCAAGAAGTTCCACCGTGTTCAGAACTCCGGCCAGATCTGGGCTTTCGCCCGCAAGATGGCGAAGGGTGACTGGGTGGCTGTTCCCAGCAAACGCAAAACCATCCACATCGGTGAAATTACCGGCGATTACGCCTTTGACGCCAAGGCCACGAACCCGTATTACCACTTCCGCACGGTCAAATGGCTCGAGCAGGACATTCCTCGGACCAACTTCGATCAGGACATCCTCAACTCGCTTGGCGCATTCACCACGGTCTGCCAGATCAGGCGGAATGACGCCGAGGCCCGTGTTCGCGCGATGAAGAGTAACGGCTGGCGTGCCACGAACGCCAAACCGAAGGCCGCCCGCGTTGCTGACGATGAAGAGCCGGCCGACGCCACGGAGACAGGCGAGCTCGATCTTGAGCAGATTGCTCGCGATCAGATCGCCCGCCTGATCTATAGCAAGTACGCCGGCCACAACCTCGAAGAACTCGTGGAAGCGATCCTCGGCGCACAGGGTTTCACGACCCACCGAAGTGACAAGGGTGCCGACGGTGGCATCGACATCCTCGCCGCGCCCGACACGCTCGGATTCGGACATCCGCGGATCTGCGTGCAGGTGAAGAGCCAGACAACTCCCCTCGAGCGGCCCGTGCTCGATCAGCTCGTGGGCACGATGCAGAACGTGGGCGCTGATCAAGGGCTCCTGGTCTGCTGGGGTGGCTTCAAGCCCACCGTACTCCGTGAGCTTCCACGCCTGTTCTTCAAGGTTCGCCTTTGGGATCAGACCGACCTCATCGAGCACTTCCTCGCCGTGTACGACAAGCTCGATGAAGAACTCCGTGCGGAGTTGCCTCTCAAGCGGGTATGGGCTGTCGCCGCCCCGGATGCCGACGAGCAGGAATAGTCACGACATCAATCGCAAAGGCACCAGACCCAACCCATGGCCATCAAGAAATCAGACCTCTATTCCTCTCTCTGGGCCTCGTGTGACGAGCTGCGTGGCGGCATGGATGCCAGCCAGTACAAGGACTATGTCCTGTTCATGCTGTTCATCAAGTACATCACCGACAAGTACGGCAACAGCAGCGATTTCGCTCCACCCGTCACCATTCCCAATGGCGCGAGCTTCGTCGACATGGTCGCCTTAAAGGGCAAGAGCGACGTCGGCGACAAAATCAACACGCAGATCATCCAGCCGCTCATCGACGCCAACGCCCGCCTCGCACGCAGCGACTTTCCCGACTTCAACGATCCGAACAAGCTTGGCGAAGGCCAGGCAATGGTCGATCGCCTCACCAACCTCATCAGCATCTTCCAGAAGCCCGAACTCGATTTCTCCCAGAACCGTGCCGAGCACGACGACATCCTTGGCGATGCGTACGAGTATCTGATGCGTCACTTCGCCACGGAGAGTGGCAAGAGCAAAGGCCAGTTCTACACGCCAGCCGAAGTCAGCCGCGTCATCGCCAAGGTCATCGGCATCGCGCCGGAAAACACAAAGGCCGCGACGACGGCATACGACCCCACGTGCGGCTCCGGATCATTGCTGCTGAAAATCGCGGCACAGGCCGGAAAGCACATCACCCTCGAAGGCCAGGAGAAGGACGTGACCACCGCGGGCTTGGCCCGCATGAACATGATCCTGCACGACTTCCCGACGGCCAACATCCTCTCCGGCAACACCATCGCCGCGCCGAAGTTCAAGGATGGCGAGCAGCTCCGAACGTACGACTACGTCGTCGCCAATCCACCGTTTTCCGACAAGACCTGGACCACCGGCATCACGCCGTCCCGCGATCCCTATCAGCGATTCACTTGGGGCGAGCCACCCGCGCGCCAGGGCGACTACTCGTATCTCTTGCACATCATCCGCTCGATGAAATCGACCGGAAAGGCCGCCTGCATCCTGCCGCACGGCGTGCTCTTCCGTGGCAACGCCGAGGGGATCATCCGCCGCAAACTCGTCGAGTCTGGATATCTCAAGGGTGTCATCGGTCTGCCCGCCAACCTCTTCTATGGCACGGGCATCCCCGCCTGCATCCTCGTCCTCGACAAAGAGAACGCCCCCGGCCGCAAGGGCATCTTCATGATCGACGCCTCCAAGGGCTTCATCAAGCAGGGTGCCAAGAACCGCCTCCGCGAGCAGGATGTCCACAAGATCGTCGATGTCTTCGCCAAACAGGCAGACTTCCCCGGCTTCGCCCGCATGGTCCGCTTCGATCAGATCGCCGATCCGAAGAACGACTTCAACCTCAACTTGCCTCGATACATCGACAGCTCGGAACCCGAGGACATCCAGGACATCGACGGCCACCTCCGCGGCGGCATCCCCGATCGTGATATCGACGCCCTTGAACGCTACTGGAAAGTGCTCCCCAGCGTGCGGGCCACACTCTTCGAGTCCGCCGGCCGCCCCGGCTTCGTTCGCCTCCGTCTCCCGCTCCCGCAGGTAAAGCCAGCAATCTTCGGGCATGATGAGTTCACCACCTTCAACACAAAGGCCACGCAACTTTTCGGCGCGTGGCGGAAGACGAGCACGCCCAAGCTCACCGGCTTCGACAAAGACGCCCATCCCAAGGCGCTCATCGAAGACCTCTCGGAAGACCTTTTGGCCACGTTCCGCAAGTCCGCGTTGCTGGATGCCTACGACATCTACCAACATCTGATGGATTATTGGTCCCAGACGATGCAGGACGATGCGTATTTGATCTCCGCCGACGGTTGGGCCAAGGGTGCCCAGCCGCGCGAGATCAAGCAGGTTAAGAACAAGGACAACAAGCTCGTCTGGCCCGAAGACCACGACTATCTCAAAGGCAAGCGGCGCTTCAAGTCCGACCTTGTGCCCGCGCCGTTGCTTGTCGCCAAGTACTTCGTGAAAGAGCGGGACATCATCGCCAAACTTGATGATGCGCTCGCCACCATCGAGCAGACACTCATCGAGATGATGGAGGAGAACAGTGGCGAGGAAGGTTTGCTTGCCGATGTCATCGAGGGTGAGGGCGACAAGCAGAAGATCGCCGCCAAGGCGGTGAAGGCACGCTTGAAGGAGATCGGTCAGGACCCGCTCTACGAGGACGAGCGCAAGGTCCTCACCGTTTACGCGGCTTTGCTTGAGAAACAGACGGAGACAAAGGCGAAACGCAAAACCGCCCAGGAGGACCTCGACCAGAAGATCGACGCCAAGTATCCCAAGCTCACCGAGGCCGAGATCAAGACACTCGTCGTCGATGACAAGTGGATGCCGCACTTGTCGGCCGCGGTGCAGGGCGAGCTTGATCGTGTGTCGCGGACACTCACAGGGCGTATTCGTGAACTCGCCGAGCGTTACGCAACACCGCTGCCCAAAATCACGATCGAGGTGACAACGCTCAGCGCTCGCGTGGATGCCCACCTCAAGGAAATGGGGGCGACATGGAACTGAAGCCCGGCTACAAGCAGACGGAGTTGGGGATCATTCCAGAAGAGTGGACTGTCACGCGCCTCGGACTTGTCGCAACCATCAAAGACGGCACGCACCAGACTCCGCGTTACGTGCCGATGGGCGTGCCGTTCTACAGTGTCGAGCATGTCACCAGCGATGATTTTGTTAACACGAAATTTATTTCAGAGGAAGAACACCGGTTTTTGACTCGGTCGTTCAGGATTGAGCGTGGCGACATTCTCATGACACGGATCGGATCGGTTGGCGAATGTCGTCTCGTGGATTGGGATGTGAATGCGAGCTTTTACGTCAGCCTCGCATTACTTAAAATCAACAAAGTCGTTCATGCACCATTCATTGTCCACTACTCTTGCACGCGGGCATTCAAAACTGAGATTGAAAAGCGATCGCTTCCACTCGCCACCCCAAAGAAGATCAATCTCGGCCCCATCTCCGATATCTTGCTTACGCTGCCGTGTGCAGCTGAACAGCACGCCATAGCCACGGCATTGACCGACGTGGACGCGCTCCTCGACGGTCTGGACCGGCTCATCTTCAAGAAGCGTGACCTCAAGCAGGCCGCAATGCAGCAACTCCTTACCGGCCGAATGCGCCTGCCCGGCTTCACAGAAGAATGGGAAGAAAGGACACTCAGCGATTTCGGTGCGACTTACGGAGGACTTACCGGGAAGACGAAGGCGGATTTCGGCTCTGGTGCTGCGCAATATGTCACTTTCATGAACGTCATGGCCAACGTCGTGATCGACTGCGGTACATTTGAGCGAGTGAAGGTCGCACCTACGGAGTCACAGAATCGGGTACTGAAGGGCGATCTGCTGTTCAATGGCTCGTCCGAGACACCAGAAGAAGTCGCCATGTGTGCGGTCATGACGGCGGACGTGCCAAAGCTATTCCTCAACAGTTTTTGTTTCGGGTTCCGATTTCGCGATGATGACGAGGCCCCTGACGCACTTTTCTTGGCCTATTACCTGCGAAGCAAGGAAGGGCGAGAACTGATGAAATCACTCGCACAAGGCTCGACACGCTATAACTTGTCAAAGCTCGCGTTGCTCAAGTCACCGCTTCGCGTACCCGCTCCTCCCGAGCAATACGTTATCGCCACGGTACTCTCAGACATGGACGCTGAACTGCGAACGCTCGAAGCCCGCCGCGATAAGACCCGCCTGCTCAAGCAGGCCATGATGCAGGAACTGCTCACGGGGCGGACACGCTTGGTTGACACTCAAGGAGCGACCGCATGAACCTCGCCGTCCCGAAACACGACGCTGGGGGCAAGGTCCGCCCCGCGTGGCCAGCAGACTCCGCCGTCACCGCCGACTTTTCAGAGTGTCAGCGGTATCGCTACCAACTGCGAGAGATCTGGGACACGGCCAAACCTCTCGTCCTGTGGCTACTCATGAACCCGAGCGTGGCGTGCACAGAGTACAGCGACCCGACCCTGCGTAAGACGGGGAAGTTTGCACGCGCTTGGGGATTTGGTGGGCAGCTCGTTGGGAATGTTCACGCGTACCGGGCCACCGACAAGAACGAGTTGCTGGACGTGGTCGATCCCGTCGGCCCCGAAAATGACCGGATGATTTTGCAGATGGCGGCCGAGGCCAAGACGGTCGTCCTCGCCTATGGCCAACCTCCCAAGGCCCTGCGGCGACATGGCCCGGAAGTCGTAGCCCTCCTCGCTCATCACCCAGATCTCTGCCACCTGCGGCTCGCGCAGGACGGAACTCCGGTCCACCCGCTTTATCTGCCGGAGACTCTTCGGCCCAAGTCCCACAAGGGGAGAACCAATGCCTGAATCCCCTCGCGCCCGTTCCGAACGCCGCACTCAGAACCGGGTCGTCGCCCTGTTCTCCGACACTTCGCGGCCGGACTGTCTCGGCTATCGACACCTCGGCGACTGGAAGAAACGCGAGAACAACCGCCCGATCGAGGTGGACCTGTTGCGTGCCAACCTCGCCGCCCGTGGGTATTCGGCTGCGCACATCTCGGCCGCACTCCAAAGATTGCAGACCGCCGCCGACGCCACGGGCGTCACGCTGTACCAGGCCAACATGCGCACGTACCAGTTGTTGCGGTACGGCGTGCCAGTCCAGATCGCGGCCGGCGCGGCCCACGAGACCGTGCACCTGGTCGATTGGGGGAATCCTGACAAAAACGACTTCGCTATTGCCGAGGAGGTCACCCTGCGCGGCGGCTACGAGCGTCGCCCGGACTTGGTGCTGTATTTGAACGGGATCGCCGTCGCCGTGATCGAGCTCAAGCGCAGTTCCGTCGAGGTCGCCGACGGCATACGCCAGTTGATCACCAATCAGGAAGAGATCTTCAACAAGGCATTCTTCAGCACGGTCCAGATCGTGCTCGCGGGCAGCGATTCACAAGGCCTTCGCTTCGGAACCACGGGCACGCCTGAACAGTTCTTTGTCGAGTGGAAGGATGAGGCCCCCGCGACGGATGGAGCCGCTCCCGCCGCCGGTGCTTTGCTTGATCGCCCGCTTGCCCAACTGTGCAACAAGGTCCGTCTTCTGGAACTCATCCGCAACTTCATCATCTTCGACGCAGGCCAGAAGAAGGTGCCCCGCCAGCACCAGTTCTTCGGTGTCAAGGCCGCCCAGGAACGAATCGCCAAACGCGAGGGTGGCGTGATCTGGCACACGCAGGGGAGTGGCAAGAGCATCCTTATGGTGCTGATCGCCAAGTGGCTCATGGAGCATGACGCGGACGCCCGCATCTTGGTCGTTACCGATCGAGACGAACTTGACAAGCAGATCGTGGGGGTGATGAAGAACGCCGGGGTGATCGGCCCGGAAGCACCCTTGCCCCGGATCACGTCGCGGGATGAGTTTGTCGAGAAGCTTGGCGCGTCGGCACCACGATTGCTCTGCGCCTTGGTCCACAAGTTTGACTCGACAGACCTCTCTGGCCCGCCGCCGACCGTCACTGGACGGTTCTATGTGTTCGTCGATGAGTGCCACCGCACGCAGGGTGGCGACATGAACAAGCAGATGAAGCGCTGGCTCGCCAGCGCGATCTTCATCGGCTTCACGGGCACGCCCTTGCTCCGCAAGGACAAGCTGATGACGCGAGACGTCTTCGGCACGTACATCCACACGTACAAGTTCCACGAGGCTGTCGCCGACAAGGTCGTGCTGGACTTGAAGTACGAGGCCCGCGATGTTCCACAGCGGATGACCTCGCGCGATGCGATCGATCGGTGGTTCGAGCAGAAGACCCGCACGCTGAACAACTTCCAGAAGGCCGTGCTGCGGAAGCGATGGGCGACGATGGAGGAGTTGATGAGCGCCGGCGAGCGCAAGCAGCGTATCATCGCCAACGTCATCGAGGACTTCAGCCTCAAGCCCCGCCTGAACAACGACCGTGGCACGGCGATCCTCGTCGCGGCGTCGATCTATGACGCGTGCCACTACTTCCGCCTGTTCCAGAACACGCTGTTCGGGCCGTACGTCGGGGTCATCACTTCCTACGTACCGACTCACACCGCGATTTCACGCGAGTCGGCCAATAGCGACGAGCGGTACAAGTTCGACACCTACACGCAGCACGTCCTCAACAACGGGCAGACGACCAAGCAGTACGAGGACGAGGCAAAGCGCCGGTTTATCCAAGAGCCGGCCAATATGAAGCTGTTGATCGTCGTGAGCAAGCTGCTCACGGGTTTCGACGCCCCAAGTTGCACCTACATCTACCTGGACAACGAGCTCCGCGACCACAACCTCTTCCAGGCGATCTGCCGCACGAACCGGCTTGACGGCGATGACAAGGACTACGGCCACATCGTCGACTTCAAGGAGCTCTTCGGTGATGTCCAGCAGGCCATCGCGGTCTATAGCTCGGACGAACTGGATATCGACGAGGGCTGTGGTGGCGACAACAACGTCCACCTTAAGGACTGGCTGGCAGAGGGCAAGAAGCAGCTTGATGCCGGCCACGAGATGCTCCAGCATCTGTGCGACCCGGTCGTGCCGCCACGGGAGATGGAGCAGTATCTGCACTTCTTTTGCGGGGATGCCGCCGACCCGACGGGCCTCGCCGATACCGAACCGCTTCGCGTATCGCTCTACAAGGCCGTGGCTGTATTCGTTCGCGCGTTCGCGGCGATTGCCTCGGACCTCGTTGAGGCCGGGTACACGGATGCCGAAGCGGAGTCGCTCCAGAAGCAAGTCGAGTTCTACAGCGACATCCGCGCCGCCATCAAACGGCACTCTGGTGAGGAGTTGGACATCAAGCCCTACGAGGCTGACATGCGCCATCTCCTGAACACCTACATCCAGGCCGACGCGGCGAAGGATCTGGGCGAGTTGGGCGAGATGTCCTTGACGGACTTGATCATCAAGACCGGCATCCACGACGCCATCGCCAAGACGCTAAACGAGAAGGGCAAGCTGTCAAAGAACTCCATTGCTGAAGGCATCATCAACAACGTCCGCAAGACGATCATCCGGGATCAGTTGACAGACCCGCGGTTCTATGAGCAGATGTCGCTTCTGTTGGAGGACCTGATCAAGCAGAGTCGAGCGGACACCATTGCGTACGAGGAGTTCCTGCGGAAGGCCGAGGCGCTCGTGAAGCGGCTCGCCTCGAAGGAATCTGATCAGGGGGTGCCCGCGTCGCTGTACGGCAAGCACGAGGCGATCGCCGTCTACAACAACCTCGCCACGATCCCTGCCACAACATTCCAGTGTCCCGCCGGCGAGGAAGAACGTGCCGCACTGGCTCTGGAGATTGACCTCACTGTTCGCGAGCGTGCTCCGGCAGGATGGAAGGGAGACGACACTCGAGAACGTCAATTGTTAAACGCTCTTTTCCCAATTCTCAACCGTGATCGAGCCGCCACGCAGGCGGTCTTCGAGATCATCAAGAATCAACCGGGGTATTGATGGCCGAAACGCTCCAGATTGGTGATTTGTCGATCGCGGTGACGCGGAAGGACGTCAAGCACGTCCACCTTTCCGTGCATCCGCCAAGCGGTCGTGTCACGCTCGTGGCACCAAAAGCAACACGTCCAGACGTGGCTCGGGCGTACGCCGTCTCTAGGCTCCCCTGGATTCGGGACAAACAGTCGAAGCTCAAAGGGCAGGCGCGGGAAACGCCGCGGGCATTCGTCGTCAGGGAGAGCCATTATTTGTGGGGCCGCCGATATCTGTTGGCCATTGTCGAAGCGGATTCGAAGCCTGGGGTGAAGCTCGACCATCGGCGCATCACGCTCGTCGTTCGTGCGGGAAGCACGAAGTCAAAGCGTGCCGAAGTCATGCACGAATGGCACAAGTCGCTTTTGCACGAGGCGATACCTGCACTGATCCGCAAATGGCAGACGAAGCTCGGAGTCGAGGTGGCGGACTACTTCCTGCAGCGCATGAAGACCAAATGGGGTGGCTGCAACCATCGGGCGCGACACATACGCCTGAACACCGAGCTGGTGAAGAAGCCCAAGGACCTGTTGGAGTACGTCGTGGTGCATGAGATGTTGCATTTGATCGAGCCGACCCACAGTGAGCGGTTCGTCGCGCTCTTGGATAAGAACTATCCGACCTGGCGGGAGGCGAGGGCGGAGTTGAACGAGCTGCCATTGGGTGCGGAGAGCTGGACCGAATAGGTCTGATTCAATCGCGTTTGCTGTTGCGCAGGCTCGCACCAACATCGGTCGTGTCCGTACTGGCGTCGGTGTTGAGACGCCCGTAGAACGAGCGCCAGGCCTTTCGCTGCGATGACCATGATTGTCGACCGCAGATGTGGCGCAGATGCCTCTCGGTGATTGGGTCATGCCCACGCACGACCTGTGGCAAGAACAGGAGAGCTTCCTGCACGTCAGGGGCCAGGTGGAGCAGGTTCATGATCTGGGTCATGCGTGGCTGGGTGACGTGGGCGATTGCGGCCAGGTCCGACTGAGAACCCACGACGCCATCCCGCAGGAGCTTGTCGAACCGAATCGCGAGGGCCATAAGGCGGGCTACGCGG
>Ga0163153_10003170_pt1 | contig 22385 bp, 23 predicted proteins | sample OliLakLV19MP6IB1_FD_148629 | JGI IMG/M metagenome (GOLD analysis project Ga0163153, IMG submission 148629) | Freshwater microbial mat bacterial communities from Lake Vanda, McMurdo Dry Valleys, Antarctica - Oligotrophic Lake LV.19.MP6.IB-1 | ecosystem: Environmental > Aquatic > Freshwater >...
CCGATCATCGCCAGCGAAACCGCCAATATCAAGACGACCGTGGCCGCGCTGTTGCCGACGCCCGCGGATGGCCGGGTTGCCGCCGACCTGGTGACGGTGAGCCGGTTTGCCGCACTGCCGGCGGAAGCAGCGCCCACAACGAGTTTCTTCGACGCGGGGCTTGGCTGGCTGTCGCAATCGTGGAGCACGGTAGCGTTGTTCATGTTGGCCGCGTTCGGGCTGATGACTTTGCGCGGCCTGACGCGCGGCATTCCCGTCGCCGACGCATCAACCTCAAGTGCCGCCGGCGCACCGGGCTTAGCCATCGCGCCGGAAACCACCGACGAACACGGCGCTCCGGCGGAGCCAGGCGCGAAAGCAGCGGCAGCCGGACCTCGACTCAAGCGGCGCGGCGCGGGCGGCCCGTCGCTGCGCGAAGAACTATCCGAAATCGTCCGCGAAGACCCCGACGCCGCGGCCAACGTGCTTAGAGCCTGGATCGGCAACGCCAGTTAGTTTCGTTTTGAACCGCAGAGACGCGAGAGAAGAGAGAGAGATCGAGAAACGACGAATTCTAATTCTTCCCCCTCAGCGTCTCAGCGCCTCCGCGGTTAAACCTGTCACGACACTTTTTTCACGACCATGCATTCTCCCGCCATCCGTAAGGCCGCAATTCTTGTTTCGTGCTTGGATCGCGCGCAGGCCGACGCGTTGTTGGACGGCATGTCCGACGAGCAGGCGCGGCAGGTGCGCGAGGCGATGGTGCGATTGGAGGAAGTCGATGGCGACGAGCGGGACGAGGTGATTCAGGAGTTCGTCCTGCGCGGCGGCAATCGGCCCGTCGCCAAGAACGCCCGACAAGACAACGGCGTCGAACTGGCGGGCGGGCTCGCCGAACACATCGCGCGCGGTTCGGAGTCGGCCAGTCGATCTGAAACCCTGGCGCCGAGCAATCCCTTCGCGACGCGACGCCCGTTTGAGTTTCTGCTCCAGGCCGGCAGCGATCGCCTGGCCACGTTTCTGCGCGACGAACGGCCGCAGACGGTCGCGCTCGTGCTGTCGTATCTGTCCGCGGATCAATCGGCGCGCACGGCGGCGGCGCTTCCTGAGCCGTTGCGAGCCGAAGTGCTGTGCCGTTTATCGGACCTCGACGAGGCCGCGCCGGAAATTCTGCTCGAAGTCGAAAACGCCCTGCGCATTCGCATCGAACGCGACGAGCGCAATCGCGAACGTCGCAGCGCTGGACTGCAAATCGTGGCCCGCATCCTCGACGCCGCGGGACCGCGATTGGCAGACACGTGGCGCGCCGCTCTGGACACTGAACCTGTCGCCACGTTGCCGATTCAAGAAACGCCCGCGCCGCAAATTGAACAACGTTCGCCGCTGGCCTGGCATGAGTTCGAGCGTTGGGATGCGCGGCGCGCGACGGAAGCCGTGTTGGCCACGCCGCCGGAAATTAGCGTGCTGGCGTTGGCCGGCGCGTCGCCAGGCTTCTTTCAGCGGTTGACCGCGGCAATGCATCCAGACGACGCGAAGTTCTATCGCCGCGCGACGTCGCAACTGCATCCGACGCGCTTGTCCGATATCGAAGCCGCACAAGCGCAACTAGCCGCCCGCGCAGAGCAATTGGTCGCGAAGTCATCCGTTCCATCCACCGCGGCCTTGGCCGCCGCCTGAAGGAAGGAACTGTGCGATGGGCTCGGTGATCAAAGCCAGCGAACGCAACGACGCCGTGCCGGGCGTGGCGTTCAACTACGACGATATCTCGCAACAGGCCGACGCGTACTTAGCCAGGGTCCGCGAACAGGCCAAGCAGATTGTCTCCGACGCCGTGAAAGAAGCCGCGGCGTTGAAAGTGAAGGCACAACAAGAAGGTCAAAAAGCCGCCACGGCCGCGGCCGAGAAGCAAGTCGATCAACGCCTGGCCGCGCAATTGCAACCGGCGATGTCGGCGCTTGCGCAAGCGGCGAAGGACATCACCGCGGCGCGGCAGAACTGGCTGGCCCATTGGGAAGGCCGCGCGGTGTCGCTGGCCTGCGCCATCGCCGGCCGCATCTTGCGTCGCGAAGCGGAACGCGATCCCAAGGTCACGCTCAAACTTGTGCGCGAAGCCCTCGACCTGGCCGCCGGGCAATCGCGCGTGCGATTGCGGCTCAACGACAAGGATCATGCGGGTCTCGCCACGCAGATCCAGCAACTCATCGGCGCCGGTGGCGGACTCGGCAGTGTGGAAATCACGCCTGACGCCGCGCTCCCGCCCGGCGGTTGCCGCGTCGAAACGGAGTTTGGCCTGATCGATCAGACGTTCGAAGCACAACTCGCACGCATTGAGCAGGAGTTGTGTGAGAAGTAGAGAGGCGGAAGTAGGTGGAGTAGTAAGTAGGTGAAGTAGTTGGACGAAGTTACGGCGTTAGGTTTTCGCTTCCGCGTTCCGAGTTCTGACTTTTCTCCCCATGTCCACAACCTACGCCTCACAACTCGCCGACATCATGCCGACGCACCTTGAGGGCAGCGTTGTGCATACCGTGGGCATGGCTGTCGCCGTGGCAGGCTTTCCTGCGCCGGTCGGCGCGCTGGCGGAAATCGAACGACAGGCCGGGCCGCCGTTGGACGCCGAAGTCGTGGGCTTCAAAGACCATCTCACATTGTTGTACCCGCTTGATGATCTCGCTGGCGTACGGCATGGCAATCGCGTGCGATTGCGACGCACGGCGCGTTGGGTCCGCGTGGGAGATGAGTTACTAGGCCGCGTGATGAACGCGCGCGGGCAAGCCATCGACGGCGGCGCTCAACCCATCATGAACGAACGCGTGCCGCTGGAACGCAAGCCGCCACGCCCGATGGACCGCCCTAAGATCGATGCGCCGCTCACGACGGGTATTCGCGCAATCGATGGCATGCTCACCTGCGGCAAGGGACAGCGGATGGGCATCTTCGCCGGTTCCGGCGTCGGCAAGAGCGTGCTCCTGGGCATGATGGCCAAATATACGTCGGCCGATGTCAACGTGATCGCCTTGATCGGCGAGCGCGGCCGCGAAGTGCGTGAATTCATCGAGCGCGATCTGGGGCCGCAAGGCCTTGCTCGGAGCGTGGTCGTAGTGGCTACGAGCGACGAACCTGCGTTGGTCCGCGTTCGCGCGGCCATGTTCGCCACGGCGATCGCCGAATACTTTCGCGACCAGCGTAAAGACGTGCTGCTGGTGATGGATTCCCTGACGCGCTTTGCACTCGCGCAGCGAGAAATCGGGCTCGCCACCGGCGAACCGCCGACCACGCGCGGCTATCCTCCCAGCGTGTTTGCCCTGTTGCCTCGACTGGTCGAACGCGCTGGGCGCAGTCCGCTCGGCAGCATCACCGGATTTTACAGCGTGCTGGTCGAAGGCGACGATCACAACGAACCGATCGCCGATTGCGTGCGCGGGCTGCTCGACGGGCATACCTGGCTCTCGCGCGCGTTGGCTGGAAAAGGGCATTACCCGGCCATCGACGTGCTCGAAAGCATCAGTCGTTTGGCGAGCGAGATTTCGCCGCGCCCGCAACTCGACGCGTCGAACTCGGTCCGCGAATTGTTGGCCGCATATCGCGATCACGAAGACCTGATTTCGATCGGCGCCTACCGTCGCGGCGCGAACCGCACTGTCGACGCGGCAATCGATCTGCGGGATCCGATTCTGCAATTTCTGAAACAACGCTTCGAGGAACCAGCCAACGTGGAAACCGCGCGGACGGCGCTCTTGGCGCTGAAACAACAGATTGTTCAGAAAGTAGGTGAAGTAGGTGGAGTAGTAAGTAGGTGAAGTGGTGTTAGTGCGAAGATAGATGTCCTTCACCGGCTCCTCCTACTAGCTACTTCACGTACTAACTACTTCACCTACTCCACCTACTTTTCTCCCCATGCCAACCTTTCGCTTTCGACTAACGCCGGTGCTGCATCTTCGCGAAAATGCTCGCGACGAGCGGCGGGCTGCGCTGGCCGAGGCGATGCGGGCGGAAGAAGTGTTGGCGGAGCAGATGGCCGAGAAGCGCGTGCAGATTGTGACGCTCGGCGGCGAGTTGGCCAAAGAGCGCGCCATCGGCGAAATTAACGTGGAGCGGATGATTCAGGGACAGCGCTACCAAGCGATATTGCGCGCGGAATTGGCGATGCTCGGCGAACAGGCCAAGCGGGTGACGGCCGAAGTGGAGCGCCGCCGCGAATTGCTGGTCGCCGCCGATCGCGACGTCCGCGTGTTGGAGCAGTTGCGCGAGAAGCAATTGGAGCGTTTTGTGATGGAGGAAGCGCGTCGCGAGATCAAATTCCTGGATGACGTCGCCGGCCAGCGCGCCGCGACGCGGGAGTGGCCCGCATGAAAAAACTCGGCTTGGTGTTGGCCTGCGTGTGCATCGCAACGTTGCTCACGCAGGGCGCCGGCATCGCCTTGCTGTGGTCCAACGGAACCTTAACACGACAACGAATCGCGAAAGTGCTGGCCGTGTTGTACGGCATCGAACCTCGCACAGTCGCCGCCGCGACGACAGGCGACGCCGCGTCGACCGATCGCGAACAGCCGTCGTGGGAACAAATCGAACAAGCCCGCGTGTTGAAGTTGCGGCAGATCGAAATGCGCGAGCAATCGCTCGCCGCGGAGCGATTGCGCATGCGCGATGCGCAAACGCAGTTGGAGCAGAATCGATTGGCGTTTGATCGCGTGCGAGCGGCGTTCGAGGCAAAGTTGCTCGAAGATCGCGAAGGCGCATTGGCCGCCGGACAGGAGAGCGTGCGCGCATTATTGGAAACGATGAAGCCATTGCAAGCGAAAGACCAAATCCTGCGAATGTACGAAGGCGGGGATGTCGATAAAGTGGTCAGGATCGTCGCGGGCATGGCGCCCAACAGACAAGCGAAGATCTTCGCCGAGTTCAAATCAGGCAAAGAGCCCCAGGTCGTAGCTGAGATCATCAAGGCGATTCGCGACGGCCAACCGCTCGTCGCCGAGATCGACCAGACTCAGCAAGACCTCACGCAACCCGCGGAGGGCTCGCAGTAAACGAACAGGTCGTCCCATGGTCGAGTCGCAGGTCGAAGCGCCGCAAACATCGCGAGCTGCCTCCGCTGTGCGAACCACCCGGGCAACGCGTCATCCGGCGACCGACATCACGGCCGCCTTCGATCAAATACTTGCCAGCGCCGCGCAGCCTGCGCAACAAGCCGCGCCCCAGTCTGCTCCAACTGCGTCCGAGCCATTCGTTGACGCAGTGCTTCAGGAAGCTCCCCAGCGCGAGACTTCGCTCGACGACCAAAGCTCGGCCGACGACGAGCGTCGCGCGGAGCGCCAGGACGCCGTGAACTATGCGGCCGCGCCGAGTCGCCCGGAGCCGCCAGTCCGCGCTGTCCCCGCCGTCCACGCGCAGGAGACAACGAAGCCAGCGCAGTGGACGGAGCATGCTCCCGTCGCCGCGAGCGCGCATGCTAGTAGCGCCAAGCCAGCATCGCAGCGAACGGTCGAACGCCCACCCAAATTGGCGCGAGAATCGGTTGGGACGAACATTGAAGCCGCGACGAAGGCCGCGCACGACCAGAAGTCGAGCGAAGCAAAATTGAAAATCGTGAACGCAGTTGCCAAGGACGGCGCGCCGCCGCGACCGGCGGTGAATCCAGCCGAAGCCGTGCCGCCGGCGCCGCGAGTCAAGAAGGGCGCCGCCGAGACGTCAACGAAAGAAGCCAAGGCGAACGTCAAAGTGGCAGAGGCCGACACGGCGACTCCAGGTCGCCGTCAAACGCCGCAACAAGAGCGAGTGGAAAAAGCGGTCGAGGCCGCGAAGCCGACCGTCAAGCAGGACGCGAAAGTGGTGGCGCCGCAGCTCGGCACGACGGCTGTGACACAAAGCCCGGAAGCAACAACTTCGCCTGCGACCGCATCATCGCGACGCCCGAAGGGAAATGTCGAAACGACGACTACCGCGAACAATCCAGCACAAAGCGAACGACAGATTTTAGACAAACGTGCCATTCCCGCCGAGGCAACGCAAAAGGGTCCGTCAGCCAACAAGAATTCGGACGTCTCGTCCGCACCCGTGAAAACGACGGAAAAGTCGCCGGAGCCGGCTGCCGCGGTTCAATCGAGCTCTGCGGCGGCAGTCGCTGCCACGGCCGCCACGAAGCCGCGCGAGTCGACGCCTGTCGCCGAGACGCGCCGTTCGCGCGAGAGCCGCGTCGCGACCTCGAGTAATGCTGAAAGTCGCACCGCGGACTCAACAACGAGTCCGGCGCCCGTGGTCGCGCAACCTGTTACGGCGACTGCTACTCCGGCAGTTCAATCGCAAACGAATGTCGCGCCGCTGGTTTCCGCCGCGCAACCCGTCAGTGCGACACCTGCGGTGGATGCGAAGTCGATGCAGGCAACTGCGTCGACGGGCGACCGTCACGCTGCGACGCCTGCGATCGGATCGACCGGCGCCGCGCGCGAAAATGGTAAATCGCTGCTCGACAGCGCGAAGCAGGCGACGACGACCGCGCGCACGCGCAATGATCAACAACTCGAGGTCGACCGCGTGCGATTGGTGCAGCGCGTCGCCAAGGCGCTGCAAACGGCGCAAGATCGCGGCGCGCCGCTGCGCCTGCGACTCACGCCTCCGGAGTTGGGCGTGCTCAAGATCGAACTCGTCATGCGAGACGGGGCGCTCTCGGCAAAGCTGGAAGCGGAGACGCCCGCTGCGAAGGCAGCCATTCTGGATAACTTACCGGCGCTGCGCGAACGTTTAACGGCACAGGAAATCAAGATCGAGCGGTTCGATGTCGATTTGATGCAGCAGCCGGACAGCTCCGGCGGAGGACGTCAATCTTTCGCGGACGCTGAGTCGTCGCGCGAACGTGCGGCGACCAGGCAAGTTAGAAATGAACGCGCTGCGTCCCAACCAACCGGAAGCCACGAACCCAAGCCGCCGGCGATGCGTTCGACCCCCGGACGGCTCAACGTGCTGGCCTAAACGAGAACCGAAACATGATCGACACGATCAATTCCACCAAGCGGAATCCCACTGGCGCCGGGGCTAGCAATGCGCTGGAGGACCTGAACACCTCGCAGTTTCTCGATCTGATGATCGCCGAACTGCAGAATCAGGATCCGATGAATCCGATGGACAATGCGCAAATGATCGAGCAGATCGGCCAGATTCGTCAGATCGACGCGTCGAGTCGATTGACCACGACGCTCGACGCCGTGCTGATGGGCCAGAATCTTTCGAGCGCCAGCAGCATGATCGGAAAAACGATCACGGGTCTCGACATCGACGCGAAAAAGGTGACCGGCAAAGTCGACCGCGTCACAGTCACGGACGGCGTACCGGCGTTGCACGTTGGCGCGAAGACCGTGTCGCTGAAGAACGTCGGCGAGATCTTGCCGTAAGTAGAAGTTCCGAATAGCCCCGCAACCCTCTGTTTGCATCTACCTGATCGCGAAGGAACCCCGTCATGGGTCTGGCATCCGCACTAAGTACCGCGCTGACTGGTCTGACTGCGGCCGAAACCACGATCGACGTGGTGGGTAACAACGTCGCCAACTCGAACACCGTGGGCTTCAAGGCCTCGACGGCGATCTTTGCGACGCAGTTCTTGCAGACGCAGGGCCTCGGTTCTTCGCCGACCTCGACGAACGGCGGTACCAATCCGCGCCAAGTCGGCCTCGGCGTGCAAGTCGCGGAAATCACGCCCGACTTCACGCAGGGCACGATCGAAATCAGCGCCAATCCGTCCGATCTGGCGATCCAGGGCGACGGCTTTTTCATGGTGCAAGGCACGCAGGGCGAAACCCTGTATAGCCGGAACGGCATCTTTAAGACCAACTCGCAGAACGAGCTGGTTAATATTAACGGCAATCGCTTGCTGGGCTTCGGCGTCGACGACAATTTTCAGATTCTGGAAACGTCACTGCAGCCGCTGACGATTCCGCTCGGGGCTTCGGCCGTCGCGCAAGCCACGCAGCACGTCTTCTTCGAAGGCGCGCTGACGCCGACCGGCGATATCGCCACGCAATCCCAGGTCATTCAAACCGGCATTCTCGGCGACGCGCAGTTCACGGCGCCGGCTGCCGCCACGACGACGAATGCGGCCGCGATTCCCACCGGCACGACTGCCGCGGCGCCGAACACGACGGGAACATTGGCCAACGGCACGTACATCTATCGTGTCGTGTTTGCCGACGACACGATCGCCAATCTCGGCACGGAAAGCTTGGAGTCGTCCAACGTCTCGATCACGCTGGCCGGGGCCAACGACGCGGTGGACCTCACGGGCATTCCGAACGATCCCAACAGCCGTTTTGACTTCAAGCGGATTTACCGTTCGACGGACGGCGGTACGACATTTCAGTATCTGTCGGAAGTCGGTTCCGCCGTCACCACGTTCACGGACGACGGCTCGATCACACCGGCGGCCGCGAACGCGACGTTGCACAACACCGATACGCTGACCGGCAACTACAGCTACTACGTGACGTTCTTCGATCAATTCAGCGGTCGCGAGAGCCGGCCCGCGCCGCTGGTGGCGCCCTTCAACGTCGTCGGCGGGCGCATTCAGTTGGACGACATTCCCAACGACACCAGCGGCAACTGGACGCATCGCCGCATCTACCGCAACCTGGCGACGGACTCCACCGAGTTCCATCGCGTGACGACCATTCCGTTGAGCGGCACCGTCGCTTCTTATACCGACTACATGAGTGACGTGACGCTCGCCGCGTTGCCGGAAATCGACCTCGACGGACCCAAAATCAGCGCCAATACGCTGCTGGTGAACGTCTTGGGCCGCAACGGATCGACGTACGCAAATACCTTTCAAACCGGAACTTTGTCGTTCACCGGTTCGAAGGGCGGACGCGAGTTGGCGACCAAGGATTTCGAAGTCACCGGCGCGACGACGGTGCTTGACCTGATCAACTTTATGGAACAGGCGATGGGCGTTCAGGACGCCTCGTTTGATCCCGTGAACCCGATTCCCGGCGACGCGAACTTCGGCGCCGCGGGCGGCAGCGTCACGGCCGATGGCCGCATCCGCATGGTCGGCAACAACGGCGTAGATAACGCCATCGACGTCGGCCTGTCCGGCTTGCAATTTACCACGTCGACGGGCACGACCAACGTGAATCTACCGTTCGGCAAGATTCAGGACGCGCTGGGTCAGAGCGCGGTGGCCGACTTCCGCGTCTACGATTCGTTGGGCATCCCGCTCAATGTGCGCGTGACCTCCGTGCTGGAAAGCCGCGACTCCACCAGTACGACGTATCGCTGGTTCGCCGACTCCGGCGACAACGATCCCCAAAGCGGCGCGCAGATCGGCGTCGGCACTGGATTGATTTCCTTTGACGGCGAAGGCAAAGTGATCTCCGTCAGTGAAGAAACGGTTTCGATCGCGCGCAGCAGTGTTTCCAGCGTTTCGCCGTTGGAGTTCGACTTGGACTTTAGTCAGTTGTCCGGCCTGGCCCAAGAGAATAGCACGCTGGCAGCCTCGCGGCAGGACGGTTCCGCGGCCGGTACGCTGAGCAGCTTCATCATCGGCGAAGACGGTACGATTCGCGGCGTGTTCTCGAACGGCGTCACGCGCGACCTGGGCCAGATTCGCCTGGCCCGGTTCTCGAACCCCGCCGGCTTGGAGCAAAAAGGCGAGAACCTCTTCGCGTCCGGAGTGAACTCCGGCCTGGCGATCGAAGGCGACCCCGGGGGGCAAGGCATCGGCAGCATCGTCGCCGGCGCCGTGGAACTCTCCAACACCGACATCGGCGCCAACTTGATCGACCTGATCTTGGCTTCCACCCAATACCGCGGCAACACCCGCGTAATCACCGCCGCCCAGCAGTTGCTGGACGAATTGCTGAACCTGAGGCGGTAGGCGGCAAATGACGAAATCCGAATGACTGAATGACGAATGGTTGGCGTAGGGCGGGCCGCGCATCACGTTCGGCGCATTGATCGCAAAGCATGGATCGAATTGAGCGGTTGGCAATTCGCAAACGTAAGGCCCGCCGTTCAACAGTGGCGGGCCTTGCCGATCGCTGTCGGCACGGCTTTGTGTGAGTGCTTCGCCATTCAAGACGCAGTGACTTAACGCTTACGCGGCCCGCCCTACGACGCTGCCCGGCAATGCGCGCCGTCATTCGTCATTCCCGTCAGCTTCCCTCCGCGTCTCCGCGCCTGCGCGGTTCAAAGTGGGTTAACGTGCCGGGAATTGAATCTTGCTCAGTTTCGCCACCGGATCGTGGCCTGGTGAGAACGCCAGTTCCGCGGCGGCGATGTTGCTCATGCGGGCGCTCATCCAGCGCACCAGACCGTGGGCGTAGCCGTCGACGAAGCCGTGGAGCGGGCGTTTTTCCGGATCGACGGAGCGCAGTTCGATCACCGATTCCAGCGGCAACACCACGGGCCGCCAACCGTCCGGCGACAACACGTTCGAGCCCACCAGTAGCAGAGCCGATGTGCCGAGCGGCAGCGGCGTGGCGCCCATCGCACGGGCGTACGAAGTGCTGCCGGCGGCTGTGGCCACGAGCGCACCGTCGGCCACGAGGCGCGCCAAGCGCTGTTCGCCGTTCACGCGCACTTCAATCCAGGCGGTTTGACCTGTCGCACGTTCGACCCAGACGTCGTTGAAGGCCAACGCGGATTCCCGAGTACCATCCTTCATTTCCATCTCGACGCGCAGCAAAGGGACATGCTCCAACAGGAACTCTTCGTCCGCCAGCGAGGCGGCGGGCACGTCGTTGAGCAGGAATCCCAAGTGCCCCGCGTTGATGCCATAGAAAGGCACGCGCAGCCGCCAGTGCTCGCGGATCGCCCGCAGCATCGTACCGTCCCCGCCAATGACGACAATTAATTCCGGATCGTCGTGGGAATCCGGAAAGCTCTGCGCGATGCGCTGGGCTTCTTCATTGCGCGGATCGCTGACGACCTTGAGCCGCGTGCCTTGCACATGCAATCGCGAGCGTCGCGTGGGCGGGACGCCGCGGTAAAGCCCATGTCGGGCAATGTAGTCCGCCACTTCGGGCAGCAAGAGATCCGCCACGGGGCGGCTGTTGAACAAATGGCTACGGACGGCGGTGCTCGAGCGGATTTCTTCGGCGTTGATGACGCGATGGTGCGGCGGGAGATCGGCTGGCGAAAGTGGCTGTTCGCCACCGGCGACGACCACGAATCTGCCGTCGCGCCAAAGCTGGTCGCCGTGTTCCCAGGAATTCTGAATGACTGATTGGCCCGCCGCGCCGCCCGCAATCAGGTTGGCGCCCACGACAATCCAGGCCTCCGCCGCTGGAGCGAATTGTTCGGCGAGGCGATACAGCGGCGTGAACTGTCCGGCTTCCAGATCCGACAGCTCGACGCGCACCCGATCCAGGTGGCGAAAATTGACGTCCGCCATCGCTGCCAGGTAGATCGGCAGCACGTCGTTCGCCACGGGCTCGCCGGCGCGCGGTCCCGAGGGAATCACGACGACCTCGTCGAATGTTTCCGCCAGCCGTGCGGCGATCCGACGGTGATGCGCTCCGGGCGGGTTGAAGCTCCCGGCGAACAAGGCGATTTGCTGGCTCATGGCGAATCTAAGATAGGAGGGTCGAGATGGTTGGCGTTGTACCCGCTAACGAACGCCAGCGGAATTCGGAGGGGTTGGGGCGTCCCCGAAGGGAGGGTGTGGGCCATGAGCCAGACCGCACAATTGATAATAATGCATCTTGTCGGTACAAAATGATCGGAAGCGGGTTTGCTTGGCCGCTAAGCGAATCACGTCGTCGCGGCCCGCGTTATTCGTGGGCATAGACCGCCGTTTTCGCGGCGCTGTCAAGGGGCATGAGTCCTTGTGCCCCGGTATTTCCTAGGTGTTCCTAACACCAAACTGAGCTATTAGTTATACGCCACCTTGGTGGTCCAGTTCTGCCCCCCTGGAGTTCCACGGCGATGCGTCTTGACGCTGCCACTAGAATCATACAGTACATCGGTCGCGATCAGGAAACTTGGAATGCGCTGCTGCGCTCCTTTCCTGAGCCGTCGTATCGAGTGCAACAATTCTCGCTGCCTGCGGGCCGTTGCCAGGATTCAGTTCCGAGCTGGCGCTGCGAGTGCGTGCTTGTCATCGACCAGGTCGAAGAGCCCGAGGCTGCCAAATTCATGGAGGAACTGTCGCGGCATGACGCTGGCGTTCCCGTGATTGCCCTGGTGGATAGCGAGCATCCCGCGCGACTGACCGCGGCCGGGCTGGCCAGACTGCACGGCGTACATCGTCTGGTGGTCAAACCATGGCCGGATGCGTCCGCCCTCGTGGCGGCGATTGAGAGCGCTTTTGACTGGCTCGAGCACTGGAAAAAGTATCTGCGGCAACCCCTCCCGCTTTCCTGCGAACCTGTCGAAACGCTGCGGAACGCTGCCCCGACATTTTCGCTGCGTCCCGAACCGACGGTGACTTCTGCCGCTTCGACAGCCAGTTTCTAGAGCCGCGGTGGGAGCGGGAATGCAACGAACTTCGACAATTCACATCGTTGATCCCGATCCGCTTTCGGTCAACGTCATACGCGGATTGTTCACCGCACATCCGCCGAAGTTCCTGGCCCATCGCACGGCAGCGGCTTTCTTGGAGCAGACGGAAGTCAGTCGGCCGGCCTGCGTCATCTGCGAGCTGACCTTGCCGGACCGCCCCGGCGTCAAGCTGATCGAGGAAATCCGGCAAGCGAGTTGTCCGTTGCCGGTCATCGCCCTGGCGGCGAACCCCACGGTGCGGGCCACGGTCGACGCGATGATCGCCGGCGCGATGTTCGTATTGGAAAAGCCCGGCGATGCAACCAGTCTCCAGCGATTGATCACCAGTGCCGTCAGCAAGGACGCGGAACAGCTTCAGCGCTGCCAGGAACTGCGGCAGCTCTCGCTACGGTTTTCGCTCCTGTCGCCGCGGGAACGCGAAGTTGCCGATCTGATCTTCCAAGGACTCGAGACGAAGACGATTGCGGCTAAACTCGGCATCAGTCCCAAGACCGTCGAATACCACCGGGCCCAAATCTTCGCGAAGATGGAAGTCTCGAACGCCGTCCAATTGACTGTGGCCCTGCTGCGGCTCGAAAAGTCGCGCGTCTGAACAGGCGGCAGCGAACCTGGCGGTCTCGCGGCCACTCCTTGTTCCCGGGCTGAGTTCCCCGCAAAATGGCGGTTTCTTCGCTGTCTTCGGTTCGCGAGCACCCCCATGCCCAGTTGCGTTTTGGCCTATTCCGGCGGCCTTGATACCTCGGTGATCCTCGGTTGGTTGCAGGAGGAGGGCTACGAAGTTCACGCCGTATACGTCGACCTGGGCCAGCCGTGCGAGGACCGTCAGGCGATCCTCAACAAGGCCAAGCAATGCGGCGCGGCCAGCTCCCGGATCGTCGACGCGCGCGAGGAGCTATGCCGGGACTTCGCGTTTCCGGTCCTCCAGTGGCAGGCCAAGTACGAGGGGGTCTATCTCCTCGGGACGTCGATCGCCCGGCCGTTGATCTCCAAGGTGTGTCTCCAGGTCGCGCGGGAAGTCGGCGCGGACGCCTACGCCCACGGGGCCACCGGCAAGGGCAACGACCAATGCCGCTTCCAGTTAGCGGCCGAGGTGCTCAACCCGGCAGTGAAGATCATCGCCCCCTGGCGGATCGAAAAATTCCGGGCGGCGTTCCCGGGACGTAAGGAGATGATCGCCTTTTGCGAGGAACGGAAGATTCCGGTCAAGGCATCGTCGGCCAAGCCGTATAGCTCCGATGAGAACTGCCTGCACATCAGCTACGAGGCCGGCCAACTCGAGGACCTGACCGTCTGCGGCGTCGACCTGGTCGATTTCGGCATGACGGTTTCCCCCAGGCAAGCGCCCGACGCCGTGGAACGCTTGACGGTCGGCTTTCAGCACGGCGTGCCGGTGAGCGTCAACGGCAAGCAGCTCAACCCGATCGAACTGGTGCTTGAACTGAACAAGATCGGCGGCCGGAACGGCATTGGGCGGATCGACATGGTCGAAAACCGCTTCGTCGGCATGAAGAGCCGCGGCGTGTACGAAGCGCCGGGAATGACGATTCTCTACGACGCCCATCGCTACATCGAACAACTCACTGTCGACCGCGACCTGATGCACCTTCGCGATCGACTGGCGCCGGAAGTCGCCGAGATGGTCTACTACGGTTTCTGGTACCACGCCAAACTCGACGCCCTGCTGGCCTTCATCCGCCAGGCGCAAACGCCCGTCACGGGCGAAGTGACCCTCGGCCTCTACAAGGGGAACATCTCCGTCGCCAGCCGCCAAAGCCCGAACAACCTCTACGACGAAGGCATCGCCAGCATGGAAGGCGGCGGCAGCTACAACCAAACGGACGCGGAGGGTTTCCTACGCATCCAAGGCCTGCCGGGGCGAGTGCAGGGGCGCGTGACGCCGCGGAGTTGGTAAGCGTCGCAGGATGTTGTCAGCGACCATCGTCACCGCGGCGTGCAATACGGCCTAATTGCCGAAAGCCTTGGGATTGGATCTGAGGTATTCGCGGAATGCTTTGAGTCGAGGAAGCGATTCACGATCCTTTTGTCGCCCGGTTGCTTCTTTGCTGGCGATAATATCGTCTAGGCTGCATACGAAAAAACCAGCGACTTCTTGGCGTCGACTCCAGGCTTCGGAGAAGCCTTCAATTCCGTCGGGCGCGAAGATCAAATCCAAGTCGAAAGGACCGTTCTTCAGCTGAACAAAATCTTTTCCGCGACGAATGTCGTTCCTCTGAAGCTCCGTAAGTGTGAAGCCCAGCTCAGTCAGAGCGTGCGTGATCGCGATGCCATTTTCGAGATCGCGCAACACAAAGACGTCGGCGTCCTGGGTCGTGTCAGGAAAACCTAGCAAGATCGCGCCGGACTTTCCCAAGAACATGTAGCGCACGCCATTCTTGGCGAATGCATCGCGGATTTCTTCGGCCTGACGATATTCAAACGCGCCCATATCCCAACCAGCTTGGCAAGTTCTCTTCGCACCATTTTCGATAGTCCGCCATCGTCTCGAATGAACGATACGGCTCGTCGTCCAGGACGGGGCGGTACGTTTTGATGAACGCGTATCGGAAGCGTTGTTCCAACGGGCGTTTTGCCGCGGCCTGAAAATCGGCCAACCATTCTGCGGGAATGGGCGCCGGTTGACCCTCCGCCTGCGGATCCAGTGGCCGCTCAGGGCTCTGTTTTGTTCGCTCATCCATACCACCTGATCGTGGCGGAACGACAGGGTGATGTCAATGATTCCGGCCCGTGACGAGGCCTTTCATCGCTTGCTGGTGACCGCCCCCTCGGCGTGTTACGATGAATTTGGCTCGCGTCAGAACGCCCTTTCCGGCGTGACGCGTGCCGGATTGATTCGTTCCTTACCTTGATTCGCTCGCCATGCCCGTCCCGGAGCAACTCGGTCCCTATCGCATTGGCCGCCGGCTTGGGCGCGGCGGGATGGGGACGGTGTATGCCGCGATCAATCAGCAGGACCAGCAGCCTGCCGCCGTGAAAGTGCTGGCCGCGGCGCTCTCTCAGGACGAGGGCTTTCGCGATCGCTTCGAGGCCGAGGTCGAATCGCTGCGAAAGCTCCGGCATCCACACATCGTCCGGTTGTATGGCTTCGGCGAGCAGGATGGGCTGCTGTTCTACGCGATGGAATTGGTCGAAGGCCGCAGCCTGGAAGAAGAACTGGCCGTCGGTCGCCGTTTCGATTGGCGCGATGTGACCGGCATCACCATTCAAACCTGCCGGGCGTTGCGGCATGCCCATGATCGCGGGATCATCCACCGCGATATCAAGCCGGCGAACTTGATGCTGAACAAGACGGAGGAAGTGAAGCTCTCCGATTTCGGCATCGCCAAGTTGTTTGGCGCTTCGGGCATGACGATCGAGGGCGGCATCATCGGCACCGCCGAATTCATGGCGCCGGAGCAGGCGGACGGCCGCGCCGCGACCGAGCGGACCGATCTCTATAGCTTGGGCGGCGTGATGTATACGCTGTTGGCCCGAAGGCCGCCGTTTCGCGCTCGCACCTTGCCGGAGATGCTGCAACTCCAACGTTTTGCCGAACCGGACCCTGTACGACGTTATGCGCCGGACACGCCGCCGGAACTGGAAAAGATCATTTCGCAGTTGCTCGCCAAGGAACCGGAAAAACGCCTGGCCAACGCGGCCGTGGTGATTCGCCGCTTGGAAGGCATGCTGGAAGATTTGGCCGACGCCGAGGAGCGCGCGCCGCAGATCCCTCGCGCCGTTGCGGATGCCGATATCGCCAACGCGGCCACGCTGGCCGCGCCGGAGAACGGTCTCGGGCATCCCAGTCCGTCCGAGACGATGGAGTTTCTGCCGGGAGCACCCTCGCGGGACGCGGACCAATCGTCCGGTACGCGCGTCGCGGCCACAGCGGCCGACGTCCACGTCGCGGTACGCGCTGTCGACGACGCGTTCGAGCTCGCGCCGACGATCATGCGGCAAACGACGCGGGTTTTCAAAACGGTCGAGGAAGCCGATCAGGAAGATGCGGAGCGCGACGAGGAATCGACGCACGCCGTGGCTTGGCAAACCGCGGCGCTCGCGGTCACGCTGCTGGGTCTCGGACTGTTGATCTGGTGGCTGTTGCAACCGCCCGACGCGGATTCGTTGCTGGCCCGTGTCGAGGCCGCCTCCGGCACCACTCAGGGACTGGCCGCGGTGGATGGCGCCATCGAGCAGTTGCTGTCCAGCCAGGATTTTCACTTGGAACTCTCGGATCGCGCGAGATTGCAGCGATATCAAGAGGAGATCGCCATTGATAAGCTCGAACGGCAGTTCGAACGCGAAGCGCGTCGCGTTGGCAGCGCGAAGAAGCTGACGCCGATTGAGCGCGCCTACGTGGATGCGGTTCGCGCTTTACGCCAGGACGAAGCGGCCGGCGCCGAGAAACTCGACGCCCTGATCAAATTGTTTGGCACGTCGCCTGAGAGTGGCACCACGACGCAGCGGATCCTCGAACTCGCCAGGCGACAGCGCTTCAACGCCCGCATGGCGGTCACCGAAACGATGACGGACGACTTGCGGTACATAGAGTCGCGCCTCAACATCGCCGCGGATCTGCGGGGCGAGGATCCCGAAGCCGCGCGGGACATCTACGCCGGCATTATCGAACTTTACGCCGATAAGCCTTGGGCGTTGGAGACGGTGCAAGCTGTGAACGACTTGATGGCCAGCCTGCCGCCGAAGCCGGTTGAGGACGACACGAACAGCACCACGGCCTCAACAGAGTCGTCCTCCGCGCCCGTCGCCGATCCGGAATCGAACGAGCCATGAATTTTCCCACGACACGTTTGCGGCGATTGCGCTATTTGCCGCAGATGCGCGCGCTCACGCGACACGTTCATTTGTCGCCAAGTCAATTGGTTCTGCCGCTCTTCGTGCGCGACGGCGCCGGGCCGCGGCAAGAAATTACCTCGATGCCCGGACAGTATCAGCTCACCCTTGCGGACCTGGCCCAGGAAGCGGACGAGGCGCGGCGCCTGGGGTTGGGCGGAGTGATCCTGTTTGGCATTCCGTCGCAAAAGGATGCAGCGGGCAGCGACGCTTGTCGTGATCAGGGGATCGTGCAGCGCGCGGTCCAGGCGATGAAGGCCGCCGCGCCGGAATTGCTCGTCATCACCGACGTTTGCTTCTGCGAGTACACCAGCCACGGACATTGCGGTGTCATAGGGGAAACCTCGCATGGGCCCGACGTGGACAACGACGCCACGCTCGAATTATTGGCGCGCCAGGCGGTCAGCCACGCCCAGGCTGGCGCCGACATCATTGCGCCCAGCGGCATGATGGACGGCATGGTCGGAGCGATTCGTCGCGGCCTGGACGCCGCGGGCCGCACTGAGATGCCGATCCTCAGCTATGCGGCGAAATACGCCAGCGCATTCTACGGGCCCTTTCGCGACGCGGCCGAAAGCGCGCCGCAGTTCGGCGATCGGCGCAGCTATCAGATGGATTACGCCGCGGACCCCGGCCAAGCGCTGCGCGAAGTGGAGCAGGACCTCGCCGAAGGCGCCGACCTGGTGATGGTCAAACCGGCGCTGGCGTATCTCGATGTCATTCACCGCGTACGTACACGATTTCCTGGCGTGCCGTTAGCCGCTTACAACGTCTCGGGCGAATACAGCATGATCAAGGCCGCCGCCCGGCAAGGGTGGCTGGATGAACAGTCCGTCGTGCTGGAAAGCCTGGCGGCGATTCGCCGCGCCGGTGCGGACATCATCCTCACGTATTGGGCCAAAGACGTGGCGAACTGGCTCTAAACGCATGGTGCAGGTTCACTTAATCCGGCTTTTCGCGGCCGGATCGCGCTGGTACATTCGGCTCCAGCCAATCCCGAATAAGCAGTCATTTTATTGACGGAGCGATGACCCATCATGGCGAAGACCAACTGTCCGATTACGCGTGAAGAGTTCCGCAATCATGCCCAGGCGATCGAAGTCGCCATCGGCGGCAGTCCTCAGCTGGCCGAGGTGAAGGAATTCTCCACCGGCTCGCTGGGCTGGTATTTAAACGGCAAGATGCCGCTCAAAATCGGCGACAAAGTCGTCAGCGTCCAGATCGGCATGAACCTGACGATCGTCGGCTCTAAAGAATTGCCAGCCGACTAGCCGCGAGTGGCGCGGCGCAGCTCTACGGCGTATTGATCATCGCCACGTGCCAGGCCTTTGGCCCATGCACGCCCGTCACCAGCCGCAACTCCAGGTCGCCGGTCTTGCTAGGCCCGGTGATGAGCGTGAGGTTGCTCGGTAATTGGTCGAGGCCGTGCAGTTCGAGTCGGGCGAACAGATCGAACAAATCGGGCACGATCATCGCCGGCTCGACGATCGCCAGATGCACCTTCGGCAACAGGCTGGCCATCCGCTCCTGGCCGCGGCGCGATTGCACCACGACGGAACCGGTCTCCGCGATGGCGAAATCAGCGGCCGTGATGCCGAGATCGGCCGCGAGCCAGGCCGCGCGGCGCTCGGTCGGCGCGAGGCGTTCCGCCCGCTCCGCGTCGAGCCAAGTGACGCCGAGCTGATCAAGCATTCCATAAACGCCGTGGCGTTCCAGCGCCGGATGCCGCCACACGATCGCGCTTCGGCACGCATGGCGATCGATCAATGACGCCAACAGTTCTCGCAGCGCCAGGCCATCATCCAATGGATGGAAGGCGCCGCCAGCGTTGACGACCTCGCGATGAAAACGCGCCTGAGCTTCTGCCTCATCGGCTGGTTCGTACTTGCCATGCGCATGAGGTCGCGGATGCACGCGATACATCCGACCGGCAGCCGCGGCGGTGCGCACTTGGGCGAGGAATTGTTCTCGGTTCATTGTTCCGCCTCGCGCGACCACCAGTCGCGAAAGCGCTCCGCGGCCGGAGCGGGGAAATCGCGGGACGCAGTCCAGCCGTGCAATCCGCCCGGTAGCCGCTTGAGCCAGCGCGTCTTTTTCGTCCAGCGGCCGATCGTCCGTGTCGCGAGCCAGGTGCCGAGACGATAGAGTCTTGGTGAACGCATCGCGCGCGCCCAAAAGAGATAGGCCAAATGTTCAATGCGCAAATCGCCAGCCGGCAATTCATGCAGCGCGCCGCGCAGCTTTACCAGCAATTCAGGAATCGCAATTTTCACCGGGCAGGCCGTTTGGCATGCGCCGCAAAGACTTGAGGCGTGCGGCAAGTGCTTGTTTTCCGCTAAGCCATCGTAAAGCGGCGTCAATACCGCGCCGATCGGCCCGGCATATACGCCGCCATACGCGTGCCCGCCGATATTGCGATACACCGGGCAGGCGTTGAGGCAGGCGCCGCAGCGGATACAGAACAAGCTCTCGCGCAAGGGCCCCGACAGAATCCGCGATCGACCGTTATCGAGCAGCACTAAGTGGAATTCTTCAGGGCCATCATGCTCGCCGTCGCGGCGCGGGCCGGTGACCAACGACGTGTAGACGGACAGCGTCTGTCCTGTCGCGGCGCGGGCCAACACCTTCAAGAACGCCGGCAGGTCGGCGAATTTGGGAACCACCTTCTCAATGCCCATGATGGCGATCTGCACGCGCGGCATCGTCACGGTGAGCCGGGCGTTCCCTTCATTCGAGACCAACACGATCGTGCCCGTCTCGGCTACCGCAAAATTCGCCCCCGTTATGCCGACATCGGCCGTGGCGAATTTCTCGCGCAGCGTTTCGCGAGCATACGCGGCGAGCTGCTCGGCGTCCGCCGGCAGTGGGCGCTTCGCGTGATCCGATAAGAGTTGCGCCACTTCTGGCGTACGCAGATGCAGTGCCGGCGCCACCAGGTGCGACGGTCGCTGCTTGGCGACTTGGATGATGAACTCGCCGAAGTCTGTCTCCACGACCTCGACGCCCGCCGCTTCCAACGCGCGATTGAGGTGAATCTCCTCCGTCGTCATCGACTTGCTTTTCACGACGCGCCGCGCGCCGCAACCGCGCAAAATGCTCTCAATGATTCGGCAGGCGTCGTCGCCGTCGCCGGCGAAATGCACCTGGCCGCCGAGACGCTGAACGCTGGCTTCCAGAGTTTCCAAGTGGCGATCCAGTTCCGCCAACGTCGCGTCTTTGATCGCCCGCGCGCGCTCGCGCAGGGCGTCGGCATCCGGCAACGCCGCGAAGGCGTCTTTGTTCCGTTGACCGAGCGTATCGCCGAGATTGGCGAGCGCCAGTTGCAAGTTCGCGTTCGCCAACGCCTGGGTCGTGGCGTCGAGGAACTCGTGATGCTCGCGACTGGCGTAATCCGTGCCCGGCATTGCGGAGTGATTCTCAGAAGATCAAATTGCCTGGCGAGTCGTGCTTCGCGCCACACTAGCCTCGTAGCGCCAGCGAGGGGGAGTTGATGTTGCTGAGAGTTCGATCTCCAAACTCTCAACGACGCCGGTCCTCCCTCGCTGGCGCCACGGGCTAGTTAGTGTACCGGATTTGTACACATCGGTATCGCTACAGCAGCGCGTCGAGAATCACCGCCAAGATCGGCAGGATTCCCACGACCGTGGCAAACACATACACGCCACGGGGCGGGGGAACGCTGCGTACCCGGCGGATGAGCACGCCGAGACCTAGCGAGGCGACGCCAATCACGAGCGCCGCGAAGAGGAGCAACCCGGAGAGCACCGGCAGCCGCGCGACGCCGATCCAGCGTGCCACGAGCGCGCCACACACGCACAACAGCGTCGTCATCACCGATAGCAGCCAGCCAATCGTCAGCGCTTCGGCGCTGCGCGATTCCTGGAGCGCCGCGGCGACCGGTCTTTGGTGGCGCTTAGACTTCTGCAAGGGAACCATCCACGTGAAGAGATGCTCAACGCCGCTTGCGTTGGCGCGTGGCGGTCGCTGGCGAGCAAAACACGCGGCGCGTCATGCCGCCGCGGGGGCGGCATGACGGCCGATGATTTCGACTACAGATAGGTGACGACCACGTCGCCGCAGCGGAGGATAACCACCTGCACGCTGCAACCGCAGCACCAATCGTAGCGGACGACCTGGCGTCCGAAGAGGCCGTTGCGGCAGCAAACGGTCGGCTCGCCCGTGCAGCAGCACGGCAGGCACACCGGGATCTTGATGTCGCAGCAGCTGCAACAATCATACACGCACAGCTCCGTCTTGACGGTCCGCTCGCAGGCCGGAACGCAGGAGCGATCGCGGTAGTCGATGCACGGATCGCAGCAAGCCTCGGCATCGAGCCGGGCGGCGCGACGCAGTACCGCGGCGTCGGCCGTGGTCGGGGAGATCGCGCCGGGAGCGAAAGCGGCCAGCAACGCGAACAGAGCCAGGGAGTATTTCGAGACCATTTCCATCACCTATTGAAAGTACCGGAAGCCCAAAGGCGTGAGCCGCCATGCGGCCCGCCACCCAAACATGGCTCATCTTGCCCAAAATGCCAATTCAAGGCAAGTCACCCAGTCGGAAAACTCGCTGGCAGACTTGGGCCAAAGATTGCCGGCTCAGTTCGTTTGTGCCGCGATTGCGCCCGATTTTGCCGGTTAGGGCTGCTGGGCGGCGGCGAAACGAACGCCGATTTCCTCCAGGGGCCCTGGTTACTTTGCTCCTTGGCCCGGCTTGACCTAGAGTTCGTTTGGCGGATCGAACCGACTCCCCGGTGGCCCGCCCCATCAAAAACCCCGCGCCTTGGCCGGAAGGAGTTGATGGTGAAACCACTTATCAAAAACCAGACATTGTTCCGGCATCTCCTCCGCCGGGGCGCGCCGTCCCAGCTTGCGATCGCAGGCGACGGCCGGAAAAACGCCTAGTCGAGGCTCGGACTTCAGCGACGGAACCACGCAGTGGCCGAACAAGACTTACTCACGAGCTTGGGTTGGGATTCCGTGCGAGGCGCGCTGGCGGATTGCAGCGTGCAGGCGCAGGAATTCGAAACCTTTCTGACGTCGCAGCTCGAAGCTCTCGAGCAGCGTTTCCAT
>Ga0163153_10003172_pt1 | contig 22381 bp, 23 predicted proteins | sample OliLakLV19MP6IB1_FD_148629 | JGI IMG/M metagenome (GOLD analysis project Ga0163153, IMG submission 148629) | Freshwater microbial mat bacterial communities from Lake Vanda, McMurdo Dry Valleys, Antarctica - Oligotrophic Lake LV.19.MP6.IB-1 | ecosystem: Environmental > Aquatic > Freshwater >...
GACTCGTGGGACTCGCTAGGCTTAGGCGATCTCTGGGGTCCATCTGGGCCAGAGAAAGAGAGCCCAAAGTCTTAGCGATAATATCCACAATTTACAAATCACTTTTTCACAGTATTCTCCGTCTCATCATGAGAAACAGGAGAAGTGCTGTATTGGTGGTGACCAGCCGGGAGTTTTTGTACCACCTACCATGTTAGTCCTCAGGTCGTCAGCAAGGGATCGCGGTCATGTGACGCCCGGAACAGACCCCCTCTTCCGTTCTGTTGATTCCGCTTTTGTTCCTCCTCTAACATGACAGCGGGAAGACCGCCCGTCGGGAAAGGAGGAGGACGATGGGCGTGTATCGACGACATGATTCAAGCACATATTGGATGTCACTCGTGATCAATGGGAAGCGGGAGCGGCAGGATACGGGGGTGCAGGATCGGAGGGTGGCGGGAGACATCTTCGCCGCCTGGCAAGTGCAGGTAGCCCGAGCCAAATGGCTGGGCCTCCCCGCCCCCACCCCACAGCACACGGTCCAGGACCTCTTGAGGGAGTACGCGGCCAAGGTGACGCCGCGGAAATCGCCCGCCTCACAACGACGGGACCACGTGGTCTTGGAGCAATTCGGGAAGCGCTGGGGAGCCTTAGCCTTAGATCAACTGCGCACAAAAACGCTCGAGGATTATCTCACGGAGCGTTTGCAGGACGTGACCTTGGCGACGGTCAGCAAGGAGCTGGGCATCTTGAAATCGGCCTATGGGCGTGCACTGCGGTGGGACTGGGTAACGAGCACCCCGTTTCGCGGGATTACGCTCAATCAAGACGGCGAGGAACGGATGCGCTGGCTCACCGATGCGGAGGAAGCGCGATTGGTCGCGACGGCCGTCCCGTGGCTGCGCGATCTCATTCAAGTCGGACTCGACACCGGACTCCGCCGGAGCAATTTGGTGGGGTTGCAATGGGCCTGGCTGCACGAGCGGGGCACGGTGCTGGTCGTGCCGCGTCAGCTCGTGAAAGCGAAGAAAGCCACGGTGATGATTCCGCTCACAACACGGGCCGCCGGAATCATTGCGCGGCAAGTACGCCACGGAGACGCGCCTTGCGTGTTTACGCACACCGAGGGACGCGGCTACTCCGTGGGACAAGTGAGCATGGCCGTCATGCGGGCGACGAAACAGGCGCAACTTTCAGGTGTGAGCCTGCATACGCTCCGGCATACGTTCATCAGTCGGCTGGTGCAGGCGGGACGACCGCTGCCCGAAGTGGCCGCCTTGGCGGGACATCGGGCGATCACGATGACGATGCGCTATGCGCATCTGGCGCCGAGTCATTTGCGTGCCGGAATCCAGGTGCTGGAGCAACGGAATCCGGATCAGCAGACAGGATTCGCGTGAGCCACGGATCTCCGTGTCACGCTGGAGTCACGTGATTTTCCGGGAAACACGTAAGTGCTGGTGTCCCCAACGGGATATTTCCCAAGGGGGCCGCGCACTTCTCGCGTTCTCCTTGAACATCACAGTGAATGCCGCATAGGCCAAAGGTGCGGCATTCATGACCACAGAATCAAGCCAGGAGCCCAATCCCCGCAATACCCAGCATGGGCTTACCCTGATGAAGCGTGCCGTCAAGGCGCACGGTATGAAGGCGATAGACGGCAGAACCAAACTGGCCAGGGCCCTCGACCACTGGCGAGACCAACTTCTCTCGGACCTGGGGGGGACAGAACAAGTTTCGACTCAGCAACTCACCCTCGTCAATCTCGCCGTCAAGACCAAGTTACTCCTCGATTCGATTGATAGCTGGCTCCTTCAGCAGCCCTCACTGGTGAATCACAGAAAGCGGGCGCTCCTGCCGGTCGTGCTCCAGCGGCAACAGCTCGCCGATGCCCTGGCCAGGCTCATGATGCAGCTTGGCCTAGAGCGCAAAGCCAAACAACTTCCCAGCCTCAACGAGTATTTGAGCAACAACAAGACCGCACCTACTCCCCCCGGAGGGACGAAACCCCAGGAAAAAAGCGACACGCCTGTTTCCTCGGTAGGAAACGAGGCAACACAGCCATAGGGGCCAGTTCACGGCGTGTTGCTCCTGTTTTCTGGGTGGAAACAACAGGGAATGAAAAGAGGAAACAATAACTAACAACAGGAGGTTTCAACATGTCTGCTATAGCAAATTCATTGACGCAATCGTTACGGGCTCGAATTCAGAATGACCTGGGCGCACCCGTAAAGCCGGGCTTTACCACGGACAATTTGCAAATCTGGCTGGAAGCCTTACGCCGGACGGACGTGACGGTGGAGAAGGTCGAGACTGAGGAGCAGAAGATTCTCAAGAACCGCGACGTAACGGACGAAGGCAAGTCCAAGGCCCTGGCCGCGCTCGCGGACAAGTCCGTTGACGCCTTTGCCTTTTTGGGGCGGATTCTGTCGCAAACGGATACGTCGATTCGCAACCTCCAGCAGAAGCTATTCAGTCCGCTGGAAACACCGGTCGATGCTGGGATCAATGAGCGATTGATTCGAGAATTGCGGGCCCGTGAAATCCGGGGCACCCTCCAGGGCGATAATCTCGACTCGACGTTTCTGTTAGCGGTGCAGTCCGGCAACCTCGAAACAGCGCAAGCGCTGCTCAACGCGCCAGGGGGGTCTATGGTGAGTGCGGACACGTTGGCGCGTGCCAAGATTGAATTTGCGAAGAAGTCCGACAAGGCTCGGTATGACCGGTTACTCGCGCTCGAATTCCTCAGGGAACACCTGGCGAGCCTGGCGGGCCACGCAGCCAGCTGGCTCGAACACATGGGCGCGCAACTGACCGCCGTCAACAAGGTGTTCGTAGAGGCCGCGTGACGATTCTCGACGCGATCCACGATCCGCTTTTGTTCAAGCCGCTCTTTCGTGACCTATCCACTTGGAAAAACTGGATGGTTGTCTTGCGGGCGATCTTTGCCCTTGAGATGACCGAGGAGGAGCGAGCGATCTTTACGCAGTTGACCGGTCGAGAGACCGCGCCAGAGCAGCAGGTGGAAGAAGCCTGGCTCATCTGTGGCCGACGTGCTGGGAAGACTCGCATGGCTGCGCTAATCGCGGTGTTCTTGAGTTGCTTCAAAAGTTACGACCAACACTTAGCCCCTGGCGAACGAATCACCGTCATGGTGTTGGCCTGTGATCGACGACAGGCTCGCACCATTTTTCGGTATGCCTTGGGGATGCTGGAACAGGTGCCCATGCTTCAGGGCATGATCCAACGCCAGGATGCAGAGAGTATCGGCCTGTCCAATCGCGTCGATCTCGAAATCACCACGAACAACTTTCGCAGCGTGCGCGGGTTTACCATTGGCGCGGCTATCCTGGATGAAGTCGCGTATTGGCGATCCGACTTTTCAGCCAACCCCGATGAGGAAGTGTTGAATGCAATCCGTCCGGCCCTGGCGACAGTCCCGAACGGGCTGATCGTGGGGATTGGTTCCCCATATCGTCGAAGCGGCGTGCTGCATGATGCGTGGAAGAGGCACTACGGGAACGAGCAGTCATCGACGCTGGTCGTACAAGCCAGCAGCCAACAGTTGAATCCGACGATCCCTGACAGCGTAATTGCCAGAGCCGTGGAAGCCGATCCCATAGCGGCGCAAGCCGAATGGTTCGCCACGTTTCGAAATGATATCGGCTCGTTTTTGGATCTCGATTTGATCGACCACGCGGTTGAGATGGGCCGACGGGAGCGACCGCCCCTGAACGCCAATCAGTATCACGCCTTCACTGATCCGAGTGGTGGACGGGCGGATAGCTTCACGCTCGCCATTGGTCATGCCGAAGGCGAACGGGTGATCTTGGATGTCTGTCGAGGCGTCAAGCCACCGTTCGATCCGAGTACCGTGGTCAAGGAGTTTGCCGACTTGTTGAAGCAGTATCGGTGTCACTCCGTCGTGGGAGACAGGTACGCGGGCGAATGGGTGGTCGAGGTTTTTTCAAAGTGTGGCATCCAATATCAGCACTCCGAGCGCAACAAGAGCGAACTCTATTTGGAATCCCTGCCCCTGTTCAGCACCGGCGTGGTCGATTTGTTAGACTATCCCCTCCTACGGAACGAACTCGCCTCGTTGGAACGCCGCACCGCCCGAAGCGGACGAGACTCCGTGGATCATGCTCCTGGGGCGCACGACGATTTTGCCAACGCGGCCTGTGGCTGTCTCGTGGGGATTGCGTCTCAGTCGCGGATGGGTGGATGGATGATCGACATTGGCGGCGTTTGAGGAAACTGGCAACGGACGCAGCCACGCCCGGCGGCGCTCTAGTTATATCGAGTTGGCGGCGTGCCCGTGCCTTCCCTCCGTGGTGCATGCGAAGGTGACGGTGAAGTCATACGGTTGGTGAGGGGTGAGCAGGAAGGAAGGGTTATGGCTTGTACTGGGTAAAATTTTTAGCGAGAGATGTGAAGGTCTTTGGCTGGTATTTCTTGAAGCTTGCTTCGTCAACGAAGACGAAGTCGTAGTGAGTCTTCGTCTGCGTTGAGTTGATGTCGGCACACCATTGTTTCAGGCGTTCTATCTTGAGGGGCACATCGAGGTCTTCAAGCCCTTTCGTTTCGATGATAAAAATGTTCTTGGGGTCTTTTTTGACGAAGAAGTCTGGGTGATAGTTGGAAATGTCGCCTTTGGCATTCACGTAGTCGATCTTGAAGCCGACGGCCATGTAGTTTTTGGCATAGGAGATAATATCATCACAGCCTTCGAGGAAAGCAGCGAACTCAAGTTCGAGCTGGCTGTCGCCAATGATCTTGTTGAAGATGCTCTTCCGCGCAACGATGCAAGCCTGATCGTTAGTGACGAATGGCCTAGTCTGTTTCAGCTTGATGTAGTCTTTGATTTCAGAAGTGCCGTGATCCTGGATTGTGAGCTTATTAATTTGTTCTTTGAAGGTGATCTGAATGGTTCGCGTGGCCTCGATTTCTGATAGATTCCTGAACGTATTCAAGCTGTCCAGGTTAACCACTTGGTCAAAGAGGTAATTTTGAATAAAGTCTTTAACCTTGCCGTACAGCACATCGTATCCGCCCACTAGATGGAGGTCTTTCTTAATGGTTTGGGCAAAGAACCCAACCACGCTGCGATGGTCTGCATCTGCAGTAGTCATGAGTATCGTGGTGTGCGTTGGTTCCCCGGTGGCAATGTCTCGAAATACGATTTCCCGCTGCTCTGTCTCTGAAAATTGTCGATAGGGGACTTTTGTGTGGTTAAAGGAAGCTACATCCACGTCTTCGAGGTTTTTGTATTCCCGGTAGATGCGTGGTGTCAGACGAGGGAGTTTAATATCGAGGTGGTCTAAGTCCTTCTTGGAGTTGTCCTGATCCACCTCAATCACAACCGGGGACTTGGGTTTTGCCCCCGCACCCATTGCCGATCGTTCCAGTTCAACGCCTTCATTTTGAATAGACTCGACAAACTCCATGAAGGCCGCACTGCCGACCACGCTGACATATTCAGTTACGTCACTTCCGTAATACATGCGGCGCAGACCACGGCCAAGAGTCTGCTCCGGCAGTATGTTACTTTTGGAGGAGTATGCCCGCAGTCCAACAACGGTGGTCACATTGCGAACATCCCACCCTTCTTTGAGCATCATGACCGAGACAATGGCCTTGTAGGGGCTGTCCCACCCATCAATATTATTGGCTTGTTCCCGCAAAATGTCGAGTTCGTCCTTGTCCTTCCCCTTCTTGTTTTCAGATATATCACCTGACTTGTTCGTGTGGATGGTGAGAACGGCTCCATGAAAGCATTGATAATTTCTTTCTAGCCATTCAGCGGCCTCGTCGCAGTTGGTGGTGTCGTCAGTCATGACGAAGAGGATGGCTTTTTTATTGACCTTCTTGTGTTCCTCGGAGGCCTTGCGCCATTCCTCGACTCCGAGATGCAGATAGTCTTCATAGCGTTCGGTAAATTTGGATGACTGCTTCTCGACGAGTTTTGCCCGGCTGGGCGCGTCGGGCAGAACCGGATGTTTCACAACGTTCTGATAGATGGCTTCGACCAACGGATAATCGGAGACAGTTTGGACAAAGATGGCTCCCTTATCGTCACGCGGGGTTGCGGTCACATCCACTTGTAAAGACAGGAAATGATCCTTCAATTTTAGTTTATTGTGGATATCCTGGATGGACTGGAACCAGGCCATGCGTTCATCGTGGATATGATGAGCCTCATCGTTTAGTACCACTAGCTCGTCGATGTCTCGAATGATGACCCCAAGATCAACCTTATTATCCGACGTTTGGGCCACAGGTTTTTCACCGAGAAAATAATCCGTGAGGTCGGTATCGTTGGCTGATGCGGCAGTCTCATCACCGGAATAAACGCGGTGAACGTTGGTGAGAAAGATGTTCCCAACCGGGTGAGTAACGTGGACTTTGTCCTGAATATGCAGGGTCAATTGAAAATCATCGTGCCAGTTCTGGCCTTCATAGCCGTTATCAGGCAAGAGCGGATCTTGATAAAATATTTTCAGTCCGTCGAAGTCGCTGCGAATGCGATCGAGGACGATGATGTTAGGGGCAATGACGAGAAAATTGCGTGCAAGGAAAGAGCCCGGCTCATAAAGTTTGTGGAAGTAGCACCAGGTTAGGATGAGGCTCAACACTTTTGTTTTGCCTGCCCCCGTCGCCATTTTTACCACCAGCCGCAACCAGTCTTCGGGGAACATGCCAGCGGAGATTGCTCCAGAGGCGTCAAAGCGCATCAGGTCATATTTATCTTTGGCCTGAACAACATCATAGAGATAGATGACCGTTTCGACCGCTTCACGTTGGGCAAAGTAGTAACGGAAATTAAATACTGGTCCGTCGGATTTTGCTATTAAATGTTCCGTCTTGAACCACCATTGCAGCAAAGCCTTGCTGGTCGGAGTTGCGCCGTCATAGCCCCTATCCCGCCACTCCTTGACCTTGATGCGGAGGTGATGAACGAGAGGGGGTAGAAGTTTCTGATATCCCTGTTCCCTGAACAGGTCGTCGCCTGGGAACCAACGGAGTTCCGGATCAAGAATAGCGTAAGGGGATGAAGGAAAATCAGGGTGCAGGGCCATAACTAGATACTCACCTCGATGACCTTCATGGTGTCGTTTCCGAAGATGTCCACTACCTTGACGGCGATTTTGCGCCGTCCTTTCATACATTCTTTGGCTGCACTGGTCAGCTCCAGATTTCGCTCCTTTTTAGTGCGGAAGGACTGCCATTCATTTTCGAAGACATAATCCCCGGACCAGACATCTTCAACCTCGCCGGTGGCTTTGTCCTTAACGCGAAGAACTTCATGTTTGCTTTCGAAGTCGAAGTCTACAGACCAGTAATCGATCCAGTCGGTCCAGTTCTTGGTGAGAATGTCTCGCGTGGTGATACCGTTTTTGTCCTTAGTCACTTTGATAATTTTCCCGGCTTCGACTACGATTTTACTGGCTCCATTTTTCAGGGCTTCTTCCACTTCTTTGAGACTGTCCTGATTGTAGAAAACTGAAAAATCGGTCAGTTCCACGGCCACGGTGTTCTTTTTGATGATGGGTTTTACCTCAATAAATGAAACATCATGGAATACCACCTGGCCCTTGTCCACGGCCCGCTTGTCAAACACTTCACGAGGGATGTACTTGACGGACAAATCAATGCCTTTGGCCTTGGCTTCATCGCGGAGATTGGGGAACAAGCCCATTTCAAATTCAAAGGCGAGAATATCGGCACGAGTGATGTGCTTCTGACGACATTCACTGATGACTTCTTCAACAAAGAGGCGAGTGACTGGTAGGTTCACCGGACCGATTGCCACCATGCGCCCGGCCTTTTTGCCGTGGAACGTCTGGAAACCCTCAACGGTTTCGGCTTTATAGGCTTTCAAAATCAGCTGAACGAAAGATTTTTCCTTCGCCTCAAGCAGCTTCTTTTTTTCATGATCGCGGAGGGATAGATTGATGCCAATATAGTGTTGGCGTTCATATTTTCCGAGGTTCAAGATTTCAAAGGCGCGCCATGATTTGCCTTCTTTTTTCAATTCGCGCTGAGCATTAATCATGCGCTTGCGCGTGGTGTGGATGCCGAATTTTCCAAGATCAGAGCCGATCCACTTGCGACCTAACTTTTCTGCAACCGACAATGTTGTGCCGGAACCAACAAAGAAATCTGCTACTATATCCCCCTCATCCGAGGCACTTTTTATAATTCTTTCTAATAGAAGCTCGGGCTTCTGCGTAGGATAGCCGACTCTCTCACTGGTTTCTGAACCAACTGAGGGTAAATCCCACACATCGCGGACATAAACCATTGAATATTGAAGCCCAGTATCCGGGTCTATTTGAAAATCTGATTTCTTAAACCCGTACTTATGCATCATAAAAGATTTCTCTTTTTGAACATTGAAAGTCCAATTTTGCGATTTACTGTAAACGAAAATGTTGTCATGCTTCCTAGCCCATCTATCTTTTGATGCGCCGCCAGTCTTATAAAGCCAAACAACTTCGTTTAGGTGATTTTCTTTCCCAAAAACCTCATCTAGGGCAAGCCTGATATAGCCACTAACGCGCCAATCACAATGAACGTATATACTCCCATTGTGAGCCAAAAGGTCTCTCATCAAAACTAATCGTTCATAAATCATAGAGATGAAACTATCTGCACCCTTGCCCCACGTATCACGATACGCCAATTCTTCTAGAACGTTTGGTTGCTTGGTGAAGGTGTCTTCACCAATTTCGATATCGATAGAAAAATCCGCGCCAACATCAAACGGTGGGTCAATGTAGATCAGTTTAATCCCGCCCTGTTTTTCGATTACCTCCCGCATCGGACCGTTCTTTAGGGATGCGAGAACGAGCTTGTTATCTCCCCAGATCAGCTTATTGGTCCAACCGGTCAACTGGCGGCCTGTGTCCGTATCGAATAGACCCGGTTGGAGACGCATTTCCTTTTCGGCGCGTGGTTCGTCCACCTGTTCAATCGTTTGAAAGGGTAGAACGACGTTGCAGACTTCATTGGTCTTGCCGTTCCATATCAGCTCAACCTCACGCTTATCCTCGAAAAGCAGGAAGCGATACTTATCGGGGAGCGGTCTGTCCGCTTCCAGAAGTTTCAGAATGTCGCGTTTTTCGGTGTCAGTGAGTTTCATTGATAGCTTGCACTAGTCCTTTTGACTTGGAGAAGAAAACAAGGGATGATTACTGGTTTGCTTTGTTCTTGCAAGCGTTTTGTTCGTTCAGTGGGGAAAATAAAGAAAACCCTCTCCCTTCGAAATGAAAGAGAGGGTTTTTATGGCCGCCGTCAAGCCGGCTGGTTTCCACCCGCACGATACAGTAGGCAAAGCCCTTTGGCAGCCCTCAACGCGTCGCCGCGACCCCTAGCGGACGCCCGCGCGACGTGAATCACAAGCTCATCATTCGGGGGGGATCGCATGGAATCAGGCCCGGGGTGTCAGGCTCCGCCCGGCCCTCTCACCGTTCTCATCAGTCCTATTTCCGACACGGGTTGAGTCTGCCCTCTCGCGCCACTTCTTCCATGCTCGCTCGCACATGCGCCGCGTCTAAAAACAGTTGCCGTTGCCGAAAATAATCGGACATTTGCGGGCTCCCGCTAGGAGCGCTAACGTTGCCGTGGCCGTCATACAAGCTCGCTGCGCCCACCAGGCCGCCCGTGAGCAGACTGCCGACAACAATGCCGAGGATGAGCTGTTTCATGGTGTTCTTCTCCGGTGTGTATGCGGGCACCCTGTCCCTCTCATGCTACGCCATGCCTCCCCAGCATCACTATCCCGCAAAGGCGGGGGCCCGCATGGAATAAGGCCATGGCGGAGATCTGTCTCTTGTGCTTCTGTGCCATCGGGGCCTAAAATGCGCCCGTGGACACGCGCAAATTAGCGGAGAAATGGGCTCAGAAAGAAGCCGCCATCGCCTCGGCCCTCATCGCCTATCGGAAGGGCAACCGTGGACCACTCCTCACGCTATTCGATTCCTACAGCACGGGGCTGCGCCGGGTGCTTCCTCGGAGTCTCCAGGTGGGCCTTCGCGCCGTGCTGGAGAAGAAGAAAGGCGCGCCCGCGACGAGAGGCCCAGCGCAGCGGTTCGAGCGACGGAATATGGCGATCATGGTGAAGATCTATCGCACGCATGGATATTCTCTTGAAGTCGCGGTAGAGAAAGTCGCGAAGAGCTTTGACACCTCTGACGGGATCGTCAAACACGCCTTCCTGGCGCACTTTCCGGCTCCCCGTGCTAGGTCAGGAAAGCGCTGAGTTCCTGACCTGACAGGTTCTATGCTGGCGTATATAAGCTACGTCATGCACTCCACTGACCCTTCCCGCACATTGCCGAGAATGTACACCCTCCCTCAAGTCATGCGCGTGGTGCACTGTTCTCGCTCCACCATATCCAGATTGCTCCGCGCGAAACGGCTGACATCGGTGAAAATCGGCAAGACTCGCTTGGTTCCGCACCACGCCATCATCAAGTTGCTGGAGGGGAAGCGATGAAGGCGAAGCGATAGCCATGCCGAACGTCCGCACCACACTCGACGAGTTCCTGGCGGCCATCGAAGCGACGGGCATCACCCCGCCGGACCACATTATTGACGATGGAAAGCTGCACCGATTTTCCAGTAATGGTAAATCGGGCGACAAGGCAGGCTGGTATTGTTTCCATAGCGATGGTCTGCCCGCCGGTGCATTTGGCTGTTGGCGATTAGGCATCTCGCAAACATGGTGCGCGAAATCAGATCGAGAGATGACGCCACAGGAATACGCGGTCACTTCCCAGCGCCTGGAGGCGATCCACCACGCATGGAAGGTGGAGCAAGCCGAGCGTCATGCGGCGGCCGCGAAGCACGCAGCGGGTATTGTGGCGGCGGCGACGCCTGCAACTGATGATCACCCCTATTTGCGGCGCAAGCAGGTCAAATCGCATGGTCTGTTGGTCGATGACAAGAACCGGCTCATCGTGCTGGTGATGATCGACGGGAGCCTCAGTAGCCTGCTGTTCATCGACCCCACCGGCAAAAAGATGTTTTTGTTTGGCGGGAAGGTCGCGGGGGGCTCCTTCGTCATTGGTGATCTGACTGCGGCAGCCATCCTCTTGTTTTGTGAAGGAGTGGCCACCGGCTTCAGTCTGCATGAGGCCACCGGACTTCCTGTGATCTGCGCGCTCTCTGCGGGCAACATGCCCGCCGCCGCCTTGAACGTTCACCAACAGTTCCCGGCGGCCAAGATCCTGATCTGTGCCGATCGTGACAAAAGTGGCGTAGGGCAGGAAGCGGCTAGGGACGCAGCGGAGCTCGTCAACGACGTGTCCGATCTTGAGGCCATCGTGATCACCCCGGAGTGGGCGGATCACGATTTCAATGATGTCCACGCGCGGTTCGGATTGGGAGCCGTGAGCGCCGCAATCAATACCGCACTGTGGAACCGAGGAGAGGAAATAAGGGTCGTGTCGGGGCCACGGACGATGAAGGATGCCAAACGAATGAAGAAAACAGCCACAGTGACCACGACCACCACAACGAAGGAGGAGGAGGGGGAGGACCAGTCTGCACCTCCTCTATATACCCCTTCAGAAAACACTGCACAGCTGCACACCCCCCCGGCACTGAAGGAGAACCCCAATATTCTCGCGGAGTTCGTGAAGTCACTGGCTGTGTGCGGGTCGGTGGGCGAGGAGCGGTGTGCACAGCTCATCTACCTGGTGCTCACGTCCCGACTCCTCGCTCAGATCATTTCACTTATCATCAAGGGCCTTTCTGGCTCAGGGAAATCGTACACGCTCGAACAGACGTTGAAGCACTTTCCGGACACGGCTTACATTGCGATGACGGGCATGAGCGAGCGGGCGCTGATCTACATGCCCGAAGACTTCGCGCACAAAATCATCGTGCTCTATGAGGCGTCCGCACTGAAAGAGCAGAAGGAAAAAACGACGGGCGATCAAACCGCCTATTTCGTCAGGTCCCTGTTGAGTGAGGGCAAGATTTCCTATCCCGTCACGGTCCGCGATAAGGAGCACGGGTGGAAAACGACCACCATCACGAAGCAAGGGCCGGTCGGTCTGATTCTTACGACCACGGCCCATGAACTGCACGGCGAAAACGAAACCCGAATGTTGTCGGTTCCCACCAACGACACCCACGCGCAGACCAAAGCGATTATGCGACAGCTCGCCATCGGAACGGCGGCGATCCCTGCCGAGGCGTTACAGGCTTGGCATGACCTGCAAACCTGGCTAGAGAAGGCCGAGCATCGTGTCGTGATTCCGTACGCGTGCTACCTGGCGGACCGGGTGCCCCCGATAGCGGTGAGGTTGCGCCGTGACTTTCGGTCGCTCCTCCGGCTGATCGAGACCCATGCGATGCTGCACCAGTGTACGCGGGCACGCACAGCGGACGGAGCGATTGTGGCCAATCCAGCCGACTATGTGGCGGTGCGTGGACTGGTGGCCGATCTGCTCGCGAGTGGGGCGGGTGCGACGGTGCCAGAGACGATCCGGGAGACCGTCCAGGCGGTCCATGACTTAATCAAGCCCGGGGCGGAGAGTGAGGGCGTCACGGTCAAAGCCGTGGCGGGCCATCTGAAGCTGGACCGGTCCGCCGCGTCACGCCGCATTCAGGGTGCACGGGCACAGGGCTATTTACTCAACCTCGAAGAGAAGCGCGGGCGACCAGGCCGGTACACCATGGGCGACCCCCTACCAGAAGAAACGGAGCTGTTGCCGTTGACCGTCCCGGACCTGGAGGGTGTGTTGCACACCCCCAGCCCTGCACAGCCCCTCGCGCACAGCGTAAGTCCTTCAGATTCCACGACAAAGCAGTGGGGTGTGCAGGTGTGCGCGTCAAACGGAGTGATAGAGAGCCACGATCAGCCCACGCTCTTTCAGGAGGGGCACAGCAAGCACGGAGAGGAGGCGAATCTCGATGTGGATTGAATCAACGGTGATCGTCAACGTCCACCGTCCCACAGGGACACTTCGATTATTGCCAGGGCAGCCGGTTGAACTGCCAGAGATCGACGCCTTGAAGATTCTGGCCAAAGCCGGAAACCGGGTCCGGCTGGTTTCGCCCATGGAAGCCGTGGTGATGCCACCAGCCCCCCTGGATGCCAAGCCGGTCTACTTTATCCGGAATGACGGGGTGATCTATGGCCCTGCGACGGTCTTGGACCTGGTGAAGGTCGATGAGGGGGCCAGCGAGCACGTCTGGCTCGCGACAGAGTACCACGGCGATACGGTCTGGATTCGGTCGGATCGACTGCGATCTCAGCACCAGTATGAACGCCAGACTAAACCGAAGCGGATCGAGTTGGAGGCATGATCTTGACCGTGGATCTCTATACCCCCATGGATTTCGGTGCACACCTGCACACCCCCTCAGGCGTGAACCACGACACGGTGCAATCGGCGAGGGCGCGAGGATGAATTCCTGGCTCCAAACGCGCCGCTTTACCTGCCCACGCTGCGGACAACAGTATCTGCATGATCAGGCGTACCGCCACGATCTGTTCGACTGTTCAAACCGACGACCGATGGTGATGACGATGGTGATGGACCTGAGGCACCACGACGTGAGCTGTGAGGGATTGCTGCGATGAGCGAACGCCGAAAACACGGGAACGTGACATCCCTTCCCGCTTTGCCGTCCACACAACGGGTGAGCCGAACCCTCGCAGAGGAGGTGACGGTGCAGCTCCCGCCGGTGGCCTGGACGCCGGACCTCGTTGACCGGGTGGCTAGCGTGCTCGCGGATGCCCTGGTACGCGACCTGCAACAGCGCCCCCCTGGGAACCCCGGCAGATTTCCGTTGCTTACGATCTGCTCTATAGAGCATACTTCCGTGTATGGTGGTTCCGCTCAGCACGCGACTGAAGCAACTTCGAGCCAAGAAGAAGCTCACCCAGCTGAGGCTGGCAAAGCAGACGGGTCTCACGCCGGGGTATATCGCGCACCTCGAAACCGGATCCTACGATCCGAAATTATCTTCGCTCAGACGATTAAGTAAGTCGCTCGGCGTCACCATTAGTGCCCTAGTGGAATATCAGGAGGAGCCATGATTGCTGCGATCTACGCCAGAAAATCCACCGAACAACACGGCGTGAGCGACGAAGAGAAAAGCGTCACGCGCCAGATTGACCATGCCCGCACCTACGCGCTGAAGAAAGGCTGGACCGTCCCCGACGAACTCATTTTCGTGGACGATGGAATCTCCGGTGCGGAGTTCGTGAAGCGTCCTGGCTTTATCCGAATGATGAATGCCCTCAAGCCAACGCCCTCATTTCATGTGCTGGTGATGAGCGAGGAGTCACGCCTTGGCCGTGAACAGATCAAAACGGCCTATGCCCTCCAACAGATCACGGATGCGGGGGTGCAGGTGTGGTTCTACCTCACAGATCAAGAGCGCAAACTCGATACCGCCATGGACAAACTTATTTCCTCGATCAAGTCATTCGGCGGGGAGTTCGAACGCGAGCAAGCTCAGCAGCGGACTTACGACGCGATGAAGCGAAAAGCCGAATATGGTCATGTCACGGGTGGGAAAACCTATGGCTATGAGAATCACGAAGTCAAGAATGCGGAAGGTGAACGGCTCCATGTGCTGCGCGTAATCAACGAAACAGAAGCCGCGATGGTGCGCCAGATTTTTGAGATGTATGCCGGTGGACTCGGTATTACTCGCATAGCGAAACGGCTGAATGATGAAGGGGTCCCCGCCATTCGCCAAAGTGCGCGTGGTTGGTCTCCCTGTGCCGTGCGAGAAATGCTCCATCGGCCCCTCTATCGTGGACAGATCGTCTGGAACCAACTCGAAAAAATCGTGCGGGGGGGCACAAAGAAACGCCGACGCCGACCGGAGAGCGAGTGGATCACCGTCGAGGCCCCTGAGTTGCGGATCATTGATTCGGACTTGTGGGAGTCTGTCCACGTTCGCCTTGCCAGGATCAAAGGCCAGACCGGTCCACGGGTCCGCGATGTAGAAAGCCGGTACTTACTCACTGGCATGGCACGGTGCGCCCATTGCGGCGGACCCATGACGGTCGTTGGGCCGGGCACGTCTCGACGGCAGGGCCGCTATTACGTTTGTGCGTATCACAAGAAACGCGGGTCCAGCATCTGTAAGAACTCCATGCTCGCGGAACAGGCGATGCTCGACAAAGTGCTCCTGAAAGCCGTGGCCGATGTCCTGCATGAGAAGGTCCTGGATCACGCCATTGAGCAAGCCCTGATGCAGCTACGGAGCCAGCAAACCACGGAACTCGATCGACGCACCCAGATTGAGCGAGAGTTGTCCCTGATCGAAGCCACCGAAAAGCGGCTAGTCGATGCCATCGCAATAGGTGGGCACACCGCTCCCCTCTCAGCCAGGCTCGATAGCGAGGAGTCCCGCAAAAAGAGCTTGATTGCGGAACTCGACCGGCTGGACCGAGTCGGTCCGACGGAATTGGATGCGGCTCGACTCAAGCGAGAGATGAAGGCGCGTCTTGCGGATACCCAAACCCTCTTGGGTTCTCACATATCAGAGAGCCGGAAGCTGCTCCGATTGCTCTTTGAGGAGCCGATTCGGTGTCAGGCAGTGGTGGAGGGGAAAGAATCGAGGTATATGCTTAGCGGAACCGGCAACTTTATGAATTTACTACCGAGTTCCGCCGTGCACTCAACCTGGTGTCCCCAACGGGATTTGAACCCGTGTTACTGCCTTGAAAGGGCAATGTCCTAGGCCAGGCTAGACGATGGGGACGAAGCACGGCCCGCTAAAATGAACTGGATTGTTACCATACTTCAGACTCATGTGTCACTAGAGAACACGGGAGGCTTCACGGCACCCGGTCGCGTTTCTATTCCGAGTTCGGTAGGATAAACTGTATCAAGAGTATCGGGTCCTCACCTGGTAAGGACCCAAGGAGCACGACTTATGGCAAGACACAGATTAGCAACGTACAGATCCATGGTGCTCGTTGCCTGCGGCCTGACACTAGCAAGTTGTGCCCACGATACCTACCAAGAGCGAGCGAACCTGATTAAGGCCCATGCCGGGGCGTTCTATGACAATTTGAAAACCAACCACGTGGAATCCGCGATCCGGGACAATGAGCAGATTGAAGCGATGGCGAGCCAGATGGGAGACACCGTCAGGAAACGGGCTGGCCAACAAGGCACCACATCGGTCGAACGGGAGTTTGCCTTGATGAATACCGCCAACGAAGCCGCGGCCACAAACTGGCTCGCGCTGGGCCAATACTTCGCCATCAAGCGCCAGTACCTCCAAGCCCGCGCCACCTATCGACGTGTGATCGATACCTATACGAATCCCACAGACAGACCATACCGTGAACAGGCCCTGCGCGCCTTGAGGGATTTAGACATGCTCAATCCGCCCACCACGACCACGACGAACCCGTGAACGGCGACTGTCTCCTACGCCAATCCTCTCGTATACTCCTCAGCGGACTCCTGTTGCTCAGCTGGGGTTGTATCCACCGAATTCACGTCACTCCTGTGCCTTCTGCTGTTTCACCTGCCACCATCGCGCAATCGCTACAAGTAATTGTGCCCTTTGTCGCAGTGGAGGGAGCTGATCACATGCCGGGCATTGCCTTACTTGAATGGCCGGTTCAGGATCTTCGTTCCGCCACGATCGACTATATCCAATCGCGTCAGACATTTGCCTCGGTAGGCGACAATCCAGCCGATCTTACCCTCACTGTCAAAGCCTGGCTGACAATGCGATCCCGCGGCAACTACCGCTACAGTCTGCGTCTGGAATCAGCCCTGGGCCCTTCGGGAAATTTGCCAATCAAGTCCTATCTGGTGGAAAAAGAAACGGAGGGGTCGAGCGTTCGGTGGGTCACGGCCTCAGATCAGAGCCCCATTGCAGAAGCTGTCCAGGCTGCGCTGGACGATCTACTCTCGCAGATCGAAGCCGATCACCTTCTGTATCGAAAAGGACTGCACTGAGGACGCGCGGGATCTCGCAGGCTGCGGGGGAGGATTGAGGCAGAATTCTCGGACAAGAGGAGAACAACCCAGAAGGATAGCCGCGCAGACACGCTAGACGGCGGAGGGTTCGAGCTCCAAAGTTCGAGGTTCTCGGAACTTCGAACCCCGAACTTCGCGTCGCGCTTGAGAGACTGGCGGACTGTTTCAGCACCCTATTTAGACGGTCCGAGACCGTCGGTCGAAAAGGCGCATCGCAAGACAGCCAGCTGTCACACCCGCCGCAAACATCGCACCGACTACCCAACCGAAAAAGAAACCCCTTCCCCTCGATTCACGACGGCGGAGTTCACGACTCAGATTCGGCATATGGGATTCAGGCCCGAGCCATTGATCCTCTGATGAACGAATCGAGCCTTTCTTGAGGGGGATGACAGACCTTCTTTCACTCATGCTTCCCCTCCTTCCCTACAAGCCCACCCAACCCGATCCTACCAGAGCCGCTGGAGCACGGGTCCTAGGCGGTACGAGAACCAGTAAAGTTCGCTCATGCCTTATTGACCTGTGCGGTCGAAGCCGGTTCGTATACAGGGCAATCAAGACGTAGCGAACGATCGCCGAGCGGAGCGTTCAGATAGTCGCAGTGATGCGGTCGATCAGCATTGTCGTGTTGATTGGGGCGAAAGGACTGACAGGACACGCACATTCTCGCGACAGAAATCTCCCCCTGTTCTTGGAGACTACGAATCACCTTCACCAGGGACGTGAGGAGAACGACTTGTTCCGGCGCCGAGAGTGCCTCCGTCGCACTCGCCAACCGATCGGGCATACGGGAAGAGGGCGTGCAGGACCGATTCCCTTTGGCCGTCAACTGTGCCATCACAATCCGTCCATCGTTCTTGTCACGACGCCGTCGAACCAACTGCTTCCGTTCGAGCGTGGTAATGACTTCCGACGCTGTCGGAAGCCGAATGGCCAATTCGTTCGCCACCGTAGTGACTTGCGCACGTTGCCCAGGCTTGGACCGAAGAAGTGTAAGGACCTGCCGCTGTAACGGGCCAAGACCCGCTCGACCTTCTCGCCGCCACGTCCGGCTTTTCATCGCAAGCCCAATCTTTTCCAGACCGGCTGCCAACTGAGTGGTCAACGCAGCCGCATCGTGTAACACCGATGACTTTTTACCGCCTCTGCGCACGCGCTGATCGGCCATGGAAACTCCTTCTTAAATACCAGGGTTTTGAGTGTAATGTGCCCGCGATCCCCACGTCAAGATTCCGAATGGCCCATTGACCCATACTCCACCACCAGGAGCGGGGCAGAGGGACGAGCGATCGGAACACGCTGACTGGCCTGCAAAATAGAAACAGAGCTCGAACGGCACCACCTGTAATCCAGCGGTGCTAGGAGAACTTCAGCAACGATTCACAACAGGCAACATCCGACGGAAGGACAGGTGGCCTTGCCGAACCAACAGGCTGTGCGGTAGAGCATAAAGCCAGGCTACTCACATCACGAAGCGATACCTGATGAATGGTTGAACACCTTGTTCATGACGGCATGAGCCGTTAGCCTTCGCCCGGGCCTCCTTCGTTCTCTCCGTACTTCTCCGGATCGGTTGGCAAATCACACGCACGATTTGTGCGTGCAATCGAATGGTGTCTCGACCGGTTCCAGCGGTATGATAGAACTTCATGCTGCTGAAAGAGTGCCGCCACGCCTGCGATGCTTGCGCCCAGGGAACTACCCCGGCATACTCGGCATGCTGGCGCGCTCGAAAGATGGAGAATGCCAATGACGCATGAACATGGGCCTGCTGGACCCCTCCTTTCCCGCCGTGCAGTTGTGACATTTCTGGGCGCCGCGGGTGTGGCCTTGCTAATGGCCGGCAGTCTGAAGCCTAGACGGGCTGGTGCAGGCACCCGCGGCCCCTCATGCATAGTCCGACCAATGCAATCTGAAGGTCCGTATTTTGTCGACGAGCGCTTGAATCGCTCCGACATTCGCCCAGATCCGACCAACGGGCGAGTGAAGTCCGGTACACCTCTAGCTCTGACACTACTGGTTTCACGTCTCAACGCTGGAGACTGTCTGCCGCTGCCGGGCGCCCAGGTGGACATCTGGCATTGCGATGCGCAGGGTGTCTATTCGGACGTGCAGGATCCTGGGTTCAACACCATCGGCCAGAAGTTCTTGCGTGGCTATCAGATCACCGACGCGCAGGGCTCGGCTCGGTTCGTCACTGTGTACCCTGGCTGGTATCCTGGCCGAACGGTGCATATTCACTTCAAGATTCGCACCGCGCCCGTGGTCCAGCGGAGCTTCGAGTTCACGTCGCAATTGTACTTCGACGATCTGCTCACGGATCGCGTCCATACTGACCCACCCTATGCTGAGAAAGGACCGCGCACCGCGCGAAATCAGCATGATTGGATCTTCCGCCGTGGGGGTGATCAGCTCATGCTAGCTCCGACGACAGTGGCTGACGGCTATGCGGCATCGTTCGCGATCGGCCTGCAGCTTCCTTGAAAAGCAATGTGTGCGCGGCGTCCGACAATATCCGGCGCTTCGAACGGCCTACTCCATCGTCGTTCCTTATATAGAAATGTAGAAGGAGGGCTCGATGCTACTGCGGAGTTTCCTCAAACCGGATGGCGATGCCTGACAACGCATGTACGATGCGCTGGTGGTCCGTGAGCATCACGCGCTTGAACTGGTCAATAGTCAGGATCAACTCCGTGGGATCAGGAGTGACGAGACACAGCTGATAGCGCTCCCACAATGGCATGCTGAGTACCGGAGTCTCTGCCGTTGGTCGCTCAAACAGCGACACACCATGGCAAGCACTGAGAAGGATTGTGAGCAGACAGACTGTCTACCGCATGGACATCGGTCGGTGAGCTGTGCGTGCGCTTACAGGCTTGGAGAGAGATGAGAAGAGAAAAGGGGTCTTGAGCTGCTGAGCCGTCCGGGACTCCGAACCATGGCCCCTCGTTGATTGGTGATCAGCTGGCTCACCGAGACGGGCAATACGAACAATTCCTGCCACGTTATAAGCCCACCAGCTGGCCGAGTGCCGCGGAGACACGGATGAAGCACCTCCGGGTGAGTGGTTGAAATGTCGATTCCAGCATCATCCTCTGGTTCTGAACTTCACTGAAAAACCAAAGATGCCTGGCGAACTGGCGGTGCGGAGCCACGTTGAGCTCTGCTAGCCGCCAGAACGTCGGGCGTCGTCAAATCCAACGACTCTGAGAGGCTACTTGTCCTTGGCAACCTCCATCATTTTCCCGTCCAGCATCATGATTTGGCCTTCCTGCAGCTGCATCTCTTTCCCGTCCTTCATCTTCATCATGCCGTTCATCGTGACCTTCGTACCATTTGCCATGGTCATCGCACGATCCATACGGCCAATCTCTTTCCCTTCCGTCATCCTCACCATCTTGCCATCCTTCATCATGACGCCATCCTTCTCGGCGGCCATAACGGGTGAGGCAATGAATGACACGGACAAGAAGAGACCGACCACTGCGAGTGTAACTATTCTGTACATCTTCATGACTTATCTAACCCTCCAATTATTAATGAGTGGTGTGAATGAACTGCCTCGGACAACACGGGAATTAGAGCGGCATGATAGGCCGCGCCCGGCTTGAACCGACGTGAGACCCGCCTCGTTGCCCAATTGCCACCGTTCAACAGGGTCGAAGTCGTGTCTTCTTCTTTGTGGCTATCCACCTATCTATTAAGGTTTCGTGGTTGGTGAGGCGATACGTGAATCGATGAGTCAGACAGGAATCGCCGCTGTAGTAGCGGGCACAGGATCACAGCCCAGACTCGAAGCACACAACCGCGCATCACAAATAATCGCCTGCTTTATCCGCACGAGCAACCTCGCCGTGCGATGCTCTTAGAATTTCCAACACGCTTCATCAACTGTCTCGCTCCCACCACAACCGGCGAACAGCGATTCCGTTTTAGCGCTGTATTATACACAAATCCTCGGAGGCTGTCAAGTCCATCTGCGGAGGTGTATACTACCGCCCAATAGTGGGGCCAAGGAGCGGACACGATGTTTACAACAACCATACTAGCCAAGACCAACATGCTCATGTTTTGGCAGTATCTTTTTAATTACTGCAACGAGGATTTTACCTGTGTGCTCGGATGGGTACTGGCAGGAATCTTGGGGTTTCTAGCAGTCCTAATGTCTTTGGTTCTACTGATGAAGCGCCTCAATAAAGAAGAATAGAAGGAGAGCAACGTTGTTTGCCAAGGGCATAGCCACAATCGGCGGAGGGCAGAAGGACTCAACCAACAAGCTCACGAGCATCTTCCGTGAACCAGTCTTACTCGCTTACGCGAACATCGGTGGACTCGACGTATTTTCGCGATAGACTGCGGCCAACCCACCAAAGCCCTACCGGATTGCTGCCCGCTTGATTTCTACCGAGGTCAAGAGATCAGATGGCGAAGGGCTTACCATATTGTTAGTGGCAATCACTCTGAGGTCGAAATCGCAGATTATCCCTGTTCTCACTGAAGGAGAGAACGCTATGATCAAGCATGGAATGCGGCCGGTCCATCCCGGAGAAATCCTGTTCGAGGAGTTCATGAAGCCGTCAGAGCCGCCGATCAATGCCAATATGCTTGCCAAGGCCCTCGAAGTTCCAGCGAATCGTGTCACGGCAATTATTAAGGGCCAGCGCGGCATCACGGGCGATACTGCGGTACGCCTGGCGACGTTGTTCGATACCACAGCTGAATTCTGGATGAACCTGCAGAAGACCTATGAGCTACGCCTAGCCGAAAGAGCTCTGCCCGGGAAAGTCCTCAAGCACATCGAACAACACAGAAATGCGCTTGTATCGACCTGATGATGGTGTGGTACACACATGTTGAATAAGAACTCAGACAAGGCTCCTTGTTAGACACCAGTCCCTCTATAAGCCCTGCACGTTACGGTCCACGCTAGACTGTCCGTAATTCTTCTCAAACGCCGTTGCAGTTAGCGATCGATTAAGAAGGGACGCCCCCGTAGGCCGGAGGCGTCCCTTAGAACAGGCTCAGCGCCTCGAGGCGTGACCGGCTATCCAATCCTTGGCATTGCCCCGGGCCGCGAAATACTCTATTGCACCCCCCCGCCCTCATTCCTTCGAATGTTGAGGTGGGGGCACGGCGAATAACGATCAGAACCTGGATCCCCCCCCTCGATGCCCTAACAAGCCAGAATTTCGATCGTGGATGATGCCTTTAAGGGAAAGATCGAACGTTCGAGGTGCCATTTGGCCCGTTCCTAACAACAATCGACCCAGGAGGACTGTGATGGCGACGAATACACTGACCTGCCCCCAGTTGTTAGGCCACCGCTCAAGTTCCTTCACGCCGACACGCTGATCGGTGCAAAGGTACGAGTCTCTGGGGCGGGTGGCCGATACCCCAGCGCACTATGTGGTCGGTGCCTGTTG
>Ga0163153_10003174_pt1 | contig 22372 bp, 17 predicted proteins | sample OliLakLV19MP6IB1_FD_148629 | JGI IMG/M metagenome (GOLD analysis project Ga0163153, IMG submission 148629) | Freshwater microbial mat bacterial communities from Lake Vanda, McMurdo Dry Valleys, Antarctica - Oligotrophic Lake LV.19.MP6.IB-1 | ecosystem: Environmental > Aquatic > Freshwater >...
TCCCACGCGACGATGTGGTCGCAATGTCGCCGCCAGCATAGAACGCCCGCAGCACCCGTGCCGCATGACTGGGCTTGTAGCCCCAGTCCGCGAACTGCTGCGCGAGAGTCGAGGGATCAAAGTCAGCGAGCGCTGCCGCACCGGCCAGAAAAGGGACGGGTGTTTCCATGCTAAAGCACGCTGACCGGCACCGACACACGGACACGAGAAATCACACCGCCTGATCTAACGAAATGAGGATGTCCACGCACGATAAAAGCCATGCACTTGTGCAACGGGTAAACGCGGTCTGTGGGAAGCCCCTTGGCGTCGGAATTCAACAGCTCGTGGATTTCATCCGGCTCGGCCTCTTCAAGAACCGAAGTGGGCGGCCTTGGAGTCGAACTCGGTCTTGAGCCGGCGGCAGACGAGGTCGCAAAGCTCGAACAGCATGGGGTCGGCGATGAAGTAAATCGTGGTCGGCCCCTCCTTGCGGAAGGCGACCATGTTCGCTTCGCGCAGCACGGAGAGGTGCTTGGAGACGTTGGCCTGGCCGGCCCCGGTGGCCTCGACGAGCTGCGTGACGCTGCGCTCGCCCTCCATCAACACGTTGAGGAGCCGCAGGCGCATCGGCTCCGCCAGCGCCCGGAACCGCGCCGCCACCAGTTCCAACGCCTCGGCCGGCATCGCCCTGGTGGCGGCCCCGCTCTTCTTCTTTCTGCCGGTTGACATATTGCTGAATAGTTATATGGTCGTATCAGTCTCAAGTAAGATTAAAACGTGAGCCGGAAATTGTCCAACAACATGAACACAACTTTGACCAACAACCTCGGGCCGGCGGAACTGCGCCGGCGGATCGACGCGGGCGAGCCGCTGCAACTGGTGGATGTCCGCGAAGCTCCGGAATTCGCCGCCGGAAGGCTGGCGGGCGCCCGGCTCATCCCGCTCGGCGAACTGGAACGCCGCGCGGCGGAGTTCGACCGCTCGCGTCCGCTCGTCCTCATCTGCCGCTCGGGCAAACGCAGCGGTCAGGCGCGGGAAAAGCTGGAGCGGCTGGGGTTCAACAACCTCGCCTGCCTGACCGGCGGACTCACCGCGTGGGAAGCCGCCGGCCTGCCCGTTGAGAAGGATGCGCGGGCACCGTGGGCCTTGGAGCGACAGGTGCGCGTTGCCGCCGGCTCGCTCGTCGTGCTGGGCGTGACGCTGGGCTTTCTCGTCCATCCCGGCTTCTTCGGATTGAGCGCCTTTGTGGGAGGCGGACTGGTGTTTGCCGGGGTGACGGACTGGTGCGGAATGGGTCTGCTGCTCGCGAAAGCTCCGTGGAACCGCCGGCAATCCTGCGCCTGCCGCACCTGAAAAGCTTATGTGGCTGGCCCTGACCTTGGCGGTGGCGATTGGCTTGGCGCTCGGCCTCATGGGTGGTGGCGGGGCCATCATCACCGTGCCGGTGCTCGTCTATGCCGCCCATGTTTCGCCCGACCAAGCCGTCGGCATGTCACTGGCCGTCGTGGGTGTAACCAGCCTGGTGGGTGCGCTGATCAAGGCGCGGCAGGGATTCATTCATGGCCGCGCCGCGCTCTGGTTCAGCGGAACGGGCATCATCGGCGCTCTGGCCGGCGCGCAACTGACCCCGCTCGTCCCGCCGCGCGTGCTGCTCGTTCTCTTCGCCTTGCTGATGATCGCCGTCGCTCTCGCCATGCTGCTGCGCAAGGAAGAGTTGTTGGAACCATTTCCGGAATGTCGTCCCTGGCGCTGCGGTCTCGCCGGGCTGGCGGTCGGTGTGCTCACCGGTTTCCTCGGTGTCGGCGGTGGATTTCTCCTCGTGCCCGCGATGGTGCTCTTCGCACGGCTGCCGCTGAAGGTCGCCGTCGGCACCTCGCTCGCCGTCATCGCCGTGAACTCCTTCGCTGGTCTCGCCGGTCATTGGCGGCACATGGAATTCAATTGGCCGCTCACCGGCGGTTTCCTGACGGCAGCGTTGCTCGGCATGGGCATGGGTCTGCCGCTCGCGGCGCACTTGCCGGTGAGGAAATTGAGCCGCGCGTTCGCGTGGTTCGTGCTGGCCGTGGCCGGGTTTGTTCTCGTCAAAAATGGTGTAGCCGCACCTTGAACCATGAGCCTCAATCAACCCATGAAGAACCCTGATCCAGACACCGCCTCGCGCGGCAGTCCTTGGGTCGTCGCGCAATTCGCGCTGATGGTGGCCGGGCTGGCAGCCGGCCCGATCTGGCGCGCGCCACGGCACGGCGGGCTGGTGCTCGCGATCGGTATCGTCCTGCTGCTCGTCGGTGCGTGGCTTGGCTTGCGTGGCAAACGGGATCTGGGTTCAGAACGCACGCCGTTTCCCCGTCCGAAGGACGACGCGCAACTCGTGACCACGGGCATCTACGCGCGGCTCCGGCATCCGCTCTACGCGGCCGTCATTGCGCTCGGCTTTGCCTGGGCGTTGCTCTGGCAGAGCTGGCCGGCGCTGGCGTTGGCGGCGTTCCAGATTATTTTCTTCGACGCCAAAGCGCGCTGTGAAGAACGCTGGCTGCGCGAACGCTTTCCCAATTACGCCGCCTATGCGCAGCGCGTGAAACGATTCATCCCCGGTCTCTACTGAAACTTGAACCAACCCATGAAAGGAAATGTCATGCATCTCAAACGCTATTTTGTCGAAGGTCTCGCCCACGCCTCCTATCTGTTCGGCGCGGACGGCGAGGCCGCCATCGTGGACCCGAAACGCGACGTGGATGATTACCTCGCCGACGCCGCTGCCGCCGGCCTGCGCATCGTGGCCGTGTTCAACACCCATCCACACGCCGACTTCGCCAGCGGCTTCCGCGAAATCGCCGCCCGCACCGGCGCGAAGCTCTACACCTCGCACCTCGCCCCGGTGCAATACGAACACGTCGCCACGCACGACGGACAGCGCATCCGCGTCGGCACGCTCGAAGTCGAGCTGCTCGAAACGCCCGGCCATTCGCCCGACAGCCTGAGCTTCCTCGTGCGTGAAGGCGGCCAGCCCACGGTCGTGTTCACCGGCGATCTGCTCTTCGTCAACGACGTGGGGCGTCCCGACCTGCGCGACGCGGACTCCGATCCGCGCCAGCTCGCCGACGCGCTCTACGATTCGCTGTTTGGAAAGATCCTTTCGCTGCCTGACGACGTGAAGGTCTATCCCGCGCACGGGGCCGGGTCGCTCTGCGGACGCGCGCTCGGCTCCGCGCCGTTCACGACCGTGGCGCAGGAGAAACAATTGAACTGGGCGGCGCAGATCAAAGATCGCGCGGAGTTCGTAAAGCAGATGCTGGCGAATCTCCCCGAGCGCCCGGCCTACTTCAGCTTCGATGTCGGCGTGAACATCCGTGGCGCATCGCCCTTCAGCGAACTGCCTCCGCTGCGCGCCCTGACCGAAGCCGAGGTGAAACAATCCGCGACGGACGGAGCCGTGGTCATCGACACGCGCAGCGCGCCGTTCTTTGGCGCGGGACATTTCCCCGGCAGCCTGAACATCGGACTCGGCAGCGCGATGTTCTCGACCTGGACGGGATTCTTCGTGCCGGGCGACTCCGCCATCGTGCTCGTCGTGGGCGACGCGGCCAACGCCGCCAAGGCGCGGCTCGAACTGGCGCGCATCGGTTTCGACCACGTGCTCGGCTTCATGGAAGCCGCAGCCTTGAAGGAAACCCGTCAGCTCTCGCAACTCAGCGTGTGCGATCTGAAATCCTCGCTGCAACGCGGTGACGCGCCGCTCGTCTTCGACGTGCGCACGCCCGGCGAATGGCAGGCCGGACACATTGAAACGGCCCGCCATCTTCCGCTCCCGACGTTGCCCAGGCATCTGGCGGAAGTGCCGAAGGATCGTTCCGTCGCGGTGATCTGCGGCAGCGGTTACCGCAGCACCATCGCCGCGAGCCTGCTGCTGCGCGCCGGCCACACGCGGCTGGCGAACGTGATGGGCGGCATGGGTGCCTACTCCGAAACCAAGTGCGCCGACATGGCCCCGGCGGAACTGGTCTTCGCCGCTGGAATCTAAACGCTGTCCGTAACACTTCGCGACAAGGCTGAAATCCCTGTCCGCCCCCATCGCAAAGCCCACCTGCGACGAGACGCAGCCCGCCGCGCGATCTGCACGAAAATCCGGCATCAACACCGACTCCACCATCCGCCCGTCGCCAAGGCGCAGGAGCAGCTTGGTCGTGCCATCAATCGCCACCTGCCGCACCGCCAGCGACGCCGCACTCGGAGCAAATTCCGCCCGCAACCGTTCGACCAATCCTTGCGGCAGCCCGCGCGATGGCGAGTTCACAGGATCGCCACCCGCATAGAGCGCCCGCAGCACCCGCGCCGCATGACTGGGCTTGTAGCCCCACGCCGCGAACTGTTGCGCCAGCGTGGCGGGATCGAAATCAGCGAGCTTGGTAATCACGAGTTAAGTCAGTTTCTTCGCACCGAACCACTGCCGTTCCGACCTCTTATCCGTTCCGAAATCGAGTCCCCTCCCATGAGCAATAATTCATCGAGATTCCAGTAGTGATAGCTCTGTGGTGGGCGGAATCCTACGCGACGCTTGCGGAGAGTTTTGAGCGGCACGGTTTCCGGGAGCTTCCAGAATCTTCCAATGCGAATGGCGTATCCTTTGGAGGCGCCAACGAAGTAAGCATCGAACTCTCGTTTCGTGAGGCCACTTCCTCCATTGTGTTTCCGCCAGATGGAACTCGGAGCGGCGGCGGTGACTCCATCCACCTCAAATGCACCAACCATGCCTTTGGTAATTCCCGATGCGTAAACGACAACCCAGTCTCCCGCTTGAACGCGCGGCTTCACTCGCCGGAGCTCCACAGTCTTGGTCCCGGCGAAAATTAAGTCCACGAAACGAGGACGGATTGAGAGGAGTAGTGCGTGATTGGTTGCCATGTCAGGTAAGCGTGCATCCTTTTGTGTAAATGGAGGCGAATTGTGAGTCGGAAATTTTGCGCGGCGACATGAACGGCCCTCGAATCCCAAGCGATTCGAGCATGTCCATGCCAACGGGAGTTTTGAATCGTTCCGTCATCCGAAAACGGAACGCGACGATGTCTTGGGATATGTCATTACCTGCGACGGCGAAAACGTCCCGCCATTCGTAAACGCCCAAGCGCTGGAATCTGCGAAAGAGTTCCTTTGGCTTCCCGACAACCACCTCTTCCAATTGAGAACACGCCTTGATGGTCATGGAGCCGTCACCCGCGCCCTTGCTCACATACCACAGAACCCTCCCGGGAACGGCCAAGTTGTTGTTCTCGGTGCTGCGATAGTAGGCACCCTCGACACCGAGATGTAGATCCTCGCGTAACCCGAAGAGCAATTGAGAACCGAGTTCTACATCGAAGAAATGCTGCGCCCACTGCGGTAGAATCGAAACGATAAAGGTCGGCACATTGGACTCGGTCACTTTTGCAGGCCAGAGTTGCCGCTCGATAGCTGCGATCGATTCAAGTTCTTGCAGTTCGGCGGCGGCGGAAATCGCTGCGAAAGCTGCGTCCCTGGCACCCGCAAAGCCCGCGTCAATACGGAGAGCTTCCGCCGCGCTACGAATCTCGATCAAGCTGCCCGCTGCACGCAGGACGACCTTTGCCCACGAATCTGTACACTGGACAAAGCCAAACTCGCGAAGCACTTCCTTATCGTCATCCGAAAGGCGGAGTTCGGAGATTACGACCGCGCTACGCTTTTCGCTCGCAGCGGCGGCCAAGGCGGCACGAAGGAAATTCCGCAGCATGGTAGCCGCCATCGTGTGTTTGCCTCTGCGCAGAACTGGCACTGTTAAAACTTCTGGTTGGAGACGTTGAGTGATTCCCAGCAAGACGTGACCATCTGCTTGGTCAGTTATCACTTGAGCGTCTGTCGTCTTTGGCAGACTGAGGTAGTGCAGCAGAATCTTCCTCAACTCACTGTCCCGTTCGTCAGCAACCTTGAATGCCCCGATGACGGCATCAAGCACCTCAGCCTTGAGGAGAGCGTTCTTGAGTCGCGTTCCTTCAATTCGCGCCGGGCGGTAATCCGATTCACGTTCCACGGAATCGAGGTGATTGATGAGTTCTGATGGATGCAAAACCATCAGCCCGTGGCTGGCGTAAAGTGGCTCGCATCGGTTAATCATGACCTGATCGCGTGTGACAAGGAATGGCGCACCGCCAGCCACAGCATAGGCAACCTCACGGAGATCCGCCTCATCGCGCAAAGTGACAGACTCTGGGAAATGAGGACGCAGTTCATTGCACAGGCGCTGGAATTCAGCGTCATTGGCCTTCAGTTTGGAGTAGCGAGTAGCCGCCGCGCGGCTTTCCCGCCGGGTCTCCCCGTCTGAGGCGTTCGCGATTTCATTGGAGAGTTCCTTCGTGATGACCAACTCAATGCTCGACTGGACCCAGTCGGCCAGCAATGCCTTGGAGTCCTCACTTTCAGGTGTTTCACGTCCGTGCAGGTCAAAGAACACATTGGCATCGACGACGACTCGTTGCCTGGTGGGATCAGGTTCAGCAATGCGGGAGAAAAGATCCTCATGTCCGTGGCTGAACCACCAGAATGTGAGTTCTGCGCCATCTTCACCGCGCCCAGCCTTGCTGTTCACAGCCTCAAACCCGAGCCTCGACCACAGGTGGTTCACATCGAAGTCGCGTCGGCAGTAAAGCCCAATCCCTTCGTGAGATTTCGTTTCTTGTTTTAGCCTGTCCACCAGCAAGCGCGAGATTCCCCTGCCACGAGCCATTTTCGAAACGCAGAGGTGAACGATGGAGGAACGACCACGCGCAACACGGTAGAGCAAGTAGCCGAGACATTCTCCGCGGTCATCCAAAGCAACGACAATTTGCTTGAGTTTGGCGTGCTCTTCGAAGGCACCCCGCGGAAAGAACCCAAGAGTCTTGGCACTCGCACGATGCAGTGCGATGACGCGCTCAAGATCAATCGCTGGCAAGACGTTACGTTCGAGTTTGATTCCGTTGCTCATTCAATTCGGTCACCGAGGGTGGCTGGATTTTTATCAGCACGCACCGCTAACCGCCAGTCACAACTCTGGCACCCCTTCAGGGTGCATGGATTTATTGGGACGGTTTCCGGGGGTAGTCGCTCGCAGACTCGCTCGACACCCGGCTAATTTCTGGCCGCCCGCCGGGCTGCGGGAGTTTTGGAGCGTTCGCAGAAAGAAAAAGCCGCCCCGGTTTCCCGGAGCGGCCAGACGGGCGGTCACCACGGGGGCGACACAACCCTGCGTGCTCGTCGCCGAAGCGACGGCACAAGGTCTCCTTGCGGAGACAATCGTTACTTCTTCTTCGCCTTCGGAGCGGCGACCTTGCGCTTTTCCTTGATGGCGGCTTTGCCGGCAGCGGGGCGGAGGGGTTTGGATTTCGTTGCAGGTTCAGGTTTGTTTGCAGTCGCACGCTTGCGTCCTTGAGTCGGGGCCAGCTTGGCGGAGAGCTGAGGGGCGATGCCGCCGGACGCGGTCGGAGTGGCCTCGATCTCGACGCCGAAGATGTCCGCAAGGTCGGCTCCGGCCAAAGCGGAGTCGGCGGCGACCGTGGTGATGGGCGCGGTGGCACTGGCGCTGGCGGCGGTGATGAGTTCCTCCATGTCCACGCCGCGCAGGGTGAAGAAGAGTTCGGGCTTTTCATCCAACCGCGCGCCCACGCCGTACAGGACGGCGGCGACGTGCTTGCACATGTCGGCCCAATCGGGGCAGGAGCAATCCAATTTGATTTCCGATGGCGCGGGGAACAGGCCGGCGCCCTGCGCGGTGAGGTCGGCGAGAATCTCCTTCGACAGCCGGCCTTGCAGGAGGTCGAGCAGGTTGGTGACTTGGCCGGCGCTGCGCGTCTTGAAGTCAGTCCAGCGTTTCGACGCAAGCGGGCTGAAACCGATGGCAATCTTGTAAAGCTTGGAGCCTTGCACGAGCGCTTCGACTTTGCCGGGCGTAATTTGCAAGTCGATGACCGAGCCGTTGCGGATGTAGCTGCGCCCGCGCGGGAGGCGGTTCTCGAAATCGCTGTAGGCTTCGAGGTTGTCGCACCAGGCCTTGCCCCAGAAGGTCGTCGCGATTTTCTTGCTGGCGAGGCTCACGGGTGCGAGCGCACGGCCGGATTTCTTGGCGAGTTTCTTCGCGGCAGCTTCGGCTTTGCGGCGACGTTCGGCGACCGGGACGTAGGGTGGGTAGGAATAATACCGGGACATGGGAGTAATCAGTATTCGGTGGAGGCATCATTCCCCACTCGCCGTCTTTAAGTCCAGCGCGACAAAGCGCAGCAGTTCGTCGTTCGACATTTCGGTGAGCCGCGCCTCGGCACCGCCTTCCGCGCCGAGGACGGAATCGGCCAGCGCCTTCTTCTCCGTGATGAGCGCATCGATGCGTTCCTCGATGGTACCGCGGCAGACGAATTTATGGACGAGGACATTCTTCTTCTGCCCGATGCGAAACGCGCGGTCAGTGGCTTGGTTCTCGACGGCGGGATTCCACCAGCGGTCGAAGTGAATGACGTGGCTCGCGGCGGTCAGGTTCAGCCCGGTGCCGCCGGCCTTGAGCGAAAGGACGAAGAACGGCGGGCCGTCGTCGCGCTGGAAATCGGCCACGAGTTTCTGCCGGTCTTTGATCGGCGTCGAGCCGTGCAACACGAGGCCGGGGCGTCCGAAGAGTTCGCGCAGCCGCGCGGCCAGCGGCCCGGTCATCTCGCGAAATTGCGTGAAGACGAGTGCCTTCTCCTGGCGCGAGGCGATCTCCTCGCACAGTTCCGCGAGGCGCAGAAATTTCCCGCTCTCGTCCGCCGCGAACGCGCCGTCGCCGAGCCAGTGACTCGGATGGTTGCAGATTTGTTTGAAGCGCATCAGGAACGCGAGCACCAGCCCGCGCCGCTGGATGCCGTCGGTCGTCTCCAGTTTTTCGGCGAGTTCGTGGACGCTCTTTTCGTAGAGCGCGGCCTGCCGTTTGCCCAGCGAGCACCACGCGGTCAACTCGGTCTTGTCCGGCAGATCGGAGATGATGCTACGGTCGGTCTTGAGGCGGCGCAGAATGTAAGGGCGCACAAGCTGGCGCAACGGGGCGAAGTTCGGCGGCTCGGCGGCCTGGAGATTTTTCACATAGCGGCTGAACTCGGGCGCACTGCCGAGCAGTCCGGGGTTGAGAAAATCGTAGAGCGACCACAAGTCGCCGAGGCGGTTCTCGACCGGTGTGCCGCTGAGGGCGATGCGGGCGCGGGCGCGGAGTCGCTTGATGGCGCGGGTCTGACGCGCGCCGGGATTCTTGATGGCCTGCGCCTCGTCGAGCACGAGCAGCCGCCATTCGCGCTGCGCCATCCAGTCGAGCCGCGCGGCCTGGCCGTAGGTGGTGAGAATCAAATCCTTGCCGGCGAGGAATTGGTCGGCGGTTTTCGCGTCGCGCCATTCGCCGCCGGGCGATTCGGCGGGATGCGCGAAGCCAGCACGCAAGCTGGGCGCGAAACGAGCGAGTTCATTCTTCCAGTTCGCGAGCAGAGAGGCGGGAGCGATGAGGAGCGAGGGAGCGCCGGTCTCCGACCCGGCGTGTTTCGGGCCGACGGTTCGTGCCGGGTCGGAGACCGGCGCTCCATGCTTCAACCGCAACAGCAGCCCGATGACTTGAATCGTTTTCCCCAAGCCCATGTCATCCGCGAGACACGCACCGAGACCAAGGCTTTGGAGAAACCACAGCCACTTCACGCCGACGGCTTGATACGGACGCAACGTGGCGTGAAGATTCGCGTTCGGATCGAAGTCGGCCGCGCTGTCCGGCTGGCGCAACTTCTCCAGCGTCTCGCGCAACCAGCCACCGGCCACGACATCGCTCCAGTCGGCGGTGGGCGCGGTCGCCTCGTCGCCCGCGTCCGCGCCAAGTCTCACGCCCGCGAGCAGGCGCATGGCTTCGAGGAACGACACGCCTTCGCCCGCCGCGCCCTGTTCCACGCGCTGCCAGTGGTCGAGCACGCTGGTGAGTTTGTCGCGGTCCACCTCGACCCATTGCCCACGCAACAAAACGAGGCCCGAGTCGGCGGCCATCAGCACCTTCCACTCCTCCGCCGTCAGCTTCTCGCCGCCCAGCGTGGACTCGACGGAGAAATTCAGCAGGCTGTCCACGCCGAGACCGGCGCCGCGCTGCTCGCCCACGCGCACGCTCACTTGCGGACGGGTGCCGCGCCCGTTCTTCCACCAGTTCGGAATGCGCGTGATGATGCCGATGCCTTCGAGTGCGGGGACTTCGCAGAGAAAGGCGTGGGCCTGCGCAGGCGTCCAGGCCTGCGGTTGAAAAATGCGGCGGCTGTCGAGCAATTCGCGCGTCCACGGACTGCGCTCGGCGGCCTGCTGAACCGGTTCGAGGAGGGAACGGAGGGCGGATTGATTCTTCGCGCCGGCGTAATCCTGAAGCGCGCGGCCCAGCGGCAGATGCACGGGCTTCTCCTGCGCCGAGAGCCGGTGCGTGTAAGTAGCCATGAACGCGAAGGGCGTCTCCGGCGAACGTTTGTTCTCCGCGAGATGAAACGTGACTTTGCCCAGCAGATGCAGCGCGGGATTGATTTGCCCGAGCCACGGCTTCAACCCGCCCGCCGCCTTCGCCTCCGCGCGAGCGTGAGCATCGAGTTCGCGCCACAGCGCCGCGAAAACTTCCGGCGACGCATACTCGGCTCCGCGCATGGCGGGGATGCGCAGGGTGAGATGGAAGAACAAATCCGACGGCGGCGCGGTCTCGGGCGCGGCCTGGCCGTCCGCCACGTCCGGCGAATGCGCCAGCGCGGTGAGGAGGCTGTCCGCGAATTCGCGCCAGAACATCCACTCCGCCGGCCACGCGCCGGACTCCCCGCGCCGCGCCGCCAGCGCGAGCAACCCGCGCGCGGAACTTTCGGCGAACGCCGCGCGCAACTCCTCATCCGCCGCCAACGCCACCGCACCGTCGCCGCAGCTCTCTTCAAGCAACAAGCGCCCCTGCGGACTGAGCGCCAACTGATGTGTGATGGTCATGCTGAGTTTGAACGGTCGCGAGATTGCCTTCGCGCACCTGGATGAGAAATGAAAATCCACCGGCCCGGTGCCGGCTCTCGCCACCGCCACCACATTGACCGTGCGCTTGACCAGCATACCGCCGGGCGTGGCGAGCGAAGATGAGTTGCCGATTCGCCGTGGAGCCATAAACTCGCCGCCATGCCCGGCCCGTCCGACCAACCTGAACTTGTCATGGCTTCCGCCGGCGACTCGGCTCCCCTGACGGACGAGTTCGCGCTGCGCATCGTCCTGGATGTGAATTTGGGCGGCATTCACTTCGAGTGGAGGCAGCTGGACACAGTGGAAGTTGTCGCAGCCGGACTGCTTTCGCCGAGTCGCACGCCGGAATTTCGATGGACCGCGCTCGAATGGGAATTCCGACACCGCGAGCTTCGCAAAACGGAGCACTGCAACCGGGCCGCGTCCTCGGTGCGGGCGTTGTTGAAGCGCATTCTCAAACGATTGCCACTGGCGTCAGGCGCGGCGCAATTGGGGTTTCGTCTGGATGCGACCGCCGGAGCATTTGAGGCTGGGCGGTTTTACGAACTCATTTCTCCTGCCGGCATGGAATGGACCAGCCTTCTCTCGCGGCTGGTCCAGGACTTCATCAAGCTGCTGGAGGGCTTGTCCTTTCCCGCCGAGACCACGCCCGAGCAACGGGGCCACGCAGCGATACTCGGCTTGCTGCAAACAAGAGTGGCGCTTCCCGACGCTCAGACCCGGATCGATCTGACCGCATCGCAGAGCACCTTACGGCTGCGTGTGACCCTGCAGATGGTGCAGTGGTTCATTCAGTTCGACTGGAGCGATGGCACGGGAAAGGCGCTGGCGTCCGGGCGGGTGACGTGTTCGGGGCTGGACGAGTTGCGGTGGGAGTTGACTATCGGCGGGCAGACGGAGACGGCGGAGTCACGGCATCACCTCAATTCGATTCGCTCCCAGTTGCAGCGTTGGGCAGAGCGCATCCCGGTAGCTCACGCTCAGGTTTCCGCTTGCTGGGTTGAACCGTCGAGCACTTCTTCTAAGCCCATCACTCGCGAGGAATCGCCCTTCGGACCGCACGAATCACCGTGGCCCTGGATCGAAGGCAACGTCCAGTCGATGGCGCGATCCATGCGCGTCGAGTTTTCTCCGATGGGCCGGATGATGCAGGAAATGGATCCGCTTTCGCAGGAGGACATGCGGTTGCGCGAACACCGATTGCTGCGCAAGGAACGGAAACGGGAGGAAGAAGAGCAACGCCGTCGTGAGACGATGGAACGCCTCGCCGTCGAACGCCGCCAGCGTGAACTCCGCGCCGCCGAGGCAAAGAAGGCTGCCGAAGCGAAACGAGCTGCGGAAACAAAGCAGGTCGCGACGAAGCCCCATCTCAAATCTGAAATCTCAAATCTGAGATTCACCCCCACGGGGCGCACGCCCCTGCCGCCCGTGCCCTTGCGCCTCGATATGCCGGAACTGGCGTTCCAAGAGACCAGCCTTCCGCTCACCGACCTGCACGGCTGGCGCCTGGCCGAGCAGGCCGCGCGCTGGTGGATTACCAATCAGTCCGATGATTTGCTCGCGCTGCCCTACTGCCGGATTCAGAAGCTCGACTATCAGGTGCGCTCGGCGCTGCGCATCCTCGGGCCGTTGCGCGGACGCGCGCTGCTCTCGGATGAAGTCGGCCTCGGCAAAACCATCGAAGCCGGCCTCGTGCTCAAGGAATGGCTCACGCGTGGCATGGTGAAACGCTTCCTTGTGCTCACCGTTCCCTCGCTCGTGGACCAGTGGGAGGAGGAGTTGAGCGACAAGTTCAACCTCGCCACGGTCACGACCAACCACGCCGCCGCCCGCGCGGACGCGGGGCAATTCTGGCGCGACAACTCCGCCATTGTCGCCAGCCTCCACACGCTCAAGCAGCCCGCACAGCTCGAAATCGCCTGCACCGTGAACTGGGATCTCGTGATCGTGGACGAGGCGCATTACCTGCGGAACCGCGAGTCGCAAGCCTGGCAGGCGGTCAACGCGCTGCCGCGACAATTCCTCCTGCTGCTCACCGCCACGCCGGTGCAGAACTCACTCGAAGAACTCTACAACCTCGTCACCCTGCTCCAGCCCGGACAGCTTCCGTCGCCCAAGGAATTCCGCGCGCGCTTCATGGACCCGAAGCGCCCGCGCCAGCCGCGCCAGCCGGAGGAACTGCGCCGTCTGCTCGGCCAGGTGATGATTCGCAACACCCGCGCCAACGCCGGCCTGAACCTCCCGCCGCGCCGCGCCGAGACGGTGGTCTTCGAGGCGCGCGACGACGAGCGCGCGTTCTGGCAATCGTGGGAAGCCGAGCTGCGCGTGGAACTCGCGAAGCTCCCTGCCGGCCAGGCCAGCCTGTGGGGACGCCTGCTCTTGCAAGCCGGCGGCAGCAGCCCAGCCGCGTGGCGCGGCGCGCTGGAGAAGTTTCCGAACCGCGCCGCCGCCCGCGCCTGGCGCGAGCAGGCTCCGCTCGAAACCAGTTGGAAGCAGAAGTGCGAACTTTTGCCGCCGCTGACGCGCGCGGAGGGCGGGCTGGTCGTCTTCACGCAGTTCCTGGACACGCAGGCCGCGCTCGCCGAGTCATTGCGCGCCGCGCGCGTGGAAACCTTCGTCATCAATGGCTCGACGCCCGCCGCCGAACGCCAGCCCATCACCGAGGAGTTTCGCAAAGCCGGCGGCGCGCTGCTGCTCACCCACAGCGGCACCGAGGGACGCAACCTCCAGTTCTGCCACCGCCTCGTGAACTTCGACCTGCCGTGGAACCCGATGGAGATCGAGCAACGCATCGGACGCCTCCACCGCCTCGGCCAGCAGCATCCGGTGCGCATCTACAATCTCGTGCAGGCCGGCACGCTGCAGGAGCACTTGCTGCAGATTCTACAGGAGAAACTCAATCTGTTTGAACTCGTCGTCGGCGAGACCGGCCTCGTGCTTGGCGAGCGTTTCAGCAGCGATGAGTTCGCCGAGGAAGTGCTGCGGCGCTGGCGCGACTCGGAAGGCCGCGTGGCCGAGGCATTGCAGTCCCTGGGCGACGAGCTCGCCGCCGCCCGCGATGGGTATCAACAGGTGAAGGCGCTCGATGAGACGCTGTTCGCGAAGGATTACGAAACGCTGTAGCGAAACCAAACTCATCCTATGAAATGGGGACGAGACAATCTCGACATCCTGCAAAATCTTGAATTCGCCGTCATCGAAGTCTGGCGGCGCAATCGGGACATGAGCGACCACGTCGCAGTCCGCGCCTATGAAGCTGCCTTCGAGCACTGCCGGGCGGAAGCACGTGGCCATTCGTCGAAGCCCTGCATCCTCACTGGACTGGATCGCGAGGTCTTCGACGCCGTGACCGCCATGTGCGAGTTCCGCCTGGGCCGGGCAGCTCTGGCGGATGGTCCGTCCGAAGCCATCCCGCCCATCCCCGTTAGCAAGCTCGTGGATGGCCTCCGTGAACTGATCAAGTCCGTCGAGCGACATACCAAGCTGGGCGGTCGCCAAGGCTACCTCACCTTCGGGGACGGATTCCTGCCATGATTCTCTCCCGCCTTCCGAACGATCCCGGCCCGCTGGTGGACTTCTACCAGCAGGCCCTCGAACATCTCGGCGCGGTGTGCGAACGCACCTGGTTCGACCGCCTGCAACTCGTCGCCGAAGGCCGCGCCGCGCGTTTATGGAATGACGACGGCGCGCTGCACGAAGCCGAGTTGCACTTCCCCGCGCCCGACGCCACCGCACCGCGTGACGCCGCCCGCGAAGTGTTCCCCGGCTGTCCGCTCACCTTCCGTTTGGCCGAATCGCTCCTCCCCTCGCCGCTCACGCTAGATCGCGCCGTCCTCGCCGCCGACCGCACGCAGCCGCCGTCCGCCGAGGTCGCCGAGAAACTGTGGCGCGCGCAATGGCCCGATGGCACGCGCTGGCGAATGGACAGCGCATTTCAAGCCACGCACCACTTCTCCCTGATGGCGCTCGTGCGCTGCGAGATTCAAGCCATCGACCAGCACTGGTCGCTGCACCGATTGGCCGTTGCGCTGCCCGGCGGCGAGCCGGATGAAGCGCTGGCCGCCGCGCTGGACTTCGCGGAACTGTCCGAGAACCCGCCCATCGAAATAGACTGGCCCGCCTGCGACGCAGCGCAAATTCGCGATGGCCTCAGCGCCGCCCTCACCGAAGCCCTGGCGGACGAACTGAATCTGATCCGCCGGCGCCAGGAGAACTATCTCCGCCGCGAACTCGACCGCATCCACGACTACTTCACCGGCTACGAACAGGAATTGACTCAACGCGCCGCCCGCACCCACAGCGAGAACACCAAGCTGAAAACTGAAGACCGCCTGTCCGCCGCCAAAGCTGAACACACCCGCCGCCGCGCCGATCAGGTGCAGCGCCACGAAATCCGCGTGCTCCCGCGCCTCGACGCCCTCCTGCTCCTGGCCGAACCGGCTTGGAAAACCACCGTCACGACTTCTCACCACGGCGAAGCCCACGCCCAGACCGCCCACTTCGTCCCGCGCTGTCGTCGGTGGTTCCTGGATGATTGAAGGTGGGGAAGGGTTGGTGATTCGGATGGCTGCCGCTGAGACGATAGCAGAACTTGATGAAATCCGGTTCGCCTCAGTCTTCACCGCAGATGCCGGGCTTCATGTCATGAGGAGTCTTGCGACTCGGCGGCGCAACTGCCCGCACGCCGCGTCAATATCCGGACCGCGCGAGCGACGGAAGTGCGCCACGAGTTTCCGCGCGCGTAGCACTTCGGCGAAGGCTTCGGCGGTTTCGTCCGACGAAGGCTCGTAGGCGATGCCGCGCAGGCTCAGGCCGGTGGGATTGTAGCGCAGCAAGTTGATGTGCATCCGCCGCGAGCCGAGCAACTCGGCGAGCTGACGCGCGTGTTCCAGCGAGTCATTCACCCCAGCCAGCAGGCAATACTGAATCGTCACCGGCCGACCGCGACTCGCCTGAAACCGATCCGCCGCTGCGAGGATGTCCGCGATGGGAAAGCGTTTTCCCATCGGCAACAACTTGGCGCGCGTGGCGTCGTCTGGTGCGTGGAGGGAAACGGCGAGATGGATGTTGAGTCCGGTGTCGGTAAGCGCGTCGATGCCGGGCACGATGCCGACGGTGGAGACGGTGATCTGCCGCCAGCCGAGCGCGCCGAGTTTGTTGTCCGCCATCCGCTCCACCGCCGCGAGAACGGCATCGAGATTGAGCAACGGTTCGCCCATGCCCATGAACACGATGGTCTGGAGCTTGCGCCCGACCGCGTGCGCCTCGCGTCGCAGAGCCAGGAACTGTTCGACGATTTCGCCCGCAGTGAGATTGCGCTCAAAGCCCGTCTTGGTCGTGGCACAAAAATCACAACCCATCGCGCAGCCCACCTGGGACGAGACGCAGCCCGCCGCGCGATCCGCACGAAAATCCGGCATCAACACCGACTCCACCGTGCGCCCGTCGCCAAGGCGCAGCAGCAGCTTGGTCGTGCCATCATGCGCCACCTGCCGCACCGCCAGCGTCGCTGCGCTCGAAGCGAATTCTGCACTCAACCGTTTAGCCAATCCCTCGGGCAGCCCACGCGCCGATGTGGTCGCAATGTCGCCGCCAGCATAGAACGCCCGCAGCACCCGCGCCGCGTGACTGGGCTTGTAGCCCCAGTCCGCGAACTGCTGCGCGAGAGTCGAGGGATCAAAGTCAGCGAGCGGGACAGACACTGGTTTCATGTGCGGTTCAGCCCGAGATGTCACGCAGCCGGGCAAACACCCGGACGATGTCGGATTCCACCGGCGTCATCGCTTCCAGCCGAAAGCGAATATCGTCCGGCGTCACGAATCTACCCGCGATCAGGTGGCGGCAGAGTTGAAGGTCTTTGGGGCGTCCGAGGCGGAGTTTCACGGCGGCAACATCAGCGGGGGCGAGGGCCCTGGCCTTGGCGAATCCTGCCAGGCTGACCACGTCCGACTCCCAGCCCGTCGGGAGGCTTTCGAGAATTTCTGGCCGGAGAAAATCCGCATGGTAACCGGTGCGCTGGGCGAAGAGGCTGCCTTCACCGACGGCTTCGTGAAGCATGGCGGCCAGTTGCGAGTCGCATGGCTCGATCAGCAGGGCCGCATCGAAGAAAATCTCCAGCGGCTGGCCCGGTTCGCCCAACTCAGGAAAGGAAGCCAACAACGCGCTGGATCCTAGCACGCGGATGTGCTCGGGGTGACAGAGCGCCTGGGTCGCTTCGATGAGGTGCTTCAGTGCCGATAGCCGCATAGCTCCCGTGCCTGCCGTCGTTCTTCGCGCGTCAAGATGCCGGGGAAGGGATTGAACTCTCGCAGCCGTTCGTTCTCGTCCTCGGTTCCCAGCAGCACGTTCATCAGGCGGCTCATCCCAGGCTCACCGGCCCGCGCGTCGATCAAGAACCGTTCCCATTGTTCGAGACGATGCGTGGCGGTCTGACCTTGGGCGCGCCAGCGGACAATGTTGTCGCGGGCAACCTGCAGAAGTCCGGGCGCGCGTTGGAGTTTGTCCGCCACGAGTTGCCAGTAGCTCGGGGCGACCGCGACTTCTCGAAGCTCAGTTGACATTCGTGGAGGGTGTCGCGGTCTGACGTGAATGGCAAGTTCCGGTAGGGTGGACGACTCGCCTGCCTGAGCGCGTCTGGCTGCGAAAAAACCGCCGCCAGTCTGGTCAATCGTGGCGAAGCGTGCCCGTCCGCAAGGACTTCTTCTTCACGATTTCGAGTTCCTCGTAGCCAGGCAGGAAGCTCCCGGAGCCGTCACGCGACATGCCGAGCGCGGTCTGCGTGAGGTCGTTGGTGCCGAAGCTGAAGAACTCGGCGGTCTGCGCGATCTCGTCGGCGGTGAGCGCACAGCCTAGGATTTCAAAATCAATAATACTCCGGCAAAACGTTGCGCTGTTTTCGGGCGAAGTGAGAATCGCGAATGCTGTTTGGCCGCTTGTTCGTCTTCGGCTTCCGCTCTTCTGACAAATCGGGCAACTCTTCGGGATAACCAAGCAACCGCCTCATTCCGATCGATCCAACCTTGGCTTCGCTGACCATTGCGATGATGTCTCGGCGTAATCGCGTGTAGTCCGCTCCGTCGAGACGGAGGGCTTTGATGATTTTTCTACCCTGCTTGTTCTTGGCGTGAATCTGGCCGTCGCCATCCACCCACAGGCAGTCACCGTAGGCGACGGCTTCCGGCGCGGGCAAATACTTGGCGGCCTTTGTGCCATTACACTGGCGGCAAGCGGTGACGAGATTGCCATAAGCTCGCTCTGCTTGAGGGTGGTCACGCCTGGGCAAGAAGTGGTCAATCTCGTGGTCGCGCGGCATGGCGAACCAATTTTCCCGTCGCAGGCAATAGACGCACCGAAAGGAAAACTCGTCGCGCAGCCAGTTGCGATAGTGGCGATATTCCGAATAGCCTTCCGGCCCATGCCTGCGGACGTGGGGCTTCGTCGGATAGGCAAAAGGCTCGAGAAGCTTCATTTGACCGAAACTTTCCCGGCATCCTCCGCTTGGAGTTGCTGCAACATAGCTTTATCAATCAGCGGGTGGTTGGCATCGCCGGTGCGCAGCCAGCGGCAATAGCTTCGTCGCAAATCGTAGAGCCGTTGCAACTCGTCGAACTCGGCATTCTCTGCGGCGGTGCAACCTCCGCCATCAAACTCCTTTTCCAGCAACTGGCAACGGCGGTCGTCCGTTTGCTCCCACTCGTCGGTGATGCGGAGAAAATCATCGAGCGTCAGTGCTTCGCGGAAATTTTGCGGAATGTAGCGCGTTTGCCCGAACGGAACTCCGACACGCGACACACCGTCGAAGGCGTCGAGAAGTTCGCGTTCCAACTCTGGCGGCAGGGCGTAGAGGCGCAACACTTCGGCATCTATGCGCCAGTGCAAAGCGCGCAACCGTTCTTTGGCGGCGGCAATTTCTTCGTCAGTGGGCTGACCGGGAAGGCCGAGCGGCAACTGATCCGATGCGGCGGACTTGGCTGACTTCTTTGCTCCGGTGCGTGGCTTTACCTTCGCGGAAAGCTTCTGATACTTGGCCGTGAATTCTACGGCAGCATCGATGTAGGTGCGAGCAGCGGCATCCAAGACGGTTAGGTCACACGCGCCCAAGTCGGGAACGGGCATGGCGCGGAGAACACCGGCAGTTGTGTGACGTTTTGTTCCAAAGGCCAGTCCGTAAAGGTTTGCGACTGGCGAATTGCACAGAGACCAAACGCAAGACAGCGATATTTCTGCGGGACGGATTAAAAGAAAATCACTCGTAGCCGGACGACCGACGGCATCAATAAATGCTTTCAAACGCCAAGCATCCCGGTCAACCGGTGCATAATTTAGAACAACCTGCGGAGTTCCTTTCTCTGTGCCGGACAGTGGACGCCGAATGGTTCGCTTATCGAGATTCAGCCACCAACTCGTGGGTTGAAGATGGGTGTTCGGAGAATCATCAATGCTGGCGAAGCCGTCCTCCAATCCTGGTAACTTCACTCGCGATTCAGTCACCGCGCCTCTAGGAAATCGCGGGTCGCTCTTGGAACGATGGACGAGTCCTTGTCCAATCTCAGCAAACTGCTTGAACTTGGATAGCGATTCACAAGCACTCCAAATCTTCCGAAAGTCTGGCACGATCAAGCGGCCTTCATTCGCGGAGACGAGCCATTCGGCATCCACCATGTCATGCCAAGAGTCATCGTAGCGTTCGCGGAAGTCCGTCATCTTCGATTCGCGCACACGGCGGAATCGGATGCCGGAGACCACGGCGGAACTCTTTGCCTCGCGCTTGCGACCCAGCACGATTCCCGTTTCGACGCTGGCAAACTTGAACATCCGATCGGGGAAGACGCTGATCTCTTTGATCTCGCAGTTCGCGAGCAACTGCTTTCGCGTCGCTGCACTTGCAGAACCCGTCAGCTCATTCACCGGCAGGACGAAACCAAAGACTGTCCCCGGCTGCAACGCGGCGACAGTGCGCTGGAAAAATTCTGCGGCCTGCTCTTTCTCGAACGGCGGATTGGCCAAGACCACGGTTGCGGCCTTGGTTTCGTCCGCAAGGGTTGAACCGGCGAACATATCGCCGCCGTTCAGCACCCATCCGTTTTCATTCGGGATGTCGGCCAATGTGAGCGAGAGTCGCGCAATTTCGAGCGCGAAGTCGTCGCTGTCGCAGCCCCGCAGGTGATCCTTGATGAAATCGTGCCGCGCCTTCTGATTTTCGGCAATGCTGGCGGGCAGCATATCGCTAACGAGCCGGAGCGCGCCGGAAAGAAACGGGGCGTGGCCGCAAGCGGGTTCAAAAACGTGGCATCGCTTGTGGCCGAGTTCACCAATCCAACCGCCCAACCGGGCCAGCATGTAATCCACGAGGTAGGTCGGCGTGCGGTGCGTGCCAAGCAGCTTGCGCGTCGTGGGGCTGATGAGCGCCTCCTCGTAAAGCACGCCCAGCGTTTCTGCGCTGATGTTTTGGAACAGCGGCGGCGGTGTGGCGACGAGCCGCGCGGCTTCCTGCAAGGCGCGCAGGCGTCCGTTGATTTTCGGTGGGTTGGGATTGTCGCGGTTGTAGTGTGTGGCGACACGCGCGAACACCGTCCGCACGTCGTGCAAATCGAGATTGATGAAGCGGGAAACGCGCTTGTCGTGAAGCAGCTTGGCGGCGAGCAGCCAGAAATTTGCCTTGGTCAGCCAGTGCGCCTCGTCGTCATCGTCGGGGACGGATTTCCAGTCGAGGAAGTCCATCGTGGTGGCAACCATTCGCTCGAAGAGGCTGCACAAACGACCGCCCGCTTCGCGCTCCAGCAGAGGCAGAAGATTTGGGTCAACAAATTCTAGCTGCTGGAATTCACCGACCCGCTGCCAGCTTTTCGCGCGGAAGATCGTGCCCGGCGCGAATTCAGATGCGTGCTTCTCAAAATATTTTTCAACATTGCGCGCGGGCAACGACCTTTCCAGCCTCGGGCCGTCGCCACGTAACGACCACATCTGCCAGACGTCCTCACCAGCAAGAAACGCGAGCGGAATACCAAGCTCGTTCAACCCTCGTAGTTCAAGTTGCGGTGCCAGCAAGGGTGGAAGAAACGCCATGCACGACGAGCGGGCATCATGCGGACGGTGCGCGAAGGCGACGAATGGCAGGGTGCAATCCGCCGTGAGCGCGTAGTCCGGGACGATGAGATCGTCGTGGTAGTTGCAGCCACGCAAGCAACGCCGGATTATCTGGCTGGTGCGAGCCGTGATTCCTGGCTGTTCGTTGTCAGCACTTCGGCTCATGGAGTGGCATTGCCCAACACTAGGGGGCTATTGGACCAAGGAAAGCAGTTTGTCATGCGCTCATCCTACACGGGACGGGTCGGACAAATACGGGCCGAGTGAAAAGTTTGTTCATTGTGAAAAAGCCGCCCGACTTGCGCCGGGCGGCTTTGAATCAAACGGACTTTAACGCCCGGCGAATTACTTCTTCTTCGCCTTCGGTGCGGCGGCTTTGCGCTTTTCCTCGATGGCGGCTTGCGCGGCGGCGAGGCGGGCAACGGGGACACGGTAGGGCGAGCAGCTCACGTAGCTGAGGCCGATCTTGTGGCAGAACTTCACGCTGTCGGGTTCGCCACCGTGTTCACCGCAGATGCCGAGCTTGATGCCGGGCCGGGTCTTGCGGCCCTTCTCGATGGCGATCTGCATGAGCTGGCCGACGCCGGTCTGGTCAATCGTGGCGAAGGGATTCTTCTTCACGATCTCGAGTTCAGCGTAGCCAGGCAGGAAACTGCCGGAATCGTCACGCGACATGCCGAGCGCCGTCTGCGTGAGGTCGTTGGTGCCGAAGCTGAAGAACTCGGCGGTCTGCGCGATCTCGTCGGCGGTGAGCGCGCCGCGCGGGACTTCAATCATGGTGCCGACGGAGTAGGCGATCTTCACCTTCTTCTCCTTCTGCACGAGGGCGGCGACTTCGTGAACGACCTGGACCTGGAGGTCGAGTTCCTTCTTGAAACCGACGAGCGGGATCATGATCTCGGGCTTGGCCTTGAAGCCTTTCTTGTTCGCATCGGCAGCGGCCTCGAAGACGGCGCGGGCCTGCATGGCGGTGATTTCCGGATACTTGATGCCGAGCCGGCAGCCGCGGAAGCCAAGCATCGGGTTGAACTCATGCAGCTCGTGGACGCGGTGCATGATCTTCTCGACGGGCACACCGAGCTTCCGGGCGAGATCCATCTGCGCTTCCTTCGCGTTCGGCAGGAACTCGTGCAGCGGCGGGTCGAGGAAACGGATGGTGGCGGGATAGCCCTTCAGCTCCTTGAAGATGCCGAAGAAATCCTCGCGCTGATACGGGAGGAGCTTGGCGAGCGCGGCCTGCCGGGCCTCGAGAGAATCCGCGAGGATCATCTCGCGCATCGCGTCGATGCGGTCGCCCTCGAAG
>Ga0163153_10003176_pt1 | contig 22355 bp, 20 predicted proteins | sample OliLakLV19MP6IB1_FD_148629 | JGI IMG/M metagenome (GOLD analysis project Ga0163153, IMG submission 148629) | Freshwater microbial mat bacterial communities from Lake Vanda, McMurdo Dry Valleys, Antarctica - Oligotrophic Lake LV.19.MP6.IB-1 | ecosystem: Environmental > Aquatic > Freshwater >...
GCGAATGGGACGGACGCGCGGCAACACTGTCCTCACGGGTCACACCACGGAATTTGTTGGCGCGCGATCTTGTAGCCCGTGATCCAAAAGACCTAGCCTGCGCTCTGCTGAAGTCTCGCCCGGGGTAAGACGCGTTACCCGAGGGCTTCTCGTGGGGAGAGCTCGCTATGGGTATACGTCGTTTCGGAACTCGGGTATTGGCCGGTTTGGCCACAGTCGGACTGGTCGGGGGTGGGCTCGTCGTCGCGGCGGAGCCGGCTTCGGCCGTGACGAACTACTCCGACTACGCCGTCTTCGGCGAGAACGGTGTGTTCATCGGCATCGACAGTGCGATCACCGGCCTGGTCGGTGCGCGCAACAACCGCACCGACATGCCGACACCACACAGCGCGCTCGAGATGAAGGGCGGCACGATCGGCGCCCAGATCAACGGGGTCGCGCGCATCGGCGAGGACGTGACGATGGCCGACAACTCTCAGATCGAGGGCGACCTGATCTACGAGAACGACGGCACGCTCGTGCAGAACGGCGACGCGCACGTCACCGGCACCACGACCCAGGTCGCCGACGCCGACCTCCCCGCGGGCCCGATGCCGACCCAGTGGCCCGGTGGCTTCGCCGCGGTGACCGCCCACTGCGCGGTCAACCACACGCCCGACATCACGGTCGCGAACAACCAGATAGTTGCGCTCACGCCGGGCACGTGGGGTTCGATCCAGGCGGGCAGCTTCACCGATCTTCAGTTCAACGGTGCCGGCGACTACTACATCGACAGCCTCATCGTGGGCAACAACGTCTCGCTGACGCTCACTCCCGGCATGCGTGTCTTCGTCTGCTCGCGCTTCCAACTCGGCAACATCGCCAGTATCCCGCCCGCGTCACTGAACCCGGGCGACGTGTACGTCGAGGCGTACGACATCGACCCGCCGGGCGTCACCCCGAACCCCGACGACAAGGGCTTCGAAGTCTCGAACGGTCCGTGGGTCGGCAACGTGGTTGTTCCCACCGGCGGCGTCCACTACGGCTCGGGTAGCAGCGAGAACGCGTCGTTCCTCGGCTACATGTGGGCCGACCATATCGACCTCGAGCACGCGGTCACCACGACCAAGCGCGCCACGAAGTCGGGCATGAAATTCCACGACATCGCCAACCAAGGCGTGCACGACCCGGGCGAACCCGGCTTGGCCGGTTGGACGATCTACATCGACTACAACAACAACAGCATCCTCGACCCGGATGAACCGTTCGCGGTCACCGGCGCGGGCGGCACGTACACGATCTCCGACATCCTTCCGGGCAACTGGTTCGTGCGAGAGGTACAGCAACCCACATGGACGTGCTCGTTCCCGTTCCCGAACTGTGAGTACTTCGAGACGTTCGGCGACGGCGACAACCTCAAGGACAACGACTTCGGCAACTTCCAGGCGGGCGCAGGCAAGGCCGGTCGCAAGTTCCACGACCTCGACGCCGACGGCGTGTTCGACACGCCCGGCGAGCCGGGCCTGGCGGGTTGGGTCATCTACGTCGACTACAACAACAACGGCGTCCTCAACGTTGGTGAGCCGTCCGGCACAAGCGCCGCCGACGGCACGTTCTCGTTCACAGGCATCAACCCGGGAACGTGGAAGGTGCGCGAGGTCGCGCAGGCAGGCTGGTTCTGCAGCGCGCCGACAACGGTCGACGCGTTCGGTTGCTTCATCGAAGAGACGTTCGTCGACGGTGTCACGAGCGGCAACAACCTCTTCGGGAACCACCAGAAGGCCACCAAGACCGGCCTGAAGTTCAACGACCTGAACGGCGACGGCATCAAGGACTTCGGCGAACCGGGCTTGGCGGGCTGGACGATCTACATCGACTACAACAACAACAGCATCCTCGACCCGGATGAACCGTTCGCGGTCACCATCGCCGACGGGACCTTCTCCATCACCGGCATCAACCCGGGAACATGGAAGGTGCGCGAGGTCGGGCAGGCCGGCTGGACGTGCACGCTCCCGAACCCGTGCTTCTACACGCACACGTTCACGAGCGGACAGACGATCACGAACAACGTGTTCGGCAACCACCAAGACGTCGTGTGCAAGTGGTGCACGAAGGGTGCGGTGCTGTCGCAGGTGTGGCAGAACCTCGACGTGTGCTGCGCGGTGCCCGACATCCTCGTCGACATCCGCCTACCGCAGAACGATCCGATCCTGCCGTCTGAGGTGTTGAGCAACGTCCCCGCGACCGGTTCGATCCAGGCCGCGGTCGACTACCTCAACGCCAACGGCGACCCCTCCCCCGGCGACGGTGAGCTGTTCATCGCCGTCACCGCATCTGACTGCGGAACGGGTGTCGTCGCGGTCGGTGACTGTGCCGGTCAGTCCGGGCGCGGCCCCGGTGGCACCGGCACGCAAACTGTCGTGATCGAGAACATGAACACGCAGCGGCTCAACGTGTTCGGGTGCAGCATCACGCTCAACGCGGCCAACCCGGCGCTTCCGGTCGTCACGGTGAAGGACGGTGTCGGCAAGGTCACCGTGCTCGACATCCACGTGCAGGGCAGCACGAAGGCCGGTTACTACGTCGAAGACAACGACGATCTCGTCGTGCTCAAGAACAGCCGGGCGCTGAACAACGACATCGGCTTCCAGATCAACGACACCAACGTGGAGCTGACCGGCTCGCCGAGCATCGCCAACAACCGCATCGGCGTGCAGGTCGAGGGCGACGGCAACACGCTGCGCGACAACAACCACATCAACGACAACACGTCCGACGGTGTCCTCGTGACGGCGACGGGCGACAACAACGACATCCGCAACAACGACTCCGACGGGAACGCCGGCAACGGCTTCCACGTGCTCGGCAAGAACAACTCGCTGCTCGACAACAACAGCGACAAGAACGGGAAGAACGGGGCGCTGGCCGACTCGGCCGAAGGCGCGGCGGGCAACACGTTCCGCGGGCACACGTCCGAGACCAACACGTTGCAGGGCATCAAGGCGTGCGGTCAGGTAGACAACGGCCAGAACGTCGGCACCGGGAACCTTGTGAATCCGCAAGTCGACTTCGTCTGCCCGGCTCCGATCGTGCCTCCCGTGATCCCGGGTCCGCCGGCACCGATCAGCGGCTTCGCGGTTCCTGACGACTCGGCGAACAAGGTGTTCTCGTACACGACCGCCGGTGCGCTGACGGGATCGTTCTCGACCGCGGCGGCCAACGCCAACCTGTCGGACTCGGCCGTAGCCGGTGGCAAGGTGTACGTCCTGGACTCGAGCGACAAGCAGATCTACCGCTACTCGTCGACCGGGACGCTCGAGGCGACGTCGAAGGTCATGAAGCAGTCTGACGGCACGAACCTGTCCGGTCCCGCTGCACTCGCCATCGACGGAAACGAGGTCTGGGTGTCGGACTCGAGCAAGATGAAGATCTACCGCTACTCGTTGGCGTCGCTGTTCGCGGGAGCAGGCAACCTCAACGCCGCGCAGCAGATCACCATCGTCAGCGGCAACAACAAGTCGGCCGACCTCGCCCTCGACGCCACCTACGTGTACTCGGTCGACGAGTCGAACAAGCAGGTGTACCGCTACCAGCGCAATGGCGCCGGCACGGCCACCGTGTCGAAGCTCATGAAGGACACCGCGGGCGCCGGACTCGGCAACCCGTCGGGCCTCGTGCTCTCCGGTACCGACGCCTACGTGAGCGACTTCGGCAAGGACAAGATCTTCAAGTACTCCCTCGCCGGGTTGTTCGCGGGCACCGGCAACCTGAACGCGACGTCGTCGTTCGGGACCGCGGCCGGCAATACGGATCCTCGCGGTCTGTAAAACCTTCCGAACCAGAAATTGCGACGTACGGCGACCGGTTCGGTCGTCGTACGTCGCAATTTCGCGGCGAAGCGGGCTTCGCGCGAGGCCGCGCCGACGTGCACGACGCGTTCAACGAGCGCATCGACGCCGCCAACCCCGCCCGGGCGTGGGGCGCGCGAGCGTCACCCGCTGACGATCTCGACGGCGTTGGCACTATCTGGTAGACCCTTGGCAACTGGGACCAATGACTACGCGTACCTCGTGCAAGCGGGCGACCAGTGGTCCTCGACGTTCCATGTGCACACGACCACGTCGACACCCGCGTCCGACGTGTACATCCAGTACAAGATCCAGTACGAGCCCGTCACCGCGACGAGCAACTTCCGCAGCGTCACGCCGTACTTCCTCGACGTCACCGGGTGCTGGGAGAACTCGGCCTCCATCTACGACGTCCCCGGCGGCGGCGGGCCCGGAAGCGAGCACGTGGCGACCGCCACGTACACGGCGCCGCGCGACGGCATCGCCGTGTACGCGGGCGGGCACATCCACGCGGGCGGGAAAAACGTCAGCCTTACGCGCGACGCCACGGGAGAGGACTACTGCACGGCCAAAGCCACGTACTCACCGGGCGGGCATCCGAACCATCCGAATCTCGGGCAACTCCAGAAGGTCACGAGCTGCCTGATGCACAGCCAAGTAAGCGCCGGGGAGACGTTCACGGTGCGATCTCGATACGACAACGAGTTCCCCGTCGCCAAGGCGATGGGCATCATGCTCGTGTTCGTCTGGCACCCCAACTAGGGCGCTACGCAGGAACGGCTTCGGGCCACCGTACGTCGGTGGCCCATCCGGCCCGTTCGAAGAGCCGGATAAGCGCGGCCGACGCGTCGCGCTGACCGGGAAGTGCACCGTGGCGCGCCGAGTTCGGATGGGCGTGGTGGTAGTTGTGCCACGACTCACCGAACGAGATCAATGCCATCGGCGCGAAGTTCGTGCTGTGGTCGTCGGTCCCCGCGGGCCGGCTTCCGAACATGTGGCACACGGAGTTGATGCTCCACGTCACGTGATGGAGCAGCACCATGCGGGCGAGCCCGGCCCAGAGCAGCGCGGTGAGCGCGCCGCCGAGCGTGCCCGAGAGCCCCCAGCCGAGGAAGAACGGCGCCGCGAGCGACGCGACCGCGAACAGCGGGAACAGCCGGCTGATGACGCGGGTGTCGGGGTCGCGCAACAGGTCGGCGGCGTAGCGTTCGGCCGACGTGTTGTCGGCGACGAACAACCAGCCGACGTGCGCGTGGAAAAACCCGCGCAGGAGACCGAGCGTCCCCGCGCCGAACCGGTGGGGCGAGTGCGGGTCGCCTTCCTTGTCGCTGAACACGTGATGGCGGCGATGGGCCGCGACCCAGCCCGACAGCGAACCTTCGAGCGCCATCGAACCCGCGCTCGCGAGCACGATCTTCAGCACGCGGTTGGCCTTGAAACTCTTGTGCGTGAAGAGCCGGTGGTAACCGACCGTGACACCGAAGCCGGTGAACACGTAGAACCCGACGAAGAGCACGATGTCGCGGGTGTGTACGGCGCGGCCCCAGAGGAGGGGAATGGCAATCGCGAATGCGATTGCGGGTCCGATTACAAGGAGACCGGTGAGGAACCGGGTGGCGACGAGGTTGACGCGGCTCGGTCGCGGCACTTCCAGGATTTCGACAGCCAATGCGTTCACGCGGTTCTGATCGGCGGGACTGGGCCAGTCCGCAGGTGCGCGAACGAGTCAATCCGCACGTTACTCCCGTCAGGAGAGCGCGACGCGTCGCCGGAACTCGGCGACCGTCGCGTGGACCACGTGGTCGTGGCCGAATCGCAGCACCGGGGCCGCGACCAGGGCCGCGACCCGCATCGGCCGCTGCATCATTTCTACCGTCCACCGGGCCGTGACCCGGCTCCGGCCCGCGCCCCGTTCACCGCTTTCGGGCTCGACGGTCAGGCTCGCGTGGCCTTCGAGATCGCCGTGCACCGTCGCCTCGATATGGCGCGGCGCGTCGCACTCGTCGACGACCACGTCGACGCGCATCTGGTACGGAATCGGGGCAACGACCAGACCGTGGAGCACCGCGCCGCGCACGAGCCCGTCACCTTCGACGGTGAACTCACGCAGCCAGCGCCACCACTCGGGGAAGGCGTCGGTGTTGGAGAGGGTTGACCAGACCTCGGCGCAGGGCGCGTCGATAGTGAACGACTCTTCGTAGTCGATCTGGTACCGGCTGGTCACCGGGCGCGCATTAGTTGTAGCCCTTGCGCTCCGACTTCTTCGCTTCCTTGGCGGCCCGTTTCTCCTTGAGCGACTTGCCTTGCTTCTTGTTGCCCTTCTTTTCGGGCACCTTGGCGGGCATGGCTGCTCCTCTCGCCGGTCCGACAGACCGTACCTCGCGTCAGGGCCGCGATCCGAGGGTTTCGGCGATCCAACGCGCGACGGTGCGGCGATCGGTGGGTCGGTCCAGCGTTGCACGCGCCGTCGCGACCTTCTCGGCACCGATCAGCTCGACCCGCCCTTCCAGCAGGTGGTCGGCCAGTTCGGGCACGAACTCGGGATGGCCCTGGAGCGTCCACAGCCGATCCCCCACCGCCATCCCCGCGACGGGGCAATACGGAGCGGTCGCGATGACGCGGGCCCCGTCCGGTACCGCCACGACTTGGTCTTGATGGCTGGCAATGAGCGCCACCGCAGGCAGCGCCGGCTGCATGCAGGCGAGCTGCTCGACGACGTCGTAGGTCTGGACGCCGACCCCCCAACCGCTGCTCGCCCGTTCGACGCGCCCGCCGAGCGCCTGGGCGAGGAGTTGATGCCCGAAGCAGATCCCGACGAAGGGCCGCTCGGTTGCGATCGCGTCGAGCATCAGCGCTTCGACGTCGGCGATCCAGGCGACGTCGTCGTACACCGAAAGTCGGCTCGGTGACGACACCCAGCCGTCGCACTCGTCGAGCGAATCGGGGAACTGACCTTCGTCGACCGCGTAGGGCACGACCTCGATGCCGACCGGTGCGAGAAGGTTCGCGAACAGTTCGGGATAGTCGCCCGCGATGTGCACGCTCTTCGGGTCTACGTGACCGACGACGAGCAGCCCGGCGCGTGTCACCGGCCGCACCTCATCGAAACGAGAACACGGGCGCGGTCGGGCGTTCGAGTTCGGGGATCAGTCCGCGCGAGCGCAGCACGGGCATGACCCCTTCGCCGAACCAGTACGCCTCTTCGAGGTGCGGGTAGCCGGAGAGGATGAACTCGTCGAAGCCGATGGCCGCGTACTCCGCGATGCGGTCGGCGACTTCGTCGTACGACCCGACGAGCGCGGTACCAACGCCACCGCGCACGAGGCCGATTCCGGCCCAGACGTTGGGGTATACGACGAGGCGCGACTGGTCGCCGCCATGGAGCGACGCCATGCGCGCCTGACCGACCGATTGGGTCGACGCGAAGTCGGCTTGGGCGGCGGCGATCGCTTCGGGCGACATGCGCGCGAGCAGCGCGTCGGCGGCGGCCCACGCTTCGTCGGCGGTCGGCCGGGCAATGACGTGGAATCGGATGCCGAAGTCGAGCGTGCGCCCGTACTCGGCTGCGAGCCCGCGCATGCGGGTCACGCGCTCCTGCACCATGACCGGCGGCTCGCCCCACGCGAGGTACACGTCGACGTGTTCGGCCGCGATGCGCTCGGCCGCGTCGGATGCGCCACCGAAGTAGATGCGGGGCGTGGGATCGGGCGCCAGGCGCGTGGCCGCGCCCTCCACCTTGAAGTGTCCGCCCTCGTAGTCGAACGGGGTACCGCTCCACGCGCCCCGCATGACGGCGACGAACTCGCCCGTGCGCTCGTAGCGCGTCTCCTTGTCCTCCCACACGCCGAAGCGGGCAAGTTCGGCGGGTTCGGCGCCGGTGACGATGTTGACGAGCAGCCGGCCGCCCGAGAGCCGCTGGTACGTCGACGCCATCTGGGCCGCGAGCGTGGGCGAGAGCAACGCGGGACGGAACGCGACGAGGAACTTCACCCGCCGCGTGAGCGGGATCAATGACGCGGTGGCGAGCCACGCGTCCTCACAGCCGGTGCCGCACGGCGTGAGCATGCCCTCGAAGCCGAGCGCGTCGCACGCCGTCGCGATCTGGGCCAGGTAGGCGAGGTCGGGCGCCCGCCGATGGGGGTCGTCGGCGTCGGGCAACACGTCGCGCGCGTCGCCGCCGGTGGGAAGGAACCAGTGCAACTTCAGCACGGGCCAACCGTACTGTCCGGGAGCTAACGTCCGACCGACGGGGAGCGATGGAGCGCCGGAGGTCATAGCCGCATGAAGATATGAGCCACCCATTTGAACGCATGCCGATTTCGCGGCGCGGGTTCCTCGGGTTGTCGGCGGGGTTCGTACTCGCCGCCGCGTGTAGCGGCGGCGGTGACGACGACGACGATGCCCGGCGGGCGGCGTCGACCACGACCACGTCGTTGCTTCCCGTCCCGGCGCTCGAGTCGGATCCGTTCACGCTCGGCGTGGCGTCCGGCGACCCGGCCGCCGACGGGTTCGTGCTGTGGACCCGGCTCGCACTCGACCCGCTGGCGGGCGGCGGCATGCCAACGGTCGACGTTCCGGTGCGCTACATGGTCGCGACCGACGACGCGATGCGCGACGTCGTCACCGACGCCGTGTTCGTCACGGGTGCCGACATCGGCCACACCGTGCACGCCGTCGTCGAGGGCCTCGACGAAAACCGGCCGTACTGGTACCGGTTCGCAGTCGGCGACTACGAGACTCCGATCGCGCGCACCCGCACCTTCGCGGCACCGGGCTCGACACCCGACCGGCTGCGATTCGGTTTCGCGTCGTGCCAGAACTTCCGCGACGGCTACTACACCGCGTGGGCCGACGTGGCCGCCGACGAAGACCTCGACCTCGTCGTGTTCCTCGGCGACTACATCTACGAATCCGGGCTCGAGGGCAACGTGCGGGCGCATCAGATCGCCGAGGTGGTAACGCTCGACGACTACCGCAATCAGTACGCGCTCTACCGCAGTGACCCGTTGTTGCGCGGCGCGCACGCGATCGCGCCGTGGCTCGTCACCTGGGACGACCACGAGGTGGAGAACAACTACCAGGGCACCGCACCCGAGGCGGGCAGCGCCACGCCCGACCCGCAACAGTTCCTCGAACGCCGGGCGGCCGCGTACCGCGCGTGGTGGGAACACATGCCGACGCGCCTCGCCGCTCCCAGTGGACCCGATCTCGACATCTACCGCAGCGCCGACTTCGGTGACCTGGCCCGATTCCACGTGCTCGACACGCGCCAGTACCGCAGCGATCAGCCGTGCTCCACCGAGGACATCGGCACGCTGTGCGACGCCGCGCGCGACCCGTCGATCACCCTGCTGGGGTCGGAACAAGAGGAGTGGTTCCTCGACAGCCTCACCGAGTCGGACGCGACGTGGAACGTGGTCGCGCAACAGATCGTGTTCTCCCGACTCGGGTTCGGGGCCGCCGAAGACCCGTTGTTCAACCTCGACCAGTGGGACGGATACCCCGGGGCGCGTCAGCGAATTCTCGACGCGCTCGGCTCCGACGGGGTCTCGAATCCGGTCGTGATCACCGGCGACATCCATACCAGCGGCGTCAGCAACGTGACGGCCGACTTCGAAGACCCCGCTGCCGCCGTGATCGCGGCCGAGTTCGTCGGCACGTCGATTACGTCGGATGTGCCGGCGGTACTCCTGGCCGCGGCGCCGCTCGCATTGGCCCTCAACCCTCACATCAAGTGGGCCGACGCGACAAGGCGGGGTTGGGTGCGCTGCGAGGTGACGCCGGAACAGTGGCGCGCCGACTACCGGCTCGTCGACGACGCGCTCGTCGAGGGCTCGCCGGTCACGACGGCGAAGTCATGGGTCATCGAGGCCGGAGGTTCCGTGCAGGAGGCGTAATCCGTTAACGCTGCCGGGCACGGGGTTGAGACCGAGCCGAACCGGGGAACTCCCCGGTGACGGGGACGACGGAACTCCGTACGATCGATGACGTCACGTCCGGTCGAGAGGACCCTCATGCCCGAGTCCGTGCCTGTCATCACGACCGAGCGACACCAGACCACGTGGACGCAGACGTTCGCGGACGGTTCGGTGACGACCGTCATCGTCGCGTCCGATGGCGACGTCCTCCGCACGCGCCAGTTCACGAACGAAGACGGCGGCAACGTCGAAACAGTCATCCGGTCCGACCGCACGTCGGTCGAGACGACCACGAACACCGACGGCAGCGTCAACGTCCTCACCCGATTCCCCGACGGGCAGAGCCAGTTCGAGACGTCGAAGACCGGCGTCAAGGGCGCGCAGGGCGGCGTGATGATGTTCGGCATGATGGGCAGCTTCCTGCCTGCCACCGCGGCCACGCTGATCGCGTCGAATCCGGTCCTGCTGGGCGCGGGGGCCCTCTTCGGCGGCATGCAGTTGCTCGAAGACCGCAAGCGCCGCGTCACGATGCGCCGCCAGACCGCGCGCCAGCAGGTGCGTACGTTCGTCGACGACGTGCAGTTCGAAGTGACCGACCAGCTCACGGCGCTCATCCGCGACGTGCAACGCTCGCTGCGCGACGAGTTCACCGAACGCCTGACCGAGTTGCAACGCACCTACACGGAGACCGCGCAACGGGCGCAGGAGTCGGCAAAGAGTACGCAGGAGCAGCAGCAGAAGCGGGCGGGCGAGTTGAAGCAACAGCTCGAACTGCTCGGCAAGATCGAAGCGGTCGCGAACTCGGTGTCGGGCAGCTGATCATGACCGAACCTGCCGCCGACCAGGTTGCCGCGTTGGCTCGTTCCATCGAGGACGACCTGAAGGGCACGATGCACGAGGAGCGCGTGCGCGCGATCCGGGCCCGGCTCGAAGGGCCGCTGCGCGTCGCGATCGCGGGCCGGGTGAAGGCGGGCAAGTCGACGCTGTTGAACGCGCTGGTCGGCGAACGCCTTGCGCCCACCGACGCGGGCGAGTGCACGCGCATCGTGAGCTGGTACCGCAAGGGCCAGGGCTACCAGGTCACGGCGAAGATGAAGTCGGGCGCGTCCGAGACGCTCGCGTTCCAGCGGCCCGAGGGCGCGCTGACGATCTCGCTCGGCGGCCTGGCCGAGAAAGACATCGACGCGATCGACGTGTCGTGGCCGGCGTCCACCCTCGACCGGGTCACGTTGATCGACACGCCCGGGCTGGCTTCCATCAACGACGAGAACTCGCGCCGAACCCGCGAGTTCCTCGAGTACGACGGCGACAAGCCGGGCGATGCCGACGCCGTCATCTATCTCATGCGCCACCTGCACAAGTCCGACGTCGCGTTCCTCGACGCGTTCATGGACCGTTCGGTGACGGCCGCGTCGCCGGTCAACGCGGTGGCGGTGCTGTCACGCGCCGACGAGATCGGTGCGGGGCGCCGCGACGCGATGGACTCCGCCACCCGTATCGCAACGCGTTACCGCGACGACCCGATCGTGTCGTCGCTCGCGGCCACGTGCGTACCGGTCGCGGGTTTGCTCGCGGAGACGGGTCTCACGCTGCGCGAAGACGAAGCGGCCGCACTGCGGGCGCTCGCCGCGACGCCCCCCGAAGTCCTCGAGCAAATGTTGCTCTCCGCCGACCAACTCTGCGACCTGCACGCCAGCGACCTCACGGTCGAGTTGCGCCGCAGTCTCCTCGACCGCCTCGGCCTGTTCGGCGTCCGCATTGCCATCGACATGGTGAACCAGAAGGGCGCGACCACCGCGGCCGCGCTCGCCCCGCTACTCATCGAGCAGTCGGGCCTCACCCGGTTGCGCAAGGTGATCGACGAGCACTTTCTCCCCCGCGCCCGCGTGCTCCAGGCCCGTTCTGCGCTCGTGGCCCTGCGCGCCCTCGCCCGCGACCTCAAGAACTCGAACCCCGAGATCGCCGACAAACTCGACCGCGACGCCGAACGCATCGAAGCGAGCGCCGTCGACTTCGCCCGCGTGCGCGCCGCGCACTTGATCGCGTCCGGCACGGTGACCGTGCGCGACGACGAACGCAGCGCCCTCGACCTGCTGCTGCTCGGCAACGGCACCGCCGCGCTCGGCATCACCGACGGCGCCAACGGCGACGACGTCCGCAAGGCCGCACTCACCCAGATCGAGCGCTGGCGCCAACGCGCCGGCGACCCGCTCGCGTCACCCGCACTGGTCGAGGTCTTCGAGACCGCGGCCCGCGTGTGCGAAGCGCACTACGCGGGCGCTACTGCGTGATTATTTCCGGGCGCTGATCAGCCAGGCGGCGCCGCGCACTTCGACGCCGTTCTTCCCGGCGTGCGCGGCCAGCATCGTGCGGAGCGATTCGAGCCCGCGTTCCTTGTCGGCATCGTCGAGGTCGGCGAGGAGACGGCCCGCGGGGCCGACGTTCGAGATGAACTCGAGCGCCGCCTCGACGTCGTCGCCCCAGTACATGGGTGCGTCGATCGCCTCGAACACGACATCGTCGAATCCGCTCTCGATCAGCATGCGCGCCGACGGGTTCGGGTCCGCGAGACTGAACGCACCCGGTACACCGGCGGGCGGTTCGGGCAGCGCGCGCCCGAGCGACAGCGCGGCGCGGACCTCGCTTCTCCATTCGTTCTCGTCGGGAGCCCGCCACGCAATCAGCGCCAAGCGGCCCCGGGTGCCGAGCGCGTGGGCGATGTTCCGGAACGCGGCGTGCTTGTCGGCGAAGAACATCACGCCGAACCGGCTGATGGCAACGTCGAACGCATCTTCCTCGAAGCGGTACATCTGCGCGTCGCCCGGCTCGAACCGTACGTTGCGAACGCGTTGCTCTCGCGCACGCGACCGCGCCCGTTCGAGCATCGCGTCCGAAAGGTCGAGGCCGAACGCGGAGCTCGCGGCCCGGGCAGCGAGGCGCGTCGTCTCCCCCGCGCCGCACCCGATGTCGAGCACGCGGTCGCGCGCCGTGAGCTGGGCCGCGTTCAACAGGGGCTTGGTAAACCCGCGCACCTCGGCGTTCACTTCCTCGTCGTGCGCGGCCCAGTAATCAATCGGCGCGCTGTTCCACATCGCGACCATCTCGGCGTTGCTCACGAGGTCCCTACTTCTTCGCCGTCACCAGCCACGAGGCCGTCGGGAGGCGGACGCCGCCCCGGCCGTCGTGGTCGGCGAACAGCTTCCGCAACGAGGCGATCGCCTGCTCGCGGTCGGGTTCGCCGAGGTCTTTCATCAGGCCCTGACCCATCGGTCCTTCGCCGAAAAACGAGAACGCCTCTTCGGCGTTCGCGCCGATCACGATCGGCTCGTCGACGGCTTGGACGACGACGTCGTCGAACCCGCACTCGATGAGCATGCGGGCCGTGTGTTCGGGCACCGCGAATCGGAACGGGCTCGGGACGTTGGGCGGCGGCTCCGGCATTTCGCGCCCGACGGCGACCGCGGCGCGGATCTTCACCAACCATTCGTTCTCGGCGAGGGCACGCCACACGATCATCGTCAGTCGGCCCCGCGGCCCCAGCGCGCGAGCGAAGTTGCGGAACGCGGCGGTCGGGTCGTCGAAGAACATCACACCGAAGCGGCTGATCACGACGTCGAACGAGTCTTCGTCGAACGGGTACACCTGCGCGTCGCCCTGCTCGAATCGCACGTTGCGCACCAGCTCTCGACGCGCACGGTCGCGCGCCCGTTCGACCATCGGCAGCGACACGTCGAGACCGAACGCCGACGACGCCGCCCGCGCCGCGGCGCGCGTCGTTTCGCCGGCCCCGCATCCGATGTCGAGGACACGGTCGCGCGCCGTGAACCGCGCGGCTTCGTACAGCCGCTCGCTGTGCACGCGCACCCCCGCGTTGTAGAGGTCGTCGTTCGCGGCCCAGTGCTCGCCCTCGGGTCCGTTCCACGCCGACGTCTGATCGGCGTTGGGCTTGTCGCTCAAGATGTTCCGCTCTCTGGAAAGACGAGAGGCCGTTCCACGAGCCGTGACAGCACGATGGCGCTCTTCGTCCGTTCGGTGTTCTCGTGGGCGCGGATGCGTTCCAGGGTGGATTCAAGCTCAGAAATGTCGGGCGTGCGGAGATGCAGCAGCGCGTCGGCGTCGCCCGACACCGTGTACGCGGCGACCGCCTGCGGTTCGTTGCGGACGATGCGCAGGATGTCGGCGGGCGACGTCTGGTTGCGGCACCACAGCTCCACGAACGCTTCGGTGCCACCGCCCAACACACGCGGGTCGAGCACGACCGTGTAGCCGTTGATCACGCCCCGGGCTTCGAGGCGGTCGACCCGGCGCTTCACCGCGGGGGCCGAGAGCCCGACCCGGGCCCCGATTACGGCGAAGCTCGTTCGCGCATTTTCGGTCAGTGCTGCAACGATCTGTCGGTCAATGGGATCGTGAAGCAATGAATCGCTCCCTGTTCGCAGTAACAACGCCTAGATATGCAACATCTTCCATCTTATGGTTGGTTGATGTGCGGACGTAGCGAGTATCCCGGCGCCGCAGGCCTCTCGACCGGAGCGAGGGAGCCATGGACATGACTGCCCTTGTCGAACCGCGCCGATCGGGCGCCGGTGCCCGTCAGGCCCGGTCCCGCCGGTACCTGATGTGTCCCCCCGCCTACTTCGGGGTGAGCTACCGAATCAATCCGTGGATGTGGCCCGCCGTGCCCGTCGACCGCGACCTCGCGTGGCGCCAGTGGGACGAGCTGCGGGCCACGTACGTCGCCCTCGGCCACGAGGTCGAGATCATCGAGCCCGGCGCCGGGCTCCCCGACATGGTGTTCGCCGCCAACGCGGGCCTCGTCGTCGACGCCAAGGTGCTCACCGCCCGCTTCCGCCACGACGAACGCCGGGGCGAGGAAGCGCCGTACCACGCGTGGTTCGCAACCAACGGGTTCGCGGCCGTGCGCACGGGCTCGCACGTGAACGAGGGCGAGGGCGACTTCGCCGTCGTCGGTGATCTCATTCTCGCCGGGACCGGGTTCCGGTCCGACCCCGAATCGCACGACGAGGTCGCGGAGTTCTTCGGGCGCAAGGTCGTGAGCCTGCGCCTCGTCGACGACCGCTACTACCACCTCGACACCGCGCTGTGTGTGCTCGACGACGAGCAGATCGCGTACTACCCGCCCGCATTCGACGACGACGGCCGCGCCACGCTCGAAGAACTGTTCCCCCACGCGATTCGTGTGAGCGCCGCCGACGCCGAGGTGCTCGGCTGCAACGCCGCGTCCGACGGCTATCACGTCGTCGTTCCCGCGGGCGCCCACGAGTTCAGCGCGCAGCTTGCAGACGCGGGCTACGAACCGATTCCCGTCGACCTCTCCGAACTCCGCAAAGCCGGCGGCGCAGCCAAGTGCTGCACCTTGGAACTACGTGCGGACGCAGCGAAGCCACCGTGCGGACGCAGCGAAGCCACCGTGCGGACGCAGCGGAGCCACGGACGGCGCAGCGAGGGAGCCATACGTACGGACGGCGCAGCGAGGGAGCCATACGTACGGACGGCGCAGCGAGGGAGCCATACACAAGGGAGCGCGTCATGACACGACTCGACGCCCGACCGACGACACCGGCCGAGATGGAGTCGCAGCACGCGGCGCACAACTACAAGCCGTTGCCGGTCACGATCGCCGAGGGTTCGGGCGCGTGGGTCACCGACGAGTCCGGCACCCGCTACCTCGACCTGCTGGCCGCATACTCGGCGTTGAACTTCGGGCACGGCCACCCACGGTTGCTGCGCGTCGCGCGCGAGCAACTCGACCGGCTCACGCTCACGAGCCGAGCGTTTTCGAACGACCAGACCGGCCCGTTCTGCCGTGAGCTCGCCGAGTTGTGCGAGAAGGACGCGGTGCTCCCGATGAATACGGGCGCGGAAGCGGTGGAGACCGCGATCAAGGCCGCCCGCAGGTGGGGCTACCAGGTGAAGGGCGTGCCGGTCGACGGCGCCGAGATCATCGTGATGAGCGACAACTTCCACGGCCGCACGACGACGATCGTCGGCTTCTCGTCCGACCCCGACTCGCGCGCCGGGTTCGGCCCGTTCACCCCCGGGTTCCGCATGGTGCCGTTCGGCGACGTCGACGCGTTGCGCAGCGCGATCACCGAACGCACCGTGGGCGTGTTGCTCGAACCGATCCAGGGCGAAGCCGGCGTCATCGTGCCGCCCGCGGGCTACCTCGCCGCGGTCCGCGCCCTCTGCGACGACTTCAACGTGCTGATGATCGCCGACGAGATCCAGTCGGGACTCGGGCGCACCGGCACCACGTTCGCGTGCGACCTCGAAGGCGTGCGCCCCGACTTGTACGTGCTCGGCAAGGCGTTGGGCGGCGGCATCATGCCGCTGTCGGCTGTCGTCGGCGACTGGGACGTGCTCGGCGTGTTCACGCCGGGATCACACGGCAGCACGTTCGGCGGGAACCCGCTCGCGTGCGCCGTCGGCCGCGAAGTTCTCGCGATGCTGCGCACGGGTGAGTACCAGGACCGCGCCGCCCGCCTCGGTGCCCGCCTCGAGCCGCAACTGCGCGCCCTGGTCGGCAAGGGCCTGGCCGACGTGCGTATCCGCGGCCTCTGGGCCGGACTCGACCTCGCGCCGGGGATGGCGTCGGGCCGGGCCGTGTGCGAAGGGCTGCTCGCCGAGCGCATCCTCGCCAAGGACGCGCACGAGTCGACGATCCGCATCGCCCCGCCGCTCGTCATCGACGAACACGACCTCGACTGGGCCGTCGACCGCCTCGCGCACGTCTTGGCGCGCTAACCCGTCGTTCTTGCGTCACTGGGGTGTCGTCAGGACACCTGCGTGACGCAAGTTCGCGTTAGAGGGCGAGTTCGAATGCGTCGAGCGCTTCGATCGCGGCGACCGAACGGTCGAGCATTGCCCGCGTGAGTTCGAGGTGGCGGGGGTCGTCGACGGTCAGGCCGCCCGCGGCGACGACCGGGTACACGAACCCGAACTGGGTGCCGTAGCGGAACATCTCCCACGCCCAGTCGCGGTCGGCCGTGACGCCGTTGGCCGCGAGCGCATCGATGTACGTGTCGAACGCGCGCTCGCAGTCGACGCGGCCCTCGATGTTCATGCTCTGCGACACGATGTACGAGAGATCACGCGGCCCGACCGACCGGTCGATGAGCTGCCAGTCGACGGCGATCACGTCGCCGTCGTCGGCGAAGAACAAGTTGTCGAGGCGCCAGTCGGCGTGCGCGAGCACGAGCGGCCCGGTGCAGAGCTTGGCGAACAACGCGGGGATGCGCTCGGAGAAGTTGTCGCCCAGTTTGCGGACCGCGGGTGTGATCGCGTCGGGAAACAGTTCCTGCACCCGCGGCCACGAGCCGTCGTACGCCATCCCCACCGCGCCCGGGTACGGCTCGTCGCACAGGCGCAGGAGGAACGAGTACTCGCCGAGCGTCGCGTCGTCCCAGAAGTTCGCGTGGTGACGGGCGAGGGTCCGGATCGCCGGTTCCGCTTCCTCTGCGCTGCACCCGGCGACCTGGTCGAGCATCCGGCCCCGGGTCGACACGTCTTCGAGCAGCAGGATCGTGTCCTGGGTCGCGGGGTCGTGGTCGCAGAAATAACAGCGGGGCTTGGAGATGTCGGTGCGGTGCGCGAGCTCCTGGTAGAAGCCGACCTCGCGCCCGTACATGTTCAGGATCGTCGCGACGAAGCGGCTCTCTTCGCCCGCGGCCGCGAGCTTGGCGACGACCGACTTTGGTCCTTTCGCGGTCGTCACGTCGAGCTTGAACAACTGCCCGACGAGACCGGCACCGACGCCCAAGGGAGTCGAGGACACGGCGGTGACATCTTCTTCGAGCGCGTCCGACAACCACTCGGGGGTGAGGTCTTCGACAGTACGCGGAATCACGACTTCCTCTTTTCCTTCGGGCGGATGTTCATGCACCGACCACCGCGTTCAGCTCGGCGTATTCGATGCCGGTGTCAACGTAGTGCTCGTACTCGATGACGCCGATCTCCTGGAACCGCAGCCGCAGCCAGGTGTCGCGGTCGTCGAGCAGGCCGAGGCGCTTGCAGTTCGGCACGATCGCCCGGGCCGACCCCCGAACGCGACGTGGCGCGCCTCGTCGCTCATGACATAGCGCATGAGTTGCTTCAGCACCCTGCTCGCCGTGGAGGAACTGGCTCAACCGGTGGGAAAGGTTCTCGACGGCATACTGCGCGAACTCGGCGGCCGTGCGTTCCGGGTCGAGGGCGACCGAGCCGTTCCACTGCGAGGTCTTGGCCTTCTCGTAGTCCGAGGTGAACGTGGCGTCGAACGCCCCGGCGACGGCATGGATCCGCTCGTCGTCGGCGGTGTTCACCTCGGAAAGAATCGCCTCGAGATCGTCATGCGCACGCATGCCCGTCATACTGCCCCACCCCATGCATGCGTCGATAGCCCACACCACGTGTGGGCTATCGACGCATCCCTATGGGAGGCGGCCGAACCAGCGGAGGCTGCCGGCGCCGGCGAGGAGGCCGAAGACCAGGGCGATGCCGGCGAATGTGTCGGACACTTCTCGCGGCTCTCTGGTTTCGCTGGTCAACTCGCGGCCGAGTTGTTCGTAGACATTCGTGAGTTCGCTCGCGGTCTTGGCCGTGAACGATTCGCCGTCGGTACCGGCCGCGAGTTGCGCAAGAGCGTCGCGGTTGACGGGCACAGGAATGGAGCCGCCCATGCCGTCGTCGATCGAGCCGCCGTCGGTGCCGAACGCAACCGTGTGGACGGGGATCCCCGCTGCGGTCGCGGCCTGCGCCGCTTCGTCGTTCGGGAGTCCGGCGGTGTTCTCGCCGTCGGAGAGCAGCACGACGGCCGCGCTCGGCTTGGCGTCAGGATCGGGCACCTCTTCACTCGACGTGGGAACCGAGTCGATCGCGCCCAGTGCGGCGACGACGGCGTCGCCGATCGCAGTGCCCTCTTCGAGGTCGAACGACTGCACCGCTTCGCGGGCGTAGCCGATGTCGTCGACCGGCGGCACCAACACGCGGGCCTGCGCCGAGAACGTCACGATGCCGATCCGCACGCCGTCGGGCACGTTGTCGAGAAACGCCGCGGCTGACTCGCGTGCCGCGGAGATGCGCGACGGTGACACGTCGTCGGCTTCCATCGAGCGCGACGCGTCGATGGCGAGGATGACGATGGCGTCCTTCCGCACGGTCGTCTGCGCCACCGCGGGGCGGGCGAACGCGAGCACGGTCGCGATCAGTGCGCACACGGCGACGGCGGCGGGCAGGTGGCGGCGCCAGCCGGGGCGGTCGGGGGCAACTTCGTCGAACAGTGAAAGATCGGAGAACCGCAGCACGTAGCCGCGCCGCCGAACCTGTTGGGCGATATACGCGCCGACCACCAGCACCGGTGCGAGCAACAACCACAGCCGCGACGGTGCGAGGAACGTGACGTCGTCGAACATCAGCGCACTCCCGAGGCCATGCGGCGGCGCCGGCGGCGCACCGCGAACTGGGCGAGCGCGACGGCCCAGTCTTCGTCGGTGCGTACGGGGAGATGGTCGGCACCGGCTGTCGTCACTGCGCGCGCCAGGTGCATGCGTCGGGCCCGGGCGGAGGCCGCGAAGCGTGCACGCAGGAGCGGATCGCGAGTGTCGACCGCACGGCGCCGACCAGATTCGGCGTCTTCGAGCATCACGAATCCGACGTCGGGCATGGTCATTTCGCGCTCGTCGACGACTTCGACGGCCACCACGTCGTGGCGCGCCGCCAGACCTTGGAGTTCGCGCTGCCAACCGTCGGGCACGAGGAAGTCGGAGACGACCACGACCATCCCGCGCCGGCGGGCGAGCCGGCGGGCTTGGCGCAGCGCGGCGGTGAGGTCGCCGGGACCCGACTGCGTGCGCTGGATCGTCGCAAGGATCGTGGCCGCGTGCGCCTGGCCGCTGCGGGCCGGCACGTATACGGGGCGGTCGACGGCAAGCAGCGCGCCGACGCGGTTGCCGCTGGTGGAACCGAGCACGGCGAACGCGCCGGCCAGGTCGCGGGCGACGTCGCGCTTGTCGGCCTTCGCGGTACCGAACGCGAGGCTTTCCGACATGTCGACGACGATCAGCATCTCGAGTTCGCGCTCGGCGATGGAGTCGCGCACGTGGGTCTCGTTGGTCCGCGCCGTGAGCGACCAGTCGATGCGCCGCACGTCGTCACCGGGCTCGTACACGCGGGCATCGCCCGCGTCGTTGCCGGGCCCGGGCACGAGACCCGCGTAATCGCCCTGCAACAACCCGTCGAGGCGGCGCAGCACCGTCAGTTCGAGCCGCCGCAACACCGGATCGGAGAGCCGCCGCCGTGAGATACGAGTGCTCACGCGACGCCGAGACGGGTCTTCACGACGGGCGCCTTCACCTCGGTGAGCAACTCGACCACGACGTCGTCGATCGAGACGCCGTCGGCCAGCGCGTCGAACGACAGCACGAGCCGGTGGTTGAGTACGTCGTACGCGAGGTCGTACACGTCCTGCGGGATCGCGTACGTGCGGCCCCGAATGAGTGCGATGGCACGGGCCGCCGCGACGAGACCGAGCGTCGCTCGGGGGCTGGCGCCGTACGCGAGGAGGCCGTCGATCTGCGGGAGTCCGGCCGCCTTCGGGTCGCGGGTCGCGAGCACAATGCGCACCGCGTAGTCGGTGACCTCGGGTGCCACCTCGATGGCGGCCGCGGCGGCTTGCAGCGCGCACACGTCTTCGGGGTCGAGCAGGCGCGCGGGCGGGTCTTCGGGGCGCGAGGCCCGCGCCACGATCTCGTGCTCCTCGTCGGGCGTCGGGTAGTCGACCGGCACCCGCATGAGGAACCGGTCGCGCTGCGCTTCGGGCAACGGGTACACGCCTTCGGACTCGATCGGGTTCTGCGTCGCGAGCACGAGGAACGGCTTCGGCACTTTGTAGGTCGTGCCGCCGATCGACACTTGCCGTTCGGCCATGACTTCGAGCAGCGCCGACTGCACCTTGGCCGGGGCCCGGTTGATCTCGTCGGCGAGGACGAAGTTCGAGAACAGCGGGCCCAGCTCCACGTCGAAGCTCTCCGACGACGGCCGGTACACGCGCGTGCCGACGAGGTCCGACGGCACGAGGTCGGGCGTGAACTGGAGACGGGTGAACTGACCGCCGAGCGTGCGGGCGAGCGTCGACACCGTGAGTGTCTTGCCGAGCCCCGGCACACCCTCGAGCAGGCAGTGGCCATTGGCGAGCAACGCGACGAGTACGCGCTCGAGCACACGGTCCTGGCCGACCACGACCCGACGCAACTCGACGAGTACTTGTTCCATCCGCTGCGCGGCTTGACGAGCTTCGATGATCTCCATTTCTACGGCTCCCTACGCTCTCGTCCTTGCGGCCTGGCGCCGGCGGGCCATCTCTGTGTCCGCACGGTTCAGGCCACCTCCACCGTGTTCGCAATGTCCGTGACATCTGCGACCGATGTGCCTTCGGGTACGACGAGCACGACGAGGACGTCGTCGCCGATCATCCACGCGTACCGGTCGGAGCCGGCGTCGTCGATGACCTTGGCGTCGATGCCGCCGAGGTCGACGTCGCCGCCGTCGAGGTCGTCGAACTGGTCGGCCGCGTTGCCGCTCCGTTCGGCGAGGAGCAACACCGCTCCGTCGGCACTGTCCATGGCGTACCGGTCGGCAGCGACGGAGCCGTCGTCGGTGTCGCTCGACGTCACGCGCGACGACACGATCGTGAGGTCGCTCGGCAGACCGCTGAGGTCGAGGATGCCGCCTTCGACTTGCACGTCGCCCGGTGTGTCACCGAGCAGGTCGTCGAGGAGCGACTCGAACTCCGGACCGAGTTCGGTGCCGAGGTCGGCACCGAGGTCTTCGAACAGCGTGTCGAGGTCGGTGCCGAGCATCGACTCGAGTTCCCGGAGCAGGGCATCGATGTCGCCCTCACCATTGAGCAGGTTGTCGAGCTCCTCGGCGCCGCCGAGCAGGTCATCGAGACCCTGGCCGAGGTCGTCGAGACCCCCACCCAGCATGTCCTCGAGACTCCCGCCGGTCGCGCCGTCGTCGGACACGGTCGGCGCGTCGGCGCCGCCGTTGGCGATCACCTCGTCGAGGATCGCCTGCGTCACTGCGATCGGGATGGCGAACCCGACGCCCGAGCTGCTGCCCGACATCGACGCGATCGCGGTAGGGATACCCACCACTTCGGCGTCCATGTTCGCGAGCGCGCCACCGGAGTTGCCGGGGTTGATCGCGGTGTCGGTCTGGATCAGTCCGGTGAGCGTGCCCATCGGCGACTCAAGCGTGCGGTCGAGGCCGCTGACGATGCCGGTCGTGACCGACGTCTGGAACCCGAACGGACTGCCGACGGCGACGACGTCCTGGCCGACTTCGACCGTCTCGGTCGCGAACGTGGCCGGCGGCAACGCGCCGTCGTCGTCGACGGAAACGACAGCAAGGTCAGCCGCCGCGTCGCGGGCGACGACGCGGCCTTCGTATTCACCGCCGCTTTCGTCTTTGATCGTGACTTCGTCGGCACCGGCGCCGAGCAGGAGCACCAGCACGAGAACGATCACGAACGCCTTGCGGGCACCGATGCCGCGCGGTGCGGGCGGGGCGGCGATCTCGACGACCGGGGCCGGTTCGATCACGACGTGCG
>Ga0163153_10003177_pt1 | contig 22354 bp, 18 predicted proteins | sample OliLakLV19MP6IB1_FD_148629 | JGI IMG/M metagenome (GOLD analysis project Ga0163153, IMG submission 148629) | Freshwater microbial mat bacterial communities from Lake Vanda, McMurdo Dry Valleys, Antarctica - Oligotrophic Lake LV.19.MP6.IB-1 | ecosystem: Environmental > Aquatic > Freshwater >...
GTCGCGCCCACGGCCAGCCAAGTTTCGCGGTGGTCGCCTCGGCGCCGTCGCAAGGCATCGGCGCGAAACCATCGGCCGCGATCGTCGGCGCGTCGGACGGCTCGTCGGCTTCCAACGGCGACGGGGCCGGGCGTTCACCTTGTTCGTTGGGTTGCGATTTCATCGCGAACGGGTCCGGAATCCGACGCTTCCTCACCGCTCCCGCGGCACTTTCGTCTAAGCCACAAGAGTAACAGGGGTGGGTGGACATGGGTAGGTGGCGGGGGAGGAAGGAGTCGGCGGTAGGCAGTAGGCAGTAGGCAGTAGGCAGTAGGCAGGAGGCAGGAGGCAGGAGGCAGGAGGCAGTCGGCAGGAGGCAGAAGGCAGTATGCAGGAGAGACTCACACTTCAGCTTGAACACCAGCACATGGGACGCTTGGTTCGGCACTGCCTCCTGCCTCCTGCCTACTGCCGACTTCCTCCCTACTCCATCAACACCTCCGCGACCTCCACGTTTCGCGCGCGCAGCGACTCGACGAGCGTGTTGATGTCGCTTTCGCTGATGGCGTCGCCGTCGCCGAGGCCGGTGAAGCGGACGCGCACGCGGCGTCGGCCGCAGGCGGTCAGGTGGACGCCGATGCCTGCCAGCGTCGCGCCGCCGAGCCCGAGGTGAAACTCCGACTGGCCCTGTGCGTTCTGCGTGACCATCGCGTACTGAACGATCTGCTGGATCAAGTCAGTATTCAGCAGCGGGCGAGAGCTGGCCGGCGTGGCGGCGGCGGCGGCGGCGGCGGCGGGAGTCATCGGAACCGGGAACGAGGGCACGATCGATGCGAGGTCGATGCGCGAGGCGGGCGCGTCGCGTCCCGGCGCGGCTTTTGCCTGCAACGGACGGTCGTGACCGGCGGCCTCGCGCATGAGCGATGCGAGCGACTGCTTGTTGGCGTCGCGCCCGCCGCCGTCGCCGCCGGCATGTGCATCGGATTGCTGATGCGCGGCCTGCGCGGGTGCGAGGGGAGAAGAACTGTCGTGGCCGCCGGTGACACCGGACGATTCCCCCGCGCCTGCGGTGTTGCTCGCGGAGATGCCGGCGAGCGTCGCGGGTCCTTCACTCGTTGCCGGTAGTGAGGCGGCCGACGTTGCCTGCGTGGGCTTGCCCGAGGCCGCCTGGACGACGCCGCTTTGATTCAGCATCTGCGACGCGGCCTGTGCAGGCAACGTGTCCGCCGGTGCTTTCACATGAGGACCGGCCGCGCCGTGCGATTGCTTCATCGCGGCGGGGGTTGCCGGCGCGTGCGTCGAGCTCGGGGCGCCCGGCGCTGCCGGGGCGCGCTGCATCGCCTGCCGGAACGCCACCGCCTTCAGCTCGGCCTTCTTCTGGTCCTTCACCTCGCGCTCGGCTTCCGTTTCACGGGAAGCGTCCGAGGAGGAGACCTTCGAGTTGAAGTCAATGTCGGACATGGGAGTTCGTGCCTTAACGTTTCAAGCCGCGGCGTCTTCGCCGCGCGTCTTAACGAGACGGACGCGCGGCGCAGACGCCGCGGCTAAGAAAACCCAGCACCTATTCATTATCCATCCCGCCGCACCGATCGTTGCATCCCCGTTTCATCAATTTCATTTTGCAGCACGCGCTCGGCCTCCTTCTTGAACTCCTCCATCGCCTTGTCGCGCAGCTTCTCCATCGCCTTCACCTGCATGACCGCCTGGTTCAGTTCCTGCCGGCGAAGCTCGACGCGCTGCCGGGCGAAGGCGACCTCGACCTTCTGGGCCTCCACCGCCTGCTGCTCGCGGGCCTCGCGGACCTTCAGCGCCTTGATGCACTCGTCGCGCTCCATGAATTCGAGGGCGGACGACGCCTCGCGCGGCTTCACGAGCAGGGCGTGCTCCTCGCGGACGCGCTGGCGGGTCTTGGCGACGATCTCCTCGAGCGTCCGCAGCTTCGCCTGCGCCGCTTCAAGCTCGCGCTTGGCCGCGAGCAGCGCCTGCTCGGCCTTCGCCTGCTCGGCGACCGCCTTGTCGAGCGCGGGCTGGAGTTGGAACTTGAACTTTTTGGCCATGGGATTGTTGCCGCGCGGGGGGAGAGCGAGGCTCGCGCCGAGCCCGTTGGAGCGTGAAGGCCTTCCGCTGGCCGGAGCGGTCGAAGAATCGATCACGCGGGAGACCACCGCCGTTCATCGTTCGCCCCGCGCACGTTTCGTCCGCCTCGGCCCACGGACGGGATCGAAAGCAAAATGATCACACCGGAAGTCCGGATAGAAACCTATTGCAGGCGTCGCCCTCAAGATCGCGATTGCTGGTTTCCTGTCAAGAGGCGCCAGCAGGTCAAGAGCATGCGGGGGTGGTGGAAGAAGCTTTTCCAGAGGTTGCCTTTGAGCGTGGTGGAGACCCGGCCGTCGCGGTGGAGGTAGCCGAACCATTCGCCGTGGGCGGGGTCGGCGAAGCGGGCGAAGGACCACTGGTGGAGCTGCTCGTGGCGGGCCAGGTGGCGCGGGTCACCGGTGAGCTTCCAGGCCATGAGCGTGGCGATCAGGGCCTCGTCGTGGGGCCACCAGAACTTCATGTCGTGCCAGTATTCCTGCACGGGTTTGCCGTGCAGGTCGCGGAAGTAGTAGAGGCCGCCGAACTCGGTGTCCCAGCCGCGGTCCCACATCCAGTCGAGCATTTGTACGCCGAGCTCGATAAGGCTTGCGTCGCCGCGGACCCGGCCCTCCTCCATGATGAACCAGGCGCCCTCGATGGCGTGGCCGGGGTTGAGCGTCCGGCCGTCGAAGTGGTCGATCACCGAGCCGTCGGGGGCGACGGTTTCCATGACCGCGCGGAGCTCGGGCTTGACGAACAAGGTGCGGATATCGTCGATGGAGCGATCGATCCAGGCGGTGAGGCGCGGGTCGTCGCCGAGGTTGGCGCGGAGCTCTTGCGCAGTGACGAGGGCGATCATGCGCGGCCCCATGCCGATGGCGGGGCGGGTGTCGGTGAACTTCGCCGGCATCAAGCCGGGCGTGAAGTTCCAGCGGGTGAACTGCTCGAAGAGCTCGAAGGCCCGCGTGGCCGAGCGGCCGCTACCGGTGGCTTTGGCGTGGGCGGCGAAGGCGATGGCGGCGAAGGATTCGCTGTAGGCGTAGCGGCGCTTGCGGATCGGCCGGCCGTCGCGGGTGACGTGGAAGAACAGCCGGCCGTCGCTGTCGAAGCAGTGCTTCTCAATGAACCGCAAGCCACCCTCGGCCCACTGAAGCCACTGCGGGCACCGCTCGACAGTGTTGAAGAGCGTCAGCAGCATCCACGTCATTCGACCCTGGGCCCAGACCGATTTGTCGGTGTCGATGACGGTGCCGTCACGGTCCAAGCAGTGGAGGAAGCCGCCGTGCTCGTGGTCGATGCTGCGCGGGAACCAGAAGGGCACGCAGTCGTCGAGCAGCGATCGGCGGTAGGTCTCGGCAAGGTGGCGGTCGGGTGTGGTCACGGCTTGTTCTGGATGTCGAGCGCGAAAGGCGAGGCGGGGAGTTTGTCGCGGTTGACGAGCGTGAGCGCGGGGTCGGGGAAGGGTTGCCAGCCGTAACGCACCTTGACGGGGGCCGCGACGCCATCGGCGGTGAGGTGAACTTCGTTATCGACGATGCGCGCGCTGGCCGGGTGAAAGACACAGTTATCACCCGCGAGCTCGAAGCCGAGGGGCGGGCGAGGGTCGGTGGTGGTGAGGCCTGCGGCGTGGTCGAAGCGGATGGCGACGGCGTCATCGCGGCGGCGGGCGTCGCGCGCCAGCGGGCCGGTGGGCAGGAGGTCGTGTTTGTAAACCATCGCCTGGGCGAGGCGGGAGAGCCGCTCGCCGATGGGGCGCATGTGCCGGGGGTGGACATCGGTGCGGTGGCCGGTGTCGATGGTGATGGCCATGCCGACGTGCTTGATCTCGGCCGTCAGGCGTCGCTGCTGATCGCGGAACGCCGGCCAGTGGGGGCGGTTCAGGGCGGGCAACTGCACGAAGAGCACAGGCAGGTCACCGCACTTCATTGCTTCGCGCCAGCTTCTAACGAGCACCGGGAAGAGCAACGCGTGCTGCTCGACGCGGCGGGCGCTCTCGGCGTTGGATTCGCCCTGGTACCAGAGGACGCCGCGCAGCGCGACGGGCAGGAGTCGCGCGGGGCCGCTTGCCCAGAGGAAGCCGGGCCGGAAGGCGTGATTCGTACTCTGTGGATCAGTAGTACCGGCATCGCTTGTTGGCGAAGCGCGGCCGAGGTGCACGCGGGCGCGCTCCGTGCACCACGGGTCGAGCGCGGGGTTCGCCAGCCAGTTGTCGTTTGCGAGGGTGGCCAGTTCGCGATGCCCCGCCAGCGCTTCGAGTGGAATCCACGCCTCGGCCGGGCTGCCGCCGACGGCGAGTTGGATGATGCCGATGGGTGCGTCGATTCTGGGCAGCAGGTCGGCGGCGAAGTAGTAGGCGACGGCGGAGAAGCGGCCGGCGGACGAGGGCGCGGAGACCACCCAGTTTCCTTGGAAGAAACCATCGTGCGTGAGGCGAGCGAGCTCGGCGGGAGAGAACTTTTTGCCAAAGACGCCTTGCCCGGCGAAGGTCAGGTTGAGGACGCGCAACCCCACGTGATTGGCCTTGGGCAGTTGCGCGGCCGCCTCGGCGTCCTGCGCGAGCGGCCATTCCATGTTCGATTGACCGGCCGCGATCCACACGTCGCCGACGAGCACGTCGCGCAGCACCACGCGCTCCTCGCCTGCCCGCACCGTCAGCTCGCGCGGCTGTGCGCCGGCTTTCATCGCCGGCAACTCAACCTGCCAGCGTCCATCGCGGTCGGCAATTCCTTCGCCGCGAGTGTCGCCAAACGAAACCTCCACCGTCGCGCCCGGTGTCGCGTGCCCCCACACCGGCGCCGGTTGCCCGCGCTGGAGCACCATGTGATCCGAGAACGGCAATCCCAGCCGCAGCGCGCCCTTCTTCTCCTTCGCCGCACCCGTCACCCAATCCAGCGGGAAGCGGGCGAAATGCAGGCAGTTGACCTTCTTCTCATCCACGCCCTCGTAGAGGATGCCGACGCTGCCATCATCGAGCACGGTCATGCACGAGTACATCGCGCCGCGCGGGTCGAGCAGCCGGCCATCGGACCAGGTCTTGCCATCGTCGCCGCTGGCGCGGACGGTCATTGCGACGCGGTGCTTCGGCGAGTCGGGGTTGGAGAAGAGCAGCTTTCCGCTGGGGTGCGAGATGAGGCTGGCCATGCAGGTCGGGTCGGGCACGTCGAGCCAGAGGTCGCTCCACTTGCCTTTCGAGAGATCATCTTTCCACTGATAGCGGGCCCAGGCGCGCTGACCGGTGCGGGCCTCGTTGCGCATCGAGAGCAGCAGCGAGCCGTCGGCTAATTCGGCGAGCTGCGCTTCGCTGGTGGGCGGTTTGCCGGGGATCGCGGCGTCGGACACGGCCCACGACTCGCCGCCGTCGGTGCTGTAGATGAAGCACGCGTGCGGCTCGCCGGCGGGGTCGCGAAACTGGGCGGCGAAGACAAGCGTGCCGCCACTGAGCTGGATGCCATTGCCGGGGCCGTTGAAGAAGAGCCGCCACTTCGGGTCGCGGCCTTTGATCGTCGCGCTGAGGTTGATGGGTTTGGACCACGTCGCACCGTCGTCGATGCTGCGGGTCATCACGAGTTGGCCGGTTTCCTCGGGGGTGAGGCCGGGGCCCGAGCCGTGCCAGGCGCGGTTGCCCTTGGACCAGAGTGCGATGACGAGCAGGTGGCCGGTGTTGCGATCGACGAGGATGGCGGGGTCGCCGACGCCGTTGCCGCGCGAGTCCTTTACGTTTTTGTCGTAGTCGAGGATGACCTGGTTTTCGCCCCAGGTTTTGCCGCCATCGGTGCTGCGCGAGATGGCGACGTCGATGTCGCCGGGCAGGTCGCCGGCGTTGGCGTGGCGGAGGTCGAAGACGGCGACGAGCGTGCCCTTGGTCGTGGTGACGAGGCCGGGGATGCGGTAGGTGTGGACGCCCCCGTCGCCCTGCCGGCGGACGATGGCGCGGGAGACGGCGGGGTCGCTCAAGGCGTCGGGGGCTGACGGGATGGTGGGCTGGGCGGTGGCGGTGCTCGCGGAAAGCCATCCACAGATGCTTAGGAAGATTGCGGCTGATTTCATGTTCTGTCTCCCATCATTGGGGCGTGGGCCTGTAAGTCCGGTGTGGCACGGGCGGGCCGCTGCTCGGAGCGGTTTGCCCGTGGCGTTGACGGTTGCTGTTTCACCACGGGCAAACCGCCCAAGGCGGCGGCCTGCCCGTGCCACCCGTCCTCGGGCGCTCGCTTCTACGAATCATCGAATCCAGTCGAAAAAACCAAGCTGTTCGAGGTCGCGGCGGAGCTGCGCGATGGTGGCCGCGTCGGGGTTCTTGTTGGGGGCGCGGGCGGGGCCGACCTCGACGCCGAGCATCGCCATCACAGCTTTCGCCGCGCCCATGTAGCCGACGTTCGCGAGCGTCTGGATCACTCGCACGGACTTCCACTGCTCTTCGCGGGCTACCTCCATGTCGCCGCGCTGGAAGGCGTCGATGACGCGGTGGTAGATTCTCGCGGCGAAGTTGTAGCTGCTGCCGACGGCGCCTTGCGCGCCCAGCGCCAGGGCCGCCAGCAGCATCTCATCGATGCCGAAGGCGATGTCGTACCGGCCTCCCTCGGCGCGGCGGCAGAGCTGGTAGCTCATCAGGTCGTTGCTGGTGAACTTGAGCCCCGCGAGGTTGGGGATCGTCGCGCCGGCGGTTTCGAGGAACTGCGGCATCGGCAACTGTACGCCGGTGAGCACCGGGATGTCGTAGTAGTAGAACGGCGTGTCGGGAGCGGCGGCGGCGATGTCGGCGCACCAGTCGGTGAGGCCGGCGACACCGCGCGGCTTGAAGTAGCACGGGGCCAGCGCGGCGATCGCCGTCGCGCCCAGCTTGCCCGCCTGTTTCGCCAGCGCTTGTGCATCGGGCAGGCAGTTGCCGCCGACGTGGACGACGAGGCGCATCGCGGTGCCCTTGGCCACCGCGAACCAGCGCTCGGCCAGCGCCAGCCGTTCGCTGACGCACAGTGATTGGCTCTCGCCGGTGCTGCCGGCGATGAACGCGGTGGTGATGCCTTGCTCGAGCAGGTGCTCGGCCTGCCTTTCAACGACGGCGAGGTTCAGTTCGCCGCCGGCGGTGAAGGGCGTGTGGGTGGCGGCGATGAGGCCGGTCAGTTTCGTCAGGGGCATGGTTCCTCAACTTCTTCGGGCTTGCGCATGGTGTGGACGGTCAGACCATCGAGCGGCTTCGGCTGGGCGGGGAGCACAAGGCTCGCCAGCCAGCCGACGGTGACGGTGGTGACGACACCGATGACGCCGTAGGTGAAAAAATGCAGGTTGGTAAAGCGGCGGACCAGCAGCAGCGCGGTCACCGCGGCGGCCGCGCCGACGACCGCGCCACGGCCATTGGCGCGGCGGCTGAAGATGCCCAGCGCGAAGAGCCCGGCCAGCGCGCTGCCGGTGAGACCGAGCAGGCCGAGGAAGGTGTCCCACGCGCTGGCGATCTTGAACTGGGTCATGGCCAGGGCGAGCGCGGTGCCCAGCACGCCCGAGAGGACGGTGACGATCTTCCCGAGCTTGAGCTTCGTCGCGTCGGGCGTGGCCGGCCGCAGGCGGGCGTGGAAGTCGGTGACGTAGGCGGTGGCGATGCTGTTGAGGCTGCTGGTGGGCTGGGCGGCGGCGAAGATGCCGGCAACGACGAGGCCGCCGAGGCCCGCCGGTAGCTCGTTGATGATGAAGAGCGGGAACACCGCGTCGTTCTTGAGCGTCGGGTCGAGCTGGCCCGGGTGCATCTTGTAGAACACGTAGAGCGCGGTGCCCACGATGAAGAACAGCAGCGTCGAGGGGATGACCATGATCGCATTGGTCCAGATCGACTTCGCCGCCTGCTTGGTGTTGCGGGTGGAGACGAAGCGCTGCACGACGTCCTGGCTGGCGGTGTAGGACGCGAGGCTGGAAAACAGGTTGCCGATGAGGATGACCCAGCCGCTGGCGATGGTCAGGTCCCAGGACCAGGAGAGCTCGCCGAAGAGCTTTTGGTCGGCGGTGGCGACGGCGAACAGCTCATCGAACCCGCCGACGCCGTGGGCCGCCACCGCCAGCGTGATCAGCGCGCCCGCGAGCAGGATGATCGTCTGGGCCACGTCGGTCCAGACCACGGACTCGAGCCCACCCTGGAACGTCATCAGGATGCTGATGCCGCCCATGATCAGTACGCAGAGCGTCATGTCGAAGTTGCTGACCGTCGCCAGCGCCAGGGCCGGGAGGTAGAGCACGATGGCGGTGCGGCCCAGTTGCAGCACGATGAAGGAGGCGCTGCCGAACCAGCGGGCGACGAGGTTGAAGCGTTTCTCGAGGTACTCGTACGCCGAGGTGATGTTGAGTTGCCGGTAGAAGGGCAGATAGACGGCGATGACCAGCGGCGCGAGGATGGGCACCGAGAGGTTGGCGAGCATGAACGACCAGTCGGTGACGTACGACTTGCCGGGGATCGCCATGAAGGTGATCGAGCTGAGCATGGTGGCGTAGATGCTCAGGCCGGCGGCCCACCAGGGGATGCGCTGGCTGCCGCGGAAGAACTCGTCGCTGGTGTGCTTGCTGCCGACGCGGTAGGCGATGGCGAGCATGATCAGCGGGTAGGCCGCGAGCGTGAGGTAGTTGAGCCAGCCGAAGTGGCGCGGGGGGCTCTGCGGGTGGAAGGTGAAGACCTGTGGTGAGCGCACACCGGGGCGCATCTCGCCGCTGGGGATGACGAAGTTGCCGTGCCAGGAGGTGACGGGCACGGTGACGCGCGGCGCGGGAGATTCGCCCATCATGGCCCAGGTGTCGGTGATGGTGTGGTAGGCGAGCACGTCGGGCGGGAAGCCGGGGTGCGCGTCGGGCGGCTGAAACCCGGCGTTGGTGCCGTCGTCGCCGCCGAGGATGAGGACGTGGGCGGCGCCGACGGCCGGCGCCGGTGAAGGCGCGGCGACGGCGGGGCGGGGCATGTCGGCGAGGCGCGACCAGCCGGCGCCGGGGCGGTAGCGGTAACCATCGGTCAGATACTTGCGGACTGGTTTGCCCTGCTCGTCGGCGGTGAGGCTCGCGCCGCTGAAGATGAAGAACGAGCCCTCCTGCGCCGCGGCGACCGCCAGCATCCGGCCGTCGCCTGGCACCGGCGGCAGCGCCTTCCACGTCGGTGCGGGGTCGGCGAGGTCGAGCGCGTAGAAGTCGTTGAGCGCTGTGGTGGACGTAGGCGTCTGCGTGCCGCCGGCGATGTAGATCGTGCTGCCGATGATCGCGCCGCAGGCGTTGGCCAAGGGGCGCGGCAGGCTGGGCAGCGCTTCGGTGGTCAGCGTTTTGCCGTCCCAGCGCAGGCGGAAGACCTCGGCGTGGTGTCGGTCCGCGTCGCTGCCGCCGATGCAGATGACGGCGTCGCCGTGGATGACGCTGACGCCGTAGGCCGCGGGGCGCGGCAGCTTGCCGGCGACTCTCCATGTCCCATCGGGCCCATCGAGCACGTACACCGCGTCGTGCCAGACCTTCATTCCGCCCGCCCACGGCGGCGCATCGGGGAAGTTCGCTCCACCGGCCACCAGCAGCGCATCGCCGCTCACACCGGCGAACGGGCCCGCCACGCCGGTTGCATCAGGCAGCGGCGGCAGCGCCGACCATCCGCGGCCGAGGTTTGCGTCCGGGGCGCCTTCCTGATCCGCCGCCGTCGGGGCTGTCAGGGCAAGGAGCAACAGGATGGGGAAAAACAATCTCATGGCGGGATCGCGCGCGGAACCATTTAGACCAGACCGGTTCCGGCTATTGAAAACTCCAAGCCCGATGATGAAGGTCTGCCGCATCGTCGGGGTATTGATGCCTGAATCGCAGGATACCCCGACGATTCACCGAGCCTCATCCTCGGGCTTGAGGTCTTATTAAAGCCGAAGACGTTCACCTTCCGCGACGGTAATCGCGGAAAGGACTTGACAGATGAAATATCATGTTATAACATGTTATTCGATGTCAGCCCACCCGTCAACTTCGACGCTCGGCGAGCGTGCCTACCACGCCCTCCTCCAGCGCTTGCGCAACGGCGCTCTTAAGCCGGGCGATCAGTTGGTCAACCGGAAACTCGCGGCCGACCTGGGCCTGAGCATTACGCCTGTCCGCGAAGCCATCGGCCGGCTCGCCAGTGAGGGCATCATCGAATACGTCCGTGGCGGCGGCGCCTTTGTGCGGACCATCGGCCGGCAGGAGCTCGCGCAGCTCTACGACCTGCGCGAGACCATCGAGCCGTTCGCCGCCGCCCAGGCCGCGACGAATGCGTCCGCGCACGACGTGGACCTCATGCTCAGTATCTGCCGGGACTGGGCGCTGCTGGTGGAAGAATTGCGGTCGCAGTCCGGCGGTCGCGCCGACGAGGCCTGGCAGAACCGCTGGGACGACAACGAGGAGCGGTTCCACAACCTGCTGTTCGAGTCGTCGCGCAACCTCTGGCTTCAGCAGATCGCCCGCAACCTGCGGATCATCTCCGCCGCATTCGCCTGGCACCGCCGCGAGCCGGGGCTGATCGACGCCGAGTCCGCCGCCCTCACCTGTCAGGACCATCTTCAACTGGCTCACGCGGTGCGCGACCGCAAGCCGGCCGCCGCCCGCAAGCTCATGCAGGAGCACATCGCCATCGGTCGCACTCACGTGCTCGACTACTTCGACCGCCGGGCCGCCCAGGCCGGCCTCGTTCGACATTGACCCCCGTACCCGGGCCCGACGGAACCGCCCGCTCACCACCAGAAGGATCGATCCACCGCACCGAGATTAGGAGAGTCCATGAAACGCCGCACCTTGTTTCCCGTTGCTTCGATCGTTGCCGTCGGCCTGATGGCGATGCCCGCCCTCGCCATCCCCGTCACCCAGCTCGACTCGGGCCTGTTCACCTACCAGTACGAGATGAATCTCCCGCTGGGGTCGCAGGACCTCGACGCCAACGGCACGTCCGATTGGTTCTCCGGCACCGCCGCCGGCGTCACGCAGCCCTCCGTCGCCGGCGGCTTCGGCGTCTCCAATCAGTCAACCAACCCGCAGCAGACCCTGTGGCGCACCGACATCACCAACAGCCTCAACCGCGCCACCGTCAACGGGAACTTCACCCTCGAGGCCAGCGTCCGCCTGGTCGGCGACTCGACGCCCGCCAACCCCGGCGGCTTCGGCTTCGCCCTCCAGCAGCCCGGCCAGGGCCAGTCGCTCCGCTTCAACGTCGACGAAACCAACGTCAGCTTCAACAACGGCACCGGCGCCATCGCCACCGGCTCCAACAGCGACCGCTTCCATCTTTATCGCATCGCCTTTGAAGGGGCCAACAACTACTGGGTCTGGCGCGACGGCATCCTGCTCAACACGAACCTCGCCACCCCGATCCTCGGCTCCAACGGCAACTTCAACAACCTCGGCGCCTGGTTCCTCGGCGACTTCACCGCCACCCTCGACGGGAACTGGACCGCCGACTACATCCGCGTGACCGAAGGCTCCTTCGCCCCCGCCGCCGCCATCCCCGAGCCGGCCACCGCCGCGCTGCTGCTCTCGGCCGTCGCCGCGGCAACGCTGCGCCGCCGGCGCCGCTCTGCGTGATCGAAGTTTTCCTCCGCGAGGCAAGCATCCACCGCGACCGCTGAGCGCGAAAAAAAAGCTAATCGCGGCGGTGCCGTCGGGGTGAGGTCGGCGGTGGTGAGCAGGGCGGCGACGGTGGCGGCGTCGAGGCCGCGCGCGGCGCAGGCGTCGCGGAGGGTTTTGCGCCCGCCGCAGCAGAAGTCGATGCCGAGCTGGTGGAAAAAACGGCCGAGTCCCGGCGTCTCACGGGCGAGTTCACCGACGGGCTTGTCAAGGGTGAGGGTGATCATGGCGGTCTCCCAAGAAGGACCGGTGGCGAGCGGAGCGGGCGCGACAAGCGCACATAACAGGATAAATATATCCAGATATCCCAATATGTCGACGGGGCAAATTGTCGCGGGCGCTGCTGCCCGGGGCAGACGACGGCGAGGCTCCCGAGTGCCGGGCATGACAACCCCGCTCACACACATCGCCGCCGAGCCGATTACCATCCCATGAGATTCAGTCCCTCGTCTCTTGAAGGGCCAGCCACCGATGAGCATCCGGCGTGAGCGATTCAAGGCGGTGCTCTGGGCCCTGGTGGTGACCGCCGTGCTGGCGGTCATGATCGTGGTGGGCTCGCGGAACCTGGCCCACTTCGACGCCGCCCTCGTGGGATACACCTTCGCCACGCTGTTCGCCGCGTTTGGCATCGCGTACCGATACGCGATGTGGCTGCAGCGGCCGCCGACGAAGATGTACTGGCGGCGCGGCTGGCGCGTGTTCCTGCACCCGAAGCGCCTCGGGGGCAACCTCGCCGACCTCGGCCGCCGCTTCGTCGTTGAGTTTGCCGGCAACCGGTTCATCTGGCGGCGCGGCAGGGGCCGCTGGGCCGCCCACTGGCTCATCATGTGGGGCTGCCTCATCGCCGCCGCCATCACCTTCCCCCTCGTCTTCGGCTGGGTCCACTTCGAGACGCTGCCGGACGACATCAGTTGGTACCGCGCCTACATCTTCGGGTTCCCCACCTTCGCTTTCCCCATCGACTCGGCGGTCGCGTTCTTCATCTTCCACGGCCTCGTCTGGTCGTCGTTCTTCGTCATCGCCGGCGTCATGCTTGCGATGCACCGCCGCATCGTCGACCGCGAAGCCGCCGCGCTCCAGCAGTTCGGCGAGGACTTCCTGCCTTTGATCCTGCTCTTCGCCATCAGCGTCACCGGCCTGATGCTCGCCGCGAGCTACACCTGGATGAAGGGCTACGCCTACGACTTCCTCGCCATCCTGCACGCGATCACGGTGATCTTCACGCTGCTCTGGCTGCCCTTCGGCAAGTTCTTCCACCTGTTCCAGCGGCCGGCGCAGCTCGGCGTGAGCTTCTACAAGGACCTGGGCAAGGAGGGCGGCGCCGCGACCTGCCGGCGCTGCGGCGGGCCGTTCGCCACCACCATGATGGTGCGCGACCTGATCACCGTCGAGCGCGAACTGGGCTTCAGCTACGAGGTCGACGACGGCAAGACGGAACACTACCAGTGGGTCTGCCCGCGCTGTCGGCGGGCGATGTTCGGCTTGGCCCAGGGCGCGCTGTGGGCGGGTGAAATCCAAACGGAGAAACCGACATGAGCGATTCCAGCGAACGACTGCGTGAGCACCCCGAGGAGCGCTTCCGTCCCGCGGTGCATGAGATCGACCTGGGCGCGGCGGCGGCGCAGATCGAGGCCGAGCCGCTGGGCGAGGCCCGCAAGCACAGGCAGAAGACGCTCTACAAGCAGGGACCGATGACGGTGGCGCTGTTTCATTTTGAAGCGGGCAGCGGCCTGCCGCCGCACGTCGCCGATGGCGTGGTGACCGTGCATGTGCTTACCGGCCGGCTGCGCATGATGGCGCAAGGCGAGGCCCACGACCTGCCTGCGGGCAAGATGCTGGTGATGGCGCCGGGTGTCCGCCACGACGTGCAGGCGGTCGAAGATTCGCGGATGCTGTTGACGGTGTGCCTCGATGGAAATGAATAGCGCTCCATGACGAGCCACGACCGTAAGGGAGTGGGCACCCGGGGAACCCACTCCCTTACGGTCGCGGCTCGTTGCGGAAATCTTTCGTCACAACCTGCGTCACACGCACCATGGCCACCGAACCCCTCGACACCTCGCAGATCGACGCCGCCTTCGGCCCGCACCTTTCTTTCCAGTCAGGTGACCGGCTGTCGACCGCCATCGAGCCGGACAAACTGGTGAAGACGCACTGCTGCTTCTGCGGGCAGCAGTGTGGGCTGCAACTGAAGGTCAAGGACAACGAGGTGATTGGGTTCGAGCCGTGGGAGGAGTTTCCCTTCAACCGTGGCATGCTCTGCCCCAAGGGCGTCAAGCGATACTTGCAGGGCTCGCACCCGGACCGGCTGCTAACGGCGCTGCGGCGCGACCCGGCCGCGCCGGGCGGGTTCAGCGCGATGGGCTATGACGAAGCGATCGCCCGCGTCGCCGCCGAGATCGATCGCATTCAGAAGCAGCACGGCGCCGGCGCAATGGGCGTGCTCAGCGGGGCGAGCCTGACGACCGAGAAGACCTACCTGATGGGTAAGTTCGCCCGTGTCTGCCTGAAGACGCCGTTCATTGATTACAACGGCCGGCTGTGCATGGTGAGCGCGGCGGCGGCGAACAAGAAGGCATTCGGCGTCGATCGCACGACAAGCCCGTGGGCCGACATGGTCGGCGCGGAGGTCATCTGGGTCGCCGGCTCCAACGTGGCCGAGTGTTCGCCGATCACCACGAACTACATCTGGCAGGCCCGCGAGCAGGGGGCGAAGGTGATCGTGCAGGACCCGCGGATCACGCCGATCGCCCGCACCTGTGATTTGTTCCTGCCGGTGAAGCCGGGGCGCGACGCGGCCCTCTTCGCCGGCGTCTTGAACCTGATGATCGAGAACGAGTGGGTCGACCGCGGCTTCATCGACCGCGAGACCGTCGGCTTCGAGCAGGTGGCGGAATACTGCAAACAGTGGACGCCGCAAAAGACCGCCGAGGTCACCGGCGTGCCGCAGCGCTCCATCCGCGAGGCGGCGCAGTGGTGGGGTCAGGCGAAGACCAGTTTCCTCTTCCACGCCCGCGGCCTGGAGCACCACAGCCACGGCGTGATCAACTGCCTGGGCGCGATCAACCTCGTGCTCGCCTCCGGGCGCATCGGCAAAAAGAACTGCGGCTACGGCACGATCACCGGCCAAGCCAACGGACAGGGCGGCCGCGAGCACGGCCAGAAGGCGGACCAACTCCCCGGCGGGCGCGACCTGGGCAACCCCGACCACCGCAAGCACATCGCCTCCATATGGGGCATCGATGAGAAGGACATGCCGCAGCCGGGCGTCGATTGCTACGAGATGTTCCGCAAGATCGACCGCGGCGAGATCAAGGGCCTGCTCTCGATCTGCTTCAACCCGAAAGTGTCGCTGCCTGACAACAACTTCATCTCGCCCTGCTTGGACAAGCTGGAGTTCTACGTTGCGATCGACTTCTTCCTGAATGACACCGCCCGGCACGCCGACATCGTGCTGCCCGGCAGCCTGCAGGAGGAAGATGAAGGGACCGTGACGCAGGTCGAGGGCCGGGTGATCAAGATCAACAAAGCCGTTGAGTGCCCCGGCGATGCGAGGCAGGACTGGGCGATCATCCAGGACATTGCGAAAGGGCTGGGCCGGACGCACGGCATGACGTTCCGGTCGCCGCGCGAGATTTTCGAGGAGCTGCGCGTCGTGTCCAAGGGCGGCGTCGTGGATTATTCGGGCATCACCTACGAGAAGGTCGAGCGGCAGATGGGCGTGTTCTGGCCGTGCTACTCGACGGACCCGGCAACCGGCAGGCCGATCGATCACCCGGGCACGCCGCGGCTCTTTGAGCCGGGCTCGTGGAATGTGGTGGCGAAGGGCGCGGGCCGGTTTTTCTTTCCCGATGGCAAGGCGCAGTTCAACGTCGCTGCTTATGGGCCGCCGACGGAAGAAACGGATGACGAGTACCCGTTGATGCTCACGACGGGTCGCGTGATCAGCCAGTTCCTCTCCGGCACGCAGACGCGGCGGATCGGCCCGCTGGTCGAGCAGTACCCCGAGCCGCGCATCGAGATGCACCCGCGCTTGGCGGCGAAGCTGGGCATCATTGACATGCAGTGGACGACCGCCGAGTCGCGGCGCGGCACGTGTACGCTGCGGGCCATGGTGGTGACGACGATCCGGCCGGACACCATCTTTATCCCATACCACTGGTCCGGGCGGCGGAGCGTCAACCAACTGACGATCTCGGCCCAGGACCCGATCTCGAAGATCCCGGAATACAAGGTGTGCGCGGCGCGGGTGCGGCCGGCCAGTGCCCAGGAAATCGAGGAGGCCGAAGCGCGCGGGCAGAAGTGAGTGCCGTGGTGACTCGCTTGGGTGGCACTGACAAGCGGAGTCCGCGGAGCTTGTCAGTGGTAGGCCACCCGTGATTTCGACACTGACAAGCCCTCAGAGCAGGCCTTGTCAGTGCCACCCGAAAGCCGACCTGCGCAGCGCAGATGAAAGCAACCATGCCCGTCCCCCAACACCTCAACTTCTACATCGACCCCAACCGCTGCATCGGTTGCCAGGCCTGCGTGCATGCCTGCACCGAGTGCGACACGCACAAAGGCGAGTCGATGATCCACCTGGAGTTCATCGACCGCGGCGAGTCGGTGCAGACGGTGCCGGTGGTGTGCATGCACTGCGACCAGCCGACGTGCGCCGAGGTGTGCCCGGCCGACGCGATCAAGCGCACGGGCGACGGCGTGGTGCAGTCGGCCCGCAAGCCGCGCTGCATCGCCTGCGGCAACTGCGTGGTGGCGTGCCCGTTCGGCGTGCCGGAGGTGAACATCAAAGAGCAGCTCATGAAGAAGTGCGACATGTGCTACGACCGCACCACGGTGGGGCGCAAGCCGATGTGCGCCACGGTGTGCCCGAGCCAGGCACTGTTCTTCGGCACGCGCGAGCAGATCGAAGAGCTCCGCCCGCGCAGCCGGCCGGTCAATGAGTTCCACTTCGGCCGGCAGACGATCACCACGCGGGTGAGCATGATGGTGCCTCGCGAGGCCCGGGCGAGGCACGTCGATATCACGGCGGCGATGGACGAGACGGCCGCGGGGCGCACGCTGCCGCTGAATGTGATGAGCACCGATGACCCGTTCGCGGAGGTGCCGGCGTGACGCCACACGACGCGAACCCAAACCGGCAGACCCACCTGCCCATCGTGCCGCCCGGCGAGCCGCACGAGCGCGCTCACCCCGCCGCGACGCGGGAGGACATCACCATCGCGCCCGACGGCCGGCCGCTCGCCGAGCAACCCGCCTGGCGCAAGGACTTCCCCATCGACTGGCCGCGCGATCACCACAACTCCCGCCGGGACTTCACCAAGTTCCTGGTGCTCACCAGCCTGGCGTTCGTGGTCGGGCAGTTCTGGATCATCGTGCAGAACTTCATCCGCCGCCGCCGCGGCCGGCCGCCGATTGTAAAGGTCGCCTCGCTCTCGGCGCTGCCCGTGGGCGGTGTGGTCACGTTCAAGTACCCTGGCGACCACGACGACTGCGTCCTCGTCCGCACGAAAGACGATGCGCTCGTGGCCTACAGCCAAAAGTGTACGCACTTGGCCTGCGCGGTCGTGCCGTCCCTCGACAAGAACAGCATCCACTGCCCGTGTCACGAAGGATTTTTCGATCTGGCAACCGGCCGGCCCACCGCCGGGCCACCGCGACGCCCGCTGCCACGCATTACGCTGGACGTCAAGGGCGACGCGATCTACGCCACCGGCGTGGAGGTGAGCACGGCGTGAAACGACGACAACACTACAACCGGCACCAGCGCACCACGATCATCTACGGCATCCTCTGCATCGTCGTCATCATCGTCGTGCTGCAACTGTGGCTGCTGACCGCCACCATGAACGCCTTCCTCGGCGGCGACGACTCGGTCCTCTGGCCGGCGGCCTTCGCCAGCCTCGGTTGCTTGGCGCTCAATGCGGGGCTCTTGTGGTACCTCTACAGGATGGAGCGGTCGTGATACCGATCGACACCTCGCAAGATATGACCACCCCGACGCAGCCGACGCCGATGCCGCCGGATCAGCCGCTCCGAGATGAGTGGCTGGCCGGGATGCCGCCAAACTATTTTGCGATGGTCATGGCGACGGGCATTGTTTCTCTCGCCGCCCAGGTCAATGGATTCAGGTTGATCGCCGTTGCCCTGCTCGCCCTGAACGTCCTCTTCTACATGGTGCTGTGGGCGCTGCTCATGGCCCGCCTGCTGCGGCACCGGCGGCGCGTCCTTGCCGACCTCTCCAGCCACGGCAGGTCCGTCGGCTTCTTCACGGTCGTCGCCGCCACCTGCGTGCTCGGCAGCCAGTTTTTTTACGTGGCCGACCGTCCCGCCATCGCCGCGGGCCTCTGGTTCGCCGGCATCGCGCTCTGGGCTTTAGTCACCTACACCGTCTTCACGATGCTCATCATCAGTCCGGCAAAGCCCACCCTTGGCGAGGGGATCCACGGCGGGTGGCTGCTTGCGGTCGTTGCCGCGCAATCGGTGGCCGCACTCGGCGCCCAGGTCGCCGGGCCGATGGAATGGAACGATCCGGCGGTATTGTTTTTCTGCCTCACCGTCTGGCTCGGCGGCGGCATGCTGTACATCTGGATCATTTCACTGATCTTCTACCGCTACATGTTCTTCGCGCTCAAGCCCACCGACCTGAGCCCGCCGTACTGGATCAACATGGGCGCCGGCGCGATCACCACGCTCGCCGGCACCGCCATCGCCGCCGGGGCCGCGGCATCGCCGATTGTCGCCCGCCTGCTCCCGTTCATCGAAGGCTTCACGATCTTTTTCTGGGCCACGGCAACCTGGTGGGTCCCGATGCTGCTGATTCTGGGCATCTGGCGGCACGTCTACTGTCGCGTGCCCCTGCGCTACGACCCGCAATACTGGGGCCTCGTTTTCCCACTGGGCATGTACGCCGTCTGCACCGTCCGGCTGGCGAACACGATCCATGCTCCATTCCTCATGGTGATCCCGCAGGTGTTTGTGTATGCGGCGATGGTCGCCTGGCTCGTGGTCTTCATCGGTCTGCTGGGCGTTCTTTTGCGGCGCTAGATCGCGGGGGTCAGCCTCGGCGCTCGTGAGGATCTGCGCCGGGCATCACCGCGAGTCGAGCTGTGCCCGGGGTTTCGACGTTGATCTTGTGCTTGTGAAATGAGGTCTGGCGCTACGCTAAAAGCCCGCGCACCACGCGGCCCGCCACGTCGGTCAGCCGGAAGTCGCGCCCCTGGTGGCGGTGGGTCAGGCGGGCGTGGTCGATGCCCAGGAGGTGCAGCACGGTGGCGTGCAGGTCGTTGACGTGGACGGGGTCGATGGCGGCGTTGTAGCCGAGGTCGTCGGTTTGGCCGTAGGTGGTGCCGCCCTTGATGCCGCCGCCGGCGAGCCACATCGAGAATGCTTTCATGTGGTGGTCGCGGCCGGGGCCGCCCTTGTTGCCCTGCACCATGGGCGTGCGGCCGAACTCGCCGCCCCAGATGACGAGCGTGTCGTCGAGCATGCCGCGCTGCTTCAGGTCCAGGACCAGCGCGGCGGCCGCCTGATCGGTGGCCCGGCAGCAGATGCGCATGTAGCGATCCAGGTCGTTGTGATGATCCCAGTCGCGGTGGTAGAGCTGGATGAACCGCACGCCGCGCTCGGCGAGGCGGCGGGCGAGCAGGCAGTTCGCGGCGAAGGAGTTTTGGCCTCGTTCCTCGGGTTTGATGCCGTAGAGGTCGAGGATGTGCGGCGGCTCGTCGCGCAGGTCCATCAGCTCCGGCACGCTGGTCTGTAATCGGAACGCCATCTCGTAATTGGCGATGCGCGTGGCGATGTCGCCCCCGCCCCCGGAAGTTGCGGAAGCCGCCGACGCCAAATCCATTTCACGTGCTTCAGCGGCGCGCACCGCGTCGAGCTCGCGCACCGCGTCGACCACGTCGCGCTGCCGGCCGGCGCTGACACCGGCGGGGCTGCTCAGGTAATGCACCGCGTCGCCGGTGGGGTTGAACGCCACGCCCTGGAACTTGCCGGGGAGGAAGCCGTGGTTCCACATGCGTGTGGAAATCGGCTGCGGGCTGCGGCCGGCGAAGGAGGTGAGCACGATGAAGCCGGGCAGGTTCTGCGTCTCGCTGCCCAGGCCGTAGAGCACCCACGAGCCGATGCTGGGCCGGCCCGGGACCGAGCTGCCGGTGTTCATCACCGTGTGGGCCGGATCGTGGTTGATCTGGTCCGTGTGCATCGAGCGGATGATGGCGATGTCGTCGGCGATGCGGGCGTGGTGCGGGAGGTAGTCGCTGATGGTCTGGCCGCTTTTGCCGTGGCGCTGGAAGCCGATGATCGGGCCCATGCAGGTGAGCTTCTGTCCCTGGAGCTGCGCGATGGGCTGGTTCTGCGTGAACGACTCGGGCATGAGCTGATTGTTGAGCTCGGTGAGCTTGGGCTTGGGGTCGAAGGTTTCGAGGTGGCTGGGCCCGCCGGCCATGTAGAGGAAGATGACGCGTTTGGCGCGGGCCGGGAGGTGCAGGGGTTCGATGGCGCCGGTCGAGCGCGAGGGAGCAGGGGCGGCGGAGGCGGAGGCGCAAGCGGGTGAGGTTGCGCGCAGGAGTTCGGGGTTGAGCAAGGTCGCCAGCGCGGCGCTGCCGACGCCGACACAGCCGCGGCGAAGGAACGTCCGGCGATTCGCGGACATCGAGAGAAGCGACATGAATGAAAGAATAATCGGCGGAGCGGTGATTGCGAAGGAGAAAGGAGGGGACAGGGCCGGGGCTGGGAGTCTACGACGGCTCGAACCTACGCGGCGCCGCCGTAAAGACTCGGCAGCAACGGAGCGATTACTTCGGGAGAACGCGCGGACAAATGATGTGGGTCAACACGTGTGCTGAATGTTTTGTCAAGACGTTCAATGGCGTAAACGAACCTCGCCCTCCCGCCGAGCCCTGCTCTGTCAGCTCATTCATCCGGCGCCTTCGGCAGCAGCGCCGTCAGCGTCTTCACCGTTTCGTCGAACGGCCTCAGGTCCTGCGTCGATTGTTTCAAAAAGTGTCGCACCTTGTCGATGTGCTCGATCGAGTAGTCGATGCGCGGGTCGCTGCCGGGCTCGTAGACGCCGCAGGTGATTTTGTCGTAGTTGTCCTCGTAGGCCTTTAATACTTTGCGAAGCCGCGAAGCGGCTGTCACGTGCTCGCGGCCGACCACGTTGGTCATCACACGGCTGACGCTGGGCCGATCGCTCTCGACGCCGGCGAGGTCGATCGCCGGGTACTGCCCACGGGCGCCGAGCTTCGCGCTCAAAACGATGTGGCCGTCGAGCAGCGAGATCGTTTCGTCACAGACCGGCTCGGTGAAATCGTTGCCGGCGACCAGCACCGTATAAAACGCCGTGATCGAACCCTTGTCGTCGTTGCCGGCCCGCTCAAACAGCACCGGCAGCGTCGCGAACACGCTCGCCGGATAACCCTGCCTTCCGGGCGGTTCACCGGCGGCGAGGCCGATCTCGCGCAAGGCGCGGGCGAAGCGCGTCACCGAGTCCATCATCAACAAAACCTTCTCGCCGCGCGAGCGGGCCTCCTCGGCGATGGCGGTGGCGGTGTAGGCCGCCTTCAATCGCATCATGGGCGGCTGGTCGCTGGTGGAGACGACGACGGTACATTTCTTGCGTCCCTCTTCGCCGAGGTCATCTTCAATGAACTGGCGGACCTCGCGGCCGCGCTCGCCGATCAGCGCGAGCACCACGCTGTCGCAAGGCACGCCGCGGGCGATCATCGAGAGCAGCGTCGACTTGCCGACGCCTGCCCCGGCGAAGATGCCCACGCGCTGGCCGAGGCCGACGGTGAGGACGCCGTCGATGCATTTGACGCCGGTCGCCAGCGGCTGGCGGATGACCTCCCGGCTCAGCGCGGCCGGCGAGTCGCCCATCAGCGGCCAGTTCGCGGTCAGCGCCGGCCCACCGTCGAGCGGCTTGCCCAGGGCATCGAGCACGCGGCCACGCACCTGTTTACCGGAGGGCACGAGGAACTGTGTGCCGATGGACCAGACTTTCGTTTTAACGAGCACACCGGTCATCGGCCCCAGCGGCATGAGCAGCGCCCCGTCGCGGTCGAAGCCGATCACTTCCGCGTCCAGCGGGCCTTGCGGATGCCCCGGCCGTTCGATCTGGCAATACTCACCGATGCGGATGTCCGGCACCGCGGCGCGGACCAGCGGCCCGGTCACCGCGACGACGTGCCCCCACTGCGACCCCTTGCGACGCTGCGACGAATCGAGCACCTGCTCGACGTGTTCGCTGATGGAGATGGGTTCGGGGATGGGCATGGGTCTTACAAATCATCTGAGCCGCAGCGTCCTCGCTGCGCGTCGGCCGTTCCAATGCACGCGCGGCGAGGACGCCGCGGCTTAGAAAGAATCATCCGCCGATTACCTTCCGTATCTCCTTGAGCTGACTCTCCACACTGAAATCGTAATGTCCCATCTCCGTTTCCAATAGCACTTCGTGACGGGCGAGGTCGTTGTCTTTCACGAGGTTGAAGTGCACATCGGCGGGGACGACGCCGGCGAAGTCGGCTTTGTGCTGCTGCACGAGCTCGAAATCCGCGGGGTGCAGGTGGACGAGGATGCGCTGGGGGAAGCGGGAGCGCAGGTGCTCGATGGCGTTGGTGATGAGGTGAACGATCTTGTCGGGGCCGACGGCGAACTCGTGGGCGAGGACTTCACGGGCGATGCGGAAGGCGATGCGGGTGACCTCGCCGGTGAA
>Ga0163153_10003185_pt1 | contig 22331 bp, 20 predicted proteins | sample OliLakLV19MP6IB1_FD_148629 | JGI IMG/M metagenome (GOLD analysis project Ga0163153, IMG submission 148629) | Freshwater microbial mat bacterial communities from Lake Vanda, McMurdo Dry Valleys, Antarctica - Oligotrophic Lake LV.19.MP6.IB-1 | ecosystem: Environmental > Aquatic > Freshwater >...
GGTGCGTCGTTGCCGCGCCGGGTGCGTCCAGGGGTGGCCGCGCCGGGTGCGTCGTTGCCGCGCCGGGTGCCTCCAGAGGTGGGCTCGCCGCTCCCGGAGTGGGCTCGCCGCTCCCTGGAGGAGCGTTCCGGTGATGAGCCCCTCGTGGATGGTCGCCCAGATCGAGATGGGTTGCAGTCTGGGTGGCGGTCCACGAGGGATCTGTGGACAAAGCGCTCCTGGGAGGAGCGACGCCGATGCTCGGGCGGAGGGAGCGCGAGGAGCAACGCCCGGCGCCCGGCGCCCGGCGCTAGGAGCAACGCCCGGCGCCCGGCGCCAGGCAACGCCAGGCGCCAGGTCGCGTGCACGGGCAGGAGGGTCGCGTGCACGGGCAGGAGGTCGCGTGCACGGGCAGGAGGTCGCGTGCACGGGCAGGAGGTCGCGTACGCGGGTACGCACGGGCATGCTGGTAGACTGCCCCTCCCCGTCGAACCGCGACGGGACGATGGCGGAGCTGATCAGGCGACCATGGCACGGACCACCCGAGTACGAGCGAAGCAGCAGAGCATCACGAGCGCCGGCCTGGGCCGACTCGTGTCGCTCATGGCGTTCCTGCCGATCGCCAGCCGCATCCCGGATTATGCCCGACTGGTGATCTCCCTCGTCCTTGATGAGCGGACGCCATCCAGCCACAAGCTCCTGCTCGGGGCGGCCGCCGGCTATCTCGTCGTCGGACGTGACCTCATCCCGGACGACATCCCGGTCATCGGTGGCCTTGACGACCTCGTCGTGGTCATCCTCGCCGTGGACCTGTTCCTCGATGGGGTGCCGGCGGACCTGCTCGACGAGAAGATCCGCGACCTGCACATCGATCGCGCGGCATTCGACCGCGATGTCGCCCAGATCCGGCGCTTGACGCCGGGGCCCGTCCGTCGGACCATCCGCCGGGTCCCCGCGCTGGTCAGCACGGCGGGCGACGCCATCAGCAAGCTCGGTCTCGGTCCGCGGATGCGGACCTGGATCAACAGGGAGGATCCCATCACTTGAAGGTCATCCTGACCAAGGACGTGCCCACGTTGGGCAAGAGCGGGGAGCTCAGGACCGTCGCCGACGGGTACGCCACGAACTTCCTCATCCCGCAGCAGCTCGCGGTCCCGGCCGCCGGTGGCGCGTATCGCGCCTGGCAGCACGACATCGCGTCGCGCGAGGACAAGCGCAAGAAGGAGCGCGAGGACGCCGAGATCGCCGCGACCCGCATCGCCAGCACGACCCTGACCATGGGCGTGAAGGTCGGCGAGGGCGGCAAGCTCTACGGCTCGATCACGTCGAAGGACATCGCCGACGCGCTCGCGCGCCGCGGCATCGTCGTCGACCGGCACAAGATCGAGCTCGAGGAGCCGCTCAAGACGCTCGGCACCTACAAGGTCGCGGTCAAGGTCTTCACGGGCATGACGCCCGAGGTCACGATCGTCGTCGAGCCCAAGGGCTGACCGACCGGGCCCGCTCGCGGCCCCGCACTGCGGCTCCGGACCGACCGTCGACCGGCGTCGACCGACTCGCCAGGCCGGCGTCGACCGGCGCGACCGGCGTCGGCTCCGGACCGAATCGCCCGACCGGCGTCGATCAGCCGCCGGCCAGCCGCCACACGCTGACGCCGTCGACCGAGTAGACCGTCTGGAACAGCGAGCTCGACGCGAAGTCCGTGGGCAGCTCGTCGTCACAGGCGAGGATGCCGCCCGACGACAGCACGTACGTCGCCCCGTATTCGGCCATGCGCTGCACGGCGACCTCCGGTCCGTCGCAGTAGATCGCGCGGATGGCCGCCTGGCGCGGCGCCGGGTCGTAGCCCAGGTTCGCCACGTACGGCCCGAACGTCGTGATGCGCAGGCGCCCGGCGAGGTCCACCGGCGAGTTGATGAAGTCGTCCGTCGCGAAGACCGCGCGCTCGGGCGTGTTCGACTCGATCCAGCGGCCGGCGGCGGCCTGGGCCAGGCTCATCGTGACCGCGGGATGCGTGGCGTGATGGATGGCGATGAGGCTCGGCGAGATGGCGCACGCCGCCAGGACCACGGCGATGACCGGCCTCGGCCAGCGCGCCACCAGCCAGGCGGCGAGCATCGCCACCGCGATCCACATCATCTGGAAGTACTTGTTCATGTCGAACTCGACCGCGCTGACCACGACCAGGTTGGGGACCAGGAAGAGGGCCACCAGCCAGGCCGCCAGGAACCCCCGCGCCGGCACCGCACGCGAGCCGCGCAGCACGACGAGCGAGGCGACGGCGAGGAGCACCGGCAGGCCCAGGTTGGTGACGTAGAAGAACGCCACGGCGCCAGGACCGTCGGCGATGCGTGCCTCGCCCCAGCCGAGCACGAAGCGGAAGGCGCCCTCGCCGCTCTGCCGGGCGGCCGCCGGCACCACGTAACCGATGGCCAGCACAGCCGGCGCCACGAACAGCGCGGCATCTCGAACGAACTGCGGCAACCCGGGCCGCCAGGCGCCGGACACGACGGCCCATGCGACGTACAGACCGACGATCAGGTACGTCGCCGGGAAGGCGTAGAAGTGGAACGGCGCGAGGAGCGCAGCCAGCAGCCCGGCCAGGGCGACGCCCGCCGGTCGACGGCCCAGGCAGCTGACCACCAGGAGCACGACGGCGACCAGCCCGGGCAGTCCGAACGTCGTCGCCCGATGGGGCAGGAAGCCCGTGCCGAAGATCGAGGCGATGCGGAAGAACGGCCAGTCGTCGGCCCACGAGTTGTCATATGGGTTGGCGACGATGAGCTCGCTGATCGACGGCGCCCCGGCGAGGACGTCCCCAAGGAGGCGCAGCCAGCCCATCCCGCCACCAGCGCACACCAGGATCGTGGCGATCGTGGCCACGCGGCGGTCCTTGGTCAGCACGACGGCCAGCGACCAGACGATCAGCGCCAGGACCCCGGCCATGAGCGCGCTGGAGAGCATGAATACGGGGATGATGGGCACGTCCGCGACGGTCGCCAGGATCGCGCCGTGGAAGTCGGCGAACCAGTGGTAGCTCAGCGGCTCACCCGCGACGTACGGCACCTCCGGCGGGAAGTTGCCGTGGACGATGCTGTTGCCGATGGCCACATGGACCAGGAAGTCGCTCCAGTTCCAGCCGCCGGACACGAAACCGTCCGGCGTCTCGCGCCAGGCGTTGGCCGACAGCACGCTGGCCACGACGAACGCGACGGCGCCGGCCAGGATCCAGGCAGGCGCCTCCGCGCGCATCGCGTCGGCGATCGCGCCCGGCAGGTCGCGCGGGCGCGGCGTCTCCCAGTCGTCCAGCCACGGGGCCCGGGCGCGGGCGACCAGCACGGTCAGCAGCACGAGCATGCCCGCGGCCACGAGCACGGCGACCCGGCCGAAGCCGTCGATCCGGCTGAGGGCCTCGACGAGGTGGGCCGCAACGTACACGCTGGTCACCACACCGACCCCGGTGATACCTGCCCGGGGCAGGTCCGGGGCCAGCCGTCGGACGAGGATCCAACCCGGGATGGCGAACAGCCACGGCCAGACGAGCACGATGGCGAGCCCCGGCGCGACCCACGTCGCGACCACGCCCGCGCTGACCGCCAGGACGACCACCAGCCAGGCGGTCGAGCCCGGGTCGGCGGCTCGGGGGCGAACGTCGATGGAGGATGGCACGGCCGCGCGATGATACCGAGCGTGACTACACGGACGATCCTGCACGTCGATCTGGACGCCTTCTTCGCGGCCGTCGAGCAGCGCGACCGGCCGGACCTGCGCGGCAAGCCGGTCATCGTCGGCGGCGATCCGCGCGGCCGCGGCGTGGTGTCCGCCGCGAGCTACGAGGCGCGCCGCTTCGGGGTCCACTCGGCGATGTCGCTCCAGGAAGCCCTCCGGCGCTGTCCCGACGGCGTCTTCCTGCCGGTCGATGGCCGCCGCTACCAGCTGGCCTCCCGTGATGTCATGGCGGTGCTTCGTCGGTTCACGCCGCAGGTCGAGCCGATCTCCATCGACGAGGCGTTCCTGGACGTCACGGGCTCCATCGCGCTGTTCGGGGACGGCCAGGCGATCGCCCACCGGATCAAGACCAGCGTGCGCGAGGACGTCGGCCTGACGGCGTCGGTCGGGGTGGCCGCCACCAAGCTCGTGGCCAAGATCGCGTCCGACCTGCGCAAGCCCGACGGTCTGGTCGTCGTGCCCCCAGGTTCCGAGGCGGCCTTCCTGGAGCCGCTGGCGATCGGCCGGCTGTGGGGTGTCGGCGAGAAGACCGCGGCCGCCCTCGCCGAGTTCGGCGTGCGCACGATCGGCGACCTCGCATCGCTGCCGCCGGACGTGCTGGTGCGCCGCTTCGGCAAGCACGGCGCCTCGTTGGCCCAGCGGGCACGCGGCGTGGACGACGATCCGGTCCATGAGGGCGACCCGGCCAAGTCGGTCGGCCACGAGCACACCTTCGACCACGACACGTCCGACCCGGAGGTCATCGAGCGCACGCTCCTGGCCATGGCCGACGGCGTGTCCGGCCGCCTGCGCTCGGCCGGCGTGCGCGCCTCGACCATCACGGTCAAGGTCCGTGACAGCTCGTTCCGGACCGTCACCCGGCAGCGCACCCTGGCCGCCCCGACGGACCTCACCGAGCCGATCTTCGCGACCGCCCTGGCGCTCGCCCGGCCGGAGGTCCGTGGCATCCGAGTCCGGCTGCTGGGCGTCAGTGCCTCCAACCTCGGGGAGCGCCAGCAGCTCGGGATGTTCGAGGCCGACGATCCCAGGCGACGGAGCGCCATCGAGGCGGCCGACCAGCTGCGCCGGCGCTACGGATCGGACGCCATCACCCGTGGCCGGCTGGTCGGCACCGGGCTGCCCGCGCCGTTCGAGCGCGACCCGCGCAATCCGCTCGACCGGCGGGCGCGGGGCATGCCCACGGATCCCGCCGCGCAGGTCGTCCAGACGGCCGACGATCGCGACACGCTAGCTGTCACGGACGAGGACGACAGTCCTCTCGACGACGCTTGACATCGAACACCTGTTCGGTCTAGTCTCGCCAAGTCAACCGAACAGATGTTCTGTCGGACCGAGTGCCCCGGCCGATGTGACCCCACCGCCCCCGACCACGAAGAAGGAGCCATCCGACATGGCATTCATCCGCGTCGAGCCGGTCCAGGTCCACGTCCGGACCGACTGGTTCACCGGCCGCCCCCGCGAGATCACGTGGGGCGCCGAGCGACTCCAGATCACCCAGCTGTCCTCGGTCCGCGAGGAAGCGGCCGCCTATCCGGTCATCACCGGTCCACGCACCCTGTTCGAGGTGGAGACGCCTCGAGCCCGCCTGTCGCTGACCTACCAGCATCGTTCGCGGCGCTGGACGGTCACCGGCCTGGACGAGGTCCGGCCCGCGGCCTGATCAACGCCTCTCCAGCGCGGCAGCGGACCACCCTCCCTCGTCCGCTGCCCGCACCGTCGGACGACGGGGCGAGCGCGCCGGTACCGCGCTCGCCCCGTTCCCCGATCCGATGGCGTGCCACATCGTGCGCATGGACCGGCCCCGACGGGTCGTGCCGTGTACGATCGACGGTGATGGCTTCCGAGACCTCCGACCGCTTCCGAGACCTGACCGTCGATGATCTCGTCGCTCGACTGGCCTCCGCCGAGCCCGTCCCGGGCGGTGGGAGTGCTTCCGCGGTGACGGCCGCCCTGGGCGCCGGCCTCGTGGCCATGGTCGCGCGGCTGTCCATCGGTCGCCCGAGGTACGCCCAGCACGACGCCCTGCACACCTGGGCCATCGAGGTTGGCACGGAGCTGACCGATCGGTTCCTGGCCCTGGCCGACGAGGACGCGGCGGCCTACGCCCGCTTCGGCGCGGCGATGAAGATGCCGCGTGCGACCGATGACCAGATCGCCGCCCGGACCGCGGCGCTGGAAGCGGCGGCCCGCGTCGCGTCGGAGGTCCCGCTCCGCTGTGTCGAGGCCTGCCTGGAGCTCGTCGTCACCGCCGAGGCCCTCGCCGGACGCAGCAACGTCAACGCCTCCAGCGACCTCAACGTCGCGACGCTGCTGGGCGAGGCGGCCGCCCGCGGTGCCGCGGCGAACGTGCTCATCAACCTGCCCTCGGTCGGCGACCCCGAGCTCGAGGGCGAGATGCTGGCCCAGGTCCGCGACCTCCTCGGCCGGATCGAGGCGATCTCGTCGTCCACCCGCGAAGTCGTCGGTGGCGGCGACGCACGCGAGCCGATCCCCGGGCCGGAGCGCGCCTGAACGTGGCCGAGGGCGGGGCCGCGAGGCGCATCGAGGGTGGTCCGATCGCCGCTGAGATCCGCACCGCGGTCGCCGAGGACGTGGCCACGTTCACCGCCACCGTCGGGCGGCCCCCGGGCCTCGCGGTCGTCATCATCGGGCGCGATGCGCCCTCCACGGTGTACCTCGAGCAGATCCTGCGTGGCTGCGCCAAGGTCGGCATCGAGGCACGATTCGTCGAGCTGGAGGGTGAGGCCACGGAGGCCGCGGTCGTGGCGCGCATCCGCGAGCTCAACGCCGACCCGGCCGTCGATGGGGTCATCGTGCAGATGCCGCTGCCGCCGACCATCCGGCTGCGCTCGGTCATCGATGCCATCGATCCGGACAAGGACATCGACGGCATCCACCCGCTCAACGCCGGGCTCCTGCGCCTGGGCTACGACGGGTTCCTGCCGGCGACTGCGCATGCCGCGGTGGAGATCCTGCGCCGCTCCGGCATCGAGATCGCGGGTCGCGACGCGGTCGTCATCGGTCGCTCGGCGGTCGTGGGCATGCCCGCCGCGTTCCTGCTGCTCAAGGAGGACGCCACGGTCACGGTCTGCCACTCGCGGACTCGCGACCTCGCCGCCCACGTCGCCCGCGCCGACATCGTCGTCGTGGCCGCCGGCCATCCGGGGCTGATCAGCGGAGCCATGCTCAAGCCTGGCGCCGTGGTCGTGGATGTCGGCATCAACATGGTCGACGGTCGCCTCGTCGGCGATGTCGACTTCGATTCCGCGGCGGGCGTCGCCTCGGCCATCACCCCGGTCCCGGGCGGGGTCGGGCCGCTGACCAACGCGCTGCTGCTCACCCACCTCGTTCGCGCCGCGCAACGGCATGTTGCCGCGGATCGAATCTCCACCACCGTCGGCTGACCGCCGACCCACCATCCGTCGCCCGCCAGGCGACCCGAGGAGTCCGATGAGTTTCCCTTCCGATCTGGACATCGCCCGTGCCGTCACGCCGCGACCGATCATCGACATCGCTCGTGAGCTGGGCATCCACGACGACGAGCTGGAGCTGTACGGACCGACCAAGGCCAAGGTCACCCTGGCTGCCATCGAGCGCCTGGAGGCGGAGCGCCCGCGCGGCAAGTACGTGGTCGTCACGGCCATCACCCCGACGCCGCTGGGCGAGGGCAAGTCGACCACGACGGTCGGCCTGGGCCAGGGGCTCAACCACATCGGCAAGCGCGCCGCGGTGTGCATCCGCCAGCCGTCGCTCGGTCCGGTCTTCGGGATCAAGGGCGGCGCCGCCGGCGGCGGCTACAGCCAGGTCATCCCGATGGAGGACTTCAACCTGCACCTGACCGGCGACGTGCACGCCATCGGGGCCGCGCACAACCTGGCCGGTGCGTTCATCGACAACAGCCTCCACCACAAGAACCCGCACGGCATCGATCCACACGGGATCCTGTGGCCGCGCGTCATGGACATCAGCGACCGGGCGCTGCGCCATGTGGTCATCGGCCTTGGTGGCCGCGAGGACGGGATCCCGCGCGAGACGGAGTTCGTGATCACCGTCGGTTCCGAGGTCATGGCCGTCCTTGCCCTGGCCACCGACCTGTTCGACCTGCGCGCCCGCCTCGGACGGATCGTCCTCGCGACGCGCCAGGACGGCACGCCGCTGACGGCCGATGACTTCCGCGTGGCCGGGGCCATGACCGTCCTCCTGCGCGACGCCATCAAGCCCAACCTGCTCCAGACCCTGGAGGGCGGGCCGGCCTTCGTCCATGCCGGGCCGTTCGCGAACATCGCCCACGGCAACAACTCGATCATCGCCGACCGTGTGGCCCTGGCCACCAACGATATCGTGCTGACCGAGGCGGGCTTCGGCGCGGACATGGGCGCCGAGAAGTTCTTCGACATCAAGTGCCGGGCGTCTGGCCTGAAGCCCGACGCCGGCGTGGTCGTCGCCACGGTCCGCGCGCTCAAGATGCACGGCGGCGTGGGCAAGATCGTGGCCGGAAAGCCCCTGGATCCGGCGCTGCTCACGGAGAACGTGGAGGCCGTCCGGGCCGGTGCCGCCAACCTCGCCAAGCAGGTCGAGAACGTGCGCATGTTCGGGATCCCGGTCGTCGTGGCCATCAACTCGTTCCCGACCGATACGCAGGGAGAGGTGGAGGCGATCCGCGAGGTCGCCCTGGCGGCCGGTGCCCGGGACGCCGTCGTCGCCACGCACTTCACCGACGGCGGACGCGGCGCTGCCGCCCTGGCCGAGGCGGTGTGGGCCGCCACCGAGGACCCCTCGCGCGACTTCCGGCTGCTCTACCCGGACGAGGCCCCGCTCGGCGAGAAGATCCACACCATCGTCACCAAGGTCTATGGCGGCGATGGCATGGAGTTCAGCCCGAAGGCCAAGAAGCAGCTCAAGCAGTACGAGGACCTGGGCTACGGCCACCTGCCGGTGTGCATGGCCAAGACCCAGTACTCGCTCAGCCACGACGCGGCGCTCAAAGGCCGTCCGTCCGGGTTCACCGTGCCGATCCGCGAGATCCGCCTGTCCGCGGGGGCCGGGTTCATCACCCCGATCTGCGGCGACATGCGCACGATGCCGGGCCTGCCCAGCAAGCCGGGCGGCGAGAACATCGACATCGATGCCGAGGGCAACGTCGTCGGGCTGTTCTAGGCGGGACGGTCGGGCCCAGACTCGGGCGGCGCCGGCCGCCGGCGGCGCCGGTGGCGGCCCAGGTGGCCGCTCAGGCGGCCGCTCACGTAGGCGCCGCTAGCTGATGGTTCCGCCGCGCCTGCGCAGGATGACAGCGAGGCCCGCGACGAGGCCCAGCGCGAATGCGATCACGAGGGCGACCGGTGCGGCCGCACCGACGATGGATCCGACGACCGCGAGCGGCGACGGATCGGCGCTGCCTGCCGGGATCGCCGTGCCCACGGCCGGTGGTTCGGTCGGAGCCTCGGTCGGCGGCGCCGCGCCCGCTCCATAGAGCTGTACGGCCCGGGCGAGCATCGCGGCACCATCCGGCGTGTCCACATCGGCCTGCAGCGAGCACGACGAGATCGCGTATCGACCGAGCTCCGACACGTAGGTCACGAACAGGTACTCGCCACCGGCGGGCGGACCCGAAGTCCCGCAGTTCGCGCCATCGCCAGGCACCGCCGACAGGAAGGCGGGCCCACCGGGCGGGATACCGGCGAACCAGCGCGTGACCAGGAACGGGATGCCCGCGGCGACCTTCGGCCCGATGGTCGCGGTGAAGACGGACGCGTTGGGATCGAGCGGCCCGTTGTCGAAGGTGCTCGTCGGGTCGATGCACGAACAGGCGGCCACCGGTCGCGGAACGAACAGGTGCGCGACGACGACGAGGGCCAGCGCGACGAGGAGCGGAACGGTGCGGCGCATGCCGTGGAGACGGCCGGCGTGGTCCGGAAGTTTCCAGCCCCCGCGATGAGCAGCACGGATGGACGATTCGCGCTCTTGGTAGCGACCGGATCGGCGTCGAGGCGCCGACGGATCAGCCGGCGGCGGTCGCGACGTCGCCGGTGGCCAGGACGAAGCAGATCGCGACGGCGACCCCCAGGACCACGCCCAGGAGGCCAGCCAGCCAGGCGGCCGTGTCGATGGGGCCGAGCGCGTCCCCGCCGTGTCCGTTGTCGCCGTGGCCGTGGCCGTGGTCGTGGTCGTCACCATGGTCGCCAGCGGCCTGGTGATCGCCGGCACCGGCGGCCGCGTGATCGGGCGTGTCGGTGGCGTGTGCGTCGCTGCTCATGGGCGCCATTCTCGCACCACGGGGCGGGCTCGGTTCAGACCGATGCGGGGTCGGTCACGACGATCGAGGGCGGCACGCCGGCATCGATGCGGCGGACGGCCTCGTGCCCGTCGCGCCAGTCCGCCGCGGCGACCCGGACCGTGAAGCCGTCCGCGCCGTACAGGATGCGCACCGGTCCCGCATCGGCGACGACCCCGACGCAGTTCGCGTAGCGGACGGTCAGGGCGTGACCCTCCGGCCCCAGCCAGGTCACGCCGTCATCCGCGACGACGAGCTGCTCGCGCCGCTGCTGCCATGGGAATCGACGGGACGCCGCGTCGTGGCGTCGCCCGCTGAGCGCCTCGCGCGACCACGCCGGGTAGGGCTGCCAACGTCCGCCCGGCCCGTCGCCGACCGGTCCGGCCAGGAGGGACCCGGCGATGGCCGCCTCGGCCGCAGCCCTGGCCAGCTCCGGGGTGACGGCGCGCATCTCCGCCAGCAGCTCGCCCGGCGCGTCCTGCGGATGCCCCAGCAGGTCGTTGAACACGAGCCGCTCGAGCTCCCCGACGATCGCATCCGGGTCGTCCATCGAGCGTTCGTAGCCGTCGACGTCCTGGGCCAGCTCCTCGGCCGTCGGGCCGGCCAGCAGGAAGGCGTCGACGCTGTCCAGGAAGTGCGTGCGCACGGCTTCGACCTCGCCGTCGAGGGCGCTCGCGAACAGGCTGCCGTGGCCGACCTCGGCGTCGAGCGGCAGGTAGGCGAGGCTGACCTCGTAGCTCTTGCCAAGGTCGTAGCGCAGCCGCTGCTCCAGGCGCGCGGTGAGGATGCGCATGGCCATCGTGGCCGCACTGGTCCGCGGGATGACCACGCCCAGGGCGACCCCCGGCAGACGCCCGGGCGTCCAGGCGGGGAGTGGCAGCGGGTCCACCGCGGTCCGCGCCACGGTCGCCAGCCGCTCGCCGGGCGGGAGCTCCAGGCGCAGGCCATCGGGCATCGGGCCGGCGATCCAGGCGGCCGCGTTGCCGCGCGTGTGGTGGGCGGCGGCCCACGCCGTCGCGCCAGCCCCGTCGATCACGCCCAGGCCCAGCTCCGGCAGCACCAGCGATCCGAATCCGGTCGCGCCGTAGCGGAACCACAGCAGGTGCTCGCCGATGGTCGGTGTGCGCTGCATGGCCTCCGTGCGCAGGATGCGCGACTCGTCGGCGAGGCGATCGGTGGGCAGGGCCGCGAGATGGCCGGCGACCTCGGTCAGGTGCGCGCCGACCTCATCGGGCCGGCCGCTGGCGTGGAACACGGTCCGGACGTGGTCCACGAAACCGTTCGTGGCGTACGGCCGGCGGCCCATGGGGTACAGGGCCAGGTGCTCGACCAGGTGCGACACGCCCATCTGCGCGAACGGCTCGTCGGTCCGTCCGGAGCGGAACTGGAGGGCGGCCATCGACCGCGGCGCCTGCGGAGCCCAGTAGACGGTGACCCCGTCGATCTCCAGGCGCTCGATCCGCCCGAGCTCGGTCACGACGCGGGGTCGGTCACGAGGCGGCGTCGGTCACGAGGCGGCGTCGGTCACGACGCGGCAGGCGTGCGGCGCCGTGGCTTGATGATGCGGAACCAGATCCAGGCCAGGACGATGACCACCAGGACGGCCACGATCGCGTACTCGAACTGCTTGACGATGGCCCCCACGGACTCCCAGTTCGCACCCAGCTGCACGCCGGCGAACACGAGCAGGATGGTCCACGGCAGGGAGCCCAGGAAGGTGAAGATCACGAACGGGCCGAGGGGCATGCGCGCGACGCCCGCTGCGAACGACACGAGCGAGCGGATGACCGGCAGCATCCGGCCGAAGAAGCTGGCCGCCTGCCCGTGGCGGGCGAAGAAGCCATCGGCCCGGTCCAGGTCGGCCGGCGTGATGCCCAGGAAGCGACCCCAGCGCTCGATGAGCGGGCGACCGCCCCACGCCCCGATGGCGTAGGCGATGAGCGCGCCGATGGTCGCGCCGAGGGTCCCCGCCAGGACCACCAGCCAGAACTGCCACGGTCCCCCGGTGATGGGCTCGATGGCCGTGCCCTCGCCGACGAGGAACCCGGCGAAGGGCAGGATCAGCTCGGAGGGGATGGGGATGATGACGCTCTCGATGGCGACCCACAGGGCCACGCCGAGATAGCCCACGGCCTCGTAGATCTGGGTGACGAGGTCGCGGACGGGACCATTCAGGAAGTCGAACACGGTCGGCAGCATAGCCGACCTCGCCGTGGGCTGATGACGGCTCGAAGGTCCTGCCCGCCGCCGCCACTCGCGTCCTGCGCGCCGCCGCCACTCGCGTCCCGCTCCGGCCGTCGTCACTCGCGTCCCGCTCCGGCCGTCGTCCGAGACTGCAACCAGCCGTCGGCCGTAGACTCAGAGGCCGCCATGATCGACGCCGCGCGCATCCGCCTCCTCGACGTGACCGACGCGACTGCCTTCGAGCGCATCCCGTCGTGCGCGGACCCGGGCTTCGACCATCGCTCGTGCGACTACTGGGAGGACGCCGATCGCGGCTCCCGGGCGATCCGCCTGGACTGGCTGCAGCCGAGCGCCGCCGCGCCGGTCGCGGAGGATCTCCGGCCCGCGCCGGTCAACCCGTTCCTGGCCGACCTGGCCGCGGCCAGGGCCCCGGCAGCCAACCCGTTCCTGGATGGGGACGACGACGATCCGCTGGCCGACAACCCGTTCGCGCCGCGCCGAGCCCCACGCCCGACGGTACCCGCCGACTCGCCGCGCAAGCTTCGCCTGTTGGGCCGCGGCCTGGGCGTGGTCGGGAGCTACGCGACGGTCCTGCTGCTCGACGAGGCACCTGCCGGGTACTGCCAGTACGGGCCGCTGACCGCGTACCCGCGCGCCCAGCGCACCCGCGACCTGTACCCGGCACTGCCCGATGCGCCACTGCCCGCGGTCATCACCTGTATCGCGACGACCGCCGAGGCACGTGGTCTGGGCCTCGCCCGGACGTTCGTGGACCGGATCTGTGACGACCTCGCCGGTCGGGGCTTCGCGGCCGTGGAGACGTACCCGGAGATCGGGCCGCGCCCGGATGCCACGAGCGCCGCCACGCCCCGCTTCTGGGAGGGCGTGGGGTTCGTGGTGGCCGCCGCGGACGAGCGCTTCCCGGTCATGCGCCGCGAGCTCGGATGAGGGCCGTGCAGCGCCGGGGCATCACTGACGCGCTGGCAGCCGTGCTGCTGGTGGCGGCCGTGGCTGCGTGTGCCGGGTCCACGACGCCCCCGACCCTTGACGCGGGTCCCGACCCGGCGCCGGGGGCGCCCGTGACCAGCCCGACCGGCGCGGCGACGCCTGACGGCTTGGGCGCTGCGGTCGGCGTCGACGGCAGTCTCCTGGATGCGCTGCCTCGCGAGGTCGACGGGGCCGTCCTGACGCAGGATGCCGAGTCGGCGGCCGGGATCGCCGCCGACGTGTCCACGGACCCAGGGCTGGCCGCTGACCTGGATGCCCTGGCCGTCGGCCTGTATGCCGGGCAGGCCGACTACGCCGTCGTCACGGTCAGCCGGCTGCGTGACGGCGGCCTGTTCGGCGACGACTACTTCCGCGACTGGCGCGACTCGTTCGACGAGGCCGTGTGCAGTCAGGCTGGCGGCATCGACGGGCATGCCCAGGCGCAGATCGGCGGGCGGACGGCCTACATCGGGACGTGCACGGGCGGCATCCGGACCTATCACGTGCGCCTCAGCGGTCCGGACCGCATGGTCTCGCTCCAGGCCCTGGGCGAGGCCCGCTACGGCGAGCTGATCCTGGCCGGACTGACGGAGTAGCCTTCGAGCGATGACCAGCCCGACGACCCCCGCCGGTCCGCGACCCGTGCGAGCGCCCCGCGGCGCGGAGCTGACCTGCCGCGGCTGGGCCCAGGAAGCGGCCCTGCGCATGCTCATGAACAACCTGGACCCGGAGGTCGCCGAGGACCCGGATCACCTGGTCGTCTACGGCGGGACCGGTCGGGCGGCCCGCAGCTGGGACGCCTTCGATGCCATCGTGCGCGAGCTGCGCGTCCTGGCCGACGACGAGACCCTGCTCATCCAGAGCGGCAAGCCGGTCGGCGTGGTGCGCACCCACGAGTGGGCGCCGCGGGTGCTCATCGCCAACTCCAACCTCGTGGGCAAGTGGGCGACCTGGGAGCACTTCCGCGAGCTCGAGCGCGTCGGCCTGATGATGTACGGCCAGATGACCGCGGGCTCGTGGATCTACATCGGGACGCAGGGCATCCTGCAGGGCACCTACGAGACGTTCGCCGAGGCAGCCCGCCAGCACTTCGGGGGCACGCTGCGCGGGACCGTCACCCTGACCGCGGGCCTGGGCGGGATGGGCGGTGCGCAGCCCCTGGCCGTGACCATGAACGATGGGGTGTGCCTGGCTATCGAGGTCGACGAGGCTCGCGCCCGGCGTCGGCTGGAGATCGGCTACGTCGATCGCCTGACGCATGATCCAGCCGAGGCGCTGGGCTGGGCGCGCGAGTCCGCCGCCCGCGGCGAGGCCGTGTCGATCGCCCTGGTCGGCAACGCCGCGGAGATCGAGCCCGCCTGGGCGGCCGCCGACGAGCGCTTCGACCTCGTCACCGACCAGACCTCAGCCCACGACCCGCTCGGCGGCTACGTGCCGGCTGAGATGACCCTGGCGGACGCGCTGGTCCTGCGTGAGACCCAGCCAGACGCCTACATCCGGCGTTCGATGGCGGCGATGGGCAGCCACGTCCAGGCGATGCTCGCCTTCCAGCGCGCGGGCGCCGTCGTCTTCGATTACGGCAACAACCTGCGGGCGATGGCTCGCGAGGCGGGGGTCGCCGCCGCCTTCGACTTCCCGGGCTTCGTGCCGGCCTTCATCCGGCCCCAGTTCTGCGAGGGGCGTGGCCCGTTCCGCTGGGCGGCCCTGTCCGGCGACCCGGCCGATATCGCGCGCACTGATCGCGCCGTGCTGGAGCTCTTCCCCGACGACGCGGGCCTGCACCGCTGGATCGCCATGGCGCAGGCGCGGGTCCCGTTCCAGGGCCTGCCCGCCAGGATCTGCTGGCTCGGCTACGGCGAGCGCGCCAAGGCCGGCGCGGCATTCAACGAGCTGGTCCGGACCGGGCAGGTCAGCGCCCCCATCGTCATCGGCCGCGATCACCTGGACGCCGGTTCGGTGGCCTCGCCCAATCGCGAGACGGAGGCGATGCGCGACGGCTCGGACGCGGTGGCTGACTGGCCGCTGCTCAACGCGCTGGTCAACACGGCGGCCGGGGCCTCGTGGGTGTCGATCCATCACGGTGGCGGCGTCGGGATCGGCTACAGCCAGCACGCCGGGATGGTCGTCGTGGCCGATGGCACGGAACTCGCTGCGCGCAAGCTCGAGCGGGTCCTGACCACGGACCCGGCGATGGGCGTGCTGCGCCACGTGGACGCCGGCTACGAGCGCGCGATCGAGGTCGCCGACGAGCGCGGCGTGCACATCCCGATGCGCCCTGGGACGCCCGCATGATCCCGCATTTCGAACCGGCGTCGGGGCGCCGAGCGAGCGGCGACGCGCCGGTCATCCTCACCGGCGCCGACCTGACCATCGCCGACATCGAGGCGGTCGCCCGCGGCGACGTTCCGGTGGCCCTCGACGTGCATGCCCGCGAGCGCATGCAGGAGGCCCGCGACGTCATCGAGGCGCTGGTCGCCGAGGGCGCCGTGGTCTACGGCGTGACGACCGGCTTCGGCGACCTCGCCAGCACGTCCATCCCGCCGGAGCGGGCGCGCGAACTCCAGGAGAACCTGCTGGTCAGCCACGCGGTCGGCGTCGGCCCGTCGTTCCCGCGCGAGGTCGTGCGCGCGATGCTCCTGCTGCGGGCCAACACCCTGGCCCTGGGCCACAGCGGCTGCCGGCCGCTGCTCGTCGATCGCCTGCTGGCGTTCCTGGCCGCCGGCCTGCACCCAGTCGTGCCGGAGCAGGGGAGTGTCGGGGCATCCGGGGACCTGGCGCCGCTCGCCCACCTGGCCTTGCCGCTCATCGGTCGCGGCTACGCTGAGCTCGACGGCGCGGTGCTGCCAGGTGCGGAGGCACTGGCGCGGGCCGGCCTGGAGCCGCTGGTCCTGGAGGCCAAGGAGGGTCTGGCGCTCCTCAATGGGACCCAGATGATGACCGCGCTCGGCGCGCTGGTGCTGGCCGACGCGGATCGCCTGCTGCGCACCGCGAGCGTGGCCGCAGCCCTGTCCGTGGAGGCGCTGTTGGGCACGGACGTGGCCTTTGCCGCCGCCTACCAGCTCGCTCGCCCGCACCCCGGCCAGATCGCGGTCGCCGCCGAACTGCGTCACCTGCTCCGCGACAGCGGCCTGCAGCGCCACCATCACGCCTCCGCGCACAAGGTCCAGGACCCGTACTCGCTGCGCTGCGTGCCCCAGGTCCACGGCGCGGTCCGCGACGCCATGGACCATCTCCGGCGCGTCCTGGACATCGAGTGCAACGCCGCCACCGACAACCCGCTGGTGTTCCCGGGCGGCGGCGTGGCCGACGACGACGCCCTGGCCACCGGCGGTGGCCGAGTCATCAGTGGCGGCAACTTCCACGGCGAGCCGATCGCCCTGGCGTTGGACTTCACCACGCTGGCCCTGGCCGAACTCGGCTCGATCAGCGAACGCCGGACGGCGCTGCTCGTGGACGGGCGGCTCAACGGCGGGCTGCCGCCCTTCCTGAGTCACGCCTCGGGCCTGGAGTCCGGGATGATGCTCTACCAGTACACCGCGGCCGCCCTCGTGTCGGAGCACAAGGTCCTCGCCCATCCGGCATCGGTCGACTCCATCCCGACCTCGGCCAACCAGGAGGACCACGTCTCGATGGGCTCGATCGGGGCGCGACACGCGCGCCAGGTCCTCCATGGCGTGGAGCAGATCCTGGGCATCGAGCTCGTGGTCGCCGCCCAGGCGCTGGACCTGCGCCTGGCCCAGCTGGCGGCCGACGGGGTCCCCGCGCCATCGCCCGGGGCCGGTGTCGCCGAGGCGCACCGCCGCATCCGCGAGCGCATCGCGCACCTCGATCGGGACCGCGAACCAGGGGCGGACCTGGCCGCCGCGGCGGCCCTCGTGCACGAGGGTGGACTGGCCGACCTGGCCATCTCGTGAGCACCGGCGTCCCCGGCGACCCCGGTGTGCCTCATCGTCCCAGCTCGCGCCGGCCGGTGGCCGCCTCTAATTCGCGTTCGATATCGGTCTACCGGGCCGACGGGCGCCTCCCGGCGCCGTTAGCATCAGCACGATGCTCGTCGAGTCCGTCCCGAACGTGTCCGAGGGTCGTCGTCTCGAGGTCGTCGACCGCCTGGCCGCGGCGATCACCTCGGTCGAGGGCGTGTTCCTGCTCGACCGCACGAGCGACGCCAGCCACAACCGCTCGGTGTTCACGCTGGCCGGAGAGCATGACGTGGTGACCGAGGCCCTGGAGCGCCTCGTCGCCGCGGCCATCCACGACATCGACATGGCCATCCACGAGGGCGAGCACCCGCGCATCGGGGCCGTGGACGTCATCCCGTTCATCCCGCTTGCGGACACGGTCATGGACGAGTGCGTCGAGCTGGCGAGAGCGTTCGGCGCCCGGATCGCAACGCGCTTCGACCTGCCCGTATACCTCTATGCCCGCGCCGCCACCCGGGCCGATCGGGAGAAGCTGGCCGACGTGCGGCGGGGCCAGTACGAGGGGCTCCGAGCGGAGATCGCCCAGAACGGCCGGGAGCCCGACTTCGGCCCGGCTCGGACCCATCCGTCGGCTGGCGCGCTGGCCGTCGGCGCGCGACCGTTCCTGATCGCCTACAACATCAACCTCGATGCCGACGACGTCGAGCTTGCCCGGCGCATCGCCCGACGCGTCCGCGAATCGGGCGGCGGCCTGGCGCGCCTGCAGGCCAACGGGTTCGAGGTCCGCGAGCCCGAGCGTGGCCACCCGGTCCGCGCCCAGGTGTCCATGAACCTGCTCGATTTCGCGGTCACGCCGCTGTGGCTGGTCTGGGAGAGCGTGGCCGCGCTCGCCGCCGAGGACGGCGTCGATCTCGCCGAGTCCGAGCTCATCGGTCTCGCTCCGCTGGCGGCGTTCCTGGCCGTGGCCGACCACGCCGGGGCGGACCCGGATGCCGCGGTGGAGGACCGGCTGGCGGCAGCCGCCGCGGCCCTGCGCCTGCGCGACTTCAGTCCGCTGCAGGCCCTGGAGCTGCGCCTGGAGGCGGCCCGCGGACGTCCTTCCAGCGAGGCACGATGAGCGGCGGCTCGTTCCGCGTCATCGAGGGTGGGCGGACCGGCGAGCCGACGCCCGGCCTGCTCATCGTCGGCGCCTCCGAGGTGGTCACCATGGCCGGCGGCGTCCGGCGCGGAGCGGACCAGGGCGACGTCGGGCGCCTGGCGACCGACGACCCGAACGCGCCCGATGCCCCGGTCGTCGCGTGCTGGGAGGGTCGCATCGCGGCCGTCGGGCCACGGGCCGCTGTCGAGACCGCGCTGGAGGCCCAGGGCCATCCATTGGGTCGCTTCGCCCGCCTGGACGCGCGCGGTGGGGCGGTCACGCCGGGGCTCATCGACCCGCACACGCATCTGCTCTTCGCCGGCACGCGCGAGGGTGAGCTGGTCCTGCGCCAGCAAGGCGCGTCGTACATGGACATCCTGGCGGCCGGCGGTGGGATCCTGTCCACGGTCGCGGCCACGCGCCTGGCGAGCGAGGCGGACCTGCTGGCCCACGGCCGGCGCTGGCTCGACGAGATGCTGTCCCACGGCGTGACGACCATCGAGGCGAAGTCCGGCTACGGCCTGGACCTGGAGACGGAGATACGGCTGCTGGACGTGGCCTGGCAGCTCGGCCGGGAGGGGCCGGTCGACGTCGTGCCGACCTGGCTCGGCGCCCACGCCGTCCCGGCCGAATTCCGCGGCCGGCCGGAGGGCGCGGAGGCATACGTCCGCTATCTCATCGACGAGCAGCTTCCTGGTGTCGCCGCCCATGGCCGGGCGCGCTTCGCCGACGTGTTCTGCGAGGAGGGCGTGTTCACGGCCGACCAGTCGAGGCGCGTCCTGGAGGCGGCCATCGGCTTCGGCCTCGTGCCGCGGCTGCATGCCGACGAGCTGGCCCCGTCCGGCGGAGCGGAGCTGGCGGCGCGCATCGGCGCTGCCTCGGCCGATCACCTCGCGACGCCGTCCGACGAGGGCATCGCGGCGATGGCCGCGGCCGCAGCATCGGAAGCGCCGGTGGTCGCGACCTTGCTGCCGATCACGACCTGGTTCCTGATGAAGCCCCACCACGCCCCAGCCCGGCGATTCATCGACGCCGGCGTGCCGGTCGCCATCGGCACGGACTTCAATCCGGGCACCTCGCCGTCACCCAGCCTGACCCTGGCCATGTCGATGGCCTGCATCAACCTCGGGCTGTCGCCGGATGAGGCGTTGACCGCGGTGACCATCAACGCCGCCCGGGCCCTGCTGCTCGACGACGAGATCGGCTCCCTGGAGGCCGGAAAGTCGGCCGACATCGTGATCTGGCGTGCGCCATCGTCGACGCACATCGCGTATCACCCGGGGGCGGACCTCGTCCGCACGGTCATCAAGCGTGGACGTCCGGTCCTGGAACGTCCCTGACGCGGCCGCACGTCGTCGCTCGCTAGCCGCGGGCCTCCAGGCTGACCGTCGTGGTCTCCGCCGGCAGGCTGGACGGGGTGACCGTCAGCTTGGGCTGTGTCGTCCGCTCGGCGCCCATCTCGTGGAAGAACCTGGCCACGACCTCGGCACACTGGGCCGGGTCGTCGCACAGCGGCATGGGCACCACGATGCGCGGGTCCAGCTGGGCGACGAGCGCGGCGGCCTTGGTCGGGGTCAGGGCACCACCGAGCGGCACGCACGCGATATCCACCGCGCCGAGGTCGCCGAGCTTCTCCTCCGAGAGGAGATGGCCGATGTCGCCGAGGTGGACGACATGCAGCCCGTCGACCTCCACCGCGAAGGCGATGCCCTTGCCCCCGTCCGCGCCACGGGCGTCGTCGCGATAGGTCCGCACCCCGGTGATCAGGATGTGCTTGACCTCGTACTCGCCGGGTCCGTCCAGGATGAAGGCGTCCTCAAGGCTGGACGGCAGACGAGTCCGCCCGTCGCGCGAGGTCTTGCCCTTGGCCTTGGGCAGGGGGTGATCGTCGGGGTGGCTGAAGGTGACGATGTCGGCGGTGATGCCGCGTCCCGTCGGCCCGACGACGGACTGATAGGGATCGGTGACGACGACGGCGTCCTTGCCGCGGAGGCGCACGCAGGTGCGCCCGTACCAGGTGAGTTCCATCGCCCTGATTCTGACACAGCGCCCTGCACTGCGGATGCACCGGCCGCCGGCCCGCTCGGCTGCGGTCCGCTCGGCTGCGGTCCGCTCGGCTGCGGTCCGCTCGGCTGCGGTCCGCTCGGCTGCGGTCCGCTCGGCTGCGGTCCGCTCGGCTGCGGTCCGCTCGGCCTCGCCTCGCCTCGTCCCGGACATGGAAAGACCGGAGGCGCCTGCCCAATCGGCGCCCCCGGTCGGAGGGAGGGAGGATGGAACCTTGTGGGTTCGTCCGAGATGAACAGTAGTGACGACTGATTCAGGGTCGACACGGCAAGCGGTTAAGAAAGCGATATCGACCCCCCGACCGGTCCACCACGGAGCCCATGCGACAATCCGCCCATGACTCGATCCCATCCGGCGCGCCTTGCCGCGCTCCTGGTCGCGGCGGCCATCGTCGCCGTCGCCTGCAGCCCGTCCACCCCCAGCCCTTCCCCGTCAGCCTCGCCCGATGGCACGACGCAGCCGACCGACGCCCCGCCTCCGAGCGGCGAGGCCAGCCCGCAGCCGTCGCAGGACGCGGATGCCATCTGGGACGCCATCGAGGCGCAGGTCCTGCAGTTGCGCGGCCTGCAGCCCGTCGAGGTGACCCGCCAGACCATCGGCGAGGACGAACTCGCGACGCGGACCGCCGAGGACTTCGACCGCGACAACCCCGAGGCGTACGTGCTCAGCATCGAGCGCCTGTACAAGGCCCTTGGCCTGATGCCGGAGGCGGACTCGCTGCGCGACCTGTACCTGGAGCTGCTGGCCAGCCAGGTGGCCGGCTTCTATGACCCGGAGACCAAGGAGCTCTTCGTCGTGTCGCGCTCCGGACAGATCAATGGCGCGGACAAGATCACCTTCGCCCATGAGTACGGGCACGCCCTCCAGGACGCCAACTTCGACATCTTCAAGGCGCCGGAGGAGCTTCGCGACCAGACCGACCGGGCGATCGCCCGGGCCGCGCTGTACGAGGGCGACGCCACGCTGCTCATGCTGCTGTGGGCCCAGGGCGGCAACCTGACCCCAGAGGAGATCCAGGAGTACATCGCCGCCGGCAGCGATCCGGCATCCCTGGCCATCCTGGAGCGGATGCCCGCGATCCTCGTGCAGGGCCTGCTCTTCCCGTATGAGACCGGCGTGACCTGGGTCCTGCCCGTCCAGACCGACGGGGGCTGGGCCGGCGTGGATGCCCTGTACGGGCGACCGCCCACGACCACCGAGCAGGTCCTCCATCCCGAGAAGTACGAAGCGGGCGAGGACGCGATCGAGGTCACCATCCCGGCCGACGCCGCGGACCGAATGGGCGAGGGCTGGAGCATCGCGTTGGAGGACACCTGGGGCGAGTTCCAGACCCGCGTCTGGCTCGACGAGGCGGGCGCCTCGCTGGATACCGCCACGGAGGCGGCCGCCGGCTGGGGTGGCGACCGCGTGGCGGTCATGGACGGACCCGGCGACGCCTGGGCTGTCGTCCTGGACACGACCTGGGACAGCGAGGCCGAGGCCGACGCCTTCCGGATGGCCGCCGAGGACACCCTTGGGAGCCTGGGTGGTGAGGCTGCCGTGGTCGGTACCGGCGAGGAAGTCACGATCCTCATCGCCTCGGACAGGGATGCACTGCTCTCGCTGGACGTGATCTTCGGCGACACCGGGGCCTGACCGAGGCGCGGGGCGCCGCAGCGGGTCGTCGCCGCGGGGTCGTCGCCGCGGGGTCGTCGCCGCGGGTCGTCGCCGCCGGCTGCGGGGCCGTCGCCGGCTGCGGCGGTCGGCCGCTCGCTGGGCGAACATCCCAGCCACGGAAGGCAGGGTGCTGACCCATCTGGCCCGTCCAGGGGGGCCCTTCCTCAGCCAGGGCGTCCGCCTAGATCCCATAGGGTCTTGTCAAGTCTCGACCCTCCAGTCGGGGTCGAAATCGTGCCCGTTGCGCCAGACGCCCCAGACGAGGCTCAACGCCTTGCGCATGCAATGGCCGAGAGCGTTCGTCTTGCTCTTGCCGGCGGCCCGCTTGCGGGCGTAGTGGGTGGCGATGACCGGGTTGTGCTGGACACCGACGACAGCCATGCGATAGGCCGCCGCCCGGAGG
>Ga0163153_10003186_pt1 | contig 22319 bp, 20 predicted proteins | sample OliLakLV19MP6IB1_FD_148629 | JGI IMG/M metagenome (GOLD analysis project Ga0163153, IMG submission 148629) | Freshwater microbial mat bacterial communities from Lake Vanda, McMurdo Dry Valleys, Antarctica - Oligotrophic Lake LV.19.MP6.IB-1 | ecosystem: Environmental > Aquatic > Freshwater >...
TATTGCTAAATACCAATCTGTCAAAATACTTACATCCGGCTCCCGGCCTCTGACATCTGGACATAAGCTGTGGCGTAGTTACGGATATCCCGCACCATGGAGACTAGGCCGTTTGACCTATTGGGTGAAAGATGTTTCCCCAGCTCCATCTTCTCAAGGAAAACCGGGGGATTTTGCACGATATCCGCTGGTGACTGTCCGGAATAAACTTGTAATAAAAGCGCAATAAGCCCCTTGGTGATGATGGCATCACTGTCCGCATGAAAAAAAACCTTCCCTTCTTTTAACTCGGAATGGAGCCAGACTTGCGAGACACACCCTTGCACCTTAAATTGATCATTCCGGTATTCCTCCGGAAAAGGGGTTAATTTTTTACCTTCTTCGATAATTTGTGCATACTTATCCATCCAATCATCGAAAAACGAGTAATTATCGACAATTTCCACCTGGATTTCGGGAATAGTTTTCTGGCCTGACATACACACAAAGTAACTGCTCCTCCTAAAATCGACAAACAATAAATTCATCCCTTCCTATGAGCGGGCTTGCATTTCGATAAAAAATAACCAAATTAGTACTCAAATTTCACCTACTGGAGCACTTGAATTATGTCCGATATGACCAATCCAATACCCGTCACCGTCATTACAGGATTTCTAGGCGCAGGCAAGACCACCCTGCTCAACCGCATCCTCACCACGAAACACGGCAAAAGAATCGCTGTAATCGAAAATGAATTTGGCGAGATCGGTATCGATAATGAACTGGTCGTGAGTGCTGATGAAGAACTCTTTGAAATGAATAACGGCTGCATCTGCTGTACGGTGCGTGGTGACCTGATCCGGATTCTCGGGAGGTTAATGAAAAGGAAAGATAAATTTGACCATATCATGATTGAGACCACGGGTTTGGCCGATCCGGCCCCGGTCGTACAGACATTTTTTATCGATAACGAGATGAAGGATAATTTCCAAGTCGATGCCATTATCACCGTCGTCGATGCCAAACACGTCCTCCAGCACATCGACGATAACGACCAATGCCGGAAGCAAATTGCTTTTGCCGATGTCCTACTCTTGAATAAAACTGACCTCGTACCGGAAGAACAATTGGTAGCCTTAGAAAAACGGATCCATGCCATGAACCGGTTTGTCACGATCCACCGGACTCAAAATGCGGAGATCGAGGTAGGTAAATTACTCAATATCCGTGCCTTTGACTTAAATAAAACCCTCGAACTCGACCCTCATTTCCTTCAAGAGGAAAAACCCTTCGAGTGGGGCGGACTCTACCAGCTTGAGGCCGGTCATTATGAATTATCCCTCGATTCCGGTCCGGACCCCTCCATGCAAATGACCTTCATCCCCACGGCAAATTGCTCGCACCACGAATTCCACCACATGGAGCATCAAGCCGAAGAACTCTTTACGACAAAACCGGAGGTGAAGGCTCCCGGTGAAGCCATTACCCCCGGACTCAAGTTATTCTCATTATCCGTGGGGGAAACCGGGGCTAAATTCCCTTTGACCATCGAAACAAGCGGGAGTTATGGCATGGTCACCCAGCACGGACCACAAGAATTCAAAATGAAACTCGTCAAAGACGGGCAAACGGTGAATGCAGAATTTTTTGAAGAATTCTCCACCCCCCACGAGCATGATCACTCCATTTCTTCCGTCGGGATCGATACTCCGGGGGATTTGAACCCGGATAAATTCAACCAATGGTTGAGCAAATTGCTCCGGGATAAAGGAGCTGATATTTTCCGGATGAAAGGCATCGTCAGTATCGAGGGTGAACCTAACCAATTTGTCTTCCAAGCAGTCCACATGATCTTCGACGGGCAACCTGATAAACCCTGGGGATCACGCCCCCGCCGCAATCAACTCGTCTTTATCGGGCGGAATCTCAACCGTGAATCCCTGAATAAGGAATTCAAAGCCTGTCTTATTTAAACCCTACCTCTAAAAAATCCCGCCATGCCCAAACAGATCGATACAGCAGAGATTGCAAAAAAATACACTCCCGTTTTTGAAACCCGATTCGACGCCTGTGTCATCGCCATGTCTTATAGTTTCGATAACCGTTTACTTTGCTCCTCTCCCGTGGATGGGGATACACTCATCCATGAGGCGCAGACCGGCAAAAAAATATCCGCCCTCCCCGGGGCGGCAGCCGGGACTTTCTGGAATAACACGAATCCTGTGCGCAATTTGCTCGCCATCGGATATGATAATAAAAAGGCAGCCATTTATTCCCTCGACGATTTCAGTAAAGTCCAAGACCTCGACCATGCCGGAGCATGGGTCGAGCACGGGGCATGGTCGGCTTGCGGGGAATACCTCGCCACCAGCGCAGCGAAAAAAGTTTATATCTGGAAATCCGACGGCACACTTATTTTTACATCGCCCGAGCATGGCGGCACGATCGCGGGACTCGACTGGAATCACGGCAAACCCGAGCTGGCGGTCGCTAGTTACGGTGGTATCTCCCTCTGGGATATTAGTGACCTCGCCTCCATGACCCCCTTAGCCTATAAAGGCTCCCTCCTGACCATCCGCTGGAGTCCTAGCGGAAAATGGATCGCTTCAGGTAACCAAGACTCATCCCTCCATATCTGGCCGATTAAACAAAAGGTCGAAGACCTGCACATGAGCGGTTACGCCGTCAAAATCCAATCCATCGCATGGAATCCCCAGAGCCGCTATTTGGCCTCTGCAAACCTGAATAATGTCACGATTTGGGACTTTAAAGGGACTGGCCCCTCGGGGTCCACCCCCGAAATGTTCGAAACGGTAGCGGGGCAAATTGCTACGATGGCTTATCACCCGAAAGAACCCCTTCTCCTCGCCGTAGGCACGTCTGCGGGACATATCGAGCTTTACAGCCAATCAATCAAAAACTTCGTCGCCATACGCGCCTTGGATGACGATCCCCTGCAATCCATGGCTTGGAGCCCTGATGGCAAACAAATCGCCGCAGGTGGCGAAAGGGGATCATTACGCGTCTGGAATGTTAATTTAACCAAATAATCTTATGCCCGAAGTATCCACATACAAAATCACCCCCATTTCCATCCTTACCGGTTTCCTCGGAGCCGGAAAAACAACGACCCTGAATTATATCCTGAAAGAAAAACACGGTTATAAAATCGGATTGATTATTAATGAATTTGGGGCGATCAACATCGATAATGCCTTGATCGAAAAAGGGGACGAAGAAGTCCTCGAAATGAATAACGGCTGTATATGCTGCACTGTCCGCACCGACCTCGTTAAATCCATACGCAAACTCTTTGAACGGAAAAATCAACTCGACTATATCATTATCGAAACCACTGGGCTGGCTAATCCCGGCCCCGTAGCCCAGACATTCTTTAATATTCCCGAGCTCCAGAAAATCGTCCGCTTGGATTCGATCATCACACTCGTGGATGCCGAAAATTTTCAAAAACAATTTGATGTCAGCGCCACCGTGGAAGACCAAGTGCGCCTCGGCGACTTCCTCGTTATTAATAAAACAGACCTTGTCCCGATGTCGGATATCCTCACCCTTGAACGCAAATTGCGCGAACTTAATCCTTTTGCCCGCATCCTCAAAACACAAAACGGCGTCATCCCCCTCAAGGAGGTTTTGGATGTCGGTGTATTTGACGTGAATCAAAAGCTCCAACTGGAACCTGACCTTCTGAATGAGTCCCACCACCACCATGACACGGATATCATTTCATTCAGTTATACGACAAAAAAACCATTTAACCTGGTGAAGTTTGAGACATGGGTACAATCCATTAGCGAGAAAGGACGGGTGATCCGGAGCAAAGGAATTATCTTTGTTGCCGATGAAAAGAGAAAAGCCATTTTCCACGGGGTAAACAACCGTTTCTCCATGTATTGGGACAAGGAATGGCTCGCCGGGGAAGAACCCTTTTCACAACTTGTATTTATCGGGCCAAAAATCGACCAGAAAAGCCTGACAGCGCAATTGGAAGAAACCCTCAAATAATCATCGGTTAGGCCATTCGTTCTTGCGCATTTTGCTCAATAACCTTCCAAGACTCTTTGAGCAAGGTGTCTGTAGTGGATTTAGCCAAAGCCAGCTCTGCGACTGTAAAGACCCCACCGGCTCTGGGTAACTTTTGGGCAAAGAGGTAATATTTGACTTTAGGTTCTGTGCCTGACCCCCGCACGGCCACGCGTCCACCATCTTCAAAATGGTATAAATACATTAATTCTTTGGGGAGCAATTTGCCGTCCACATCATGCATATCCTCTTGGTCAAAACGCTGGACTTTCACTATCTTTCTCCCAGCGAGCTCAGCCGGTTGATTTTCCGCATAAGAGGCGAGTAACCTTTTAATCTTCTGGGCCCCTTCAGCACCTTCCAGGGTGATTTGTCCCAGTATCTCCGAGAAAAATCCCAAACGCATGTAGATATCATCGAGCATTTGCACCAGGGTTAATCCCTGTGCTTTAGCAAAAGCAGCTGTTTCACAAAACATCAGGACAGCGGCATTCGCATCCTTATCCCGGACAAAGTCCGAGGCACTGTAACCGTAACTTTCCTCTCCCCCAAAGATATAATATGTGCTGTATTTCAGGAGTAAGTCGCGTTTCGCCCGCTCATTGAGTGCGGAGTATTCCGCCGTTGTCATCTTTTTGGCATCAAGAACAATTTGCTCATAGTCACCCAGCTTCTCCGCTATGTATTTAAAGCCCGTGAGTGTCTCCACGATTTTAACACCAAAGTGGGTGGCGATCGATTTCAGTAAGTCAGTGGTCACTACGGTTTTGATCAGGGCCGCATGGTCTTTGGCATTATTCCCATTGATAACGCCTTGCTCCGTTAGTTTATGAGTCCGGTAAAAGGCGATTAAGGAGGCAATCTGATTCCCGCTTAATAAAACAAGCTCCCCTTGTGAATCCCGGGCGGCAGCCCCCATACGATCGGTATCCGGATCCGTGGCCACTACCAAATCAGCTCCGAGGGACTCTGCCTGCTCGATGGCCATCTTTAAGCTCGCTGGATATTCTGGGTTCGGAGTAGAAACCGTGGGGAAACGCCCATCGGCTGATGATTGAGCCTCCACAAGGCTATGGCTAAAACCCAGCTCACTCAAAATACGCGGGATTAATTTCACCCCAGTCCCATGCAGGGGTGAATAGACGATTTTTAAATTCGCCTGCTGCGACTGGACCATCGGTGCATCAAGCAAGAGGGTGAGCAGTTTTTGAACGTATAAGTCATCTATCTCTGCACCCAGGACCGCGTACTCTCCGGGGGTGACCATCGCCCCTTCTTCAGTCGGCTGATCCGAGCCGGCATTGACTTCATCGATAATCCCGGATGCATGGGGATCGACGATTTGGGCACCATCCGAATAATAGACTTTAAATCCATTATCATGGGCCGGATTATGACTAGCCGTGATGACCCCACCTGCATGGGCATTCAAATGCCTGAGGGCGAAGGAGAGTTCTGGAGTGGAACGTTCACTCTCAAAAAGCGAGACATCGACTCCCATTCTTTGGACGACACGGGCGGCCATCTCTGCAAATTCACGTGAAAAATGGCGGGTATCATGGGCGAAAACCATTCGTGGACGAGGGCATTCGGGAGTGGGCTGGAAATTTTTGAGAACGTAGCGGCAGAGTCCTTTTACGGCACGGATCAAATTATACTCATTCATCGTATTCGTACCGACGGCCGGGTGCTGCGGGCGACCGAGCTCCGTGGGGATTCCCTCTTCAGTAGATGTAATTGTATTCCCGATTGTCCGGCCACGGATCCCCCCAGTACCAAATGACATTTGTTTATAGAAACGGTCATTGAGTTCTTTCCAGTTATGATCATGGACAAGCTCTTGAATGCTCTCTTTGACCCAGTCGGGGGTGCCGACTTTGTTATAGATCAAGAGGGCGTTAGACAATGTAGAAGGTAAGATGGACTTTTTACTTTCAGCGAAAATCAAATGACGGGAAACCAGTGACATGCCTTCACTTTACAAAGATACGCGAAGAGATCAAGACCTTGCCTAGCGGGTCGAACAAATCATTTTTTCCCGGTTAACTCGGCATAGATACTGAAAAGCTTGTCAAAAACCGATGGCCAAGAGTATTTCTCGACAACCGCCTTACGCGCTTCCTGACCCATTGCCTTCAAATCCAAGAAACACATTTGCTGGATGGCATTCGCCAGATTCTCTGGACTATTCATACTCGCCCAGAATTTCAGGCCGGTGAAAATAATCCTGTCTAAACGGCTGCCCTTGATTCCGCATACCGGGGTGCCACAGCTCTGCGCTTCTAATGCCGCGAGGCCAAATGTTTCCAGCACACCGGGATGGACAAAAAGATCGACACTCGCATAAAGGGTAGCCAGCTTAGACTTATCCGAGATATAGGGCAAATGGGTGAGGGCCTTTGTACGGTTAGCTGTCGCTTGAACAGCTTTTTTGAGCGGACCATCCCCCACAATAATCAGGTGATAGGGTTTGGCCCCCGATTGGGTATCACGAATGACGGGACGAACAGGATCCGCCCCGATTCCTTGCGTCACGGGAGGCGCAGGAATCGTAAGATGGGGATCTGAAGCCTGCACCAAAAGCTCAAAAGCATTCAAAAGTGTCTGGACATTTTTTTCCCGGGATAACCTCGTCACATAAAGCAAAAGCTTGGTTGATTCGGGTAATCCCAGATTTTTGCGTAATTGGGCGGGCTGCGCCATCTCAGGAGAAAAAGTCTGTATGTCCACACCCAAGTCCACATCAAAGAGTTTTTTTACACCCCAGCTGGAAAGTAACTGATGGAGCCCGGGTGAAGGCACCAATGTCGCTGTCATCCGGTTATAGAGTCTACATACGTAATTCTGTGCATACCGCTCAGAAGCATGGGCGATTCCAGAACCAAAAAACCGCATGAATGTCCGGACATAAGCCTCGGGAAAGTTACTATGATAAAATCCCACGACCGGGATCTTATGGATATCCGCAAATTTAACCGCTGACCAAGCCACATGATAGGGATCGCCTAATTCAATAATATCCGGCATTTCCTGCTCCAATATCCGGTGCAATTCATTCATCCGAAGCATCATCCGGTAACGTGATGTCGGTGTGATCCGGGGGGAACGGATCGTATGGATTCTGGTCTGTCCTTCTTGGGTGACTCCGGAGGTGGCCCCGGGCACGATCAGTACATGGTCATGAGCTGTATACTCGGCAATATAGGCCTGTTTTTCAGTCAGATAACGTTTTACCCCCCCGCTATCGGGTGAATAAAACTGGGTCAAATCACATATTTTCATGGTTACTCCGCTTGTTACAGGTGATTCCTTCCCTCTCCAAGCATCTTTTTTACTACGCTGATAAAACCCTAAGAGCGAGAAAAAAAGCTTTTTAAGAGCCCTTCCGGCATCATTTTCAGAGATTAGACTTGATGCCGAACCCGACAAGCCCCATATTTCCTCACCGATGCTTTTTATGAAGGCGGAGTTGCCAAGTGGGAAGGCCGGGCTCTGCAAAAGCCCTATGAGTCGGTTCGATTCCGACCTCCGCCTCCAATTCCTTACAGAAGCACTTATTCTATTGCTTAAAACTCGCTTTCAAGAGTTCAAAAAACAAGCAAAACTAATCACTAGTTCTATTTTCTCAGGGACGTTTTAGGTTGGCCTAAGAAGTATTTTCAAACGTCTTAGACAAAGGCTTTGTCCAATCATGTCCTGATAGCCCTCCCCATCTAAGGTGCCCTGTCATAACAAAGGTTTTAACCTGAATCCTACAGTTGGATTATCGGTTGACATATTGGAATAACAATTATCTGAGTTGAGAGGGATATTCCGTAGAGGAAGCACTTGAAGGAGTACTGTACGTTTGGATATTACAAGGTGCTGACACCCCTTAACCTCCGAGAGAAGCCAAAAATAAGATACAGTCGACGCACGGGTTTTTATTATTGGTTTGAACTTATTTTTTCACCACTAGGGGAAATTCAATGTTTATGATGACTAGTCGTTTTCGAATCATTCAAGAAAGTTCGAGGTAGATAATAATTTTAGCGAGAAAACTTAAAAAGATGCGGATTGACGTAAAAGCATAAATACGGCAATATGTATCTATGAAAACAACTATTGATATTCCTGAAGTCCTCTATAAAAGGACTAAAATTCGAGCTATCGAGACAGGTAAGTCATTGAGGGATATTGTATTATCATCGTTAGAGCATGAACTTTCAAGATCTGCCTTAACTGCAAAAATCGAGCAATCTGCTCTGAGTCACCGCAAATTATTACCTGAGTATGAGGCTATCTTACAGGCAGGCGCTTTTTCTGCTGGGCAGAACTCCACTCACATGATTGGTGAGGATCGTGACGCTCGATGAAGTCTGTTTATTACGATTCTGCCTATATTTTCAAAACCCTATGCGCTGAGGATGGATATGCTGAGGTTCAAAAACATATGGGTACAGTGAGCGAACTGGTCTGTTCCCTCCACGGGAAGGCAGAAGTAATTTCAGTCTGCCATCGGAAGTTTCGGGAAGGATACGCTACTCATCCCCAACTCTTGGGATTTCTCGCTCAGCTAAGGATGGATATTACGCAAGGAGTCATCCGGTGGTTACCGATCACGGAGGAAATAGTGGCTCGTGTCGAGAATGTTTATGCGTCCGCTCCTGCAAACACTTTTATCCGGGCTGCCGATGCTTTGCATTTGGCCTCTGCCGCCGAAAATGGATTCGACGAAATTTTCTCCAATGACCGCCATTTATTGATAGCCGCACCCCTTTTTGGTTTGCGCGGGATCAATATCATTCCATCGTGATTCTTGTCATTTCCAGTGAGTGGGTCTAGGAGATTTACTCCAGACGCACAATCTACCCATAAAAAGCCAAACGCCATTTCCCTGCAAATAGACATCAGATTTCTAAATTATACAGCCTCTTTGTAAAGCCGGCCCCGATGGGAAGTCTTCACCTTTGCCTTCAGTCTCGCCAAAAGGCTGTAGAGCCCGAAATAAGTCCGATTCACATACAGGCTATGGGCAGATCCTCTTTTACCTTTCAGAGAACGAAACCCTCCCCCTATTCGTTCATTTTCCTCTGCCATCTGGTAAATTTCCTTTAAATAAGACGGATCCCCAAAGTCGAACTCCCCCTCATGGAATGGGCGGGCCAGCATCCTGATTGAGCGTTCACAAATATCCATCAATCTCTGCTTTTCCTCACGAGTATCGGTGGGCAGGATGATATTCATATTCCTCATAGCCTCTTGGAATAATGCAGGATCATCCAATATGCCGGGATCTAGAAAAATAAAATGTTTCTGATAAAAATCATCATCGAGGGATTTTGTGCAACCGAAATCCAAGACCCAGAGTTTATTTTTATGCACCAGGAAATTCCCCGGATGAGGGTCCGCATGGAATTCCCTGAGGACATTGACCTGATGGTCATAAAAGTCCCAAAGGGCTTGGCCGATTAAATCCCGTTCATTCTGGGAAGGATCACCATCGGCAAATTTATCAATCGTGATACCATCGACCCAATCCATACAGAGAATACGTTTGGAGGAGAATTCCGGGTAATACTCGGGAAAACAAACGTTCTTAACCAAAGCTGAACGCCTAGAGAGGTCTACGGAACGTTTCAGCTCCAAATCATAATTAGTCTCTTCGAGCAAGCGGGTTTCCACTTCATTAAAATAATCGATCACATCAGCTTCTTTGAGGCCCATGATCTGGAGTGCTAAGGGTTTGACCACTGCCAAATCGCTTTTCAAACTGTCAGCCACACCGGGATACTGCACTTTCACGGCAAATTCTTTTTTACCCAAGCCGGCTTTATGTACTTGGCCGATGGATGCCCCACTGACTGCATCAGCACCAAAACAATCAAAAATCCCCAAAGGCTCTTTACCAAATTCACGGCGGAAGGTGCGGACCACGAGGGGGTATGATAAGGGTGGGGCGGAATATTGGGCTTGCGAAAACTCTTTGGCATAAGCCGCGGGGAGCATATTCTGGTCGATACTCAGCATTTGGGCCACTTTAAGAGGGCCTCCTTTCAAATGGCTGAATGTCTGATAAATATCCTTAGCATTATTACGGTTTAACTCTTCACGGTCCGCTTTCCCCGTAATCGCTTTCTTGCCATAATGCTTTAAATAATTCATCCCCACTTTGGCACCGGTTCCCGCCAAGGCAGCTATTCTGGAAACTTTTGAACTACGGATTGAGTCTTGGGATTTCATGAATGATCATCTGCGCAATTTGCGGGGCGCATCATGGAGATAAACATTTTACCTAGATCAAAACCCGACTCAATGGCGGAAGTCCGCAGGAGATCAAAAATAAAGGTCACAGACTTCTCGATCAGGGCATCAGTCCTTTCATATCCCTCGCTTGCATCTTTGAGGTTAAAATCGATTACCGCACGGAGATGGAAATAAAATAACTCGGGATAAAAAGCCTGCAATTTGCCACGGGCTGCGATTTCTTTGGTTTCCACCCCCTTTTTGAGAACTCGTCTGATAAAATCCTTATAAACCGATTCAAACCCCGAAAAACATGCCGGCTTTTCCATGGGTGATACCTGCCTCATCCGCACAAGTAGCAGGGTCCTGTGATCCAGAGCTTCCTCAAAAAAGGCATAGAGGAATACCAAAAGCTGTTGTTTAGACGTAAACTGTTTCCATTCCCCTCCCCTTTCGATGGCTGCAATGACTTTTTTAATCATATTCTGCCAATAAACTTTTTCGACAGCCTCTAGTGATGGAAACTCTTGGTAAAAGGATTTTTCCGTAATTTTTAGCGATTTGCAAAAGGTATATGCAGAAACAGGCGGCACTCCTTTTTCCTTAAAAGAATCAATATACGCAGCCAATATACGGTTTTTGAGCTTTGGATCGGTTTTCATCCCATACAAATCCCATTATTCGTTAAAAATGCAACACGCATTCCATTACTTGCCGTCTAGATTTAAATATATAAATCACAATTAAGAGTCTTCAGCTCTTTTTTACGACAGCGACACAAATTCAAACTTGCCATGGAAAGAAGGAATGGCCATGATTCACCCACAATGGATGTCGAAATACTCTCCCGCATACAGTTCGCCTTCACTATTTCCTTCCACTATATCTATCCCCCTTTGAGCATTGGGTTAGGTGTTATCATGGTGATTACAGAGGGTCTCTGGCTGAAGACTAAAAATAATATCTACCACCAAATGGCCCGTTTTTGGACGAAAATTTTCGCCCTGATTTTTGCGATCGGCGTGGCCAGCGGGATCGTTATGGAGTTTGAGTTCGGTACAAACTGGGCCACTTACTCACGATTTGTCGGCGATGTGTTTGGCAGCGCGCTGGCGGCAGAAGGGATTTTCGCCTTTTTCCTTGAGTCTGGATTTCTGGCTATTCTTGTTTTCGGCTGGGACAAGGTAAAACCCGGGTTTCACTTTTTCTCGACTTGTATGGTGTGTCTAGGTGCTCATTTCAGTGCTGTCTGGATCATTGTCGCTAATAGCTGGATGCAGACCCCGGCAGGATATCGTATTGTCGGTGAAGGAAAAACCGCAAGGGCTGAAATCACCGATTTCTGGGCCATGGTCTTTAATCCATCATCCATGGACAGGCTTTTCCATACACTGGTCGGATGTTGGCAGGCGGGTGCATGGCTTGTGATCAGTCTGAGTGCCTATTACATATTAAAGAATCGTCATCTGGAATTCGCTAAAAGATCCCTCCAGATCGCCCTGACCGTCGCCTGTATCACCTCCCTTCTCCAGTTATACTCGGGCAGCCGCTCCGCTGATATCGTCATGAAGTACCAGCCCGCGAAGCTTGCCGCCATGGAAGGGGTCTTCAAAACGAAACCCTATACACCCATGTATATTTTCGGATGGGTCGATGTGGAAGCTGAAAAAGTATACGGTCTTTATATCCCCGGTGGCCTGAGTTTCCTCGCCCATAAAAACTTTGAAACACCTGTGAAAGGTTTCGATACGATATCACCAGAATGGGGCCGCCCTCAATTAATCAATGCTGTCTTCCAAGTTTATCATCTCATGATCGCCATCGGTATGGGATTGATCGGTTTATCCTTTTTTACGGTGTTCGCCTGGTATAAAGGCTGGCTCTTCAAATGGAAGTGGCTCCAATTCATCCTCGTCCTCTCCGTTCTCGGTCCTCAGGTAGCTAATCAGGCCGGTTGGTACACCGCCGAAATGGGACGCCAGCCTTGGATTGTTTATGGTCTCATGAAAACATCAGAAGGCCTGTCAAAAACCGTCAAAGCAGAAGCCGTTCTTTTCTCTCTCATCATGTTCGTCCTGATTTATTTCCTGCTCTTTATGGTTTTCCTCTATTTGTTGAATGAAAAGATCCAGCATGGACCCGATGATAAAGACCTTATCCCCACAGGAAAACTCGCTTTACCGGAGAAAAACAAATGACAGAACTGGGCTTAGACCTGAATATAGTATGGTTCGTGCTCGTCGGCGTGTTATTTACAGGATACGCCATCCTCGACGGATTTGATCTTGGTGTGGGTGCCCTGCATCTCTTTACAAAGACCGACCAGGAACGCCGGATCACGCTGAACTCCATCGGCCCGGTGTGGGACGGCAATGAAGTCTGGCTGGTCACTGGCGCGGGAGCCCTTTTCGCCGCTTTCCCGATTGTTTATGCGACGGTTTTCTCTGGGTTTTACATCGTTATCAAGCTTTTGCTTTTTGCCCTCATTTTCCGGGCAGTCGCTATTGAGTTCCGCAGTAAACAACCCATGAAATGGTGGCGGGAAATGTGGGACATCGGTTTTTTCCTCGGTAGCCTGCTCTTGGGTTTCCTCATTGGTGTGACCATGGGGAATCTCGCCTACGGAGTCCCTATTGGAGCCGACGGGGAATATGCCGGGGATTTCTTAAGCATGCTCCATCCTTATGCCCTCATGATGGGAGTCACTACTGTCGCCCTGTTCATGATGCATGGATCGATCTATCTAGTGATGAAAACCGAAGGTGACCTCCAGAAAAAAATCCGCGGTTGGGTGAACCGACTTATCATCATCTTTATTATTTGTTACGCTACCACCACGATGGCGACTCTCCTCTATGTCCCACACATGGTCGACATTTTTAAACATAATCCATCACTCTTCATTATCGCCATCTTGAATATGCTAGCGATTGCCAATATCCCTCGGGAAATTCATAAAGGCCGCGATTTCTTCGCTTTCATGTCCTCTTGTTTTTCAATTGCTGCTCTGATGGTGATTTTTGGAATCGGTTATTTTCCTCACATGGTTTACAGTAATCCCAATCCTGAATACTCATTGACGATTTATAATGCCTGTTCCTCACAAAAAACCCTCGGCATCATGTTACTCATGGCGATTATCGGTTTACCCGTTGTTATCGCCTACACAGTCAGCGTTTATTACATTTTCCGCGGCAAAGTGAAGCTCGACCAGATGAGTTACTAGTTTTACCTGATTTTGTCATTTTCGAGACAATCATCAGGGTGCGATTTTTTACTTCCTGTTTTATCAGGATAAAAATAGAGTATTGCTTGATGATAAAACAACCCGCCTCCCCAAGCAGAGAGCAAATTGCTATACTTGAACCTTTTTGTGGCTTGGACCTCAAGGACATATCTGTCGTGTCCGGGCCGCACGAGGCCCAGAGGGCGTTAGAAAAATTATCTCAATACCATTTAATCGGATTTGATACCGAGTCGAGGCCCACATTCAGGAAAGACGAGGTGTCACAAGGCCCCCATATCCTGCAATTTTCCACCTTGGAAAACGCCTGGATTTTCCAGGCGAATTGTAAAGATTCTATTCCTGCCATCATTGAGCTGCTTCAATCCCCCGGCATCCTCAAAATCGGATTCGGACTCAAGGACGATCTGAAATTTATCACCCGTAAATTTGGGGTAGAACCCCAAGGCATCATCGACCTTAATCATTCATTCAATCAGCTTGGCCATAAAAATACCATTGGAGCAAAAACCGCTATCGCCATGCTCTTTAGTCAGAAACTTTCAAAATCGAAAAAAACAACTACTTCCGACTGGTCCCGCCCAAATCTGACTGAAAAACAAATCCTCTACGCGGCCAATGACTCTTACGCTGCGCTCCGGGTTTATCTGGCCCTCCAAAATAGTGCTCATGCGACACCTTGAATTTTTTTTAAGGAAATAAAGAAGCTATTGAATTTTTCTGCACACCCGCTATTCCTGTTGGCCTTATGTCAAATTTCAAAATTGCTTGTTTACCGGGGGACGGAATCGGACCTGAAGTCATGGCTGAGGCCTTGAAAGTAATCGATAAAATCGGTCAAAAATTTTCTTTCACTTTCGATATTAAACACGCCGATGTCGGCGGGATCGCCATCGATAACCACGGGAAGGCTCTTCCCGACTCTACGATTGAAAGCTGCCGTGCCTCCCAAGCAATCCTTTTCGGCTCAGTCGGCGGACCCAAATGGGAAAAACTGCCCCCCCATGAACAGCCCGAACGTGCAGCCCTCCTCCCCCTACGCAAATTATTCGGGCTCTACGCCAATCTCCGTCCGGCCATCTGTTATGAGGGACTTACCCATGCGTCCCCATTAAAACAGTCCATCATTGAAGGTGGTTTTAATGTCCTTTGTATCCGCGAGCTCACCGGCGGCATCTACTTTGGCCAACCCAAAAAATCCGAACCACTCGAAGACGGTAAAGGGGTTCGCTCCATCGATACCATGGTTTATACGACCCCCGAAATCGAGCGAATCACGCATGTCGCGTTTAAGGCTGCACAAAAACGCGCCCGAAAATTGCACTCCATAGACAAGGCTAATGTACTCGAAAATAGTGTCCAATGGCGCAAAACCGTGACGCAAATTGCGAAGGAATATCCTGAGGTCGAGCTCATCCACATGTATGTCGATAATGCAGCCATGCAGCTCGTACGTAACCCCAAACAATTTGATGTATTACTCTGCGAAAATATGTTTGGGGACATCCTTAGTGATGAAATGGCCATGATCACCGGGTCCTTGGGTATGCTGCCGAGTGCCAGCTTGGCTGAAGGTACATTTGGTATGTACGAACCCAGCGGCGGGACCGCCCCTGATATCGCAGGCAAAGGAATCGCGAATCCGATTGCCCAGATCCTTTCGGCCGCCATGATGCTCCGTTATAGTTTCGCTCACGAAGCTGCTGCCCAGGCGATTGAAAACGCCGTCGAGAAAGTCATTTCAGAGGGTTACCGGACAGGTGACATCTATTCCGAGGGGACAAAAAGGGTGAATACCCGGGAAATCGGCGACCTGATTTGTGCGGCAATCTAAGCACAGGGGACAGGATAAACCCTCCATTTTCTTATTCTGTCTTTTGACAGAATAAGAAACCTCCCTATATTGATTTTATCGTCATGTCCCATTCTCCTATTCATGGATCATCGAAATCAAATGCCCGTGTCGTAAACATGTGTTTTGATGATGAAAAGGTCTGTTTTTCCCCTGACCACTTTAAAATCTGTGATAAAGGTATGTGTTTGCGGACAAATTGGTATTTTCAATTTGGGACTGAACTCTCCATCAACCTCGAGATAAAGGTAAACGACCATAAATATCGAAAGGTCAAATGTAATGGGGTGGTGATTACCTGTGACAAGGTCACGGATAGCCATTCCGCCTACGATGTCACCCTTTACTTCACCAAATGCTTGGATATCTCCACCAAAGCACTCCAATCAGCATCAAGATTGATTCATGTCTCTTCATAGGCTATCCTTTTGCCCACATGGAATATCTCAAACAGATTCTCTCAGGCGCTGTCCAATCAGGGGCATCAGACATTCATATCAAAAGTGATGCCCTCTTGATTTACCGGGTATCCAGCGAGTTAATGCCTGTGCCGGATACGATCATCCCGTCAGAAACCTGCCAACAATTCGTCCAATACCTCCTCCCGCCCTACCTGCGCAAGAAATTCGATGAGGAAAGGGAAATCGACTTTTCATTTGATGAATCCGGCATCGGTCGCTTCCGGGCAAATATCTTCCATCAAAGGGGAAAACTAAGTCTAGCCTTGCGGCATGTAAAAAGTGAAATTCCTAAGTGGGAAAATCTTAATCTCCCGGCTCATGCAAAATCCATCGGGGACCACGGGGATGGGATTATCCTCATCTGTGGAGCCACCGGCTCGGGAAAGTCCACGTCTCTGGCCGCCATGCTTGATTGGATCAATGAAACTCAAAAGCTGCATATCGTTACCCTGGAAGATCCGATTGAATACCTTTTTGAAGATAAACTTTCTGTTTTTAATCAAAGGGAAGTGGGACTGGACACCATGGACTTTAAACATGCGCTCATCAATGTCATGCGCCAAGACCCTGACGTCATCGTTATCGGGGAAATGAGGGATGACTCCAGCGTGATGGCCTCGTTCAGGGCAGCGGAAACGGGACACTTAGTCCTCAGCACATTACACAGCGCTACCGCCACCCAAGCGGTCACAAGACTCTTGGATTTTTTCCCTTCGGAAGAACAGTCGCAGATCCGTCGCCAATTTGCCCTCTGTCTCCGAGGAATTATGTGCCAGCGGCTGATTCCTGCCAAAGACGGCAATGGCGTTTATCCAGCCCTTGAAATTCTCCTCAATACACCGACGGTCCGCAAATTACTCGAAGAAGACAAACTCGACAAACTCCCGATGGCCATCGAGACAGGTCGGGAAGATGGCATGCAGAATTTTAACCAAGCTATTTACGACCTAGTCAAAGCAAATTGCATCGATGAAACCCTCGCCATGACATACGCGCCGAATCCCGATGCACTCAAAATGAAACTTAAAGGCATTAATCTCGGTGACGACCGCAGAATCATGGGATGAGTGATTTTTGACTTCGTGATTATTTATTCACAACCACCGCCCCGAAGTCATTGTCACGGCCATCACGTAAAGCATTTCGCCTTCTATTGATGAGATTAAGATTTTGGCGACTGAGAGATTCGTTCCTAAATCACATGATTTTTTATTGCTCAAAACATTCTCCCACGTACCCTGCCAGTCATATGAAAGTAATATACTATTTATTCGTTCTCGTTTTTAGCTTTTAGGAGTGGGTCTTTCATTGCGCGGGGTGGAAGTCATTCTCACCGGGGAACGTTCCTCATCGAATCCCTTCATCGGATTAGGAATGGGGGTCGTTTTTGTCGTGCTCGCCTTGCGCTATCTCGGAAAGGCCCGGGAAACCTAATCTGGCTTGATCACCCGCCGCCACCAACTGCGCAGAAGTAGATAAATGCCGAGCCCCAAATACATCATCGCCAAATAACGGGCATTCACCCGGGGTAACAAGAGGATAAAGGAGATTCCGACAATCAATAGAAACAGGGCTGAAAGGATTTTTCTCATTACTTCACACAGCGGCTGATTATTTCCACTGTTCGCTTCGCTGCCCCCATATTTTTGAGGATTAAATCCTTGGCTTTTTGTCCAACCTCTTCCTTTTGTGAAGGGTTATTCAGTAATCCAGCAATTTCAAGAATCAAGGCATCTTCTGTCGCCACCTGGATAGCAGCCCCGGCGCAGACAAATTGCGCGGCAATTTGCTCCCAATCCTGCATATTTGGACCATAGATGACAGGATGCCCGGTAATCGCCGCCTCGATAATATTATGCCCGCCCTTGTGCCCGACGAGGCTGTTTCCAATAACAATCACGGTTGCCGCCTCATACCAAGCCCTGAGCTCACCCGTGGTATTAATCAAGAGACAATCCGAACCCGCAAGGTCGATCACACCGGACTCGACCATCTCGGTTCTTTTTGAGTATCCCACACCAAAGCGGTCCAAGATCCCCTCGACTTCTTTGGTTCTTTCATCATGGCGCGGAGCCAGAATCAGGAATAAACCGGGAAATTGCTCCTTGAGCTTCTGGTAAACACGGATAATGACCTCTTCTTCCCCTTCATGGGTACTCCCCGCAACAAAAATCGGGCGTGCCTGTCCTACCCCACATAGTATCAATAATTTTCCGGCGTCAAAGGGCAGTGGACGTGTCGGGATCGCCGTATCAAATTTCAGGCTACCCACAGTTTGGAGAGCCTCCTTTCTCACGCCCAACGGATCAAACCTTCCCTCATCTTCACGTGTCTGGGTAAATACCCATGTGAAGATTTTGAAAATCGGCCGGAAGAGGATTCCAAACCGTTTATAACGCCGTTCCGAACGTCGGGAAAGATCGGCATTCGCCAAACCCACAGGGATTCCCGCCCGTTTGGCCATCCACATCATATTCGGCCAGATTTCACCTTCCATAAGCAGGATTAATTGCGGCCGGAATGTCAGGAATGCCGAAAGCACCGGCGCATAAAAATCCAGCGGGTAATAAGCGACAACCACATCGGCGGGCACCTTTTGTGTCGCGACTTGATACCCACGCGCCGTTGTGGTCGTCAGGAGGATTTTAGCCTGCGTGTATTGTGCCTTGAGCTCGTCGATTAACTTTAATGCCGCCATCACCTCGCCGACACTGACGGCTTGAATCCAGATGACCGTTTTCCCACGGAGTTCTTTTCTTAAGGCGGGGGAATAAACCCCAAAACGTTCGAGGATACCGTCACGGTATTTACCTCGTTTGACCATTTTATAGGCATAAAATGGCAGCGCCAGGAGGAACACGAGCGAAAAAAGGAAATTATAAAGAATCAGGAGAATCATGCGCGTGGATGGGTTTGATCGTAAACTTTTTTCATGCGTTCCGGGGTCAGATGGGTATACACCTGGGTGGCGGCCAGGCTTTTATGACCAAGCATTTCTTGGACACTCCGTAAATCTGCCCCGTTCTGGAGCAAATGTGTCGCAAATGAATGGCGCAATTTGTGGGGGGTGACCTTTGGATCAATCCCCGCAAATGCCAAATATTTTTTCAACCTTGTTTGCACGGATAATACACTTAAGGGTTTTCGTGATTTTGCAGAGAAAATAAACTCATCACCTTTAGGTTGCCCGGCCTGGACCCAATATTTTTCCAGTGCCTTGATTGCAGGCTCACCGACTGGCACCATTCTTTCTTTTGCACCCTTACCCATTACCCGCACGACTTCTGCCGATTCATCCAGATCCTGCCGCCGGAGATTCACTAATTCACTAATACGTAACCCGCTGCTATAAAATAACTCTAACCAAGCTGCATCCCTCAGGGCTAACACAGGGCTACTCGGACGTCCTTGTTTTTTCTTCTGGCCGGTCGCTGGCTTGATCATTTGCGCTTGTGCGGCGGCCATCATCTCTAACGGTGCGTTGAGCAGTTTTTCGATCTGGGTATGATTCAAAAAAACCGGTAACCCCCTCGTTTTTTTTGGCGAGCGCAAATTGCGCAGGGGATTTTCCGTCAAACGCTTCGACCTGATGAGGTACTTATAGAACGAGCGTAATCCCGAGAGCCTGAGTAAAACCGTCGCCCGCGCGAGTTTCCCGCTTATTTCAGAGAGGTAAAAACGGAAATCATGGAGGGTCAGCGTCTCCCAATCGGGTTTCTTCCGGTAAGTCGCTTCATACCAAATCACGAACTCCAGGATGTTTTGCCTGTAATTCCTCAATGTCTTTTCAGAAGCCCCCCTTTCCAGATTCATGTACCCGAGAAACGCCTCGTGAAGCGGATCAATCCCTTGGTGTGTCGTCGGCTCCAAGGGTGACGGCACGTTAGGGGTTTTCGGTAGGTGCGGCGACTGCTTCTTCATTAGTTTTTGAAACGACTTTTTTGCCGCCCTTAGGCTTTTTCTCGCGGGGGGCGAATTCAAACTCCGTCTTGCCGCCCTTCCCTATTTTAAGCAAGGCTGCAAACGGGCGTTTAGTCTTTGTGGAAATGAATTTTGGCAAGAAATCTGTTTTCCCCTCCGAAAGCAATTTGCGCATCTGGAGGATATCCAGTGGTTGTTGCAAAATCATTTTGCCGGAACGGAAAGTGCAGGACTTGTCCTTGCCTACCGCTTTTTCGCAAACATAGCTGACGGGTGTTTCATAGACATTCGATGTGCAAACCGGACATTTCCCGAGGGATTCCTGGCTGGAAAAATCATATTCCTGCTCGCCACTCTCACCATTAGGTCCACCTTCAAAGACAAACTCTGATTTGTTCTCAGCATTTAATTTAATCAAAGCCGAGAAGGGGCGTCCCATTTTACTCTTGAATCCGGAAAGGGGCCCGACCTGTTTTTTCTCAATTAACTCCTCCACCTCGACAGGCTCCCATGTGCGCCCTGAAATACTTTTCCAGATGACAAAATCACAAGCCAGACATTTGAATGTCCGGAGGTTTTCTTTCACCGTGCCTCCGCATTTCGGACAAGGAGTCTTTAAAGTGACGAATTCCCCAGCGATATCTTCAATACTCGTGGTATTCCGAGCTTTTTCCACAATCTCGCTGGTCAGGCTGGAAATCTCGCGCATGAATTCTTGGCGAGTAAACTCGCCCTTTTCCATCCGTTTAAGTTTATGCTCCCATCCTCCCGTCATTTCGGGGGAGCAAAGGGTCGGAATATTAATCCCTCTCAGAAGCGAGATCAGGGTAATGCCCTTGGTCGTCGGGATGAGCTCGCGCCCATCACGGCGGATGTATTGCTCATAAATAAGGCCGTCAATAATCGCGGCACGTGTAGCCGGGGTCCCGATGCCTTTTTCACTCATGGCCTCACGGAGATCATCATCCTCGACAAATTTACCCGCCCCTTCCATCGCGGATAATAGGGTGGCTTCCGAATAACGGGCCGGGGGTTTTGTCAGGGCTTCCAGCACATCGATATTTTGGGTTTGGACATTTTTCCCGTCGCCGACAGGGATAATCGACTTTTCCTTCTCATCCTCGTCTTCATCCGGAGACTCGGCGTTTTGAACCGTGCGCCCGTAAACCGCTAGCCAACCGGGCTCCACAAGCACTTTACCTTCGGTCTTAAAGGGTTCACTTTCGACCCGGGTGATCCGGGTGGTGATTTCAAATTGTGCTGCTGGGAAAAAAACCGCAATAAACCGGCGCGTGATCATGTCATAGACCTTGTACTCGAATTCCTCGAGCTTTACCGCTGCGGTCGTCGTGGGGATAATGGCAAAGTGATCCGAGATTTTAGCATTATTAAATATCCGTTTATTCGGATGGATCATTTTTTTATTTAATGCCTCGGCTGCATACTGTCCAAAAGATGATGTCCCTTTGAGCATCCCCATCGTTTGGTTCACGACCTCGATATAATCTTCAGGCAAGGCACGAGAATCGGTCCTCGGATATGTAATGACCTTGTGTCTCTCGTAAAGGGCTTGTGCAATTTGCAATGTGCGTTTAGCCGAAAGTCCAAAACGTTTATTCGCCTCACGCTGCAACGAGGTCAGATCGTATAACAAGGGAGGCATTTGTGAGGCTGGTTTCTTCGACTCTTCGGTGATGCCAGGTTTCCCCTCGCATTTGGAACGGATCGCCTCAGCCTTCTTTATATCCCACAGGCGCTCAGCACGGGCATGATTCACCTCATCATCGCCTTCTTCCTGGGCAGGCTTCTTAAATCCTTCATCAAACCACCGGCCCTCATAAGTCCCAGCCTCTGCCTTGAAAAGGGCGTGGACTTCCCAATAAGTTTTCGCCTCGAACCTCCGGATTTTAGCTTCGCGGTCGACGAGAATGGCTAGGGTCGGGGTCTGTACGCGTCCCACAGTCGTGAGGTGAAATCCCCCCCCTTTGGAGACGAGCGCGGTAAAGGCGCGGGTGCCATTGATCCCGATGAGCCAATCGGATTCCGAACGGCACACAGCAGCATCGGCGAGGTGATCGAGCTCTTCACCGTTACGTAATTTTTCAAACCCGTCGCAAATCGCATTTTTGGTCATGGACCGGAGCCACAAACGTCTCACAGGCTTTTGACTTTTGGCTAACTGCGTGATGTAACGGAAGATCAGCTCCCCTTCACGCCCCGAGTCACATGCATTAATGACGTCATCAATATCCTTGCGCTTGAGTAATTTACTCAACAGTTTGAACCGGGCCTCTGTTTTTTCAATCGGGCGCAGGGAAAATGCCTCTGGAATGACGGGGAGATTCTCAAAACTCCATTTACCACGTTTCTTCTCAAGTTCTGGAGACAGGCAAAGCTCGACCAAGTGGCCGATGGCAGATGTCACGACCATGTGATCACTTTCAAAAAAGTCTTTTTCCTTTTTGAAGCCGCCCAAAGCCTTCGTGATATCGGCGGCAACGCTCGGTTTTTCCGCTATGACAAGTGTTTTACCCATGATCTGAAAATTCCTCTTATCCCGTCACCCCTTGTCTCAAGACAATAGGGAATATAC
>Ga0163153_10003190_pt1 | contig 22314 bp, 19 predicted proteins | sample OliLakLV19MP6IB1_FD_148629 | JGI IMG/M metagenome (GOLD analysis project Ga0163153, IMG submission 148629) | Freshwater microbial mat bacterial communities from Lake Vanda, McMurdo Dry Valleys, Antarctica - Oligotrophic Lake LV.19.MP6.IB-1 | ecosystem: Environmental > Aquatic > Freshwater >...
CCCCACGACCGCCGCGCGCTCCAGCCGGCGCGCGTCGGTCGTGGGGGACACGAAGAGCACGGTTGCGAGGCCGGCTCCGGAAGCGGCGGCGCGCAGCTCGTCAGCTTCTTCGAGCGGCACGTCGGCCACCAGCCACGCGTCCGCGCCGGCTTCCGCCAGCTCGCGCGCGGAGGTCGCAAGGCCGCGCACGAGCAGCGGGTTCACGTACGACATGATCGCGACGGGCATCGAGCTGGGCGCGTGCTCGCGGTCGCCGCTGCGCAGCGCGCGCCCAGCTCCGCACACGCCCTGGAACGTGGTTCCGGCGGCGAGCGCGCGGTCGGCCGCCGCCTGCAGCACGGGTCCGTCCGCGATCGGATCGCTGAACGGGAGGCCCAGCTCGCAGCAGGCCGCGCCCGCGCCGTCGATCGCGCGCAGCGCCGCGAGCGTGCGCGCGAGCCCGCCGTCGCCGGCCGTCAGGAACGGCGCGACGCCGCGTCGGCCCTCGCGCTTCCAGGCGGAAAGTCGCTCGACGAGCCGGTTCGCGCCGCTCACGCCGGAGCTCCCGCGCGCAGGCGCGCGACGGTGTCGAGGTCCTTGTCGCCGCGACCGGAGAGGTTCACGAGCACGCGCTGTCCGCGCAGGCTCGGCGCCTCGCGGACGATCCAGCCGATCGCGTGCGCGCTCTCGAGCGCCGGCAGGATGCCCTCGCTGCGCGCCAGCCGTTCGAATGCGTCCAAGGCCTCGCCGTCCGTCGCGGTCACGTAGCGCGCGCGTCCGGATTCGTGCAGCGCCGCGTGTTCCGGTCCCACGGCCGGATAATCGAGGCCGGCCGAGACGCTGTGCGTCGGCCGGATCTGGCCCTGCGAATCCTGCAAGAGGTACGTGCGCGTGCCGTGCAGCACGCCCGGCGATCCGCCCGCGAAGCGCGCCGCGTGCTCGCCGCTCGCGATTCCGCGTCCGCCGGCTTCGACGCCCACGAGCGCGACCGACGGCTCGTCCAGGAACGCGCGGAAGATGCCGATCGCGTTGCTGCCGCCGCCGACGCAGGCGACGACGACGTCGGGCAGACGACCGGCGGCGCGCGTGCCGACGGTGTTCCACTGAGCGCGTGCCTCGCGCCCGATCACCTCGTGGAACGAGGCGACGATCGAGGGGAAAGGATGCGGACCGAGCGCGCTGCCCAGGCAGTAGTGCGTGCCGATCGGATCGCCGGCCCAGTCCCGCAAGGCGGCGTTCACGGCGTCCTTCAACGTCTGCTGACCCGCCGTCACGCGCTCGACGCGCGCACCCAGGAGTTCCATGCGCAGGACGTTGGGGCGCTGGCGCTCGGCGTCGACGACGCCCATGTACACGACGCACTCGAGTCCCAGGTGCGCGCACGCAGCCGCCGTCGCGACGCCGTGCTGGCCCGCGCCGGTCTCGGCCACGATGCGGCGCTTGCCCATGCGCCGCGCGAGCAGGCACTGTCCGATCGCGTTGTTGATCTTGTGCGCGCCCGTGTGCAGCAGGTCCTCGCGCTTCAACCAGAGTTCACAACCCAGCTCGCGCGAGAGCCGCGCCGCGTGGTGCAGCGGCGTGGGCCGGCCAGCGAACGTCGCCAGCGCCGTGTCGAGCTCCGCCAGGAATGCCGGGTCGGATCGTGCGGCGTGCCACGTGCTCTCGAGCTGCTCGAGCGGCGCGATCAGCGTCTCGGGCGCGTAGCACCCGCCGAAACCGCCGAATCGGCCGTCCGGGTTCATCGCCGCGACTCCGCCGCACGCAGCGCGCGGTCAGCGGCCGCGACGAAGGCGCGCACGAGCTCCGGATCCTTGCGGCCGTTCGCACGCTCGAGCTTCGAGCTGGCGTCGACGCCGCGCGGTCGCACGGCGGTCACGAGCGCCTCGACGTTGTCGGGTCCGAGCCCGCCGGCGAGTACGCAATCCGCTCGCGCCGCCAACGCGCGCGCCGCGGCCGTGTCGACCGGAATGCCCGTTCCGCCCGGCGCCGCGGGGTGATCGAGAACGAAGCCCGCGGCCACGCCGGTCCAGGCCTCGATCTCGTCGTCGGCCTCCTCGTCGACGGGGACGCGGCGCAGGATCGGGACCGGGAAACCGATCCATTCCTCGGGGGTCGCGTAACCGCACAACTGCACAGCGCGACAGCCGGCCACGCGAACCCAGCGCTCGGCCTCATCCGGGAACGGCTCGACCAGCACGGCGACGGGCAGCACGCGCGGCGGCAACGCCGCGACGACGCGCGCCGCCTGCTCGGGCGTCACGTTGCGCGCCGAGCGCCACCAGCCGACGAACCCCACCGCGTCGAGCGCATCCGGGAACGGCGCCGGCAGGTCCTCGGGACCGCGCAGACCGCAGACCTTGATGCGCGGGAGCACTTCAACGACCACGCAGTTCCTCCTTCCAGCCTCGCAACGTCGCGCCCGGATCGGCGGAGCGCACCAGCGTCTCGCCGACGAGCACGGCGTCCGCGCCGGCCGCGCGGACGCGCTTCAGGTCATCGGCGGTGCGGATGCCGCTCTCGGCCACGCGCAAGGGGCCTTTCGGAACGCGCGGCAGCAGGCGCTCGACCGTGCCGAGGTCCGTCACGAGCGTGCTCAGGTCGCGCGCGTTGACGCCCAGGAGCTCGGGCTCGAGCGGCAGCGCGCGGTCGAGCTCGCGCTCGTCGTGCACCTCGATCAGCACGGGCGCGCCGTACTCCTTGCAGAAACCGCGCAGCCTCGCGAGCGTCGCGTCGTCCAGGATCGCCGCGATCAGGAGCACCGCGTCCGCGCCGTACGAGAAGCCCTCGAGGACCATGGCCTCGTCGAGCACGAAGTCCTTGCGCAGGCGCGGCAGCCGCGTGAACTCGGCTGCGCGCAGGTCGTCGAGCGAACCGTCGAAGTGATCTTCCTCGGTCAACACGCTCAACATGTCGGCCCCGCCGGCCTTGTACGCCGCCGCCAGCGCCTGGAATCGCGGTCCGATGCGCGCGCGACGCGAGGGTCCGGAGTGCTTGGGGTCCGAGACGTCCTCGATGAGCAGGCCCGCGGACGGCGAGCGGCGCTTCAGCTCGCAGATGAACGCCAGATCGGGCTTCGTCAGCGCGGTGAGCACGCGCTCGCGCCGCCACGAGTCGGGCTTCACGTGCTCTTCGAGCCGCTCGAACGTCATCTGGCGCCGGCGGGCGGCGGCGCGCAGGCGGACGTCGGCGACGATCGGGTCGAGCTGGGTGCCGCTCATGCGCGGAAGACTCCGATCCAACGTTGCATGGTTTCACGCGCCTGCATCGAGTCGATCGATTCCCGTGCGCGCGCGAGCGCTTCGCGCGGCGTCGCCGCGACTTCCGCGACGACGAGCGCCGCGGCCGCGTTCAGCACGACCGCGTCGCGCAGCGGACCGGGTTCGCCGGACAGCACCGCGAAAAGGAGCCGCAAATTCTGCCGCGCGTCGCCGCCGCGCAGATCCTCGACGCGCGCCGCGGGCGCGAAGGCCAGGTCCTCGGCGCTCCAGCGCGGCACGTCACCCACGCGGCCCACCTGGTTGCCCTCGCCCGGGACGAGCTCGTCCGCGCCGTGCGCGCCGTGCACGACGTACGCGCGGTCGTGGCCCAGATCGGTCAGCGCGCGTGCCATCGGCTCGACGCGCGCCGCTTCGGGCACGCCCAGGATCTGGCGGCGCACGCGTCCCGGGCTGCACAACGGCCCCAGGTAGTTGAACAGCGTGCGGATGCCGAGCTGCTTGCGCACGGGACCGACGCGTGCGACGAGCGGGTGCCAGGCCGGCGCGAAGAGGAACGTGATGCCGGCCTCGTCGAGCGCGCGGCGCGCGTCGTCGGGCGCCGGGTCGAGCGGGATGCCGGCCGCCTCGAGCAGGTCGGCGCTGCCGCACTGGCTCGACTGGCTCCGGTTGCCGTGCTTGACGACGCGCGCGCCGGCCCCGGCGGCCACGATCGCGGCCGCGGTCGATACGTTGAAGGAGCCGATGCCGTCGCCACCCGTCCCGCACGTGTCGATGGCGCCGTCGTGGTCGTGCGCGAACACGCGCATGCGCGACCGCAACGCGTCAGCCGCTCCGGCGATCTCGTCGCTCGTCTCGCCGCGCGCGGCCAGGGCGCGCAGGAGCCCGGCGAGCGCGTCGCCGTCGAACACCTCGTCGAACAGGCCGCCGACGAGCGCGCGCGCCTCGGCCCGCTCGAGCGAGCCGCCGTGCGCCACCCGCGCGCTTGCTTTCGACAGGTCCACGTCAGCCCCGGATCGCCAACGGCTCGCCGGCGATCGACAGGAAGCGCGCCACGATCCTCTCGCCCTGCGGCGTCAGGATCGACTCCGGGTGGAACTGCACGCCGAAGCGCGGCAGCCGTTTGTGCTGCACGCCCATCACGTAGCCCTCCGCGGTCCAGGCTGTCAGCGCCAGATCGTCCGGCAGCCGATCGCGCTTCGCGCGCAACGAGTGGTAGCGCCCGGCCTGGAACGGATTCGGCAGACCCTGGTACAGCGCCGAGCCGTCGTGGTGCACGAGCGAGCTCTTGCCGTGGACCGGGACCGGATCGCGCTCGAGCTCGCCGCCGCAGGCCTCGACGAGCCCCTGGTGACCGAGACACACGCCGAGGAGAGGCATCGCGTCGGGCAGGCTCCGCAGGAGCTCGGGCTGGATGCCCGCGTCCGCCGGACGTCCGGGTCCGGGCGACAGCACGATGCCGGTCGGCTCCATCGCGAGAACGTCCGCGACCGTCAGCGCGTCGTTGCGGCGCACCTCGACCTCGGCGCCCAGCCCGGCCATCGCCTGGTAGAGGTTCCAGGTGAACGAGTCGTAGTTGTCGACGAGCAGGATCATCGCCTCGAGACCTCCTCCGTCGCGCGGAACGAGTCCGAATCCGCGCGCCGCGCCGCTTCGAACAACGCCCCGGCCTTGTCGCGCGTCTCCTGCAGTTCCCTCTCGGGATCCGAATCGAACACGACGCCCGCGCCGCTCTGCACCGACAGCACGCCGTCGCGCGCCACGAACGTGCGCAGGCACAGGCATGTGTCGAGGTTGCCGGCCGCGTCCAGGTAGCCGAAGCAACCGGCGTACGGACCGCGCGTGTCGCGCTCGACCTGCGCCAGCAACTCGAGTGCGCGCACCTTGGGCGCGCCCGAGACCGTGCCGGCCGGGAACGCGGCTGCCAGCACGTCGAGCGCGTCGCGGCCGGCCGCGATCTCGCACTCGACGCGCGACACGAGGTGCTGCACGCGCGCGAAGCGCTCGAGCTGCATGTGCTCCTTGACGCGCACGGTACCGGTCCGCGCGATGCGGCCCAGGTCGTTGCGCGCCAGGTCGACGAGCATGTCGTGCTCGGCGCGCTCCTTCGGATCGGCCATGAGCTCCTCGCCCAGCCGCTCGTCCTCACGAGGATCGAGTGACCGCCGTCGCGTGCCCGCGATCGGCCGGTTCTCGGCGCGGCCGTCGCGGACGGCGACGAGGCGCTCGGGTGAGCTGCCCACCAGCGTCAGGCCGTCGGCCTCGAAGAAGAACATGTGCGGCGAGGGGTTGACGAGCCGCAGCGCACGATAGAGCGTGAACGGATCGCCCGCGAAAGGCTGCTCGGATCGCTGCGACAGCACGGCCTGGAAGATCTCGCCCTGCGCGATGGCCTGGCGCAGTCGCTCCACGCCCTGGCGGTACTCGGCCGGCTCCGTGCGCGACTCGAACGAGCCGCGCAGGCGGAAATCGCCGCTCGTGCGACCGTCGCCGGTCAGCGCGTCGTGCGCGAGCCGTGCGGCCCGCTCTTGCGCCGCCGCGTGGCCGCGCGCGCCGTCGGGGCAGGGGACGATCGTGAACACGCGCTGCGCGGCGTGGTCGAACGCGACGACGTCCTCGTACAGGTCGAACGTCGCGTCGGGCACGTTCCACGGATCGTGACGCGCGCGCGGCACGCGCGGCTCGAGGCGCGTGGCCCACTCGAACGCGAGCCAGCCGATCCAGCCGCCGCGGAACGGCGGGAGCGACGCCGGCAGGTGGGGGACCTGGCGGAAGGCGCGGCGGCGCGCGACGTGGCGCAGCGCTTCGTGCGGCGTGCCCTCGATGCGTTCTTCGCCGCGCGAATCACGCAGAACGTTGCCGGCGCGCGAGCAGCGCAAGCTGGCGGAGGGGTCGACGGCCAGGAACGAGTAGCGCGCGAGACGCGCCGGACCCTCGACCGACTCGAGCAGGCAGACTTGCCGTCCCGCGGCGCGCAGCCCGAGGAACGCCTGCACCGGCGTCGCCAGGTCCGCCGGCCACGCCGCCCACGCGAGGCGGGAGCGGTCGGCGTCGGCGGGCTCGGAGCGTTCGAAGGGACTGTTCATGTCGGGACGGGCGTCGTGGGCAAGATGATGCCGGAAATGACGCGGGCCCCCGCGTTTGAGGCGGAGGCCCGAGGTTGCGCGAGGCGGGAGGAGGGGTGCTATGCAGCACGCCCGGCTCCCGAGGCAACCTCGGGCCGGGACCACCACCATCCGTGCAGGCCGCGCGACATACGGTTGAAGCCTACCGCGGGATGGGCTCCGCGCAAGTCGAGATCGTGGACGGTGTGGAGAAGTGGGTGCAGTCTCTCGCCCGGGACCAGACCGTCAAGCTCGCGCCTTTCCCCGGAGCGTGGTCGCTGGAGCTTCTCCGACGCGGAGCAACCCGTGCTTTCGCCATCCGGTCCGCAGGAGCCACGTGCGTGGCTCCGCGACCGGGACGAGCCGCGCTTGCGCTTCGTCGAGTCGCCGTCCCTTTCGGCCCTTCCAGCCGTCGAACCAGCGTCCGGACGAGAATGGGTCGATGCCGGTGAAGCTGACTCCGTGCTCGAGCGCGTTGTTCAGCACGTAGACGAGCGCATGGCGCACTTCGAGCGGCGAGTGCAGGATCCGGGTGTGGTAGCGGTCCGCGAACACGCGGCCGCCGCGTCGCCACAGTTGGTTCAGCGCCTTGGCGGCACTCTGGAGAAGGAGCCGCATGCCGCTCGACAGCCCTTCCGCGTCGCTGGCTTCGACGATGAAGTGCAGGTGGTTCGACTGGATCGAGAAATGCACCAGTCGAAATCCCGTCGATTCCGAGCCGGCACGGAATGCCTCCAGCAGCACGGCCAGCGTCGCCTCTCGCCGCAGGCTCTTCAGACCGCCGCAGAGGTGCGTCGTCACGAGCACAGGAAAGCGTGCCGCAAGCACAGGCCGCGCAGTGTGCGGCACGAGCGGGCGGGGTCCGCTGGGCTTCCGGCCTGCGCCCGGACGTCGGCCACCGTGGTTGAAGAGGGGCAGTTGCTGCGACTTGGGCGAGCGCTTGCGCTTGACCATGAAGTCCTCCTTCCCGAGGACGTTCGGCGCGCGCGACGGTCGCAGCGATTCACGCAGCTTTCACAGGGTCGATCGGACGGATCGCTCGAGCGTCGCGCCCATCGTGCCGCCGCGCTGTCAGAGATCCGGGAAGGCCTCGGTCCAGGTTCCTCGCTGGCGCTAGGGAGGATCGTTGCGATCGCCATGCCGAACTTGATTCGGCATGGAAGAGTTCAACATTACGACTGTGTACTGGCGCGGTTTCCAGCGCGTCGATCGTCGCGACCCCGAACCCTGCGCGAGGATTCCGACGAATCTCCGCGCACGCACCCTCGTCCCGTCAAAGCCCCTTCGTCCCGCTGTGGTCGCCATTGTGCGCGTGCCGCCGTGGTTTGGGCTCACCGCCCGCGCAGGGCGGACTTCCACGCGCCCAGCGTCGCGGCCGGGTCGTCGGCCTTCATCAGCGCGCCGCCGATCAACGCGACGTCGGCTCCGGCCGCGCGCGCGCGGAGCAGGTCGTCGGCGCTGGCGAGACCGCTGAGCGCGACGCGTAGCGTGGGCTTTTGCACCCGCGGCAGCAGGCGCTCGAACGCGTGCAGGTCCATCGCCATCGTGCGGCGGTCGCGCGCGTTGACTCCCAGGAGCTCGGGCTCGAGCGGCAGCGCGCGCTCGAGCTCGCGCTCGTCGTGGACCTCCAGGAGCACGGCCAGACCTTGCTCGCGGGCCAGCGTGCGCAAGCGCGCCAGCGTCGCGTCGTCGAGGATCTTCGCGATCAGCGTGATCGCGTCGGCGCCGTACGTGCCGCTCTCCAGCACCATGCCCTCGTCGACGACGAAGTCGGCGCGCATGCGCGGCAGTTGCGTGAACGCGACGGAGCGCAGGTCGTCGAGCTCGCCGCCGTAGTGGTCCTGCTCGGTGCCGACGGCCAGGACATCGGTCCCGCCTGCGCGCAGCGCTTCGGCCAACGCGCGCCAGCGCGGCCCCGCCAGCGGCTCACCCGGCTTGCGCGGTTCGTCGAACAGCACGCCGCCCGACGGCGAGCGACGTTCCAGCGCCGCGATGAAGGTGAGGTCGGGCTTCGTGAGCGCAGCGATCACGCGCTCGCGGCGCGCGGGATCGGGCGCGATGCGTCCTGCGAGCGCTGCGGCTCGCCTCCGTTCGGCCGAACGCCGGCGCACGGAGGCAATGATCGCGTCGAGGGTGGTCATACGGTGCCAGGGACGACTTCGACAGGTTGGATGTACGGTGCCATGTACGGTGCCAGGAACAACTCCGACGGATTCGCCGGCGCAACGGCGCGGGGTGCGGTTCTACGTCGAATCCATCGGATTCGGTCCAGGCACCGCACCTACGACGCAGTGAACAACCGCTCGTGCAGCGCCTCGACGACCTCGTGCAGCCGCTCGCGCGGCACGACGATCGAGAGGTTGTTGCGCGTGGCGCCGTAGCTGGCCATCTCGGCCCGCACGCCCAGCTCGGCCAGCGTGCCGAAAATGCGCGCCTGGACGGCCAGTCCGTCGCGCAGGGCCTCGCCGACCACGCTGACGAGCGCCAGGTCGGGCACGACGGCCACCTCCGAAAAGGTCGACAATTCGGCTACGACCGGCTCGAGCTGCGCCGTGGCGTCGACCGTCAGCGCGACCGAGACCTCGGACGTCGCGATCACGTCGACGACGACCTCGTGGCGCGCGAACGCGTCGGCGATGCGCTCCAGGAAGCCGTATTGGAACATCATCTCGCTGGCGACGACGTTCACGGCCGAGATGCGACTCTTCGTCGCGATCGACTTCAGGCCGCGCTCGGTCGGGCCCAGCTTGCCGACGACGCGCGTCCCGCGCTCGTCCGGACGCCACGTGTTCAGCACGCGGATCGGGATCCCGGCGCGCACGGCCGGCGCCATCGTCGCCGGGTGCAGCACCTTCGCGCCGAAGAACGCCAGCTCGGCCGCCTCGGCGAAGGACAGCACGGGCACGGCGCGCGCGCTCTTCACCTGCCGCGGGTCGGCGGTCATCACGCCGTCGACGTCGGTCCAGATCTGGATCTCGACGACGGAGAGCGCCGCGCCGAAGATCGAGGCCGAGTAGTCGCTACCGCCGCGGCCCAACGTCGTGATCGCGCCGTTGGCCTCGCGTCCCAGGTACCCGGTCACGACCGGGATGCCTTCGCGGGGGCTTAGCGCGGCGCGGATGCGCGCGTCCGATCCGGGCAGCGGCCGCGCGCAGCCGAAGCGCGCATCGGTCGCGAGACCCGCGTCCCACGCGTCGAGCGCGTACGCCGGCAGGCCGCGCGACACGAGGTGCGCTGCCACGATCCGCGAGCTCATGCGCTCCCCCAGGCTGGCCAGCCGATCCTGCGTACGCGCGCTGCGCTCGCACAGGAGCGCGATGCCGCGCGCCAGGTCGCCCAGCTCCGTGAACCAGACGTCCAGGAGGTCCGCCGGCAGACCCAGATCCACCAGGATCGTGCGGTGGATCGCCTCGATCTCGGCCTGGTGCGCCGCCGCGTCCCCGCCCGTGTGCGCGGCTTCAGCGAGGCGGAACAGCCGATCCGTGACGCCGCCGACGGCCGACACGACGACGACCGGATCCTGATCACGAGCGCGCTCGACGATCACGCCGACGCGCCGGATCGCGTCGGCGCTGCCGACCGAGGTCCCTCCGAACTTCTGCACGAGGCGATGCTGCATGAACGGCACAGCGTACTGCACGCGCGGCCTCGCGAGGAGCGGGCAGGCGGCCGCACGGAGCGAGCTCGCGAGCGCAGCCACAGAGGTGTGCGGGCCCGTTCAAGGGGCCCGCACGCAGCGAGCTCGCGAGCGCAGCCACAGAGGTGTGCGGGCCCGTTCAAGGGGCCCGCACGCAGCGAGCTCGCGAGCGCAGCCAGCAGATGTGGGCGGGCCCGTTCAAGGGGCCCGCCAACCGCATGGATCGCACCCCGTCCCGCCGTCATGCTCGGGCGATGGACAACCGGCCCTCCCTCTCTCCCGCCCCGCAGGGGGACTGGGGCAAGGCCTCGGCGCCGGGCGACGACATCCCGCTCCTGGAAGGGCCGGAACCGCGCGGGTCGGAGTTCGTGCGGGCCGTGCGCATCTTCACGGAGTTCGTGCGCGGCTTCCGGGCGCTGCACTTCGTCGGGCCGTGCGTGACCGTGTTCGGGTCGGCGCGTTTCGCGCAGGATCATCCGGCCTGCGAGCTCGCGCGCGAGATGGGCCGCCGCATCGCGCGGCGCGGATTCACGGTGATGACCGGCGGCGGACCCGGGATCATGGAGGCCGCGAACCGCGGTGCGAAGGAAGTCGGCGGCCGATCGGTCGGCGTGAACATCGTGCTGCCCCGCGAGCAGGCGCCGAATCCCTACCTCGATCGCTGGATCACGTTCCGCTACTTCTTCGTGCGCAAGGTGATGCTGGTGAAGTACAGCTACGCCTTCGTGGTGATGCCGGGCGGCTTCGGCACGCTGGACGAGCTGTTCGAGGCCGCGACGCTGATCCAGACCGGCAAGATCAGCGACTTCCCGGTCGTGCTGATGGGCGTCGAGTACTGGGCTCCGCTGCGCGCCCTGCTCGAGAGCATGGTGCGCGCCGGCACGATCGCTCCGGCCGACCTGGAGGCCCTGACCTTTACGGACTCGCCCGACGAGGCCATGCACGTCCTCGAGACGATCTCGATCGCGAAGTTCGGCCTGAAGCCGGTCGCGGAACGGAAGTCGCTTCGGAAGCCGCGCTGGTGGCTGGGTGAGCGCGGGTTCGACCCGTGACCCCGCCCCATGCGTCCGATTCCCTCCAGAACGTGGCGACGGGCGGCTTCGATCCGAGCTCCAACCCGCCGGGCCAGAGCACCATGCCGGTCGACAACACGTTCTACATCGGCGCGATGGACCTGGTCGTGCGCGTGAGCCGCGTGCACTCGATCTGGCTCGACTCCGGCGACGCGTCGCCGGCATGGTCGGCCGCGATCGAGCCGTCGCCGGCGTCGCTGCCGGCCGGGACTCAGGTGCAGCTCGCGTACCGCGGCGCCATGGCCGTGGCGAACGTGGGAGCACTCACCGACGCCGATTCGCTCGACGCGTACGGCGAGCCGATCACCGGCGCGGATCCGACGTTCTTCCAGAACGATCACACGTGGAAGGACGCTCTGACCACGCTCGACGGAGCGCAGTTCCTGCAGGTCCGGATCACCTTGATCTCGAACGCGGCCACGAACCAGGCTCCCTACCTGTCGACGCTGGGAATCGCCTGGCAGTGATCGGGCGCGCCACGCGCCGCGCGCTTGCGCGCGGCGCCAACGGGATCGGAGATGCCGCCGGATCGTTTTTTCTCCTTGGCCTCTCTCAGCGCGGCACGAGCCACGCCTCCCAAGGGTTCGCCCCCTCGGCGCGCGTGAAATCGTCCGGCTGCGGCACGAGCAGCGGCAAGAGCTCCGCGCCGACCGACGCGACGACGTTCGTCGTCTTGTTCCAGACGTACACGCGGTTGGCCGCGTCCGCGGCCGACACCAAGACCTCCACGGGCTGACCGACGTTCGGCGCGAGCGTCACGCGCGCGAACGGAGGGTCCAGTCCCAGCGCGGCGACCTGACGCGGATCCTCGACCCGTTGCCAGCGTACGCGCACCCACAAAGAGACGTAGCCGCCGATGCGCCACAGGATCGTCTCACGGCGCGTGCCGCCCTCGACCAGCGACCAGCGCCGTTCCTGGTCGGGCGCAGACGGCTCCTCGCTGGCCAGCTCGAAGCCCTGCTCGCCGCGGTCGACGAAGATGCGCTCGAAGCCGGCGAAGCCGGGCGCGAAACAGCCGGCCAGCACGCGCGTGTCGACCAGCGGCGCGGGGCGATTCGTCGCATCCAGGAACGCGCGCGGATCGCGGTCGGCGGCCAGGACGCGCTGCGTGCCCTCGAGCCGAGCGAACGTCGCCCCGGGGCGCGGCGGCGCATACGTGACGAGCGCGATCGCGTCGCGGTCGTCGGACGAGAGCACCTTGGGCCCGTGCAGGCCGAGCTTCAGCGCGTCCGGCTCGTCGAGACCGGCGCGCGCCGCGCACTCCTGGCCCGTGCACACGAGCGTGCCGCGGGTGTCGAGCACGGAAGAGAGCATCGCTTCGACGCGCTCGCCCTCGCACACGGCACCATACGCTTGTGTGCAGCGCCACAAGCCCTTCGCGCGCAGGTAGAGCAGGCTGTTGCCGCCGCTCTCGAGCGAGAACGCGGCCGTCGTGCGGCCCGCGAGCATCTCGGGCGGCACGAGGTGCTCGACCGGCGACGGCGTGTGCGCGTCGCGGCGCGCGAGGACTCGCTCGGCGGCGACGAGCGCAGCCAGCGTGCACGCGCCGATCGCGAGCGCCAGCGCGCTCTTCACGGCGCGCTCCGCGAGGTCCGACGGCGAGAGCGCACGCCGCGCCACGCGAGCGCGCCGATCAGCACGAGCAGCGGACCCGCGGCCAACCCGAACAGGCGCGCCGACAGTCGCTGATCCGGCTCGAGGAACCGGTAGCCGCCCGTCGTGGGACGGCGCGCGAGCAGTTGCGCGAGCTCCTCGGGCAACGCGAGCGCGGCGCAGGCCTGCAGCAGGAATCGCGCGTGGTCGTAGCCCGGAAGCTGGAGGTTCGCGTCGGTGAACGGCTCGCAAGTGCCGAGCAGCACGAGCTGGCCCACTCCCCTGTGATCCGGCGCCGGCAGGGTCGGCAGCTCCGGTTCCAACGTCGGACCGGGGAAGGTCCCTTCGATGGCGAGGCCCAGCACGAACGGTCCGGACGTCTCGGCCGGCACGTCGAAAGTCGCGCTCGACAAGACGCCGCCCGTCCACGCGTGCGTCCACGCGCGCAGCGAAGTCGCGAGGATCGGCGTCGCCAGGAGGCCCCAGGTCGCGAGCTCCCCGGGCTCGAACGCGATGCGGCTCGGGCTCGTCAGCAGGAGATCGCCGACGCCGGCGGTGAATGCAGCGCGCGGCCGATCGTCGGGGGTCGAGCGCACGAGCAGCGGGTTCGCCAGACCCATGCGCACGGATTCGACGCGGCCGTCGCGCTCGACCGTGCCTTCGACGAGCGCTTCGCCGTGGCGCGCGTCGAGCACGAGTTCCGGCTCGAGTCGCACGCCGATGCGCGGCAGCCACAGGCGGTCGAGGTCGGGAAAGAGCGGCTCGGGCCACAGGGCCGGCTCGCTATCGCTGCGCACGCGCACGCGCAGACGGTGGTGTTGCGCCGCGACGAGGGCGCGGCCGCCCGATTGCAGGTGCCGCGACAGGATCGCCGTCAAGCGGGCCGCGTCGCGCCGCGGCTGCAGCCAGACGAACGCGTCGATCCCGTCGGGCAGATCGCCGTGTGCCGGGTCGATCGCGACGACGCGGAAGCCGTTGCGCTCGAGCAGCGCGCGCGCGGACGCGAACGGATCGCCCGTGCCGGGAGCGAAGAGGCCGCGCTTCTGGTACAGCTCGAGCGCCTCGGCCGGCGTCGTGCGCGCGGGCTCCGAAGCGAACGCGAGCGTGGCCGGTCGTCCGCGCTGAAGCCCGAAGAGGGCCAGCGCCAGGCGGAACTCGGCGTGCGCGAACGAACCGGCGTCGGGGAATTCGAGCACCTGGCGCTCTGCGCCGGACGAGACGACGAGGCTCGCGAAGAACGAGCGCGAGGCCGTCTCCTCGTCGCGCTGCGACGTGCCGGACAGGAGTCGCGCGCCGAACTCATCTGCCGCCGAGGCGTCGAGCGCGTCGGGTGCGATCTCGCGGAACGCGAGTCGCGCGTTCGAGCGCGCCAGCGACGCGCAGCGCGCCACCAGGTCCTCGGTCAGCGGCCGCAGCTCGGGCGGCAGGCGGCTCGGCGCGGAGAAAGCGGCCGTGATCTCGATCGCGCGGTCCGCCGTCGCCTCGCGCGCGAGGCGCTCCAGCTCCGGCGCGACGCGGTTTCCGGCGCCGGCCGTCAGGGCTGCTCCCGCGCGCGTCCCGATCGCGACCGCGATCGCGCCTGGGACGAGCACGCCTGCTACCACGAGCAAGGCCCAGGGCAGGCCGCGCACGGAGAGCGCGCGCACGTCGAAGGCGCCGCGCGCCAGCCCGACCAGGAGCAGCAGCAAAGGGACGAGGGCCACGCCGACTGCGCGCGCTGTCCAGCGCTCGCCGCGCGAAGATGGCTCGAGCGGCGTCGGTCGCGTGCGCGCGACGGAAGCCAGCGCGCGGCGCTCAGCCGAGGCAAGGCCGCCGACGAGGATGCGCACGAGCTCGCGGTGCACGTACGCCTCCTCGCTCAGCCCCGCGTCGCCGAACGGCGATGCCGAAGCGGCGACGACCACGCAGCCCTGCGTCGGATCGCGCGGCGAGAGCAGGGCCAGCAGCGTGCGCGGCGGCTGAGCGCGGCCGGCGCGTCCGCGCGTGAGCTCCGCCAATGGCACGGCGCTCGAGGAATCCGACAACGTGAAGCAGCGCTCGGAAGACGTCGCCAGCGACGTGTACGACAAGCCCAGCTCGCGCAACCGCTCCGCGCGGGCCGACAGCGCGGTTGGCGCGACGAACGCGAGCGTCCCGTTCGGTTGTGGGCCGAACGCGCGGAAATCCTGGCGCGAGCCGATCGAGCGCACGACCTGCCACGCGTACGCCTCGCCCCGCGCGTCGGGCGGCGGTGATTCGAGCAGCACGCCGGCATCGGCGGCCAGCCCGAACGCGGCCAGTATCGCGTCGTGCGCGATGCCGGTCGGCTCGAGCACGAGCGCGTCGCGCTCGACGCGCGCGGTGAAGCGGCTCCCAGCCAGCACGAGGCTGCCGCCGCGCTCGACGAAGCTGCGCAAGCGCGCGACGTGGCGGTCCTCGCCGCGCTTCGGCGCGATCCACACGAGCAGATCCGCGTCGGCCGGAACCTCGGCCGAGGCATCGAAGTCGACGTCGCGGACGTCGGCGAGTTCCTGCAGAAGCTGCCGCAGGCGCGCGTGACCCGGGGGCGCCGACAACGCGACGATCGGACGGCGCGGCGCCTCGATCTCGCGGATCTCCGCTGCGATCAAGGCCTGCAGATCGTGCGCCAGCTCGGGCGTCAGCGCGCGCACGACGCCCGCCCCGCGGCCCGCGACGACGACGCGCAGGGCCGACCAGACTTCGCTCTCGCTCCAGCCGTCGCGCTCGATGCGCCGGGCGCGGAACGGACCGATGCCCAGCGCCTCGGCGTGACGGCGCGCCTCCTGGTCCTCGTCCGGACGCAGGATCTGCGTGCGCACGTGCGTCGGCGACGCGGCGTGCAGGGCCGCGAACGTGCTCGCAACCGCCGCCTCCACGTCGTCGTAACCGTGCGGCCTGCGCGCGCCCGCCGGCGCGAACCACTGCACGAGCAGATCGAGGTCGCCGCGCGCGACGCGCTCGGCCAGCGCCGGCTCGAGGCTCGACGTGCGCGCGCCCCCGAGCTCGATCCCGACCGCTCGGCTGCCCGCGATCCGCGCGACGACCAGCGCGCAACCCAGCGCGAGGAACGCGAGGATCGCGAACGGAAGGCGAGCGGATCTCACTCGCGTTCCTCGGCGACGCTGCGCGCGTTCAGGAACAGGAACGCGGCCGCGACGCCCAGCATCTGCACGACGCCTGCCAGCGGCACGAAACCGCGCACGAACTGCGCCAGATGCGGCAGCGGCGAGATCCAGCGCGCGAGGAACGTGCCCGGCGCGAGCTCGGGCGCGAGGCCGTCGAGGATCGCGACGACCTGCGGCTCGCCCAGGCCGAGCAGCAGGAACGCCGCGAACGCCGCGAGCAGGAAGGCCGTGATCTGATCGGGCGTGCGGCTCGACACGAACGCTGCGATCGCCAGCAGCTCGGCGCCGAGCAGCAGCGCACCCAGGTATCCGGCCGCGATGGCGCCGAGGTCCGGCTCGCCGAGCCATTCGAGCAGCGCGACGAGCGGCAGCGAACCGGCCAGGAACAGCGCGAGCACGCACAACGCCGCCGCGTACTTGCCCAGCACGACCTGCGCGCTCGACAAGGGCAGCGTGCGCCACAGCTCGAACGTGCGCGTACGCAGGTCCTCCGACCACAGGCGCATGCCGACGGCCGGCGCGAGCGCCGCCATGGCCCACGGCAGGATCCGGAAGAACGGAGCCATGTCGAGCTTGCCCGTCAGGAAGAACTCGTTCAGGAACCAGCTCGTCGTCGCGACGAGCGTCGCGCCGATCGCGACGTAGGCGATAGGGGAGTCGAAGGTGGCCGCGAGCTCGCGCGCGAAGACCGCGCGGAAGCCGGCGAGACCGCGGGCGCGCAAGGCCGGGGAATCTCCCCGCGGCGTCACGGGCTGCGCGCTCGGCACCGGAGCTGCGTTCACGCGGCCCCCGGCGTGGATACGGCCGCGAGGACCTGCGTCTCGATCGACGCGCCGCGTGCGCGCTCCTCGCTGCGCAGCTCCGCCAGCGTGCGGTCGAGCACGATGCGCCCGCGGTGGATGGCCAGCAACCTGTCGCTCGATTCCGCCACCTCGGCCAGCACGTGGCTCGAGAGCAGGATCGCGCGCCCCGGCCGCAGCTCGCGCAGGAGATCGCGGAACGCGACGACCTGCAACGGGTCGAGTCCATGCGTCGGCTCGTCCAGCAGCAGGACCGACGGATCGTGGATCAACGCCGCCGCGAGGCCGATGCGCTGGCGGAACCCCTTCGAGCACTCGCGCACGCGCTTCGCGAGCACTTCGCCGAGCCCACAACGGTCGACGACGAACGTGCGCCGCTGCGCGCGGCGCGCGCCGTCGACGCCGTGCACGGCGGCCGCGAAATCGAGCCACTCGTCGACGCGCATCGACTCGAAGAGCGGGTTGTGCTCGGGCAGGTACCCGCAGCGCGAGCGCGCCTCGAGCGGGGCCGCGACCGCGTCGAAGCCGGCGATCGAGACGCGCCCTGCGGTCGGCCGCACGCTGGTCGCCAGCATGCGCAGGATCGTCGACTTGCCCGCGCCGTTCGGCCCCAGGAAGCCCACGACCTCGCCCGCTCCGACCGCGAACGTGACGTGGTCGACGGCCAGGACGTCCCCGTAGCGCTTGACGACCTGTTCGACGCGGATCATGCGGCAGAGGTGGAGGATAGCGGGACCTCGGTCTCTGACGATCCATCTGAGGGAGTTTGGATCTCCTGGATCCTTCGTGGGTCGGTACCCGCGTACAAGTACTCGAGGCCGGCCCCCTCGAGTGGGCGAGCGGCCAGCTCGAAGGGAATGCAATGCCTGGAATGGAATGCGCTCAGGCGCATGGGACCATACCTTTGCCCACCCTCACCAAGAACGAGGAGTTCGCTGCGTGTACGGTCCTTGGACATCATGCAGTATGGCAGAACTCGGACTTTCAGCGGGGCAACTCCCCTCCGTGCGGATTGTCAGGTGCCTAGCTGACGTAAATACAAGGGCCTTCAGGCTCTTGTGTGGGTGGATCGCGCTCGGCCGGGATGTCCGCCCCCGTCGGCGGCCCCCTCCCGTTGGTGCGGGGCCGCCTCCGGGAGCTCCCACCCCTCGTTCCTCGGCCTGGAACACGCTCGTGAGGCGTGGTTCGACGGCTGACAGGCGGTCCCGCCCGCTCCGGTCGGCCCCGGAACGACGGGGAAGCGTCGGACTGCTGAGCCTGCAACCCACACGAAACCCGGAAACGCCAAATATAAGTGCCTGGATGGAATGAATTTGTCATGTGGCCGAAGTCGCGTATTACCACCACATTACCAGCACTCAAAAGAAACTTAGGCGGAGCATCGACTCCGAAACGTTCTATAGGCGTGCGCACTGTGCAGAGTCTCTTTCAGGGGTTTATAGCCCTGCATGGACCGGCGACCCTGGTTGCGACGGCCTCAAGCCGAGGTCGAGGATGGCGGATGAAAGACAAAGGCGGAAGGCCGTGACGAAATCAAGCGGAACTCTCTGGATTCTAGGCATACTAGGTGTCCTAATGGCTGGAATCGCCCTCCGGAAGCCTGTTGCTGGAGGGTCCAGCGTGTCCATCGCCGGACCTGACGGCTTGCAAGGCCAACCCGCTCCTACGTTTGAGAGTGTTGCGAGGCAAGTTCTTCAAGGATCCGCAAGTCTTGGCAACACGCTCAACTTCTTGAATAATCAATTTCACAGCCTGGATGCCGAAGTGCGCTCTCCAGCGCTCACGTTCGTCGGAGACATGGTTATCCAACTCACCGACGCGAGCGGCGTCAGCCAGGGTCATGTTACGGTATATAGGCCCTTCGCGAAACAAATCGAGGCGTACGAGATCACTCTGAACGGAAGCGTGGCACCTCAATCCCTCAAACAAGGTCAAGGTGATGTCACAGCAACGCTCTCGTTTGCGCTTACTTATGTAGACGACGTGATTGAGGTTTTGAATGTGTGCGAACAGAATGAAATTCACCACTCGGCGGAACTTGGTATCAAGCTCGGCCGAACCGGCAGCGCCCTCGTTGGGGCCGTCATGGAATTTCGAGCTCGTGAAACGCGTTGGATGCCGATCACGTTGACTACCGCCGGTACTTCGGATGGATCAGTATGGGAAACTTCACTCGGAGAATGGGTACTCAAGGGGCCAGGAGACTTGATCAATAATACATTTGACGAATTGCTGAGCCATCTACAAGCGATTCGAGGCTCTGCAAGCATCGTAGCTGGAGTCGCTCGATAGTCTGGGCTGGGTTTCCAGCCGGAAGGAGATCATGTTTCGGATCATTTTAGCTCTCGTGATGACCGCAGCCGGCTGCCTTGCGATCAACTCGATCGTCACGGCGGCATCGCCCGCGGTCGCCCTCTCGCAATGCAAGCACTGCGTCTTGGTCTACGACCCCATCACGCAGCAACGGAGGTGGCTTTGCATCGACACGACAGAGGGGGCCCAGGACTGCCTTCTTACGGTCGGTGGCGCATCCTGCACGAACCTTGGCGTCTGCCCTCCGTAATGGTGGATGGATGGTCGCCTAGCTGACGACTACAGTTGGCCGGAACGGAGGATAGTCTCCGTTCCGACCACAACACTGCGTGCACAGCGCAAACCGATCAAGTTAGGTGTACTTCGATGACTGGCAAACAGATCGTTCTTCTTGGGTTCGCGGCAGTCGCCCTACTGCTCCTTTGGAGCCTCATCGGCCTTTTGAAGGCGTCTTCGGTCCCGCAGGACCCTAGGCAGCAGCACAAGGAAGGCGTTGTTGTGAGCACTTCCTCAATCCCAGCCCTCGAATCGAATTCGTTTCCAGGCAGAGTCGATCAGCAACAGGAGACCGAGCCCAAGCCTACAGCTGCTCCTGATCAACTTGACGCTGCGACCGCTCCGCCTGCCGGGCTTGATCAGCTCTGGGGCAACATCGAAAGCACGTCGACGGCACTTTTCAATGGCACTGCCACGTTCGAGGAGATCTGCCGCGTGTCCAAGGACCTGCTATCAAACGTGGATGTGAAGTCGGCATCAAGGAGAGCTGACGGTGCCACCGTCTATCGGATCCAAGACCATCCTGACCTGGGGACCGCGACGCTCGTGGTGAACCCTAACCGAGCAGGAACGGTCGAGCAGTACGAGCTGACCGTGGAAAAGAAGTTGGCGAGCGGCTACACCGGCAGCCCTAGCGACATAGAAGGAAGTAGGCTGCGGATCCATTTTGGGGACGCTGGCAAGGGAGAATGGGGCTTCGGCGCGAATGTTGAAGATAAGCTGCGTACGGGCGATGAATCTACTTGGTCAGCCAACGCCAACGCAGGGCTGCTCAACATCGGCGGTAGTCTTTTCAGCAAGGGCAGCGATATCTACAAGCATCAAGTCACTGCACAGGCGATACGGCTACCTGAAGGCACACCCGGCTGGAAAATCGGTTATGGCGCGACGACGCGTGAACTCGTCGAGCAGAATGGATTGTCCGGCCAGGGTCTCCCAGAACTTCAGTCCAAGCTCACTACCCTGGGCAAGCAATAGGCCCCTTGCGACGCGCCTACAACCCAGGCGTCACGAAGGTTCAGGACGGGCGCATTGGTCGGTCGCTGTAGCCTTTTCACAGAGCTCAGCCCGCGCGATTGTTACTCGCCTCAGCCTTCGAGGCAGTGCGCGAGCCGGGTCGAGCTCGGCTTGCGTTTGGGTCGTGCCGAATGTTTGGTCTTCCACGGGATCACAGGCCTTCGAGGTGACAGGCCGATCGCCCGAGGCCATCGGCTGCGCGCAAGACGGGGATCTCCGTCCAGCACCTATCTCCGGAGACACGAGAGCGCTCGGGGCAGCGCGGGTGGAAGGCGCAGCCCGGGGGCGGGTTCGACGGTGACGCGGGCTCGCCTGCCAATGCCATGTGTCGGCTTGCGCGCTCGACGACCGGATCGGGTACGGGCACGGCGGCGAGCAAGGCGCGCGTGTACGGATGCCGCGGACGCGCGAACAGCTCCTCGCGCGGAGCCTGCTCGACGATGCGGCCGAGGTACATCACGGCCACGCGCTCGCACACGTGCCGCACCACGGCCAGGTCGTGCGCGATGAACAGGTACGAGAGCCCGAGTCGCGCGCGCAGCTCCTGCAGCAAGTTCACCACCGACGCCTGCACGGACACGTCGAGCGCGCTGACCGGCTCGTCGAGCACGAGCACCTCCGGCTCGAGCGCCAGCGCGCGCGCGATGCCGATCCGCTGCCTCTGCCCGCCCGAGAACTCGTGCGGATAGCGCTGCAGCGATCCGCTCTCGAGCCCGACGGATTCGAGCAGCTCGCACGCGCGTTTGCGGCGTTCGCGGCGCGTGCCGATCCGCTGGATCGCGAGCGGCTCGGCCACGATTGCGCCGACGGTCAGACGCGGGTCCAGCGAGCCCGTCGGATCCTGGAAGACCATCTGCACTCGCCGGCGGAACGGGCGGCGCTCGCGGTCGGTCAGCGACGTGAGCTCCGTCTCGCCCAGCCATACGGATCCCGCGCTCGGTCGCACGAGCCCCAGGATCGCGCGCGCCGTCGTCGACTTGCCCGAGCCGGACTCGCCGACGAGCCCCAGCGCCTCGCCCGGCGCGAGGTCGAACGACACGCCCTCGACGGCGTGGATCGTGCCGCGCGTGCGGGAGAAGAGGCCGCGGCCGCGGATCGGGAAGCGCACGCTCAGGTCGCGCACGGAGAGCAGGCTCACGTGCGTGCCTCGACGGACGGTTCGCGCGCGGCCAGGAAGCACGCGGCGTGGTGGGCGGGTGCGTTCGCGAAGACCGCGCCCAGCACCGGGCGCGACGCGCGGCAGAGGTCCTCGGCCAGCGGGCAGCGCGGCGCGAACGCGCACGACGAGTCCGCGTAGCCGCCGGCGCCGCGCGGTCCCGGGATCGCGGCCAGCGGCCGGCTCACGTCGCCGTCGAGGCGCGGCACGCTGGCCAGCAGGCCGCGCGTGTAGGGGTGCAGCGGGCGCGCGAAGAGGTCATCGACGCTCGCGCGCTCCACCACGCGGCCGGCGTACATCACCAGCACGCGGTCGCACATGCCGGCGACGACGCCCAGCGAGTGCGTGATGAACGTGATCGCCGTGCCGTGTCGGCGCTGCAGATCGCGCAGGAGATCGAGCACCTGCGCCTGCACGGTGACGTCGAGGGCGGTCGTCGGCTCGTCGGCCACGAGCCAGCGCGGCCGGCACAGGAGCGCCATCGCGATGCCGACGCGCTGGCGCATGCCGCCCGACATCTCGTGCGGGTACGCGTCGAGGCGCGCGTCCGGGTCGGGGATGCCGACCTCGGCCAGCGCGGCGGCGGCGCGACGCAGTGCAGCGCGGCGCGTCGCGTTCTCGTGGACCTCGAGCACTTCCGCGAGCTGCAGACCGATGGTCAGCAGCGGGTTCAGCGCGCTCATCGGGTCCTGGAAGACGACGGCCATGTCGCGTCCGCGCAGCGAGCGGCGCTCGCGCTCCGAGGCGCTCGTCAGGTCGTGTCCCGCGAACGCGATGCGGCGCGCCGTGACGCGCGCGCTGCGTGGCAGCAAGCCCAGGATCGCGAGGTGCGCGACCGACTTGCCCGAGCCCGATTCGCCCACGACGCCGAGCGTCTCGCCCGGCTCGAGGGCGTAGCCGATGTCGTCGACGGCGCGAGTCTCGCCGTTGCGGCTGCGGAACGTGACCGAGAGGCCTTCGACGTCGAGCAACGGGCTCAAGCGCGGCCGCCCTTCGGGTCGAGCGCGTCGCGCAGGCCGTCGCCGA
>Ga0163153_10003194_pt1 | contig 22305 bp, 28 predicted proteins | sample OliLakLV19MP6IB1_FD_148629 | JGI IMG/M metagenome (GOLD analysis project Ga0163153, IMG submission 148629) | Freshwater microbial mat bacterial communities from Lake Vanda, McMurdo Dry Valleys, Antarctica - Oligotrophic Lake LV.19.MP6.IB-1 | ecosystem: Environmental > Aquatic > Freshwater >...
TGTCTTTTGTGTATTCCATCGTATTTAAACCTTGTTTTAGGCGAAATTCAAGGGTGTCATTCGGCATATCCCTACTTGTTAACGCCTTAAAGATATCTGTGTATACGGTTTTCATAGGTTGTGCGGTTGGATCTGGCATAGGTAGTGATGGTGTTTGTTGGTTCATATACTTTACCACAAATGCAACAGGATCAATCCATGATTTTAATTCTTCAAAATTATGAGCAATAGCATCAATCCCAACATTTTTACTTTTAATTGCCCAGTGCAAATGTGCCCAATTTGTGCCCGAATTTCCCACAGTTCCCAACAATTGACCTTCTTTGACATAGTCACCAACTTTTACATATATTTCATTCATATGTGCATAATGCACCCAAACTGTACCCCAAAAACCTTGAACCATATAGTGTATGTGTTTACCAAACGTGGGCTTGGTGTTGTGAATATGTACAGACATAATTTGCCCACCATCAATTGCATAAAGTGGTTTGCCTAAATCTGAATTACCACCACCCCTAAAATTCAAATCTACGCCCTCATGTCTTCCATACGTTGTGCTTACGCCAAATCCTAAACCTGCGGTAGTGTTCCAATCTTCCTTGAATCTATCCACTGGAAGTCTCATTTTTTATGTCTCCTATTGAACCAACCTTTAACACTATCCATGTTATAAAGCATGAAGAAACTTGCTGACGAACAGAAAATATTAATAGCCAACATTAACCGAACTGTTCCACGAAACGGTTCTTCGTCAAGGTAACACCCATTAATGAAGCAATAAAGAAATAATAATGCTGCTATTGATGTAATAAACTGTGTAAAGGATAGAATTGCCATAATGATTGCAACAACCTTATATTCTTTTTCAGTGATCATCAAATGAAATACTTTTGGCAAAACTCCAATTGCCATTAAAAGAGAAGCTACAAAATATAGCTCAATGGGTAACACCTCAAATATTATTTTACTAACGTCTGACATTTCCTGTAACTACTCCTATTCTGAAGGTAATATCCTCCCGTTTCATCTTTTTCATAACTTCCTTATATTCCTTTGCAGAGGTGATAGTTTTTGCAGACACCTTTGCTAGTTCATTTTTTAGATCATGTATTTCTTGACTTGTTTCAAGTTCACGCCTTATAAAAAATCTGCCATGTAATATATTCATAATCATTTGTATCATTTTCCTCTCCCGAACATTGAAAATGCTGTAGTGAACATGGTTTTTTGTTCATCCATAGCTTCTGTGAGTCCTTTAAGAGGATCAATGATCCCCTTAATTGTTGACTGTGCATCACTGACTCTTTTATCCTGTAACTCACTGATAATCCGTTCCTTTTCTTCTTTCTTGTCGTATAAAAACTTAATGACCAACGCCTCGACAACTACAACAATTCCCAGTACTCCCTGTGTTGCTAGTTGTCCAATATATTCCATAACCTACCTCCTTAGCGTATGAAGATTAAAATTGAGGCATCGGTGGTATGGATTGCGCTTCTTTAATCTTGCTATCTGATTTTAAACGGGCACTTAATGCATTGAGGATAATTTGAGCCTCATCCGACCCTGTTGGTTGTCCCATTGATTGTGTGGGTTGTGGTGTAGATTGTCCCATTAAACCCTGCATGGGTGGAATAGGCGCACCCTGTGCTGTTGGGTCAAATGTGGGTGCGGTATTGGAAACCTGAGACATTGCGGGTGGTTGCATAGCTGCACCGCCACCTCTCCTACTTACAGCTGCTTCTAGTTCGGGTGTCATCCCTCCAATAGCTGCGCCGAATGATCCTGTGTTTGTTGGTTGCATATCTTTATATTACCACTTTTTATTGAATAACTGGTAGTGCCCCCCCTGTATATTCTGGTGTTGTTACCTCTGGTGCTTGATTAAGCATCCCGCTTAATTCTTCACGAACAGCGTTCATTTTTCGCTCTATAGTGCTTGCGCTATCAAGTGCTGATGGAAACATTGATCTATAAGTTTTTGCTTGCTCATCGGTTAATGTTGCACCTGTTCTTGCACTACCAATAACATCAATTATAGATCTCACATCAGCATCAATCGCCCGCCCGCTTTGATTAAAGGGGTTATAGCGTTTCATTAATATACTACTATCTTTAGAAATATCTGTCTGAATACGATTTAATGCCTTCAATGCTGCCGTTGCCTTGTTTGCGGATTGTTGCTGCACAGCGGATAATGGTCTAGGGGGTTTTACTCCATTTGTTTTTTGATATGCCGTTTCATCTGTGAACATAGTTCGCAATGCTGCAGCTGATGCCTTATCCCCCGCACCCTGCGCCCTGCTCATTGCCCTATATAATTGTTCTGGTGTATATCCTGTTAATGTACTAGAACTTGTGGTGTTAGTATTCGTTCCGGTTTGCGGCAAATTGCCACCCATACCAAATTTAGGTTGGGCAGATGGGATTTCTTCAGTGATAGACTCTGAACCATTATTATCAACAAATGCCTGTGGTAAACGCATTGCACCTTGTGCGGATGCAGTAACTCCCGCGCCCGCTACTTTACCAACAATAGGTGGAAGGTTTCCCGCAAGTTGTCCCGTCTTATATAGTCCCTGTGCTATTGCTGTTTTTCCAAGTGTAGAGCCTAAAGCGTTTTTTGCCAATATGCCACCCAAAGCCAACGGTTGACCTGCGGCTATACCCCCGCCACCTAAAACTGCATCAGTCAAACCTAAAACATTATTTCTTTGATCCCGTGTCATCTTATCCAGCATTGAGTCTCTTCTACTACCAAAGTGGGATAAGTCCTTGTTGATTTGGTTGACACCAGGCACATCATCAAGTGATTCTTTGATACCTCGAGCGATTGTTTTTATGCCCTCCATTTGGGCAGATGCTTCTGTACCATATGCTCTTTGCGCTTCAGAATATAAGCTTCGTTTAATCTCGTTTGCTGCACTAGCGGGCATGTTTGAACCATTTGCCTTTTTTATTGCTATCACTCTATTTTTTAAACTATTTGCAGCAGCTAGATTCCCTGCCTGTTTATACTCCTTAATCAATGGATTAACTGTTTTTCTAATATCAGATATAGGTACTGTTTTTGTAGTGTTGATCAATATTCCTTGTAATTCATCTTCACTGCTTGCAATTCTTTCAATTGCTTTTTGATAAAATCCTTCTGTTGTATCCACACCACCCTTTTTTAGTACTGCTTGTCCAAGTGTTTCCCCACTATTTTTTATTGCACTTTTTGTGGCTTTGATGGGTTCTTTAAATACACCACTCATGAGTCTTTCAGGTATAGATGTAGTTGCGGTCTTCCCTAGTAGCTTCGCACCCACACCAACTGCTTTACCAGCAACACCACCCGCAGCACCAAGTGCAGTTTCAACACCTATTTCTTGTAAATTAAAATCTTCACCCTTTAGTTTTTGCTTTCCTGCTGTACCCAATCCCGAACCTATAGCACCGCCCGCAATTACTCCAGGAAGCCCAAGTGGTGCGCCCAAAAGACTACCCGCAATACCACCAATAGCAGGGAGCCAATCAATTACAGGGTCGGTTTGTTTTTTGGAAATTTGGGCACCTTTTTGGGCTTGATATTCTTGCGCTTTTTGCATTACTTGTTGCTCAGAATAGCCCGCATCTAACCCTTGTTTGATTTTTTGTTGTGTATCTTCATCAAATTTATTATCACTAGGAATACTCACTCGCACACCTGAGGCTTGTAAAGGATTCATTAACGACTCCCAATCCGGTCATTTCGTCCTGTTAAGAAAGACATATCTACATTATTAATTGCATTAGCATCAAGTTTGATCCTTTGACCAATACTTGGGTCAAATGTTTTTCTCCCCCCTACTGTAGGCTGAATACTTGGAATAAATGACTCCCCCATTTGAATACCTTGTTGTGGTGTGGGTTGTCGCACACTACCATCACCGCCCCCATTAAAAATACTATCTAATCCAAAGGCGTTTTGTGCAGGTGCTTGTTGTAGCTGTGCTTGTTGCATTTGTGCTGTATCATTGCGCACCATTTGTTCTGGATCTTCCAAAAACTTACTTGGATCAGCTACAGCGGCAGCTCCTCCTTGTGGCATGCTTGACATGAAATCATTAATTTCTTGGTCTGTATACCCATATGCTTTAGCTGTTGTTCTATCAAAATATGCCATAATTTTTTTATCTGTGATACAAACTAGCAAGCGATGGCCTCACCGCAAACTTATTTGTATTTGTATTATATAAGCCATCAGCTCCTATTTTTTGAAATTGTGAACCTGATTGCGCAACCTTCAAAGCGCTTTCATATCCCTTTTCTGCAATAGCTAAACTTTGTGCTCTATTCTTCTCACCTTCAGAAAGTGTAATTCCAGCGTTCATTTTTTGTATCATTGCGTTTAATTCGTTTTGATTTTGTTCAGAAAACATTGATGTTTCTCGTGCAAGTCTATCACTCAAAAACGATTGCTCACTGTTTAATGGTAGCAATTGCCTATTCCAATCATTTTGGGCGTATCCTAAGCGTGTATTTAAGCTATTTTCCGCAGTTTGTGTGTTTTGTTCCGCTAATTGAGCAGGTATAGCCAATTTGTTTAAATCGTAGGTATTAAGATTATTTAACTGATTTTGAGTAACATTTGAACCACGGGTATCACTCATATTATTAAGCGGTGTCATCAACATACGTTGATTAAGAGTTTTAGATGTTTCCCGAAGTTGTGGCAGATTTAACTCACTACTAATTCTACCCGCCATATCAGCTGTAGAGCCTTGATTTGCAATAGTATTTGAATATTTTTGTAAAAAATTACTTGTTTGCCCTTGTTGGTCTGCAAGCAAGGAAGCACCCGCTGCCCTTTGGGTTGTTGTTTTTCCTTCTAAATCTGGTAATTGATAACTATTTGCCATATATACAAAAAAAAACCACCTCATATGAGGTGGTTAAGATTAACCTTTGTTAACTCTGATTATATCATCAAGTTAGTGTAACATTAAACCAACTTGTGCCATCCCATAAACTCAAGATATGTGTATCTGTCGCAAAGTAGGCTTTTATTTGAGTTGTGCCATCGGGTCTATTGGCTGCAAGGCCTGAAAAGATGACCCATCCTTGAAATATATGTCTTTGATGTACACACTTAGGGAGCAAATTTTGTTGAGCCACTCTAATACCATCGGGAAAACTATTTTTTTCTTTATCTTCCATTAAAATTGCCCCTCCTTGTCTTGATCCTCAGTAAAAACAGAGATACCCAAGGCATCGGGTGATGTACTGCCAGTTGCAAATAAATCATACGCTAATTGATATTCACGCGATCTACCCGTAGAGATATCATATTCAATAGTGGGTGCTGTAGTATCATCAAATACAGTACTTACATTTGCACTTGCGAGCTCTTGCCACAAAGTTTCCCTATTTATTTTTAATTTTATTGTGGCGCTTTCACCCGTTGCGAGTGGCAATATATCAAGCCTTAGTTTATTAACTGTTTGATCACGCCATATATACCCATCTTTTTGAATAAGAGTTTCAACAGTGCCACTTGTAAACGGGTTACCTGCTGGATTGACTACATCGACACCGTAAGAAGCGCCATCTTGCCATCCAATAAGCAGTTTGTTCTCAACAGGTACAACCATTCCCACTTTAACATTAGCTCCTGTTCTAGTTCCTGTAGATATTGGATAGTCATACGAAAGTGAGTCAGTTATATTTTTATTCAATGAACCCCAAGAGTAAGCACCCTTTTCTACAAGAGTAGTTGTTCCCTCGCCTGAAGCGCCAAAATGAAGCAATGTGCGCCACATTGTCATTGCACCAGGGAAAACCCCCGTTGATGCGTTTGCTGTTATTTTTGGTATTCGTTTAATCTTTACCGCGGTATCTCCACCTTGATATGCGAGTAGGTCACCTTGATAACCTGCAAATACATATAATATACCCCGTGCAGATAGCATTGAATTAATCGCCCCCTCTGGTACATCAATATAAAAATTATACGTATCCTGGATACCATCCCAAAAGAATATGCGCCCTAAATCAAAATCATCTAAATCTAGCCCGACATATGTTCCAAATGCTATAAATTCGTGCCAGAAAGCAAAGCAACGTATATTATATTGTGCAGGCAATGTTATTCTGTTTGGATTATAAGTTTCCGTGTCCCACTTAGCTACATAACGACCGTTACCAAAAACTTGAAAATCAAGCATTGTTTCGATTGGATGCCATGCGGTATTTGTAGTTAAGAATTGAAAATAAGTAACAAAATCGGCTGTTTCAAGGGCATTTGATGTGGTTGTTACCACGGTAGGTGATCCAGAAGCAACGGTAATATGGGCATGATATGGGGCGTTTAATAATGGGCTCCATTCGCTCGAATAAGTAAACTCATAATCACCTGTAGACATACTTGCATTAGCAACAACTGATGTAGCAATTACATTGTTTGTTTTATCATGAATTGTAATTGTCCATGTACCCGTCCCAATATTTGACACATTAAATTGAATACTCTTTTGGGGATCTTTTAAAGGAGTGAAAGTTAATCTATTAAGTGTTGATTCTGAAATAGCAGTTGGTACAGCATATGTGTTGCCTGATGTATCCGCTGATTTGTCTATATCAAGGCGTGTTGTAGGTGATGGAAATGGCACACTAGAACTAAATACAGGGCTACCAGTAGCAGTGAGTGTATTGGTATTTGCTGTTGCATCGGCATAGTCACCATTAAGTTTGTAGTATGCAACAAGCCCTGCTGCGTTCACGGCTATTTGTGTTTGTAGTCCATCAAGAAAGTTTGCAACTGTTTTTGTAGTGTTGTATAACCGTACCTCATCCATTAAGCCATCATAAAAATTAGCTGCAGCACCGGCGCCGTTTTTGTTCATTGCTAATTGAAACGTTGATGCGTTGTCATGAATAGCTGTTAATACACCGACGGATGTTCCTAGTGAAACGCCATTTTGAATAAATTCAGCCGTAGAAATTGTGTCATTCCAAGAAACGCCCAATTGTTGCCATACACCCGTTGTTAAGCTTACTGTTTTCGTTAAATACTCAACATTACTGCCTGTTGAAGACACCCCCAACCGTAGTTGATACGAAGTTGTTGTAACTAACGTATTATCTTGAGCGGCATCAATTGCCGGAGCTGTAGTTCCTGTATATGAGGTAAGGTAATCAATATGAATTCTACCATTAGCTCCGTTACCGCCTGTATATGTTCCACCACCACCTGTTCGTCCATACGCTGTAGCTCTTTCTGTACCAAGAGTTGCAGTTTGAACTTTAAAAAGTATTGACCCACCAGCACCACCGCCACCGCCTGAATTTGATGCACCTCCCGACCCGTTACCACCAAGACCACCCCACGCTGTAACTTGTCCAGTGCTGTTATTAATCACAAGGTCAACAGAGGTGATAAATATGATACCTCCACCCGAACCACCACCACCACAATTAGCTTGATCATTATCTTTACCACCACCACCGCCACCACCACCAAAAAGCATACTTGTTAGTTGAGCGTTACCATGTATATTCCCGCCAGAGCCACCATTCGGCGAGGTTTGACCAATTCCACCGACTGCCACATTGCCACCACCACCGCCGGCGTTTGTTGTATTACCAACAGTAGAACCACCACCACCACCTGCATTATTTGGTGAAGTAGCATAGGCGCCCAGACTTGTCTCACCCTCACCTTGTTGACCAGCTGAACCGCTACCGATTTTAATATTTCCACCCCTAAAACCACCACCGACTGCACCTGCCGTACCGTTGACAAAATTTGTACCACCTTGAACACCATCAGCAGCTATAACACCATTAACATTTGTAACTGTTGAAGCTAGAAAAACAAGAAGTCCACCCTTTGAACCATCCCAACTTACAGCCTTCCATGTAACACCAGAGTTAATGGTGACTGTTGTATATTGAGATAACACAATAATTTGAGCACCTGTAACATAGCTTATATTAAGTGGTGTTTCCATCGTTAAAGTTCCAGAAGTTGTACCTGAAACACCCACAATTGTATTCCGCATCCATGTGCCCGATCCGTTCCCTTGCGTTTGATAAATTAAAATAGGTTTATTTAATGCTGATGCAAACGATGATGAACCATTAGTGAAGGCAAGTGCGGTAAGTGCCAGAGTCCCCGTGCAATTTGCATCTTGTATGGTTTGGGTTGCATTTGCAGAAACAGTAAGCGTTCCATCTGAACCATTACCAAAATAACCAGAAATAGCAGCAATATCAAAAATATATGATCTTGTTGCACCTGATTCATCCCATTTAGAAAGCAATGTTCTTGATGTTCCCACAGTTGGTAAGGACTCAATCTTGACCTGCATATCAATTGCTAAATCCCCTGTGATAGATAATGAGGCAGTGTCTGCCCTTGAGGCGTATTGAGAAGACCCAGACTCAAAATCAACTGAATTAGTGTTGAGTGGAACACCACCCTGTGAGCCAAAAAAGTCATCAACAAATGTTGGTGATGCTGAGGAAATTGACCCATACCGACCTATTAAATTATCCGAGGTGTAATAAAGATAACCATCTTCTTGAAAGAAACCTAAACCATTTCCATGTGAATTAGCAACTGTTCTAAGCCTTGTGTGTGATCCAGCAGAAGTCCTTGAATAAAGGTTGCCTGCATTACCATAGTAATAAAGTTCCGAAGTGGCGGGTATGATCTCGCCCCATTTGGGCAGGTCAATAGTTACTGATCCCGATTCTTTGGTAGTCTTTGGTAGTAAGGTTATTATATTAGGATTAGTTCGGTAATCAATTGATCTACACCATGCGACCTGATTGGGGTTTTGTAAAGAATCTTCGGCAAAATCTGCAATCCCATTCACTATATTTGTTAAGCTGAAAACTGTTTTGCTCATATTTTATATTTTAACTTGACAATACAGTGCTCCAAATTTTCCACTGGAAAGAGTTTGTGCGTGGATTAGATGAAATTAAACGTTTTGAATCTCTATCACCATAAGTATTAAGCAAATTAATTAAACCACCACTTACATTGTCACTCCCTATTTCACGACTTTTATTAAATCCGTCACCAGTCCAAAAACGATTATTGAAGAAAGTTGCAGATTCAGCGTCTTTTCTCATGCCACCATAAAAATCAGCAGTCGCACCGTCTGCTAAGATAATATGTCCCTCCTCAGGTAATATTGGTGATTCACCAATACGATAAGTAATGCTTGACTCTGTTGTTGTAAATGGTTGAAATACGGTTAATACAGTTGAGCTAGTGTATCCCGTAATAAGCCATGAATAACCGTTTTGCGTAGCAGTCGCATCATTTACAATAAACCACCTACCAACCATTGCAGAAGTAAACCCTGTTCCTGTGATAGTGCCAACAGTTGAAACATTTGAAACACTTGCAGTTCCTGTTATATCGTCAATACTCATGTTTCTGTCCCTAATATAAGCGTTGAATGTGCCTGTATACACACCCTGTGGAATAGGCCAAATGCCAAAACCACCACCACCTGATTTGCCAAATTGAGCAGACCTAGGAAAAATAAATTGCGGTATAGAAGTTGGTTGTATTTGAATTGAATTCAGAATATCCCAAGCGGTTTGTGAATAAATAGTATCAAGTGGGTAATTTACAGACCCTACTGTAACTGTAACTGTACCTGTGGACATGATGTTAATTGGATAGTCATAATATTGTTGTGCAGCAACTGTTGCAAAGGTTGACGGTTTTTGATTAGTGTATGCCTGTAGTTTACTCAGAGCCAATTGATAGCGTTGCCCTAAATTCATTTGAAAATCTAAAAATAGATTAGGATTTGTGGTTGAGGTTACGTTCGCATTATTAGTATTGCGAAGAAATTGGTTTTTTAAATCAGTATATGTTAAACGTCCTGCAGCCATAAAAAGTATTCCTTTAGTGGTGCAAGATTGAACCTATGTTTTAATTATATCACCTTAAAGGGCGATTATTGGAGATCACTTTAAATTCCCATCATTAACATTGTTGAAGCATTTCCCTCTAAGTATTTAAGAAAAAACCATTTACCATCCTTTCTTCCATATACGTTGTAACCAATCGCTGAAGTAACTGCGCTCCATGTAACCGTGAAGTAATTGGTTGTATCTAGTGACGATTGATTGAGATCAGAAGAACCTGCCGCAGATCCTGTTGTTCCACCTATAAATACTTCAGATAGTCCCTTCATTCGCATTGGATAGAGTGTTGATCCTATGGTTTCATCACCTGTACCTGAGGATGATATGGTTTGATCTTTAAGATAGTGTGTTCTCCAGAACCTTCTTAAAGCAAAGTCTCTATTTGCCCTTGATACTGCCCTAATACGATCAGAATTAGAGTTTACAGAAGACTCACCACGCAAATCGGATATTATTTGAAGAACATTTAATACTGTGCCTTGTGTGTTTGTTGCCATTATTTAGGTATAAAAAAAGCGCCCATTTCTGAGCGCCTGCCTGCTTTTCAGGTATAGCTATGTAACTAGTTATTACCGCACTTACGATCTTGGGTCAACTAACTTACACCAAGAAGTGATAAAAGAGAAGGTCTAGTGCCTGCTGCATCGTCAGCATAAACTCTGAACTTTGTATCTAATCCACTTTCAGCGGCGAAGCTTCCTTCGTGTTTTAAATGAACCCCGTCAGCGTATGGGTTGGCATTACTTACTTTTATATCACGGTATTCATCTGAATAAACTCCTCCCGAATAAGGAGAAAGTACAAAACAATATTTTGTAGATATAGATAGTCCTGTAACTGGTGTACCGAACGTATATTGTGTATATGCTGTAGAAAGAGATGCATTTGGTATTGTGTAACCTCCAAGTACGCTTCCTGTAGGTAAGTCTGATGAAGTAGCATAAATATCTACTCTTAAATCTTTAGATCCAGTTGAAGCCATCTCAAGCATTACACCAGTAATATTATTATGAATTGCAGTGAAGGATTGACCTCGATGTTTATTACCAGCTATTTCACCGAAACCGGCGCCAGTTGCTGTTGATGTGTCTTGTTGAATTGAAATCACCTCGGCCATATGTTATTTAAAGAGCATGAATCCATCTACTGCTGTACTAGGTGCTGTTGAACCTGTAGCTGTAGTGGTAACTGCTATATTAATTTCTGTTGAGTGATTTATGCCATTAGTAAATTCAACGTTTGCTCCTGCAGTTGCAGGAATTGGGATTACGTAAGTTGGTGTAGTTGTACCAACTGTTACTGATCCGATTGCTACATTCCAAACTTGAAGATATACAACCGAACTATTTGGGTTATAAAACATATAGCCACCCATTGTTCCCACACCAGCCTTTACCGCTGTTTTAGTATTAGATAATGCGACCAGTGATTTAACAGACCATCCACCTGTTGTTGAGGGTGTGATAGTTGCAAATACTGGAGTACCAACTGGAGCATCTACCGTTAAACTTCCAGAATTATCAGTAATGGGAACAACGTCATTCGTTGCTATTGTTACACGCTGAGTGCCAGTATCTCGCACACCCGTATTAAGTGATATTGCCACACCGCCTTGTTGTGCAATGTTAGTTACTGTTGAAACTGTGGTTACTGTTCCTGAAACGATATCTACATCTCCAATATTATTCGTTCCTGTTGGAAGTGATGCCGAACCTGCTACTGTTGCAGAGTCTACGGATACCGTGACTCTTTGTGCTCCAGTTCCAGTTGCACCAGTTCCTGTAAGTATAGTTATACCGTTTACTTGAGCGTTGTTCACACTTTGATTTGCGGTTAAGGCTCCAATTATGGCTGAACCTGCTACTAAGGATGATAAACGAGTTACATCAACATCAAGTCCGTTAGTTGTATCACCTCGGGCACGATCCCAAGTACTGCCATTATAAACCTGATTTCGTGACACGACCGCAAACTTATTCGCAGTCGCAGAAACTGCAACCGCATCTGCATTGTCAACTTCGGCAACAATTGGATTCCCTGATCCTGAAACACGTAAAACACTATTTAAATTTCCACGCGCATCTGTATGTAGATCAGTTCTTTGTCCGTCGGTATATGTTGGCGTTGTTGTGTTAAATTTTGCACCAACTTTTATTGGATTTCCTGAATCCGTTGCAGCTGCAGCAACACCACCGCCTGTTAATGTCGTAACTGTTGCTAAAGTTTGAGCTGCTGCAATTTCAATTGCGCCAATTATTACACCAGAATTTGCGGTTAGTTTACCTATTCCATTTGTTCCAGCCGCTAGCCCAATTGCGCTTTGATCTGATGCAAAAACTACAGGTATTGATGCAGATGATAAAGCTTGACCAAACGCAAGCGCTGCAGACCCAATTTGTGTAAGATTTACATTTTGTAAAGCAGGGGGTGTAAATGAACCCTCAATAAGTACCGCATGTGTTGTTGGGTTTACAGCTGCAGTTGTTGAGGTTAGAAAATCAACACTTGAAACACCTAGTAGTGTTGTGACTCTGTTTTGATCTCGCGCTGCTTCTGCCATGTATAAATTATACCATTCGTTCAGCTAATCTTTGCAATCTTTCTGATTCTGCAATATTACGTTTTTCATCCATACCAACCGCTTCCCGTCTTAGCACAAGCGTTTGGTGTTCCTTGCTAAGCATGGATCTATCTTTTTTAATTTCTTCACTTTGTTTTTCTAAGTCATTAAACAATTTAATTCTTAACTCAATATTCGCCAATTCTTTATCTCTTAAATTTATTAACTCCTGTACTTCTTGTCGTTTTTGTTCAAGTAATTCTTTTTCACGCTCTATGCTTTTTATCGAAAGCTCAATACCTCTAATTCTCTTTGATTCTTGGATTAAAAAATCACGCTCTGCCTTCAACTCTAATTGATTATCAATAACTTTTTGTTCGCTCTTTTTAAGATCATACATCAATAAATTGATTCGATGCTCCTCTCCTTGTGCAAAAGTAATTTTAGCGGCTGCCTCCTCTGCTTGATTAAGCACAGTGTGAATTTCTTCAATAAACAATTCTGTTTTTTGTCTAAAATCTTCTTTAAAATTACTCATAGGTCTACTTTTATTTCACTTAATATTTCTGCGTATTTGTCTTCCGTCATAATTGCAATATTGCGTTCATTTTGAATTTGATCAACTATTTTATTGATGATCCAATTAGCGAGATATTCGGGATATGTGCCTACCATTAAAGACTTGAGAGAGTAATGTGTGGGTTTATTGTTATCATCTAAATAATCAACTTCAATATCTTTAAACGAGGGATTAAATATTGTTTTTGGTGTATCATTTTTTGCTGGTGGGTCGTAAAGCATTTTCTTCAAGCTCCTTTACTCTGTCTTCTAATTGTTCAACATAACTACAAAGTGTGATTAATATCTTATCAGTTTGTGCCTTACCAAACGCACCACGAGCATCTAAACCATCCCTACCCATAATGGCATCAATATATTTTCCTTTAGTAATATGTCTTTGTAAGATTGCTGAAATTTTGATTGATAAGTCGTTCATAATCACCCCTTTGTTAATGTCTCTTTTATTTTTTCGGGGAAAGTTTCCGGTATGTACTCGTTTACAGGTTGGTACTCCTCCTCAGGTGTATACTTTTTATTAGAAATAACTTTTATTTTTTCATCTAACGGCTCTGATTGTTCTCTTACCCGTGTCATGTCTTGCTCTGCTACCTCTACGCCATACTCACGAACAATACCTAAAAAAACATTATCCCAGTATTTTTCGACTAGTTCAGGATTATCAGTTCTAGGGACAACACCTTGATTACCCCACACCTGTATATTTTCTTTATACTTACCATCAGCATCATTCGCAAAATTAACCCCGTTTTTCTCCATCTCCTTAACGCGTTTTTCTCCTGCTTTTTGCCCTTGTTCATTGATAAGTTGTACCACCATTCGTTTTGCGAATAACTCACCGATATAACGTTTTGTTTCTCGTTTACCATTGCCCCATCCGATATTGCGATTTTTAGCGGGGATGATATGTGGAAACCCATCCCAATAAATTGTATAGTCCTGTTCTGTTGGATTGTAAACCATCACATCATCTTGTGATCTTCGGTAGAGCTCACGGTGAAAATTTTCATTTGCAGATATTTGTGCGCGCATTGCCTCTTCGTCCATTTAACTTTCAAGGCTCACTTTCGGGTTTTCTTTGTCTTTAACACTAACAATAATTGATTGCGCTACCATTTGTAATCCACCATCTTTATTGAGTGCAAAAACAGGATTTGAGGGTGTGATATTTATATTATTTTCTTCAAGGAATTTAGTGAGATTTTCTAACGCTTCTTTTTCTTCTAATGTTGGTTCTGGTTGCATGAATATATAATATCAAAGACTGCTTTTTACACTATTATTAGTGTGCGCCATATGAACTATCTACATTAACGGTAAGGTTAGAGATTGCAGATGGTGTTATTGTCACGCCTGTTTTAAAGTCCCAATACTCATAATTTGTGCCCACTGTTGGATTAGTAATAATGCCTACAACTGGTGTTCCTGTTGTGCCTGTTTCGTCGGATATTGTAATTGTACCTGTAACGGATGCATTTACAGTGATAAGTACTTTACGCACCCTATCTTTTTGGAGATTAACTGCTGCTGCTGCTGTTATGTAAAAATATGCCATTCTATGCTGTCCTTGTGAATACACAAGCTGTTGCTGAATTAAATATAAAAGTATATCGTGCAAGCCCTGTTATACCAGAAGCAACGGTTAAATCTCCAAATGATCCTGCTGTGTCAGCGGCTCCAGTTGAAAGGATAGTGTTTGCACCAACCGCAATAGTTACAGTATTTGCACCACCTACATTATCAATAATTAAATCAAACACTGTACCTGCTACAGCCCCCAAAGCTGCCCCCAAAAGTGTACCAGTTGGCAATGTGATAGTGGTTGTTGCTGCTGATGTTGATGTTATATACCCTGTTGCAACCTCTGCTGCTGTTGCTGTTGCAGTTGCATTAATTGCTGCAGCTACGGGGTGAGTAACAATTGGTGTATTCTGTGAGGCTAGCGCTGGAATAACTGGTGCTGCTGTAAAGGTTGTAACCCCTGTAACTGCAAGTGTTGACTCCATTACTACAGCTTTTTGTGTATTTAAACCATTAAACTTAATTACTGGTATGTAGTTTTCTAAATATATAGCCATTTAAAGTTGCCCTTTTCCGTTGCAATTTGCACAAATATCATGCCCTAATTGAATACCTGTTGAGTTTGTTTTCTCAATAAGTCCACTGCCTGCACATGTAGTACAAATTAAAACCACCTCCACATTAACTTCTTCGTGTTTTTCCTCAAAAGGAGATACACTCTCAATGAGTGGTGTTTTTACTTCCATATTTTTATTGTTTACAAAGATATTTTTCATACTGTCTTTTTATTTCTCCCTCTCTGAAATAAATCTCAGGTAAAAGGCTTAGTTCATTAACAAACCCTAGTTAATAAGAAGCATAACACCAATACCCTTTGCTGCTGCTGCTACCTGCATTGAATACCCTATAATTGGTAAACCTGCTGAGCTTAAAATAACTGCACCTGCTGTTCCTGATGGTACTGAAATTGATGAACCTACTAATATTGTTGATCCGTCAGAAAGCGCTGCGCCTACTCCACCTGTTTGAATCCAGCAATATGTTGCTGCTGCTGCTGCGAACAATGCCACACCCGCAGGCGTACCAGTTAGTGTTGTTGCGGGAGATTGAATCACACCACTTGATGGTGATCTACGCATGTTTACTTTTGCAGAAGTTGTAACAGCAGATCTTAATGGCCTATCAAGATTAACTACTAATGCGCCACCAGTTGTAAGTGTTCCTGAGACACCCATAATTGTATACTCATCACCTACCGCAATAGTGCCCGCTGTAAATATTGATAGTGATCCACCCTCAAACATTTGAGATGTAATAGTTGCTGTACCGTTTGTAATTTGAATAGTATTGTCACCCGCTAAAGCTGCTGTTCCGACTGCCATATTAGTATAGCTTGTATCAATAACACTTGATTGTAATACATTACCCATCACAAGGGCTGATGCTCCTACTAATGCAAGACTAAATGTTTTTCCATTTCCATATGCTGTGTCACCTATAGTATAACCACTTGGAAGGGTTGTAAATGGTGTATATAAATCGTTTCCTGATAGTATTCTAGTTCCTGTTATTGATGCCATATTATACTCCTGTTATTCCTGTTAACTTACCGCTTCGCCTAAAGCCGTTTGCAACTGTTTGTCCTACTACATAAAATCGAGCAATTGACCCAGCTTGATTTGGAATCAGCATAGGTTTTTGATAAAAGAAGCCGTTAAATTCTGAGGGCATATCTAGTGTTGCGGCTCCGGTTCCAGCGTATGCACTTTTTGAACCTGTACCCAAATCAACTTTTGTTAATACATCTTTATAATCATCTGGAACAATAGACCTTCCAGCCCAAAAGTAGTAATCCTCATTCAAGAAAAACAATGTAGTTGTTGGTGTTGCCTGATCATCTTTAATTATTGGCATATTTCGATAAGAAAGCGCAAGGAACCCTGCACCATTTCTTAATTCGGCTGAACTTCGAGACATGTATTTGCCTCTTAATGGAAGTTGGTTATATCCCACTTCATCATAAGAAGCACGAACGTTTGGTTGTAATAGTTGTTCATAAAATGACCAAACTGTTTTTGAAGTAAGCCCTACATTTGGTGTTTCATTAACAAGTCCTGCTGCAGATACTGCATCATTCAATGTTGCCATTTTAGCTAAGGTAAGAGTACCACCTGACGCAGTAACAGTTGCCGATAGTGTTGGATATGTAGCCCGTGATTGACCACCAATTGAACCACTATCGCCCACAATAACTGACAGACCAAGAATTTGATTTCCTGTACCATCTCCATAGATTGCGGATCCTAACGCTTGCAATGTTTGAGCTGCTGCTTTTTGATATTTAAAAGTGTCGAGTGGGATGATTCCAAGAGTTCCAGAATTTGCCATTGATTCAAGCATGATTCCGACTTTTGGCTGTGTGTATGCATTTTGTGCATAAGATAATGTAACTGTAGTGTTAACCGCTGAAGAGTTTAATGTTTCTAAACCTGTAAACCATTGTCCTTGAGTGTCTGCTAATACATCCACTGCAAAATCCATTGTTTTTCCTTCAAAATTTTGTCCTTGAGAAATAAGACGTGAAAAGTAAGTAACACCGTTAAGCACGTTGTCAACAACCTTAGCTGCAATTTTTTGTAGACCAAAGTCGTTTACTCTTGCGTCTAGTGGAATACCTGATCCTGAAAAAGTGTATGGCATAATTTATGTTTTTAACCAAAAAAAAGACACCCTTTTGGGGGTGTCATAAGATTTGACTAACTTAAAACTAAGTATAAGTCTAAATTGTCACCACGTCAACTATCAGCTTTTGGGCGCACCCGTAACAGCCTCTTTTAATACCTGAGCCCATGATTTTTTATGGTCTTCTTGATAGTTGTATGGATTATCGTTTGAATCTGACACTGCGCTTCCGCCATCACCAACACCCACAGGCGCATCTGCTCCAACTGGTTGTCTATTAGGTGCTTTATAGTGGTTTGAATGAATACGTGAAATGGATCTAATAATAGAAACTTGCTCGTTAGGATTTTTTTTGTTCCATTCAACACGGCTCATGTTTTCCTCTGCCATGGCCTTAAACAATGCTTGCCGTTGCACAGGGTCTTTTGAGTTGAACTTGCCCGTTTTATCTAGTTCCGCTAGCTCTTCATCTACTTCTTTATTAAACTCACTTTGTCGTGTTTCTAAATCTTTTGCTTGTACTTCTTGATCTTGTCTTGCTTTCTCTGCCCGTTCTTCATTACGTGCGTCAATCTTTTGAATGGCTGCCTCTTCAATTAATGGCAATACTTCATCCCAACTTGGTGTGCGTCCTTCTTTTTGTACATCTTGGACAAGTTTTTGATAAGCATTTAAATTATCGCTTGTTTCCTCAGGTGTACCACCCTTAAGCGCAGTAATAATTTGGTCTGTAATTTCGCCCTTTGCTTCAGCTCTAATCTTTTCAAGGTCAACAGCCTCTGATACTACATCTACAATAGGTTCTACTGTTGGTTCTGGTGTTGGTGATTCCTCGGGTGATTCCTCACGTGTAATTTCTGCACCGTGAACCTCTGCCACTATATCCTCTAGTGAGTCAGTACGTATTTCTTCATTATTGATTTTAGGTTCGTTTACTTCCTCTTCTGTAACAGTGGTTATTTTTTTCCTTGCCATTAATACATGCTATCAAAGACTGCTTTTATAAAAGACCCTCACCTGTCCCTGCCGGTGGTGTGGTTGGTGGCGCTGAAGCTATTTGCGCTGTATCTGTTGGTGTGGGGTTAGAAATTGGTGCTGCTGCCTCTTTATCTGGGGTTGGTTGTGCTGCTCCATTAAGTGAGGTAGCAAGTTCTGTAGCAGTTGACCCCAAATTCTTAATCTTAGCTAAATATGATGCCGGATCACCTGTATAAAGCATCAAATTTTCTGTGCGTCCTTCTGGATCTTCTTTACCTGTATCTTTGAAATAGTTAAAAGGGTCTATCATCTGCATTGCAGCCATATCATTTGCCTCTTTTGCAGCCTTCAACTTGTCTGTTGATGATGATTTAATCATTACTTCCATACCGTCCTCAATCATATCTCGGTGTAGTTTGTAATATAGTACTAAACCCTTTGCACCCATAATCTTTTTAAAATGTGTGGGTGTATACCTAAGTTTAATCATTTGCATTGAGGCCTCACCAATCCACTCACAACATGGATTAATAGTTTCCTCAACAAGATCATCAGCCCGAGTAAAATCTGACTCCCTAGCTATTTGATTAGTAGTAGCATTGTCGCTTTGAATAGCCCCTCTAACTGCATTTGCTCCTGCGATACCATACATCCTATCACGCTCTGCATTAAGCGCATTAAATTGTGCTGCATCTGGTCTTTCTGGTTGAATAGGCATATAGTTTTGACGCACATCACCCTCAAGAAGTAGGTGTTGTTTAGGATCCTCAAGATCAAGGTTTTCTATAGCTTCCGCATCCATACCCCCTTCCTTGGAAAAGATGTGTTTAATTCTATTCCTAAGAGTATCAAGTATTTGTTTTCCTAACGCATCATGATTTTCTTGATTGCGCAAGTTCTGCTCAATGCGTGAGGTTTCATCATATGGTTGTTTATTGTATTGGTCATATCCAAAAAGAAAATATGGTTTTTGTGGTGAGTCAAAGTAATTATAATAAACCTGCTCACTCTGCACGCCCTCCGGTGTCATACCTGTCATAGCCATTTTCATTAACTCATCTTCTGTCAGCGCCTGTTTTGCTCCGTTCTCGTCCATCACAAATAATTGTTTTTCACCCTCCCAGTCCCAATTTGGGTTTCTCATCTTATCCAACACAACATCTTTATATTTCCATATAACCATTGAAATAATCTCCCATTTAATAGAACCATCAATTTGTTTTTGTTTCTTTGGCCAATCACTCCAGAGCTCTTTTATTTTAAATGTTGATGCCATATCCTCTGTTGTTGGGTCTCCCTCTCCAACAACCAAACCATCAGCCCTTAATGCGGTAAGTAATTCTTTTTCTTTAGATGGAAACCTCATAATAGCCTCTTGAACAGTTAATGGCAGATACTCCGTTGTATGCTTCATCTTATTTACATCAGTTGTTTTACAGGTCTCATCTACCTCGAAATTATCCGGATGAACAATATAGAACTCATAATCACCCTCTGCACCAAGTGATGGATTCCAACGGTATTTAAGAATAGCCGTAAAATACATAGGCAAATGTTTTGTAGCCAAACCGAGAAGAGTTCTAATTTGTCGTGATTTATTTTGTGTATCAATAATCATGGTTAAATCATCCGCTGCTTGTGTTGGTGCTCCATCACTTGGTCGTGTAATTATTACATCTGGAATACGTTGTACTGTTAACGGTTTGATTGTTGATTCAATCTCATACAAAACGTTGTCACCTGATCTAGTTTCATATGGTTTGAGTTCATTTTTCTTTTCTTGTTCATTAATTTGTCTACCTAAAACAAAGGTTTCATTTTTCTTTCTCCTTTGAAATAGATCATATTTGTTGGTATAAAAGGTTCTATAATTTCTTGACCATTGATCAGATGCTTTAATGATATCCGCATCAAGAATATCTAGGGTAATAGGTGATGATTCCTGCACAACTGACTCAACCCCTACAATAGGATTAAATGCATTTTCTTCAACTAATAGGTTGCTTTCTGCCATATATACAAAAAAAAGACACGCAATATTGCGTGCCCTAGATTAGGTTTATTACTTGGAGTATATCAGAGTATGCTTTGAAAAATGTAGGTCATACCACAAGTTCCCTTGGGATTTAACACTGTTTCAAAATTACGCCTCTGGTTATCACATGTGAATAAGAAGGGTAACTGTACAGGAGAAAATCCAGGCATAATACCCAACACTCTACCTTGAAACTTACCAATAAAGTTTTGACACCTAAAACAATAAAATGGGTTAATTTCCGAACCATCTATGTCACGGGGATCAGTCGCAAGTGTTACAGAAGTAACAAATAACTCTTTGGACTCATTACGGATCATTACGTGCATTGTCTAATTATCCCACTTTCTGCTTCTAGATTTCGTTTCAAATGCTTTCATATTCATTGATATCTGTTTTCCTGTTGCCATATCAATTAATGCGGTCTTCCCTAGTTTTTGTCTATTTTCTGTTTTACCAACACCACCAACACCACCAAGGCGCTTATTCCAACAATAGTACTCAAGTGCCCGTAAAGCATGCGAGTATTCATCATGGATGGGGTTTTCGTTTGATTGATTTATTATATTGGTCGGCTTCTTTGGGTATCTATAGTTAATAATGCAGTCCCTAAAACGTTCAGTTCGTGGGTTGGACGATGAAACATATAAATGCGGAATGGTTTTGTGGGTATTTCTAACTTGTTGTTCAATATCTGGTATAGGTTGCGATGATACACTATGCCCCATTACCCGAAGCTCTGAAATAGGACTCTTTCCAGTTACAAGTGTGCGTGCCCTACCGGCAATATCACCCGCTTCAAACTCTGGTGCTTTATATTTGCGCTCAGTTATCCAATCAACAAAATGTTTAAGATTTGCATCTGACGCTTCATAATAATCTATTAATCGTAGCTCGTCACCATAAGGCTGAAGGAATAATATAACCGTTGGATCATTGACCCCAAAATCCCACGAAAGATGTAATGGTAGATCAGGATTATAAAGCAGCGGTATATATTGTTTGTCCATATCCCATTCCTCATATACTGTGCCTTCTGGTTTCTCATATTGTGCTAGTATCTCTTGCCTATATGCACCCATACCTTGTGATTTATATTCCTCTTCTAGGTCTGCCAACTCCTTCCTATCAATATCCGGATTATCCATTGAAGTAAAGTGAAATGGTTTAAATATCCCCCCATTTTCAAGTCTATATAGGTTTCTGAATCCTTTAGGAGTTCCCGCCAATATGGCAGGTGCTTTGTTCACAATAAGATTAGGTCTAATAATAGTAGGCCAAATATCCTCTTCCCAATCATCGTATTCATCACCTGCAACAAAAATCCAATTACTTATTCCCCGCAATGCTTCTTGATTTTCTACTCCCAACAATTGTACTTTTCCCCCGCTAGGTAATCGAATACTTAACTCTGCCTCATTCTTTTTAAAATGTACCCCGTTTTTAGTCAATTCATCAAGAATGCGGGGCACGTGATCATCCCAGCATATATTTTTGGCTTGAATTCTATTCGGGGCAATGTACACTGCTGTAAGTCCAGTTAGGAAAGCAAATTCAAAACAAAGTGAAATAAGTAGTGATGTTTTACGCCATTTACGACCCGCACGAAGTACAATAAAACGTTCTCCACCATCAAGTGCAGCAAGTACTTCTTTTTGCTTATCGTGTGGTTTTGTGGGTGAAAATAAATTAATAGAAGCCTTCAATTATTCACCCCGTGTAACAATAATATGGCTGATTTCTCCACTAAGATCAAGATCAACCTTAGGCATACCGTCCATACGATTAAATAATTCTTTTGTTGCAATAACATTTCCTCGCATTGCCTCTTCTATTAAACCTAGTGCTATAGCCTCTTTAAATGGTATACCCTCTTTGTTTTTTTTAGCGACCGCCTCCTCTAAAATACCGCTCCATGTCCACTTCCGTTTTGGTGCTCCTTTACGGTTGATATTCTGCTTATTTACATTGAATCCTGCCACTGGTGTTGCCATAGTTTATTTATAGTTCTTTGTGCTTAAATTATAAC
>Ga0163153_10003197_pt1 | contig 22291 bp, 20 predicted proteins | sample OliLakLV19MP6IB1_FD_148629 | JGI IMG/M metagenome (GOLD analysis project Ga0163153, IMG submission 148629) | Freshwater microbial mat bacterial communities from Lake Vanda, McMurdo Dry Valleys, Antarctica - Oligotrophic Lake LV.19.MP6.IB-1 | ecosystem: Environmental > Aquatic > Freshwater >...
AAAGGGGGAAGGCGGGGAGGGTTGGAAGAACAAAAAGGGAGGATTTTGGAAATAAAAATTTTATAGGTAGATTTCGGCTGAATATTAACAAAGAAGCTTTAACATGAATCTACAATTATCAGGGAAAATTTATTGGGTCTTAGATGACTTCGGCTATAAAGGCAATCGTAATTTTTCTAAGAAAGATGAAACCGCCCATACAAGTACTAAAGTTAAATATGCACTTGTTCAAGACCACATGATTAAATTTTCAACTGAAGCAGTGGAAATTGATGGAGAAGTAATTAGCTATAATATTAATCTGCTGATTAATGATAGAGGAACCGAATATACGGGCACATTTTCAGAAGCATCTGATGCCGACTGGAACGGTGATGTATCGTGCGAATTATTTGAAAACAAAAAAGCGTATTTTCTATATGGAAATTGGGTTGAGGATGAAGAAGTTTATACATGGTGGGCAAGAATTGACAAGTAAAAATAAACTGAGAAATATAGGACTACATTAAAGATAATCTTCTATGCCATTGCAAAAAATACCATATGACAGTTTAGAGCCATTGATTAAAAAACATTTAGAAACAAAAGAACGACCTGACGGAACAGAACAACTTATTAAAGAACTTAAAGTAGTTAAAAAACGAGGAAACTTGAAGAAGTCGGAACTTGAAATAATTTGCCATTGGAAATCAGCAAGGGCAATACGGTTAATAAAAAGCAATTCCGAAGGGATAATAAACAAACTCTCTAAAGAAGCGTTAAATACTCGAAGTGAAAAGAGAAAAATGGAATTCTTTACAAAGCTAAATGGGGTATCTGTTCCAATGGCTTCCTCAATTTTAATGTTTATTGATCCGAAACGATATGGTGTAATTGATATTAGAGTTTGGGAATTACTTCACAGTATCGGAACAATGAAAACAAATCCCAAAGGAGTAAATTTTAAGTTCAACGAGTGGTATAGATTTTTAGTAATCATTCGCTACTATGCAAAAAAATTCGGTGTAACGTCAAGAGACATTGAACGAACTTTATTTTACGTTCATAAAGATTATCAAAAAGGAAATCTTTACGACACTTTGAAAAAATAAAAAGGGATTGATTGTTTTATTCATAGACAATTACTTTCTTCCTAAGTCACGCGCTACTAAGATACCGATGCGGAAACGAAGTCACCCGCGCCAACCACTCATCATAATTAGTGTCGCCTTTGTCAAAGTCTTTTGTTTCTTCTTTCAAAAAGCGCAATGCGCCCTTTCCGCAGCGTTGTTTATCAAAGCAGCGGAACGTGACGTAGAGATAGTCGGAGTCAGATGGTTTGCATTGGGAGTACAAAAAAAGGCAGACTGCAACAATAGCAATGAATGGTATGCTGATGAGCAGCCGTTTATTCATGTCCTGTTATTCCGAAATCGCGGTTGACAACTCTGAGTTAGAGTACGCTTCGATAGGCGGGCAAGTACACACAAGGTTGCGGTCGCCATAAGGATTATTCACCCTTCCTACTGATGTCCAGAATTTATTTGTGCGCAGGTATTCCAGCGGGTAGGCGGCTTTCTCGCGGCTGTACGGGAAATTCCATTTATCGGAAGTAACCACTTCGTTGGTGTGGGGCGCATTTTTCAGCACGTTGTTTTTATCATCGGCAGTGTGCTGCTCGATTTCTTCAATCTCCTTGCGGATGTTGATGAGCGCATCGCAGAAGCGGTCGAGTTCTACCTTGTCTTCGCTCTCGGTCGGCTCAATCATCAGCGTGCCTGCAACGGGAAAGGAAACGGTGGGCGCGTGAAAGCCATAATCCATCAGCCTTTTAGCGATGTCTTCCACTTCTACGTTTGCTTTGTATTTGAACTCGCGCATGTCCACAATCAGCTCGTGCGCCACACGCCCGTTTTTGCCGACATACAGCACCTTGTAATATTTCTCCAACCGCGACTTGATGTAGTTTGCATTGAGAATGGCGTATTGCGTTGATTGCAGAACGCCATCTCTGCCAAGCATTTTCACATACGCATACGAAATGAGCAGAATGCTCGCGCTGCCCCACGGGGTTGCCGACACCGGCTCAATCGCTTTGCTGCCGCCCGTTTTCACCAGCGGGTGTCCGGGCAAATAAGGCGAGAGATGTTCTGCGGTGCAAATCGGTCCCATGCCCGGACCGCCACCGCCATGCGGAATGCTGAATGTTTTGTGCAGGTTGATGTGGCACACATCCGCGCCAATCAAAGCGGGACTGGTCACGCCCACCTGCGCGTTCATATTCGCGCCATCCATGTAAACCTGTCCGCCATTCGCGTGAATGATGCTGCACACTTCTTTAATCGTTTCTTCAAACACGCCATGCGTGCTCGGGTAGGTGACCATCAGCACACTGAGCTTGTCTTTATATTGTCCGGCTTTCAATTTCAAATCAGTCATATCAATGTTGCCGCTCTCATCGGTTTTCACCACCACCACATCAAGCCCCACCATCACCGCGCTTGCGGGATTGGTGCCGTGCGCTGACTGCGGAATGAGCGCCACGTTGCGATGGCTTTCGCCTTTGTCGTGCTGGTATGCGCGCACTACGAGCAAGCCCGCGTATTCGCCTTGCGCTCCTGAGTTGGGTTGCAGCGATGCTCCGTGAAAGCCTGTAACCGCTTTCAAATAATTTTCGAGGTCGGTAATCACTTCTGCATAACCCTGCGCCTGTTCAGCAGGAACAAACGGATGCATTTCTGCAAATTCACTCCAGCTTACGGGAATCAACTGTGTCGCTGCATTCAGCTTCATCGTGCAGGAGCCGAGCGGAATCATTGATTGTGTGAGCGACAAATCTTTTTTCTCTAAGGTTTTGATGTAGCGCATCATCTGGCTTTCGGAGTGATGCGTGTTGAATACAGGGTGCGTGAGATATTCCGAAGTGCGGCTCAGTGATGGGGGAAAGTTTGAAGTTTGGAGCTTGCCTGCCGAAGCTTCAGCGAAGGCAGGTTTAGAGTTTGGAGTTTCCTGACCATTGGGGAACTCCATATAGAGCGGAACCATTTTCGATTTCTTTCCTGCCGCGATTGCAAACACATTCAACACTTGCTCAAGGTCAGATGTTAAAACGGTTTCATCCAATGCGATGCCGATGAAATCTTTGCCGTAGCGGAAATTGATTTGTGATTTCTCCGCGAGGTCTTTCAACTGCGCTTTTTGTGTTTCCGTAACAGCCACTTTCAGCGTGTCGAAATAATTTTCATTCAACTGGCGGTAGCCGAGCGTGAACAACTCTTTATCTAATACTCGAGCAAGCTGATGTACGCGCATCGCAATCGCGCGAATACCTTTCGGACCGTGATACGCGGCATACATGCCCGCCATGATTGCGAGCAACGCCTGCGCGGTGCAGATGTTTGAAGTCGCCTTTTCCCTGCGGATATGCTGCTCGCGTGTTTGGAGCGCCATGCGCAACGCGGGCTTTTCATTGGCATCAATCGAAACACCGATGATGCGCCCCGGAATCACGCGCTTGAAATCATCTTTCGTTGCAAAATAAGCGGCATGAGGACCGCCATAGCCAAGCGGCACACCAAAGCGTTGCGTGTTGCCCACGGCTATATCTGCGCCCAACTCACCGGGTGATTTTAATAAAGCAAGACTCAGCAAATCAGCGGCAACAACTACCTGAGCATTCGCAGCATGTGCTTTTTGAATGAACGAAATATAATCAACCACTGCGCCATCTTCCGCAGGATACTGCAACAATGTGCCAAACACTTTATCATTAATAGCAAACGTGTTGTGGTCGCCAATCGCGAGTTGAATGTTGAGCGGGAATGCTCTTGTCTTCAAAACAGCAATCGTTTGCGGCAAACATTTCTCCGACACGAAAAACACATCGGCTTCCACCGTGCGCTTGTTGCGGTTGTGAAACAACATGCTCATCGCTTCGGCTGCGGCAGTGCCTTCATCTAATAAAGAGGCATTGGCAACGGGCAGTCCTGTGAGGTCGCTCACCATCGTTTGGAAATTGAGCAGCGCCTCTAAACGACCTTGTGCGATTTCGGCTTGATAAGGCGTGTATTGCGTGTACCATCCGGGGTTTTGAAAAATATTGCGCAGCAGCACCGAAGGCGTAATCGTATTGGAATAACCCAGCCCGATGTAGGTTTTAAACACCTTGTTCTTTGCAGCTTTCGTTTTCAGTTCGCGTAGGTATTGATATTCGCTCAATGCCTCCGGCAGGTTCAACTCTTTCGTAAGGCGAATGGCAGCGGGCACGGTTTCATTCACGAGCTCATCAAGGCTTGGCGCGCCCACCTTTTCAAGCATTTCCTTTAATTCGTCATCGCTGATGCCGATGTGTCGTTCTGCAAAGCTGTCGGTGGAATTAAGATTGATTTTCACGGAGTTTGTTGGTTTACGTGAGGTGAAAAAAATTGCGGAGCAAAGGTAAGATTAAGGCGGCAGAGAAAAAATGCAGGATAACGCACAGGGTGTGCATTGACAAAGAGGCACAGCGAATCAACGAAACAAGAAATAATGTCTTATGTCGGCTTGCTTCCTGCGCCAAAAAGACGTGCTGAATAAACAAATACCCTGATAAAATGAACTGGAACGCAACTTGAAGATTCCCTTTCATCAAAATTTTTTAACCAAAATAAAAGGAGGAACAAATAATGCTTATCAAATGGAGAGGAGCGAATGACGCAGTGCCGTCAAACTTCTCAAACTGGATGGATGATTTTTTTAACGCCAATGAATTGTCAAGAGTGTCAGGATTCAACGGCAAACCTGCGGTGAACATCCGCGAAACGGATAACAGTTTTACCCTTGAGGTAGCCGCCCCGGGATTCGGCAAAGAGGATTTCAACATCAATGTTGAAAATGATTTGCTGACGATTTCCGCAAATACGGAAACCAAAAAGGAAGAAGACGAAAAGGGCTACACGCGCAGGGAGTTTAGCTACAGTTCGTTCAGCCGCTCGTTCACGCTGCCTGATTCAGTAAATGCCGACAACATCAAAGGCGCTTACACCAATGGCATCCTGAGCGTTGAGCTTCCTAAAAAGGCGGAAGCCGCAAAAGTGAAAAAGTCGGTGAAGGTATCTTAAGAAGTCAATAGTCTTCAGACCACAGACCGCAGTAAAAGAGCGGGAGCAGCAATGCTTCCGCTCTTTTTTGTTTTACGGGTATTTACTGATATTAGTCTCTTGTAAGAATGATTACATTTACCCGCCCAATAACGATTCATAAAGGGATTGTAAACCAAACTTCCTGAGCATGAAATGGAGAATTTTTCTATTCGCAGCAGCGTTTACCATTCTATTTTCCAACCAACTGTTTGCGCAATGCGAAGTAACCGGCTCTGTAAATCCTACTGATGTTGTGTGCGGTGATTGCGCCACGCTCACCGCTTTCGGTCGCTCACTGTCGGGGCAGGTAGTGTTTAATGATAATTTCAATACGGGGATTTTTTCTGCCGGATGGGGTTCCACTCAACAGGCGTTATTTAATAATCCATGCAGCCCAAACGGAGTGGATGGCACCACGCATGTATGGATGGGTAACAGCGGTCCGGTGCCGAGAATTATCCGCACGCAATCCTACAACTTTACCACTGCCGTTGCGGGCGTAACGGTTTGTTTTGATTTGCTTTTCGCAGAACAAACAGGCGACCCTGCTACTGCTCCTTGCGAAGGTCCTGATGAACCGAGCGAAGGAGTTGCGCTGCAATATTCCACTGATGGCGGAAATACGTGGATTACAATTCATTACTTCGACCCCAATGGCGGCAGCGACCCGCAACTAATTAATTGGAACAACTGGTGTTTTCAATTACCACCGGGCGCAATTACTACACAAACACAAATCCGATTTTTCCAGGATTTTGATTCAGGCGCGGATTATGACCACTGGGGCATTGACAACTTTGTGATTTATTACAACGACCCCACGTTTCAAATCACCTGGCAACATGATAATTACAGTTATGGAATTGGCAACAGCGGTGGTGCAAACCCAAATCTTGTTTGCCCGCAGGGAAATTCAACTTATATTGTCGTGATGTCAAACGGCACTACTACTTGCCGCGATACGGTGAGTTTGTCAGTGTCAAGTCCCACCATCGTTGTGGATGCAGGAAATGACACTATAATTTGCCTTGGTGATTGCGCAACATTAAACGCAACGGCAAAGGTGGTGAAGCGTCCTGCGAAAACTCCTACCTATCGCAATGGCGAAGTGGTGCCTGTGCCTACCGCGTTTGGAGCAACGGGTACTATCAACATTAACATCACCGATTTGAATATGACAACGGTGTTGCCGAATTCCATCATGCAGGTGTGTATTGAAAATCTTTCTTTCTTCGGGTTCAATTTTTTCCCACCCGGACAGTTGACTATCGGTGATTTGAATGTAAATCTTTTGTGCCCGGATGGAACAAGAATCCTGCTCGTGCCATCAGGTGTTACCACGTCCACGCAAGGAATTCAAGGTTATGTAAACACTTGCTTTACGCCTGCGGCAACTGCAAACATCGGAGCCGCTTCACCTCCCTACTCCGGAACTTATGCTCCGAATCAACCTTTCAATAATCTTGTCGGATGCACTGCCAATGGCTTGTGGTCAATTGAAATCTCTCCCGCAGGTCCGCTGGGATTCGGCTTCGGGTTTTTCTATGGCTGGTCAATTTCTTTTGATGACCCTGAAATCAGTTACGTTGCTGACTTCACGTGGAGTCCCACAACAAACATGACGAATGCAAATACGCTCTCGCCCACTGTGTGTCCCACATCAAATCAAACCTACACGCTCACTGCCGAAGATACTGCCGGCTGCGTGATTGCATCAGATGCGGTGAACATCACCGTGACACAAACGTGTTGCAACCTTGCATTCACCGCCACCTCTACCCCACCCTCCTGCACTGTTGCAAACGGAACAATCACCGTAAATGTCACTTCCGGCTCAGGCAATTATTCTTTTTTGTGGAATGATAATCAAACAATGCAAAACCGCACGGGGCTTGCAGCGGGAACATATTCAGTAACAGTAACCGACATTACGCAGGCTTGCCAACTTGATACAACGATTACATTAACTCCACCAAATGCGCCTGTAATCAATAGCGTGAACGTAACACATGAAACATGCTTTGGCGATGCCGATGGAACAGCAACCGCAAACGCATCAGGCGGCACGGGAACGCTCACTTCTACATGGAGCACTTCACAAACAGGGCAACCGATTAACAACATTCCCGCTGGAAATCATTCAGTAACTGTTACGGATGCGAACTCCTGTTCTGATGTAGAAACATTTACGATTAATCCCGGTGCCGTCTGTTGCACGTTGCAAATTGCGGCAACAGCAACACAACCCGGCTGCGGACTGAATGATGGCGGAATAGATTTAACAGTTGTAACAGGCTCCGGCAATTACACTTTCTTGTGGAGTACAAACGCAATAACAGAAGATTTAACGAATGTTGGCGCAGGCAGTTATTCCGTAACAGTGACGGACGTAACGCAAAACTGCGACCGCGACACATTCATTACGCTTTCAAATCCGAATGCCCCAACAATTACAAGCATTACTTCAACTGCTGAAACTTGTCTTGGCGATGCAGATGGCGCGACAACCGTTGCTGCAAGCGGTGGAACAGGCGCGCTCACTTACTTGTGGAGTAACAATGAAACAACCGCCACTATCACAGCGCTCGCTCCGGCAACTTATTTTGTTACAGTGAGCGATACGAATAATTGTGAAACATCCGCATCGGTTGTTGTGCAGGCGGGACAAGTTTGCTGCGCTCTGACTGCAACGGTTACTACGATAAATACAAGTTGCAACGCGGCTGATGGTTCGCTCACGATTATTGCAGATACCGCTTCAGGTGACACTCCTTTTGAATATAGTATTGATGGCGTGAATTATGTTTCAGCAAATACATTCGGGAATCTGGCAGAAGGAACTTATGATGCAATTGTGCGCGATGTAAACTTATGTGCCGACACAAACACTGTTACAATTTCCGAAGCGAATAACTCTATTGTTGTCGCAACAACTTCAACTGACATCACATGCTTTGGTGATAGTGATGGCGAAGCAACTGTTGCCGCAAGCGGTGGAAATGCTCCACTCACAATTTTGTGGTCAACCAATTCTAACAACGACACGATTAATAATCTTTTGTCCGGAACATATTATGTCACCGTTACCGACCAAACAAATTGCGAGCGTGTTGATTCGGCAATCGTCAATGAGCCTGCTCAACTTCTCATAGATTTAGGAGACGACCAATCACTTTGCGTAGGCGAAAGCGCGACATTCACTTTGAATGGAAACTTTGCTACAATACAATGGTCAACCGGAGACAGCATTGCCTCCGTCACATTAACACAAGCAGGCGCTGTCAGTGTGCAGGTGACTAATGCCAATGGTTGCACAGCAACTGACAATGCAACCGTAATCGTAAACGCTGCGCCCACCGTTAATGCAGGATTGGATACTACTATTTTCGATTTTGAAACAGTGCTGCTGAATCCCACGGCAAACAATCCGCAGAACATAAACGGATTTTTGTGGACGCCTTCCACCGGGCTTTCCTGCACCGCTTGCGAAAACCCCATTGCTTCGCCCGATTCAACAATTCTTTATCATCTGCAATATACTGACCTCAATAGATGTGTTGATTTTGATTCGCTGCTCGTCACTGTGATTGACGGAGAATTTTTCGCAATCGTGCCGAATGCGTTCACTCCAAATGGTGACGGAGAAAATGATTTTCTGTTTGTATATCACAAAGGTTTGGAGCGGCTCGTGTTCCGCATCTACAACCGCTGGGGTTCTTTAATTTTTGAAACAACCGACCCCACTGCCGGATGGAACGGAACCTTTAAAGGCAAAGAATTAAATCCCGATGTGTTTGTGTATGAACTCTATGCCGAGTTTTTTAATTTCAAAGCGCAACGCACAACAGGCAGCGTGACACTGTTGCGGTAATTCCTAATTTTCAATTCTCAATTAAAGAAACCATGAACTGGAACGATGTTATCCGCTATGCCAACAACGGAAGCCCCACGCCTGACAAGCGCGTGGAAAAAACCGAAGAAGAATGGAAAACAATCTTAAGCGATGAAGAATTTCGCGTTACTCGCAAAAAAGGTACAGAGCGCGCTTTCGCGGGTGAATACTGTGAAGCGCACGAAGCAGGACTCTATGGCTGCCGCTGCTGCGGCACGCAATTGTTTGATTCCAATTTAAAATTTGAATCAGGCTCAGGTTGGCCCAGTTTCACCGAGCCGGTGAAAGACAATGTCATCAATTATGTGAAAGATACCGGTCACGGCATGACGCGCGTGGAGGTGCTGTGCAATGTTTGTGATTGTCATTTAGGGCATGTGTTCCCTGACGGTCCTCCCCCATCCGGATTGCGGTTTTGCATTAATTCAGTTTCGATAAAACTGGTTTCATAATTTCTCTGCTTTTCCCAATTCATTATTTTTGAAAAAAATCTTTTCCATGAAAACCCTTCGCTACCTGCTTCTGTGCCTCGCTGTTCTGAGCCTACACTCCTGTGATAATATGACTGAAGAAATTTACCTGAACGAAAACGGTTCCGGTGAATACAAAGTTTATGCAGATATGATTCCCAGCATCCGCATGATGGCAACGCAAATGTCGGGCTTGCTGGGTGACAGTACAGGACAAGAACAAATGGAACAGGTAGATGATGCAGCAATCAATGAATATATCTGGAAAGATTTTCCTGAAGGTGAAATTGACTCTGTGTTCGACTACAGGGAAACGCTTGACAGCAGTGTGCTTGCCGACCCAAAAAATAAGGAACTACTCGAGCGCATGAAGGGCTTCATGCAGGGCGGCAGAGAAAAGGGATACCTCAACATGGGCATAAAAATGAATTTTCGCGACATGGCTGATTTGCAAGCCCTCACCAAACAGATTGAAGACAATCAGAAAAAAGAAGCAGGCGGTGGCGGTGAAGAAGAAGACATGCTTGGCATGGGCGGGCTTGGCGATATGAAAACCGAAACGAAATATGCCATGAAAGGTGGGGTGTTCACACGCACCACCAAAATCATCAGCAAACCGAAAGTAAAAGAAGATGAAATGGGCATGTTTGAAATGATGTTCGGCACGGGAAAAATCACAACCGTTATTTACCTTCCGGAAAATGTGAAAGAAGTAAAAGGGGAATATCTCAAATCTAAAGAAGGTAAAAAAGTAGTGTTTGAATATCCGATGATGGATTACATGCTCGGAAAAGTGACGAATACTTTTGAGATTGTAACGGCCAAATAAGATGATCGCGCGTTGCTGATGAATCATGAACAAACAGCAATCAAGACTGCTTATTTCAGCATAGCGGGAAATGCCGCCCTCGCTGTCGTAAAATGGCTGGCGGGTTATTTCGGCAACTCGTATGCGTTGATTGCTGATGCCATTGAATCCACAACAGATATTTTTTCTTCGCTACTGGTACTTGTTGGGTTAAAATATTCCAGCAAGCCCGCAGATGAAAATCACCCCTACGGACACGGGCGCGTGGAGCCGCTCATCACATTTGTTGTTGTCGCATTTCTTGTTGTCTCCGCAACCATCATTGCTTATGAAAGCATTCAGAATATTAGGACACCGCATGACGCGCCCAAGCCATTTACGCTTGTTGTGCTTGGGGTAATTATTCTTTGGAAAGAAATCTCTTTTCAGTTTGTGATGCGCAAAAGCAGGCAAACAGACAGTTCCACGCTCAAGGCTGACGCGTGGCATCACCGCAGCGATGCCATTACTTCCGTTGCCGCATTTGTTGGCATCTCTGCCGCGTTGTTGCTCGGCAAGGGCTACGAAGCGGCTGACGATTGGGCTGCCCTCTTCGCCTCAGGATTCATTCTTTACAATTGCTATTTGATTTTTCGCCCCGCGCTTGGTGAAATCATGGATGAGCATGTGTATGACGACCTTGTAGCCCGCATCCGGCAGGTAGCGCAAACGGTGCAGGGGGTAGTCGCCACCGAAAAATGTTATATCCGCAAAGCCGGTTTGAAATACCATGTTGACCTTCATGCAACAGTGGATGCGCGCATCTCAGTGAAAGAAGGACACGACATCTCCCATCGCTTAAAAGATACGCTGCGCAGTGAAATTCCGCAATTAGGGCATGTGCTGATTCATATCGAGCCGGATGAGTTTGCCGCGCATGAATAAATTTCCCCGCAGATTTTCGCAGATTTAACTGCACGTGGATAACGCAGAAAAAATTCAGCGTAAATCTGCGGGAAGATTTCTTACACAATCTCCTCCAGTCGCATCGTCTTCTCCACGCGCACTCCACGCTCAGTCATTTGCAATGAGCAACATTCCACAACAGGGTCATGCTCGAAAAACAGCAGGTAATTCTGCTTGCAGGCGTATTCGAGAAATTTCTTTTTTTCCTCCATCGTTACTAACGGGCGAATATCATAGCCCATCACATACGGCACAGGCACATGCGCTGATGAAGGAATCAGGTCAGCCATATACACCAGCGTTTTGTCTTTGTAGCGAATATGCGGAATCACCATCGCTTCCGTGTGTCCGCCCGAAAGCATATAATCAAATCCCTCAAACAGCGCATCAACTTTTTTCAAAAAGCGCAACTGTCCGCTCTGCTCTATCGGCAAAATATTTTCTCGCAAAAACGAAGCCTTCTCGCGGTCGTTTGGATACATCGCCCATTGCCAGTGCGCAGCCTCGCTCCAATACGTGGCGTTCTTAAATGCAGGCGCATACTTTTCACCGTCCATTTTGATTGCGCCCCCGCAATGGTCAAAGTGCAGGTGCGTGAGCAGCACATCCGTAATATCACCAGGCGAAAAGCCTTTCTGCTTCAGCGATTTCTCCAGCGTTGCTTCTCCATGTGGCTCATAGTAGCTGAAAAATTTCTCATTCTGCTTATTACCCAAGCCACAGTCAATCAACACAAGTTTGTTTCCTTCTTCTATCAGCAGGCAGCGCATCGCCCACGTACACAAATTTTTTTCATCCGCAGGATTCAGTTTGTTCCAAATGGATTTCGGCACTACGCCAAACATCGCTCCCCCATCCAGTTTGAAAAAGCCGGTGTCAATCGTGTAAAGGTTCATTGGTTAATTTGGAATTAGGAATGACGCGCGCTCCTTTGATTAATTGAGTATTCAGAAGTAAGTTTTGCAGTCCTGCGAAAATAAAATTACATTTATTTCCATAGAGCAAATTCGATTGAAATAGATCAACAGCTAACGCACAACTATGCAAAATGTAAAACAGCAAGAACATAAAATTTCTAATTGGTGAACTCAAAGATAAAATCACAAGATTGACAAACCCAAACTGTATATCATATAGCGAAATTGGGATTCCTAAAAATCCGGGGGAATACCCTACATTACTTCTACGAATTCATAATTGGTTTCTACGTTCTCCAATATTTTTACGATTGATTTGTGCGCTATCTCAAAATCGCAATCCAGCGTGATTGAAGTTTTTTTAAATAAAAAAGGCATTCTTTTCCAGAAATGATTAACCCGCTTCCTCCACTTCAAATCCCATCTTCTTCAAATCATTCCAAAAAGTTGGATAGGATTTCCGCACTACGGAGGGGTCATCAATAATTACTTCCTGCCCGGTCATTGCCAATGAAGCAAAGCACATCGCCATACGGTGGTCATTGTAGGTTTGAAAAACATTGGTTTGCGAAGATTGTGAGGTAGCCGGACTTAAAATCCAGGTGTTGTCATGCCGCTGAAACGCTGCGCCAAGTTTCAGCAGTTCTTGCTGCATGGAGCTGATGCGGTTTGATTCTTTTATTTTCAAGTGCTCAATTCCTGAAATGCGGGCTGGGATATGTAAGCCCGCACAAGTGGCAAGCATCGTGGGCGCTATATCGGGACAACCTGTGAAATCATATTCGAAGATGCGCGGCTTCACATTGCGCTTTGTGAGGTGAACGCCATTCTCAACAAAAGTGGTGGTAACGCCAAACTGGTCCATCATCTTCGCAATCAACGAATCGCCTTGCGTACTCACGCGATTAAGCCCTGTAATTTTTAAATCTACTTCATCTGCAAACGCAGCCATCTCATAATAATAGGAAGCAGATGACCAGTCGCTTTCAACATTGAAATTTTTCCCTGAATAACTCTGCCTTGGAATACTGATCATATTTTGCGACCAGTCATAGCTGATGCCAAAATGCTTCATCACGCTCAATGTCATTTCGATATAAGGCTTTGACACCATTTCGCCTTTTATCTTGAGGATAAGTCCGTTGCGCAAGATGGGAGAAATGAGCAGCAACGCAGAAACAAACTGGCTGCTCATGTCCGACTCAATATCAACGCGGGTTGGCTTCAGCATTTTGCCATGGATAAGAACGGGTGGATAATTTTTCTTGCCAAGATATTGAATGTCAGCGCCCATGGAAGTAAGCGCATCCACCAGCGGACCAATGGGGCGTTCGATAAGTTGTTCCGATCCGGTGAGAATCACTTCGCCTTCATGGATGGCAAGGAAAGCAAGCATGAAGCGGATAGTTGCGCCACCGTCTTTTGCGTTCAGCACTTTTTGGTCTTGCGCGTTAATCAATTCAAGAAGCGTAACTGAATCTTCAGAGTTAGAATAATTCTTCACATCAAAATCTTCGTGGCAAAGCGCTTTGATAATCAGCACACGGTTGGTGATGCTTTTTGAGCCTTCGAGTTTTATTTCGCCTTTGAGCGTTTTCTCCTTTTTTCGGACGCGGTATTTCATAAATGGCGTTTCAGATAATCCACCGATTGATGCAACAACTTTTCCTCACAATCCACATTGATAACAGGTTTTCCGATGGATTTCAGCAACGTAAAATTAAACTTTCCGTTTGCGTTCTTCTTATCGTGCTTAATCCACTTTTGCCAATTGATTTTTGAAATATTGGAGAAATAGCTTCCATAATACTGCATGATGAAAGTTGTAATCTCCTCCAATTCACCCGCTTTCAACCCTGTTAACTTATTGGATAAAAAAGATTCAGCTATGAGGCCCAGCGCCACCGCATGTCCATGCAGCAGCGGAGTTCCTTTTTGCAGTGCCGCACTTTCAAACGCATGACCGAACGTGTGTCCGAAGTTTAACACCTTGCGTACATTTTTTTCAAGCGGATCTTGCTGCACGATTTTCTTTTTCACCAAAAGCGAATCGTGAATGTGCATCTCCCAATTGTTGGTTTTAAGCGGGTTTAATTTTTTCACGTTCTTCCAATGCTGCACAGAACTTATCAAGCTATGCTTAATCATTTCTGCAAAGCCGCTGAACACTTCAGCATCGGGTAATGTTTTTAAAAAACCGTGATGAACAAGCACTGAAACAGGATTCGCAAAAAGTCCTATTGCATTTTTCACGCTACCAAAATCAACGCCCAGCTTGCCCCCGATTGTCGCATCCACCTGCGCAAGTAATGTTGTTGGAATATTGATGAATGCAATGCCGCGTTTGTAAGTGGACGCCACGAAGCCGCCCATATCGCCAATCACGCCACCGCCAAGATTGATTAAAAGCGCATTGCGGTCAACATGCCTGTTTAACAACTCTTCCCAAAGACGGCTGCAAGTGTCAATTGTTTTAAATTTTTCTCCGGCTGGGATTTCTAAAATCAGCGCATTCTTGAGCGCAGGCGCTGCGCGAAGCAACAGTGGAAGACAGCAGGCGCGGGTGTTTTCATCAACGAGTATTGCAATTTCAGAAAAATCAGGGTGAGCGATTGCTTTCGTCAGCTTTCGTAAATCATCAGAAATATAAACTTTGTAATTGCCCACTTAATGTGCGTTCATGATTGAACGCTTGCAAATATATTCTGCCAGGTGATGTAAGGAGAGGTAAGACTTGTCACGCAGATGTTGAAAACAGGTTTAGAATACCCGTTTACTTCGCAGGCATCTTCTGCCGGAAATATTCTACCGTTTTTTTCAAGCCGTCTTTAAAGCGTATTTGCGGTTCGTAGCCGAGCAGGGTTTTTGCTTTTGAAATGTCGGCAAGCGAATTCATGATTTCACCCTGCCGTGATTCGCGGTGTGAAGGTTCTGCTTTGATGCCGGTGTATTCGCGCAGCATTCTGTGCATCTGGCTCACGGAGTAGCTATCTCCCACGGCAACATTAAATACCTGATTAATGGCTTTTTTATTTTGCGTGAAGGCTGCCAGAATATTCGCCTGCACTGCATTTTCCACAAAAGTAAAATCGCGGGTTTGCGTCCCATCGCCATTGATGAATACTTCCTGTGCGTGCATCAGCCCGTGAATGAACAGGGGGATGACTGCTGCATACGCGCCTTTCGGACTTTGCCTTGGACCAAACACATTAAAATAACGCAAGCCAATTACTTCAAGACCATAATTGTCGGCAAACACTTTTGCATAAAGTTCATTCACATATTTGCTCACGGCATAAGGCGAGAGCGGCTTACCGATGCGTTCTTCTAATTGCGGCAGGTCACGGCTATCGCCATACACGGAGGAGGAGGAAGCATAGACAAAACGCTTTACCTTCTCGTCTTTTGAAGCAATCAGCATATTTACAAAACCATCTACGTTGATCGAGTTCGTTACTTCCGGTTCTTTCAGCGAGCGGGGCACAGAACCTAACGCTGCCTGATGCAACACGTAATCAATATCCTGCACTGCCTCGCGGCAAATCATCAAATCGCGGATGTCACCTTCAAAAAAATCAAATGCGGGGTACTCTTTGAAATCTTCCACATTATCGCGAGAGCCTGTGATGAGGTTATCCAACACGCGCACTTTACCTGCGTGGTGTTTCAATAAATATTCTACAATGTTAGAGCCGATAAAGCCTGCGCCCCCTGTAATCAGGAAGGATTTACCGCTGAGGTCTTCTGAATGGTATTTGGTTTCGTACATAGTCGGGGGTTGAGTGTTGGGCGTTGGGTGATGAGTGAGGGAGTTTTATCCAACACTCAATACACTATTCATCTCTCCTGATACTGCTTTTGATAATATTTTTGATATTCACCGCTGGTAACGCGCGCAAGCCACTCGCTATTTTGCAGATACCAATCAACGGTTTTTTCCAAACCTTCTTCAAAAGTAACGGATGGCTTCCATCCTAATTCTTTATTCAGTTTGGTCGCGTCAATTGCATATCGCAAATCATGCCCGGGGCGGTCTTTCACATAGGTGATAAGTTTCTCTGATTCGCCCGCAGGTCTTCCCAATTTTTTATCCATCACCTTGCACATCAGCTTCACCAAATCAAGATTCTTCCATTCATTGAAGCCGCCAATGTTATAGGTTTCTCCCAATTTGCCTTTATGGAAAATGTCATCAATGGCGCGTGCATGGTCAACAACATAAAGCCAGTCGCGCGTGTTGGCGCCCTGCCCGTAAACAGGAAGTGGTTTATTATGGATGATGTTATTGATAAAAAGCGGAATCAGTTTTTCAGGAAAGTGGTGCGATCCATAGTTGTTTGAACAATTGGAGATTTTCACAGGCATTCCATACGTATCCGCATACGCACGCACAAAATGGTCGGAACTTGCTTTTGATGCAGAGTATGGAGAGTGCGGGTCATAATGAGTTTCTTCGGTAAAGAAACCCGTTTCGCCCAACGTGCCGTAAACTTCATCAGTAGAAACGTGGTAAAAAACTTTTCCTTCGTAATTATTCTTCCATGAATTCTTCGCTGCATTCAACAGGTTTACAGTTCCAAAAACATTTGTCTTCACAAATGCAAGCGGGTCGCTGATAGAGCGGTCAACATGCGATTCGGCAGCAAGATGAACCACCCCATCAAAAGCATGCTCAGTAAATAATTGATTGATGAAATCTGTTTCTACAATATCGCCTTTGATAAACGCATAGTTCTGTGATGCTTCAATGTCTTTCAGGTTTTCCAAATTACCTGCGTAGGTAAGCGCATCCAGATTTACAATTTGATACGCAGGATACTTTGTCACAAAAAGCCTTACTGCGTGTGAGCCAATAAAGCCAGCACCACCAGTAATTAAAATTTTTCTTTGTGTCATCAGTTTGTTAGTGCCGTCATTGCGAGCGAGGAACGAGCGAAGCAATCTCCTTACTTGGGGATTGCTTCGTTTCGCTCATTTCATTCGCGAAACTCGCAATGACGTGGTTACTATAAAGACCAATACTCTAAGTTTTTAATCTTCCCCCGATACATCCCTTTCAAATCCACCACAATACCGTCTTTCGGCAGAATGCTCTTGAAATATTTTTCATCGAAATTCTGATATTCTTTGTGTCCAACGGCTACAATGACTGCATCATATCCTTTTCCTATTTTTTTCACCAGACCAAATCCGTATTCGTGTTTCAATTCATCCGAATCTGCATACGCATCCGTTACTTCCACATTAATCGAATAGGATTTCAATTCCTCAATCACATCCGCCACTTTTGAATTGCGGATGTCGCTCACATTTTCTTTGAACGTAGCGCCCATCACCAACACTTTTGATTTGCCAATAACTTTTCCTTTTTTGATTAAGCGCTGCACCACATTCTTTGCGACATATTCGCCCATGCTGTCATTGATTCTGCGTCCGCTTAAAATCACTTCCGGTTTGTAACCCAAGCCAATCGCTTTATACGTGAGATAGTAAGGGTCAACTCCGATGCAATGCCCTCCAACCAAGCCGGGAGTGAATTTCAAGAAATTCCATTTCGTTCCTGCTGCATCCAACACATCCCATGTGTTAATGTTCATCTTGTCGAAAATCTTGGAGAGTTCGTTCATCAACGCGATGTTTAAATCGCGCTGCGTGTTCTCGATAATCTTTGCAGCTTCTGCAACTTTGATGGATTGCGCTTTGTAAACGCCTGCCTGCACAACAATCTCATACACTTTCGCAATTACCTCTGCGGATTCTTTATCGCTTCCGGAAACTACTTTTTTAATTTTAGCAAGCGTGTGTTCTTTATCACCGGGATTAATTCTTTCAGGACTATAACCGATTTTAAAATCCTTTCCCAGTTTCAAACCGGAAAGTTCTTCAAGAATTGGCAGGCAATCTTCTTCAGTGCATCCGGGATACACTGTTGATTCATACACCACATAGTCGCCTTTCTTCAACACCTTGCCGATGCTTCTTGACGCGCTCAACACGGGAGTTAAATCAGGCACTTTATGCACATCTACCGGGGTGGGAACGGCAACGATGAAAAACTTTGCTTTGCGCAGGTCTTCCACTTTGTGCGTGAATAAAATATCGGTGCCCATGAAATCTTCGGCAACAAGTTCGTTGCTGGGATCAATCCCCTTTTTCATCATCTTGACGCGCTCCTCATTAATATCAAATCCGATGACTGAAATTTTCTTTGCGAACTCAAGCGCAATAGGGAGTCCGACATAGCCTAAGCCAATAACGGCAAGCTTTGCCTTCCCGTTGATAAGGTCATTATACATGCGAGTGGGTGGTTATTTAAAAGCCTCATCCCCGCCCCTTCTCCAAAGGAGAAGGGAGTCCTAACTTTATTGCGTTCCTTCGGAAAGGAGCATCAACTTGGATTCCTTCTTCAGCCTTACGTGGAGGCGAGCAGGAGGCTATTATTTCTTTATATAATCTTCAAACTGATGTTCCTTCTTGAACAACTCATCCTGCGGCAGTTGCTTGAAATATTCATACGTGATTTTCAAGCCTTCCTGCCTGCTCACTTTCGGCTCCCAGCCCAACTCCTTTCTTGCCAGCGTAATATCCGGTTTGCGTTGTTTCGGGTCATCAGTCGGCAAATCTTTGAAAACCAATTTTTGCTTCGTTCCTGTCAACTTGATAATTTCTTCGCCAAATTCTTTAATCGTGATTTCAGTTGGGTTGCCAATGTTCACCGGACCTGCATAATCACTGAGCAACAGGCGATAGATGCCTTCTACCAAATCATCCACGTAGCAGAACGAACGGGTTTGGCTGCCATCGCCAAACACGGTTAAATCTTCCCCGCGAATTGCCTGCCCGATAAATGCGGGCAACACGCGCCCGTCATTCAGGCGCATTCTCGGACCATAGGTATTGAAGATGCGCACCATTCTTGTTTCCAATCCATGAAAACGGTGATATGCCATTGTAATCGCTTCCTGAAAACGCTTTGCTTCATCATAGACGCCACGCGGACCAATGGGATTCACATGCCCCCAATAGTCTTCCGTTTGCGGATGCACAAGCGGGTCGCCATACACTTCAGATGTGGAAGCAACGATGATTCTCGCGCCCTTCGCTTTTGCCAAGCCAAGCAGATTGTGTGTTCCGAGTGAACCTACTTTTAAAGTTTGAATCGGAATTTTTAAATAATCAATCGGGCTTGCGGGCGAAGCGAAATGCAGGATGTAATCCAACTTTCCGGGAACGAAAACAAACTTGGAAACATCATGATGATAAAATTCAAACTGCTTGAGTTTGAACAGATGCTCAATGTTGCGGAGGCTGCCGGTAATGAGGTTATCCATGGCGATAACTTCACAACCTTCTTTAATGAAACGGTCGCAGAGGTGGGAGCCGAGGAAACCTGCCGCGCCTGTAATGAGAACTCTCTTCATTTTTCGTTTTGATAGATAAGGCTGCAAAGAAAGTAAAAACCCCCGTTATCCAACACCACGCAACTAACCAACTAATGTGGAATACTTTTGGGAGGAGAGAGTTTGAAATTTGAGGTTTGAAGTTCAACTCACTTCAAACTTTAAACGATAAACTTCAAACTGATTTCTGTTGCCCTCGCTCGCCTCTGGCGAGTGAGCATTTATCAGGCATCTTGCCTTCATTATCTAAAGTTTAGCTGACCTCTTCAGCGAAATTTTAAAATGCCGGAGGCAAAGAAAAGATTCACTCGCGGGACGCGAGCGAAGGTGGGGAGCGATTACTCATTGGGGAAATCTTGGGCAAACTGGTCAGTATATAAGGATAAACGAAGCATCGAATAAAGAACTTCAAGACAAAATCAATACTCTAATCAGTGAGAAAATCGCTGAGGGCTATGCTGAAATTCCATACGACAAGCAATATACCCTTCAGATAAGTTTTAAGCTCGAAACTTGGGGAACAGGTGACGACCTTACAAGAAGAGAAGAAATTAGAAATATTATAAACGAACATTTGGGTTGGACGGGCAATGGACGCTGTGACGATGGAGATATTGGAAGTGGAGAGATGTCATTGTTTGCAGATGTAGTTGACCCTTACCTTGCGGTTACAACAATTTTGGAGGAGTTTAGGAACAAGAATGCAACTGAGAAAAAACATTTCACTATTATGCAAGGAGATGGCGTATTGGATATGAATTATAAACCAAAATAGAAGCACTAACCGCCAATCGAGTAGCCCGCCCCGCCACCTGTCGGTGACGGGGAGAGGCTCTCACACCACTAATCATGCGGGTGCCTATCGAATTGTCTTCTACTAAGGTTTCTTTTGCTCTCGCCTGTTGACTGACGACTGTCGTCTTCCTTGCAGATTCTACTGCCCTGCAAAGCGGGGATTTGGATAGGGAATAAAAAGATGTATTTTCGGGGAGATAGTCGCACCTCCGGCAGCCTTTCAGGTGCGGGAAACATGACGGATTCGGGGGACAACGGTAATTGGGAGTGGGGTGGGAGGTACGGGTATGTACAATTTGGCGGTAATTTTAAGACCAAACTTATTAAGTTTCAAATAACAAACAGATGACATCATCCCGCATCACCTTTTCTTCACAGTGCTAATTATAGGTTTAGTAATGTTCGTACAATCATGTAAAGAAGATCCTATCAGTTTACGTTATTCGAATTGTGATAAGGATTGTTCGCCCTGCATGTATAAGGATACTTTGTCATGGTCAGGACCCGGCACTGAATATTGTATATGCCAGCAGGATACCGTCAATTTCAATTACCATTGCCCTCCGAATCTGGTTCATGCCTACTTCGATTATTATGACAGTTGCAAATGTGTTTGTGAGTGCGGTTGGACAGGAACGCTCTGCGACCAACGCGATACTACATACTACGCAAGATTTCGCTTCGGAGATGATACAACCACTTTCAACGGCTATATCGGGACGAACAGCTACACCCAGGCAATTGACACCTGGAAGTTCTTCGATTTTGACGGTACGTTCCCGACTGGAAGCGGGATTGATACCCTTATATTCTCCGGGCTTCCGGCATTTCCCTTTCAGGATGACACCAGTCACGCCCTGTGCGCCACAGGTTGCATCCGTATAGACATAATACTGGCCAATGGTTCTGTGGCTACCGCTTCATCGGGTACCTTCACTGCAACCATTGACAGCCTGAACAAGGCAGCTTGTGTTGTTTTCGGTGATATCAAGGGTATCTTCCGTGCTGACCTTGCAACCAGCAGCGGTACACAATACTATATCCGGGAGGGAAATTATTCTTTGCCGTATTAACCCTCGCTGATGTGAACTTATAGATAAAAAACTACCGCCAATCGAGTAGCCCGCCCTGCCACCTGTCGGTGACGGGGAGAGGTTCTCACACCACTAATCATGCGGGTGCATATTGGATTGTTTTCCACTAAGGTTTCTTTTGCTCTCGACTGTTGACTGACGGCTGTCGTCTTCCTTGCAGATACCGCTGCCCCGCAAAGCGCATTGGCGTCAACCTGATTTTAGTTTTTCAATAAAATTCTTCCTGTCGTGTCGCTTTTCATACGTGCAATAGTTGAGTAGGGAGGGTTCTATTTGACTTAGATTTTTTTCAAAAAATAATTGGATGTTATCTGCAAGATAGCGGCTCAGTTTGGTCAGGCTGATGCTGCGCGTAGTTGTTGTTTTTGGTATCAGATAATTATACACTGCTACCTGAAACAGCACGATGAAAAGTAGCAGCATGTAAAGGATGGCTTTTACCCATTCCTTTGATAGGGAAACATGCTGTGGAATCAAGCGCTGTAAATGAAATTGGCTTTTCCAGCATTTGAAAATACTTTCTATTCTCCAGCGCCATCCATACACTTTCGCTATTTGCTCCGCACGGAATTGCGCCTCCGATTCTGTGGTGATGTATAAACTATAGCCTAACTGCTCGTAATATTCTTTGCTGTGGTGAACTCTCCAGATGCCGGAATGTAAAACCATGTCCCTGCGCGCCAATCGCATATTTAGTCGTCCCTCAAAAAGTCCTTTTATACTTTTATAAAAATGAATTTTGGTTGAAAATCGAAATAGGAAAGCAGGAATTGCATTCTGAAACGCAGCCAAAAAATAAAAGCAGAAGGATTTTCCTTCCACTTATTCATCATCCGTTTGAAGTTCATCGCTGAGGCGGCAAGCATTACAT
>Ga0163153_10003199_pt1 | contig 22277 bp, 10 predicted proteins | sample OliLakLV19MP6IB1_FD_148629 | JGI IMG/M metagenome (GOLD analysis project Ga0163153, IMG submission 148629) | Freshwater microbial mat bacterial communities from Lake Vanda, McMurdo Dry Valleys, Antarctica - Oligotrophic Lake LV.19.MP6.IB-1 | ecosystem: Environmental > Aquatic > Freshwater >...
GACCTGTCTCCGCTTTGACTGCCTGACCGACTGGTCGGTCAGGCAGAACCGCGCAGAGCGGTTCGAGGAGGTTCGTTCGCGTCGGCCCTGTTGACGGCGACAAGCCGCCTGCGGAAAGCAGAGACAGGTCTCCGCACTCCAGAGACAGCCTGCGCAACCTGGCCGCCTACTTCAACAGCTCCGCCTGCCACGCCATCAGTTCCTCGTCCGAATCGCCCGTGTCGGCGACGAGGGTCACCATCGCGGCGCGGCTGGCGATGAGCGTGGGGTCGATGCCGAGTTCGTCGGCGTGACTGTTCCGACGCTTCTCGATGTCCTGCAGGCGGCGCTTCTCCGACTCGTTGAGGCGGTGGCCTTTGCGGCGGAGGGGCAGGGGAGGATGCTTTTCCGCCAGCCCCATTTCCACGGCTTTGGTGATGCCTTTGCGGCGGCGCGTCGTGACGTAATGAGGGAAAAGGCGTTCCAGTTCATGCCCCATGACGGCGCCGTGGGCGATGTTCACCATGATTTCCGGTGGCAGGATGAAGAACGGCGGCTTGTTGCACGCGGTGGCTTCCTCCTCACGCCAGTGCCAGATTTCGCGGAGAACGGCCATGGCGGCGGGCGGCAGATGATGGCTGCCTTTCACGCGCCAGACGCTGTCGAGGTCGGCTTCGCGCAGCACGGAACACTCGGTGATGAGACGCGCGCAACTTTGCTGATGCCAGGCGAGCCGGTCCTTGGCCTTGAGCTCGGCGGAGAGAAGGTTGACCAGCGGCTTGAGGTAATGCGTGTCGTTCTTGGCGTAGGCTTCCATCCGGTCGGTCAATGGACGCCGCGCCCAGTTGGCCTTCTGCGGGCCTTTCTCCAGAGTGACGCCCAGGAATTTGGCGACCAGATTGACCAGGCCGAACTCGCGCACGCCGAGCAGCCGGCTGGCGAGCATGGTGTCGAAGATGGTAGTCGGCACGAACCCGCAGTCCCGGCGGAGCAGCCGCAGGTCGTAATCCGCGCCGTGCAGGATGAGCTCGTGCTGGCTGAGAATGTCGAAGACGGGCGTCAGCTTGATGCCCGCCAGGGGGTCCAGCAAATGGTCCGAGCCCTCGATGCTCACCTGAATCAGGCAGAGCTTCTCGGGGTAGGCATGCAGGCTGTCCGCCTCGGTATCGAGCGCAATCCAGCTTGCGGCACTGAGCTGCGGGAGCAAGGGCGCCAGCTTCTCTTCCGTATCAATCACGGCGCGAATATAAGGAAAACCCGTGGCGGAAAAAGAGAAAACCCATGCCAACGAGATTTTGGTGGGGTTCCGGGCATGGTTGATGGAGACAGGGATGGCTTCGGCCACGGCAATTCAACCACGGATGGAGAAGGAGACACGAATTTCACGAATTAGCACGAAGCCTGAAACCCGAATTCGTGAACATTCGTGGAATTCGTGTCTTCCTCCCTCTTTTCTTATCCGTGTCTTTCCCCGTCCATCCGTGGTTGAACCGCATTCCCATGGAAATTGGGAATTGTGAATTGGCCGTCGCCCCTTAGCTTTGCCCTCGTGCGAACTGGCATTGCTGTCCCGCCGGAAGACTCGGACACGACGTTCTTCTGGAAAGGCTCCCTGACCCGGGGATATTTCCGGTTTTTTGGCCGGATTCTGGTCCGCTTCATCCTCTCGGTGCATGGCATCGGCGCCTTCGCCCTGATCACCCTCGGCGTCATGTTCAGCAAGATCGGCGTGGCCACCTCCGTGGTCCGGCCGCTCACCCTGCTCCAAGTCGCCCGTTCCGGCCTGAGACTGCTGCCTTTGGCCAGCTTCATCTCGCTGGCGCTGGGCCTCATCGTCATCGGACAGACTGTCTCCGTGCTCAGCCGCGTGGGTGCGAATGAACTGCTCGGCACCATCATGGTGGCGACGGTGGTGCGCGAGCTCGGCCCGTTGCTGACCGCGCTCCTCGTCCTCTGCCGGTCCGGCACGGCCACGGTGGTGGAACTCGGCACCGCCCGCGCAATGGGCGAAGTCGAGGCGCTCGAAGTCCTCGGCATCGATCCCATCCATTACTTCGTCGTCCCGCGCGTGATTGGCATGGCGGTCGGGATTTTTGCGCTGACGGTCTATCTGATCATCGGTGCGCTCCTGAGCGGCTACCTCTGGGCGTTCCTGCAGGATGTGCCGTTGTCGCCCGGAGATTACTTCAGCCAGATGGCGGGCGCGTTGACGGGGCTCGACTTCGTTCTTCTCGCGGCGAAGTCGGTCGCGTTCGGCTCCGGCATCTCGCTGATCATGTGCTATCACGGGCTGGCCCAGCCGCTTTCGATTGGCGAAGTCTCGCGCGCGACGGTGCGCGCGGTCAGCCAGGGCATCGTGTTCTGCGTGCTCATCGAAATCTTCTTCATCATCGTTTATCTCCTGGCCGGATGACCACCGTCGCGATTTCAACTTCTTCTGCGACGGACGCGGCGGTTCCCGCGTTCGAGATGCGCGACGTCACCGTCACGGCCTCGCGCGATGCTTCTGCCGTCGTGCTCGAACAGGTGAACTGGACGGTGGAAGCTGGCGATTTCTGGGCGGTGGCGGGCCTCACGCGTTCGGGCAAGAGCGACCTGCTCGCGCTCGCGGCCGGCGTCAGCCGCCCGTCGCGCGGCGTGCATCATCTCTTCGGCCAGGAACTCATCGCCGGCTTCGAGCACGAACGGCTGGCGCTGCGTTTGCGCATCGGGCTGGTCTTCGACGGCGGACAGCTTCTCCAGCATCTCACGCTGGAAGAAAACATCGCCTTGCCGCTCCTCTATCATCGCGGCGTCAGCCCGGAAATCTCGGCGCGCATCCAGGCGCTCGTCGAGCTGACCGGCCTCGAACCGTGGGCCAGGAGCACGCCCGGCACGGTGAACCGCAACTGGCAGCAGCGCATCGGACTCGCCCGCGCGCTGGCCTTGAAGCCGGACATTCTGCTGCTCGACAACCCGTTGACCGGTCTCGATCCGCGCGATGCCGGCTGGTGGCTGGACACGCTGGGCGCGCTCGCGGCGGGACATCCCATCGTGGATGGCAAGCCGCTCACGCTCGTGGTGACGGGCGATGACCTGCGTCCGTGGCGCACGCGCGCGCGACAGTTCGCCGTGCTCAAGGACCAGCAGTTTATCCCGCTCGGTCAGCGCGCGGACCTCGACGGTCACCACGAACCGCTGTTGCAGGAACTGCTCCCGTCGGAGTCGCTGTCGTTGCCGAGAATCATCAAGGACTGAGGGGATGATAATGATGAAGAGCCGATTCCAAAACCCATGGAAGGACGAGTTCCACGAGTCCCTGATCTCTCCAACAGCCAAGGGAAATGGGGACTCGTGGAACTTGTCCCTCCAACTTAGAAGGGTTTTGAAATCGGCTCTGACTCCCATTCCCGCTCCCATTTCCCCTCCCTGAATCATGGCCCTCCAAGATCTCACCCCTCAACTCCGCACCCGGCTCAGCCGGCTGGAACGCATCGTCGGCATCTTCGTCGCGGTCGCCACGCTGCTGATGGTGGCCGGCCTGGCCTACTACATTTATCAGCGCGCGCAGACCAAGGGCTGGGGCAAACGACGCCTGCCCTACTACACGTTCGTGCAGAACGCCGCCGGGCTGAAGGTCGGCCAGAAGGTGATGCTCATGGGCTTCGACATCGGCGAGGTGACGCTGATTGAGGCGCAGGAACCGGGCGCGTACTACGATGTCTTCGTCGCCTTTCAAGTCATCGAGCCGTACGACGGCTATCTGTGGGAAGATTCCCGTGCGAAGGTCGCCGCCAGCGATTTTCTCGGCAACCGCTTCATCGAGCTCAGCAAGGGAACCAACGGCCCGGCCACCTACATCTTCCATCCCATTCGCGACTACACGCTGCAGGACGCGGCGTCGTTGCCGGAAGTGAACACGCTCCATTTCGCGGGCGAGATTCATGACGAGACGACGACCAACCTGATCGCAAAAGCCGGTGCGCCATTCACCGGCCAGGCATTGCAGGCCATCACGCGCGCCGCGAGCGTGACGTCAATCCAGCTCTACGACAAAAGCCTGACCTCCAAGCGCGCCACCGGCCTGTGGGATTTCCGCGAGGCGCGCTACCGCGATCCGAATGAGAGCGCCGAGACGCGCAAAGGTTACTTCCTCGTGCCGGACGAAGCCCCGGCGCTCAACGACCGTCTCGAATCGGTGGCGTCGCAGGTCGAGCGGATGATGGCCCTGGTGGAAACCTCGTTGCCGAATGTCTTTGATCTCACCAACCAGCTCCGTCGCGTGCTCGATACCACGGCGAGCACCGTCGAGCGCGTCGATGACGTGCTGGCGGACACGAAGCCGATCCTCGCCAACCTGACCAGCATCACCGAGAACCTCAGCGACCCGAAAGGTTCACTTGGCGAATGGCTCATCCCGGCGGACCTCGGCCTTCAGCTCACGCAGGCCCTCGCCAGCGCGAACCTGCTGCTCACGAATTCCGACGCGCAGATCACGATGGTCGCCGCAGAGCTGGACCGGACCATTGAGAACCTGGCGAACATCACGGGCAACCTGCACGCCCAGGTCCGGGCCAACACCAACATCGTCAGCGACGTCTCGAAGCTGATCGTGGACACCGACGACATGGTGCAGGGATTGAAACGCCACTGGCTCCTGCGCTCCGCCTTCAAGAAAAAGCCTGAGCCCAAACCCGCGCCGCCTCCGCGCAAGGCTGGGTCGCGCTAATCCGGAAAAGAAAGCGCCGGGCGCAAGGCCCGGCGTTTGAAGTTCCAGCCGCGAAGTGAAGAAGCCTACTTCGGCGCGTAATACTTGGTGGTGTATTCCTGCACCATGCGCCAGGTGCTGAACTGCGGCACCAGCGTGACCATTGCGCGGCGGATCATCTGGATCCATTTTCGCGGAATGCCGTTCGCATCCCGGTCGTAGAAGGTGGGGATGACTTTCCCAGTCAGCGTGCTGAACAGGTTCTCACTGTCGAGCCGGTCCTGCTCCTCGATGGAGGCTGGATGCGAATCGTCGCCAATCGCGAACCCGTTCGTGCCGTCGTAGCCTTCGCGCCACCAGCCATCAAGGATGCTCAGATTCAAGCAGCCGTGGCAGCCGGCCTTTTGGCCGCTGGTGCCGGAGGCTTCGAGCGGACGGCGCGGATTGTTCAGCCACACGTCGCAGCCGGAAACCATCGTGCGCGCGACATGGACGTCGTAGTTCTCGATGAAGACGAGATGGCCCTTCAGCTCGCTGTAGCGGCTGAGATGGATGACCTGCTGGATGTAGCGCTTGCCGTCGTCATCACGCGGATGCGCCTTGCCGGCGAAGACGAACTGCACCGGGCGCTGCTTGTCGTTGACCAGCTTCACGATGCTTTCGAGCTGCTGGAAGATCAGCGGCGCGCGCTTGTAAGTCGCGAAGCGCCGGGCAAAGCCAATCGTCAGCGCGTCGGGATTGAGCAGGTGATCGAACGCAATGAAGTCGCCCTGCGACAGGCTGCGGCCCTGGAGGAGCAGGCGGCGGCGGGCGAACTCGATGAGTTCGCGGCGCAGCTTGTAGCGCAGCGCCCAGAGTTCCTCGTCGGAGACGAAGGCCGGATCCGCCATCTTTTGCCAGAAGGCCGGATCGTTGATGGCGCTTTCCCAACTGCTGTTCTTGTTCCAGAAATCTGTCTCAGCGCCGACCGTGGCCGTCGGCATGGTTCCGTTGCTGCCGAGGCGACGGCGCCAGAAGCGGCGCACCGGACCCTTCATCCAGCCGAGGAGATGAATGCCGTTCGTGACGTGGCCGATGGGGATTTTGTCTTCAGGCACTCCGGGCCACAGGGATTGCCACATGTGGCGGCTGACCTGGCCGTGAAGTTCGCTGACGCCGTTGGCGGAACGCGCCGCCTTGAGCGCGAGAACGGTCATGCAGAACGTCTCGTCGTTGTTCTTGGGATCTACGCGGCCGAGGGCCATGACTTCATCGAGCGACATCTTGAGGTGGCCGAGGTAGCCCTTGAAGGCGTAGTCCATCAGGCTCGCGGAGAAGCGGTCGTGGCCTGCTTCCACCGGCGTGTGCGTGGTGAACATGCAATGCTTCTTTGTGAAGGTCATGGCGTCCGCGAAGCTCTTGCCGACGGCGAGCTTCTCGCGAATCAGTTCGAGGGCGAGGAACGCGGCGTGGCCTTCGTTCATGTGGAAGACGGACGGCTCGATGCCGAGCGTGCGCATCAGGCAGACGCCGCCGATGCCGAGGAGAATTTCCTGGAGGATGCGCGTCGTGCTGTCGCCGCCGTAAACGCGCAGGGTGAGGTCGCGGTAATGCTGCTCGTTCTCCGGAAGGTTGGTGTCGAGCAGGTAGGCCGGGCAACGGCCGACATTGACGCGCCACGCCTTGAACTTCACTTCAGTCACGCCCATCTGGACGGAGCAGACGAGCGGCTCGCCCTTCTTGTCGAGCACGGGCTCGATGGGCAGGTTCTTCGGGTTGAGCTGGGTGTAGTAATCCACCTGCCAGTTGTCCTGGTTGATGGACTGCTGGAAGTAGCCTTCGCGATAAAAGAGGCTGATGCCGATGAAGCCGAGACCGAGGTCGCTCGCGGACTTCGCGTGGTCGCCGGCGAGAATGCCGAGGCCGCCCGCCGCGATGGGCAGGGTTTCGTGGAAGCCGAACTCAGCGGTGAAATAGGCGACGGGATTCTTCAGCAGCGCTGCCGCGTTCGCCTGGCCCCAGGTATCCTTTGCGCTGAGATAGGCGTCGAAGTTCGTGAGAACGCGGCGCACCCGCTCGGCGAAGTCCGGGTCCTGCAAGTGGACGCGCAGCTCGTAGTCCGAGACTTCGCGCAGCACGGCCACGGCGTTGTGATAAAGGTTTTGCCAGCCGCGAGGTGACAGCTCCTGGAAAATCTCCTGGGACTCCTGATTCCAAGTCCACCAGAGGTTTCGGGCCAGGCGATTGAGTCCCGCGATCAGTTCCGTCAATTCACTCGGGGTGAGTGGCTTTTTGCTCATATAGTAAGAATTCAGATCTAACGGCGACTTCCTGCCGCTGCATTTGTTCAGACTGCTTGCAGGCCGGAATCTGCCCGGCTCACACATCCGAAATCAAACCGAAACAACGTCGGCTTCAAAATGCACGGTTAGGAAAGCAGGTCACTTGCCGAAGAAGATTCTGCCCTCCAGGCTCTTGACTCTTCACCCCATTTTTCGTTGGTTTCCTGCAAAATGTTCATCCAAAAAGTTAGCCGCCCGACTCCGCTTCATCTCGCCGCCGCTCTGGCTTGGATCATTTTTGCCACCTTGCGCCCTCTGAATCTGCCGGGCGCGGAGCCTGCCGAAGTTCCTTCCTCGTCCGTCTCGACGGCTTCAGCGACTCCGACTCATCCGACAAATCCTCCCATCCGCGAGATCGGGCCGGGACTTTTCCAGATGGGAGAAGTGCGGTTCGACCGTGAACGTCGGACGGTTCAGTTCCCGGCGTCGGTGAATCTGCGCGAAGGGAACATCGAGTATGTGGTGGTCCATGCGTCGGGCAAAACCCACGAGAGCCTCCTGCGCACCACGGTTCAGCCGCTGCACGTTCAGCTCGCCTTGCTGCTGCTCGGGGCCAGGGGCAGCGGCACCAACCCGATTTCGGCGGACCCGGCGGTTGAACTTCCGGGGGACAGAGTGCAGGTGGAACTGTCGTGGGTGGCTGAAGGCCGGACCAACCGCGCGTTTGCTGAGGAGTTCGTTCTCGACCGCAAAGCCGGAACTCAAACCAGCCGTGGCGCGTGGGTTTATACCGGGTCGCGCCTGCGCGAGGATGGCTTCGCGGCGCAGCTCGATGGCTCTATCGTCTCGCTCATCACGGATCAGGACGCCTTGATCAACAATCCGCGCCGCGGCCGTGAAGACGACGACAACTGGCTCGTTCGCACGAACGGCCTCCCGCCCCTGCACGCGCCGGTTGAAGTTGCACTGCGCCTGGGCAAATGAATCATGGCGGACCTTGCGCGCAGTTTGCGCATGTAGTGGAGATAACCGCGATTCTGGCCAAAAAACACGACGGCTTGCTGTGCATTGATGCGCCCTTGCCTGATATGTTTTTGACCGTTTTGTCATGTAACTGCGTGACGCATCGGAGTGTCTTCAGCCGGCAATCCCAGTTGGAAGAATCTGAACCATTTAAATTATGCAATCGCTGCTTCGTCACCTTGTTGTTGCTGGTCTGGCGCTTTTCCCGGCAGTCACGGCATTCGCCCAGGCGCCCGTCAATGACAGCTTCGTCAATGCCATCACGCTCAATGGTCCCATCGTGACTGTGGTGGCCAGCAATGTTGGGGCGACCAAGGCATTCGGCGGCGGCGGTGGCGAGCCTTCCATCCCTGGCGGCACGCTGGGCGTGTTCGGCGGCGCATCGGTCTGGTGGAACTGGACGGCTGCTGCGAGCGGTCGGACCACGATTGATACGGAAGGCAGCGACTTCAACACGCTGCTCGGCGTCTGGACGGGGGCGGCCCAGAACCAGTTGACCATCGTGGCGGGCAATGACGATTTGGATGCCAACACCTGGAGCCGCGTTGTGTTCAATGCCGTCGCCGGCACCACCTATCGAATTATGGTGGACGGCTTCCGTTCTGGCCCTGGATTCGGCTCGCCTGCCACGGGCAACATCAAGCTCAACGTCAAAGGCGTCGGCGGTCTGGACATCTCCGTCACCAACGGAATGGTGTTCACGGTCGGCGCTCCCATCCCGGTCTCCGTCACCTTCACGCCGGACTTCCCGAACCCGCCGGCGACGCAGGTGAAATTTTACTATCGCGGCAGCCCGTTCACGGCTCCGGTTCTTTTTGCCACGGACGACACCGCCCCGTTCAGCGCGGTGGCTGAGAACATCCCGGCGGGATCGAGCACCATTTACGTCGCAGCCATCGACAGCCTCGGCAATCCGGTGGAATCACCGGCGGCCAACGTGCTCATTCAAAACCTCGGCGTCACCCTGCTCACGCCGTTCGAGGACACGATGTATCTGGACAGCAATCCGATCACGGTCACGGCCTGGGGCTTCCTGCCTGCCGGCTCCATTGCCAACGTCGAGTTCTTCGTCGATGGCGTGAAGTTTGGTGAGGACGACACCGCACCTTTCAGCGGCGTGTGGAGCAATGTCCTGGGCGGCTCGCATCGTTTCACGGCGGTTGGCCGGCCGGACACGGGCGCGCGCTTCACGTCGCAGCCGGTGAACATCGGCGTGGCCTCCATCCTTCTTCCCAACGCATCGGTCTGGAAATATCTGGATGACGGATCGGATCAAGGGACGGCGTGGTCCGCGAAGGATTTCAACGACAGCGCATGGGCCAGCGGCCCGGCTCCGCTCGGCTACAGCGATTCCAACGGACGCCTCCCGGCCACCACCAACTCGTATGGCCCCAGTGAAACGACCAAGTTCATCACGACCTGTTATCGCCACACCTTCACGTCTGGCAGCGCCGCTGCCTTTGCGCGCGTGAACCTGAACATCGAACGCGATGACGGCGCGGTCGTTTACCTGAACGGCGCCGAGCTGGCCCGCTTCAACATGCCGACCGGAGCAGTGACTTCCGCGACCTTCGCTTCGTCCAACGCCGGTGATGACGGCGGCACGGTGAACACCATCGCCATCGATGCCGCGCTTCTCCTGAATGGAGCCAATGTCTTCGCCGTGGAAATTCACCAGGACTCCGGCAACAGCTCGGACATCTGGTTCCGGATGAATCTCCAGGGCATCCCCGCCATCATCCATAACCTGTCGCCGCTCGTGGATCTCACCACGCCGACGAACGGCGCCTACTTCCTCGCGCCCGCCCAGATTGCCCTCGCCGCCACCGCTTCCGACAACGACGGCACCGTGGTGAAGGTCGAGTTCTTCGCCAATGGCGTGAAGATTGGCGAGGACGCCGAAGCGCCTTACACGGCGGTCTGGAACAATCCTGCCTTTGCCTCGTATCTCCTCACCGCCGTGGCCACGGATGATCAGGGCGGCACGACGACGTCCGTCGAGATCCCTGTCGTGGTCTATGACACCGTGGGAACGCCCGTCGCGAAAGTCACTGCGCCACCGGACGGCCACGTCGTCGAAGGCCCCACGAACATGGTCGTCACCGCGACCGCGAACGCCATCACCGGCGTGACCAATGTCCGGTTCCTCGCCAACGGCGTGGAATACGCGAGCGACGCCTCTGCGCCTTACTCCGCGATCTGGGCCGCGCCGTTCGGCACGAACATCCTCACCGTGGCCGCCACGGATGCCAACGGGGTGAACGGCGCCTCGCCGTCCGTGGTGGTGGTGGGCCAGCACCAACATCATCACCGTGCAGGTGACCGATGCCACGCGTCCGCTGCTGAACCACAGCATCACGTTCACCGTGGAGGTGAACGACTACGCCGAGCTGACGCTCGGCGCAGCGACCTTGCTCGTGGGCGACACGAACAGCGTGCCGGTGGACCTTGTTTCCACAGAGGAGCTCACCGGACTGCGGTTCGTGCTTCAGGTTCCGGAAAACCTGATCTCCAACCTGTGGGTGGAAGCGGTCTCCACCAACCTGTCCGCCGCCTCCATGCAGCCGTCGGGTGCCAATGCTTCCGCGCTCGACCTCGCCATGCAGCCCGGAATCTCGCTGCTCAGCACGCAACGCCTGGCCTGTCTCCACTTCACCGCCGTTCCGGGACAGAGCTCCGCCTTCGTGCCGTGGCACCTGGACACGCTTGACGTCACGACAGCGGCCGGCGGCGTCTCGCCCACCCTGCTGAAGAACGACGGACGCGCCGTGGTCGTGGGAGCCCGTTCATTGCTGGAAGCACGTCTCCGGAACGGCTCCATCCGCGAGGTGACCCTCTACGGACGGACCGGCGTTGTTTACACCGTCGAACTCTCCGCGAACCTCACCAACGCCACCTGGACCCGCGCGGCGATCATCAACAACATGACCAACCTCTCGCGGACCATCGGCGTCGGCACTGGTCCTTCGCGTTACTTCCAGGCCAAGCCGTAAGGCGGCAGCGCCGTCGCAAACGGGCTGGGTGGAACGGTCCGCCCAGCCCGTTGCTGCGTGTTGGATCGATCACCGTTCCGAGGATGCGAATCGGGCGCCGCTTGGTTCTATTGAAATGTTCCCGTGAGTCATCGCTCAGCATCGTTCCGGCTTCACTCAAGGTTTTAGGTTGTCCGCTTTTGTATGTGGAAGGAGTTCTTCACCTTCGGGCTTCCGTGTCGCGGAGCGACTGCATGAATTTAGCCGTGAGCTTCAGCCCACGGTGAGCGGAAAAAGGAAGCGCGTCGCCGAGCGACGCTTGAAAGCTTCTTGAAATGGGAGCGTCTTCAGCCGAGCCCCGTTGTACCGCGCCAGGCCATAAGGATCGAAACTCTGACGTTGCCCTTGCACACTTGTCCCGCAACGGCGTCGTGCAAGGGATGGCCTTTCTGAGCGAAAGGCGTTGGAGCACTGTTCTCTGACTCGGCGCGTTTCAGTTCCGTCCTCACGGCGGGCTGAGTCGGGGGTTTGTTGCTCCGGGGCAATTGCCCTGATGCGCCTCTTTCGGTTTTGAAAACCGTTTTACTTCTTTACCTCTGCCGGTTTTTTGTATCATATCTTTTTCACACACACACAGACAGCTCTCGCACCTTTTCGCATTCTCGGGTCTGTCACTTTGGGCTCGATTCACACGGGTCGGAACTCAGCAAAATCATAACCTGTCTCATCTATGAGGACATTCTTGAAATTCATCCTGATCGCCCTTCTCGGCGTTATCTCTGCAGAAGCCCAGATCGTCGTTAATTGCGACTGCCTGCGAACGCAGGCCGTCCTGAACGTCACGGGTTGTGTGGGCACGGTGCCGGACCTGTGCCTGTTCACCCAATGCATTCAGAGCACCGTCGTGCCGCCGCCTCCTTACCAGTGCAGCCAGACGCCGGCGGCAGGAACAATCGTCGGGCCAGGCACGCATCCCATCATGGTGACAGTAAGCGTAAATGGCCAGGTGCTGACTCAATGTCCGGTCGTGTTCACCGTCACGCCGAACACCGCCCCGTTCGCTTTGCTCTGCTCCTCGAACAAGACCGTCAATTGCGCCGCGCCGTGGATCTTTGATCCCCCTGTGGCGACGAACGTCTGCTGCAATGCCGCCGGAATCCCCGGCAATGTGACCGTCACAGTCGTCAGCACCGTTACCAACGGTGTCTGCCCCCAGGTCATCACGCGCACCTGGCGGGCCATTGATGATTGCGGCCACGTCGCCACGTGCAGCCAGACGGTCACGGTCGTGGACACGACTCCGCCCACGATCAACTGCGGCCAGAATGAAACCGTGGTCTGCGGCCAGGGCTGGGGCTTCACGGTCCCGATCATCTCCGACAATTGCAGCAGCGTCGGCAACGGCCTCACCCTCTCCATCATCAGCACGACGACGAATCTGACCTGCGGCCAGACTTACGTCGCCACGCGTGTCTGGCAGGTCACGGATGCTTGCGGCAACAAGACGCTTTGCACCCAGGTCGTCACGGTCGTTGATTTCACGCCTCCGGTCATCACCTGTCCGGCCGATAAAACCGTCCCCTGCGGCACCGCTTGGAATTTCGGCATCCCTTCGGCCTCCGAGACCTGCCTCACCGGAGTCGGCAACGCCAGCGTCACCCTTGCCGTGGTCAGCACGGTGACGAACAACCTCTGCCCGCTCGTCGTCACCCGCACCTGGTCCGCCACGGATGGCTGCGGTAATTCCAGCCAGTGCAGCCAGACCGTGACGGTCGGCGGTCCCGGCGGACTGACGTTGAACTGTGCCGCGCTCGCTTCGTTGCCCGAACTCCAGACCAACGCCTGCCTCGCCTACGTGCCTTCGCTCTGCGCCCAGGCCATCGCCCTCGTGCAACAGAACTGCCCCTGTCAGCTCACCTGCTCGCAAACGCCGACGCCCGGCACGCAGGTCGGTCCCGGCACACACCCGATCACGATCACCCTCACTGATGGCTCCGGTAACTCGGTGTCCTGTGTGGTGAACTTCGTCGTCACTCCGCCGCCGGGCGGGTGCAATCCCTGCCCCAATCAAACCAACGTCTGGAACACCGGCATGAGCGGCACGAACGTCCTCGCCGCCGGCCAGCCTGATCCCAATTACCTCTTCGTCTCCGCGCCGCCCGGCGGTTGCAACGGCCCGGCGCAAGTGCTCCTCCCCTCCTCGATCCCGGCACCGCCGTGGGTCGCCAACGGCCTGAACTCGCAGTGGATCGGTGCCGGCCCGACCGCGAATTGTCAGGAAGGCGTGTATCATTACCGCCTCTGCTTCTACCTGTCTTGCACGGAGGGCGCGTCCATCATCGGCCAGTGGGCGGCGGATGATCACGGAGCCATCCATCTCAACGGCCAGCCGACCGGGAACAGCATCCCGTCGCTCCAATATCCGAACTTGCCGGGCTACGGCTGGTTCCCGGTGTCGATTACGAACGGCTTCATCTGCGGCACCAACTGTCTCGACTTCTACGTGACCAACGCCCTCATCGGCGTCAACCCCACCGGCTTCCGCGCTGAATTGACCAACGTCTTCAACGACTGCTGCTGCGGCCCGCTCCAGGCCGTCTCCACATATCACAGCGGCGTCAACGCCAACGGACTCATGCCGGTGCTCTCGCCTGATCCGCAGCTCGTGCTGAGTTGCGCGCCTCCCGGCGTCGCCACCGGCCCGGCGCAGGTCACTTTCACGAACCCTTTCTGGATGCCCAACGGCCCCGACTCCCAGTGGCTCGCTCCGGTCGGCAATCCGAACCTGCCCGGCGGTCTTTATTGCTACACCTACCGCTTCACGCTTCCGCCCTGCACCAACGGCACACCCAAGTACGCCGTCAAAGGCCAGTGGATGGGCGACGACGCCGGCACGATCTACGTGAACGGAAATCCCACGGGCAACAACCTGCCCAACGGCTGGGCCTTCACCAACTGGCATCCGATCAGCGTCACCAGCGGCTTGGTCCCCGGCGTGAACACGCTCACGTTCTACGTGACCAACGCCAGCGCCGGCGACACCGGCATCCGCCTCGAACTGACGAACTACGCCTCGTGCTGCGACTGCGTGATGACCAACTGCAACGTCACCATCAACTGCTCGACCAACCTCGACATTCAAGCCTGCGCGTTCGTCAACAACCAGGCTGTCGTCACCTACCCGCTGCCCACCGCGTCGAGCACCTGCGGCACCATCACCAGCATCGTCTGCACGCCGCCCAGCGGCTCGCCCTTCCCGCTCGGCATCACCACGGTCAACTGCACCGCCACCGACGCGAACGGCAATAGCGCCTCGTGCTCGTTCAACATCCGCGTCCGCCGTGACATCACCCCGCCGGTGATTGACTGCGCGTGCCTCCAGGCCCTGGCCTCGCTCTCCGTCCGCGCTTGTTCCGCGCCGATCCCGAACTTCTGCGCTGCCCAATGTTACAGCGACGATTGCACGCCGGCGGCTCAACTCATCTGCACGCAATCGCCCGCAGCGGGAACGATTGTCCCCGGCGGCGCTTCCTATGCGATCACCGTCACCGTCACCGACGCTGCGGGCAACAGCAGCCAGTGCCAGGTCGGCTTCACCGTCATCGCCCCGGTCGAAGAGCGCGTGTGGAACACCGGCGCGGCCAGCCCGAATGCGGCGAACTTCACCGTCATCCAGACGCCCGGCGGCCCCGCGAACATCCCGGCGGTTCTCACCGCTCCGGCCGGTGGAGCCTGGTCGCCCAACACCCCGGCTTCGAGCTGGGTCAGCTTCACGCCCAACTCCCAGAACGCCGCCATTGGCGTCTATGTTTATCGCCTCACCTTCAACGTGCCCTGCACCAACGGCGCGAGCATCGTGGGCCGGTTCATGTCGGATGACGCAGCGCGCGTCTATCTCAACGGTGTGCCCGCCGCCGCGCTCTCGACCAGCTTCAGCGCCTGGTCGCCAGTGAACCTCACCTCCGGCTTCGTGCCCGGGTTGAACACCCTGGACATCTACGTCACCAACGCGATCATCTGGACCGGCCTCCGCACTGAGTTGACGAATCGTTTCACCTGCTGCTGTCCAAGTTCCATCGTGTTGAACTGCCCGCCGAAACCAGTGAATGCCTGGACCTGCGGCACCGCTCCCATCCCCGTGAACTACAATGTCACCGCCTCGAGCCTCTGCTCGAACGTGACGGTCTCCGTCAAATGCGTCCCGCCGTCCGGCTCGCTGTTCCCTGCGAACACCTCGACGCTCGTGACCTGCACCGCGACCGACAGCCTCGGCAACACGACCTCCTGCACGTTCCCCGTCACGGTCGTGCGCGACATAATTCCGCCCGTCATCATGTGTCCCGGTCCCATCACCCGCGTCCTCTGCACGAACAGCGTGGCCGTTTACTACAAGGCGAAAGCCAAAGACGACTGTTCGCCGACCGTCTCGATCGCTTGTGTTCCTCCGTCCGGCACGGTGTTCAACACCGGCACCACCATCGTCACCTGCACGGCGACCGACGCCTGCGGCAACACGTCGAGCTGCTCGTTCCCGGTCAAGGTGATCAACAACCTGCTCTGGCAGACGCTCCCCGCCGGCATCAACGACTGCTACGCGCAGAGCGGCTGGGAACCGAATTCGCCCGGTGTCTGCCTCAACACCGCGTATCCCGGCGGCAACTGGAAAAACTTCGACGTCACCACGGTGAACCGCTGGGTCGGCCACACCTGGACCTTCCCGGCCAGTTGGAACATCCTCGCCGCGCAGCTCGCCACCCGCGCCCGTCCGCCGGTCAACGGCTGCTCCGGCAATTCGCAGAACGACTCGTTCAGCCTCGGCCTCGCCAATTGCAGCCCGGCGACTTGGTTGTGGAGCCGCTACCTCGGCAGCGGCAACGCGAGCGCGGGACTCGTGGACAAACAGTGGTGCAACGGCAGCGGCTGCCAGTACCTCTTCAACTTCAACCTGGCCTCAATGCCGTTGGCGCCCAGCGGGACAATCAGTCTCCTGCCGCACATGAACAGCGCGAAACGGCTCGACTACTTCGCCCAGGACGATACGACGGTGGACTTCGCCCACCTGCGCGTGTTGCGTTGCGCGCCGAAACATGTGATCGGCGGCGTGGCCGTGGAACTCAATAACGCTAAAATCGCCTACGGCCCGGCCTTCTGGTGCATCATCCGCGACGTGGTCGCGCTCCCGAACTTCCGCGCGGATTTCAGCCTCGGGTTGGCCGACGGCGCGCGGTTCCCGATGGAGCCAGTCACGCTGGGCGATCATCCCGGCTCCTCGATCCAAATCGAAGGCGTCGCGACAGAGTCGGTCCCCGGACCCCGGTTGGAACTGGGCCTTGGCAATGCCGAAGGCAGCGCGGTGATTCGACTCAACGGCCTGCCGCCCGGTGTGCCGGTCATCCGCATCGAAGTGGAAATCGACGGCGTCGTGGTGCAAACCGTCGAACTCCCCGCAACGGACGGCATGGAACTCGCAACCTTCGACAGCGCATCCCCGGTGGTGGCACTGGCCCTGGCGAACCAGAACGAACTCCTGGCGACCATCATCGAGAATGAGCCGGATCAAGCCCCGAGGAAGGTCACGCTCCGCGTGCGTCTGCCCGGCTACGGCGGCGGATTCACAGGCGCGTCACTCCATGCGACCGCCCTGCCGGAAATCACCCTCGAGACTCCCCAACTGCAATTCACCGGGCGCGCCTCCGTCAATCGCGCCGTGGCAGTTCGCTTCAGCAGTTCCGACGCCTCGCTGTCGGAAGTGTCCGGCGGCCAGGCCGTGCTGTCGCCGCTCGACTCAGAAAGCACCGAGCCGATCTCCATCACCGCGAGCTTCGCCCCGACCGACGAGTTCCGCGCCGTCGTGCCGTCACCCTTCGGCATGTTCGGCTCCGAGCCGACCAACGCCACGCTCCGCAACATCGTGCGCGGCATCATCAGCGGCGAAGAAGTCGATGTGGATCAAGTCGAGTTCAGCAAGGTTCCCGGCGGCTACGACGTGGCCTGGAGTTCCGCCCGCATCCATCCGGTGCGCCGCATCTACTTGGTTTATGGACCGTCCGGTGTCCGCCGGTTTGAAGTGCCCGGCAACAGCAACCTCGTCGTCACCGTAACTGAACTGCCCACGATGATTGGCAAGCTCGGCGGTCGCACACCGTGCCGCCGCCTGCACTGGCCCAAGCCCGTCACGCTCATCATCGCCGGCCAGACCTTCGAGGCGAACGAACTCCGCATCCTCGTCGAGACGGACAACTATCCCGTCACCGCCCTCACCGGACTGCGCATCGAAGCAGTCGGCGCGGAAAGCCTGACCCTGCCGGTCGTCGATGTCGGCCCGAACGTCCACGTCCTCGACGCGCCGGAACTAACGGAAGACGCCATCTTCATCCGCTGGAGCGGCTTCGGCGGATTGCTGGAGGAATCCGACACCGTCACCGGCCCGTGGGCACCGTCCGCCGACCAGACGGAAACGCCGGGCGAAGTCGTGAAGCCGAGGCCGACCGACCCCGCGAAGTTTTTCCGCGTGCGCGGCGATTGATCGCAGCGGGTAAATTCATGCAGCCGGAGGCGCGAGCCTCCGGCTTTCTATTTTTGATTCAGGCCGGCTTCCGTCCTGGTCGCTGTCGATGCGGTGGAAGTTCTCGCGCCGCGAGCCCTCCGCCCGCGAATCAGCGGGCGGCAGTAACGCAGTCAATCGCTCATCGTGGCCGGACGATTGCGCCGCTGATGTGCGGCGTTTGGTTTTCGCAGCGCGAAAGCCGCCACCACCAGCTCCAGCGGAGCGGAATAGTTGTAGAACAGCGCCCTCCCAAAAAGACAAGGTCCGCAGGAGCGACATCAAGGGGATGTCTCCCTCCCGATGCCCCCCCAACCCGATGTTCCTACCAATCCAGGTCGTCCGCTTTCCAAATTACCTGCCACAGGGCTACGGCTGGGCCTTCTTCGAGAGCAGGTAGGCCATGAGGTGGTTGAACTCCTCGGCGGAAAGCAGTTCGCCGAAATTCTCAGGCATCAGGCTGGTGTCGCTCTGACGGCGCTCAGCGATGTCCTTCTTCTGCACGTTGATTTCCTTGCCCGTGCTTTCCGCGAGGACCACGAGTTCGCCTTCCTCGCGACGGAAGAGGCCGCTCGTCACTTCGCCGTCCTTGAGCACCAGCAGCGTGGTGCGGAACGAGCCATCGACGTTGCGGTTCGGATCAAGGATGTCCTCGCACAGGCGTTCGAGGCCGCGCTGGCCGATGCCGTCCAACTGCGGCCCGACGTTGCCCCCTTGTCCGCCGATGCTGTGGCAGACGACGCAGTTCTTCGCGTAGAGCACCGCTCCAGCCGAAATCTTGACGCGCGCGGACTGATAGCCGGCCCGGCGTTGCTCGACGAGTTTCTCCAATTGCTCGTTCGCGGGCGAAAGATTCTTGGTCAGCTTCGCGACGCGGGCTTCCCAATTCGTGGGCTTGGAAGATTTGAGCCGGTTGTTCACGCCCACGCGCTGAAGCACGCGCGGCGAGACGGCACCATTCTCAATCGCGGTGAGCAGCGTCTCCGCGCTGAACGTCGCGCTGGCCATCGTGAAGCTGAGTTTCTCCTGCGCCTTCAGCGGGAGCGTTTTCAACGCGGCCACAGCGGCGGCCTGCGCGGCTGGCGTGTTTTGGCTGGCGAGCAGGTCCGCGAGGCTTTCGCGATAGGCGGTGGGGCCGTGGTTCGCTGCGAGGGCCTGGGCGAGCGCGGGGATTGCCTTCTCCGGCGCGAGCGTGACCCAGGCGCGGGCGAAGATGGAGAGCGTTTCGGCGTCCATGCTGTCGGCACGGGCGGTGTCACGCGGCGTGCAGAAGCGCGCGAAGATCGGCGCGGTCTCCTTCATCTGCGTCCGTACGGCGGTGTCGGTCGCGGCGGCGAACCAGTCGCGCATCTTGCGCGGCGCGAACTCGGACGGGCGAAGCTGCGGCAGTTCGGGTTCAAACCCGCCAAAGGCCAGCCACGCGTAGGCCGTGCCCGTGTCGCCATCGACGGCTTCCACGAAGACGCTTTTGCCCGCGTGTTCCGGGAAGTCCCAGTTGATGCGGCGCGCGACGTCGTTGCGCGGCGGGACGGCGGTGGCAAAGATTTCGCCGGAGTCTTGGGCGCGGAGGCGGATGAGGTTCACGTTCTTCGCGGGCTTGTCCGGGAAACCATCATGGCCGCAAAGCCAGAAGCTGAGCTTGGCCGGGAGCTTGAAGTCTGGCGAACGCAGGATGCCGGTGAGCGGTTCGCCATGAGGAAGACTGGAGGTGAGCTGGCGTTTCTGGTTGTCGGTTGCGTTGCGGCTTTCGAGATCCCACGGCGTGGCGGTGGGGCTGGTTTCGTGGGGCAGGGCGGTCCAGGAGTGATGGCCATCAAGCGCGGTGAAGAATTTCCAGACGAGATTCGTGCCCCACGCGCGGATGCTTTCGGGCCGGGCACGACCGCGTTGCTGAAGTCCTTCGTCGATGGATTTGAAGAGCGCGAACTGACGTTCGAGTTCGAGATGTTGTTCCAGCCCGTAAGCAGACGGGATGCGCGCGCTGGCGAATTCGGCGAGCCGGCTCAGCTCGGTTTCGGGAGCGTAACGCGCAGCGTGCTTGAGGAGGTCGGCGATGGACGGCTGCAAATTCTTTTGCTTCGAGAGCGTGGGGAGCTGTTGCAGAAGGAATGCGGCGGCAGCGGGAGATTTCACGGCGATGGCGACGTCGGTGATGGTTCGCAAGTCGGCATCGTTGAGCGTTTCCGAGGCGAGACGGCGGAAGTTTTCTTCTGGAACAAGCTGGTCGCGCAGAGATTTGCGGGCGACGTAGAGGAGATGCGTGTCTTCCTTCGGCACGCGCTGCACGAGCGAGAGCAGGGGACGGATGTTGTCAAAGCTCGGATGGTTCGCGAGCGCTTCGGCGGCGCAACGTTGGACGAGGCCGTCGGGATCGGTAAGCGCGGTGAGCGCGAGCTCGTGCTGTGCGGGCGTCAGCTTCGGAAGGTCGGCGAGAACGCGCATCGCATGAACGCGGACGAGACGATCTTTCTGAGCTGCGGCGGCGGCGATGGGTTTCTCGTCGAGCGTGCCGAGGCGTTGCAGCGACCAGAGCGCGTGAACTTCTTGAAAGTTGTTCACGGGCTTCGCGACGGCCCGTTTCAGCGCGGGGACGGCGTCTTTGCCGAGACGGTCGTTGATCTGATCCATCGCGACACGGCGGCGCGTGAGGTTCGGATGCGCGAGTTCCGCGACGAGTTCCTTCGCGGAAGCCTTGGTGAAATCGTAAGGCTGATGGAGCTTCGGCTTGTTGTCCGCACCCTTGTAAACCACGCGCCAGATGCGGCCGCTTTCGCGGTCGCGGCCGGGATGCGTGAGCGGGACTTCGTAGTGGCCGATGATGCGGTTGTAGAAATCCGCGATGTAGAACGCGCCGTCAGGAGCGAGCTGCGTATCGACGGGTCGAAACCACGGATCGTCCGTGGCCACGAAATCTGGCAAGGTGCGGGCGATGCGCGTGGAGCCGTGTTCGGTCACGCGGTCGCGAAAGACGGCGCTGGCCATCACGTCGCCGAAGAACATGTTGCCATGAAATTCCTTGGGCCAGAGGTTGTCGGTGTAGATCGAAACGCCGTCGATGGCCGTCGAGCCACGAATCTTCTCCATCATGGTCGGGACGAAGCCAAGGCCGTCATGCGGCTTGCCGAAACTGGGATAGTAACCGCCTGCGAGAAGCTGGAAGAGCGGTTCGCTGTGGCAGTCAGAGGAATAGAGGCTCCCGGATTCATCGAAGGCGAGCCCGTAAGGATTCACCTGGCCATGCGTGTGATGCTCAATGCGCGAGCCATCGATGCGGATGCGATAGCTGTTGCCGGAATTCAGATCGACGTGGCTGCCGTCGCGCGCGGTGACGTGCGAATCGTTGTTGTAGCCGTGCGTGGCGTAGAGCCAGCCGTCGAACCCGCGCCGGAAGCTCGCCTGATTGCCGTGCGTGTCGCGCGTGTGATCGAACGGACCGTAAAGAATCTCGCGCTTGTCCGCCTTGCCATCGCCGTCGGTGTCTTCGAGCAGCCAGATGTTTGGGATGGACCAGACGATGGCTTTCCATGTCGAGCGGCCGCTGGCGTTCTTGCTGTAGAACGGATAGATGCCGATTGGGATGTTCAGCCCGCCCGCGAACTCGGTGATCTTGCGCGCACGGCCATCAGGACCGAAGTCCTCGAAGATCATCAGCCGGTCGCGGGCGGGCCTGTTCGTCGGGGCGGCCCAGGGATATTCGATGGAGGTGGTGACCCAGAGCCGGCCTTTCGCGTCGAAGGCGAGGTTCATGGGTTTGTGGATGTCAGGCTCGGCGGCGACAAGTTGAATCTCGAAACCGGGCGGAAGCTTGAAACTTTTCTGCTGATCAGCCGGCGAATGCCACGGTGTAGGACGAACGCCTTCGGCGAAGGGATCTGTCGCCGCTTGAACGGGAGACAGGCTCAACAGCATCAGCGCTGGGACCAGCCATATCCGACAGAATCTATTGAGGAGGCGAGATGTTCCTAAATGTAATGATGCAGTAGTAGGACAGGGCTTCCAGCCTGTCTCAGAGGCCGACTGGCCATGGACTGTCTCGTGGCTAAACCATTTCATTTCATACACCAAACCACCGGGGAACATACCATTGTTCAGAAACAGGCTGGAAGCCCGTCCTACGGAATCGGGCCTGCCTGGACTAGAATGGCCGGCTCTCGCTTGGGCGTTTGAAGTAAAGAAGGTGGCGATCATGGGTTTGGTCGGTTATTGCCCAAAACCGACGCTGCAGCAACGACTTCTCTTCAATGACCTGACTCGTCGCTGTTTGCGGTGGAATGGAACCGGCTACGGTTCGGCCTCGCGGAGCGAGGATGTGACGGTAGCCGTGGGCTTTCAGCCCACGGACCTCTGGGCCGAAGCTTCGTTGCGGAGCGACGACTGAATGCACACTCCCATTTCAAGAGGCTTTCAAGCGTCGCTCCGCGACACGCCTCCTTTCCTTCGCTCACCGTGGGCTAGAAGCCTACGGCTACCGTCAAAGGGTCGCTCCGCGACCAGGAAGCCGTCGGGATCAAGAATTCATTCCACCGAAAATAGCGAGGAACCAACCTGCCGGTTCGTTGCTGCTGTCCGTGGAGTGTGGCTATATCCCTTACCAGTTGCCAATGGTTGAAACGACAGTCATCGAGACAGAATTCAATTGCCGGGGAAACTTCGCCGGCCGGAAGTGACCGGTCCTCAGTAAATCGTCGGTGTAAAAGTCTTTCTGTAAATTGCTCATCATCCGTCTGTGTTCACCCTCTCGGGGTGAGGCGCAGCGATGGTGAGCGGAGCGAGCCGGGCGCAGCCGAACCCCGAGAGGGTGAAGACGCGCC
>Ga0163153_10003203_pt1 | contig 22247 bp, 29 predicted proteins | sample OliLakLV19MP6IB1_FD_148629 | JGI IMG/M metagenome (GOLD analysis project Ga0163153, IMG submission 148629) | Freshwater microbial mat bacterial communities from Lake Vanda, McMurdo Dry Valleys, Antarctica - Oligotrophic Lake LV.19.MP6.IB-1 | ecosystem: Environmental > Aquatic > Freshwater >...
CTACTACGGATATGGCTATCCGATCTACGGTTACGGCTACGACCTAGCCCTACCTTCGCATCGCGGCGAGGCGAATCGACGTTCTCGCCCGTCAATCATGGCTGAACAGGCCGAGCCGTCATACATGAAAGAAGACTAGGGAACCAGCGATCCAGCGCAAAGACCTTCACCGCACGCCGCTGCTCGCTCGTGAGCTCGGGCGCCAGCATCACCGTCGGCCGGCGTCCCGCGCCGCCGGTCGTCGTACGCACCAATGTCGCCTTGATTTCGGCCAGGTTGGCCATCGCCTGCCGCGCGGAAGCTTCCGTCCCAAGCGCGATCTTCGCCAGGCTTACCAGCATCAGTCCGAGCACGGTCGCGAAGGTGTGCAGCCGTAGCGATCCATCCGCCCACTGATGCGACGGCCCCCAGGGGACCACGCCGCCCTTCTTCGCTCGACGGAACAATTCCTCGACGTTCCACTGACCACGGAAGGCGTGCACGATCCGACCCGTGCTCCAGTTGTGTCGGTCCGTGCACAGCACCCGGCGGCCGAGCCGGGTCTTCTCCAGTTCGCGGCGCAGGGCGGCATCGACGTGCCAGTGCAAGGTCGGCGTTTTTTCGCTGCCCGCGAGGGTGGCCACGACAAAGCGCGACAGATGGTCCCGGGCGAGCGCCTTCTTGACGCGCAGTTCCAGACGGCTGCGCGAGAGCCGACCCGCGGCGCTCAGCCGCTCGAGCTTGCGCAGTTCCACCTTCGCTTGGCGCAGGGCGACCGCGATGCCGCGCTTCTGCCCCGCCAGCAGCTCCTCACTCTCCACCACCACGAGCGTGCGGTCCAAGTCCCCGACCAGGGTGCGGACCCGCGCCGCGCGCACCTGGCCGAGCTTGCCGGTCAGCGGTTTCATGGCCCCGCGTCCCGCCGCCATTTGCAATGCCTCTTCCGCGGCAAGGTGTCCGAGCGGCAACGAAATGAGGCTGTAGTAGCCGGCGGCGTCGAGGTCGAGCTCCAGTTGCGGGCTCCAGAACCCGCCGTCGCGCACCAGCGTGCGCTGTGCCGGCCGTTGCTGTGCCGCATCGTCGGCGAGCGCCTCATGCAGCTCGCGCAACCCCTCCAGGCACGCCTTCAGCACGCCTTGGTCCGAGCCGTTGCCGGGATAGCTCCGGTACAACAGCGGCACATGTCCCGTCTCGCTGACCAACACGCCGAGCCCCACCACCCGCAGATCGCTGCGCTTGCTCTTGGCGTGGCCACGACGGGCGAGCTCGCCCGGCGTTAGCGTGGCGATGTGGGTGTCGAAGTTGGTGGTGTCGAACGCGAGCACATCGGTGGAGAGCCCGAACTGGGCGACGGCCACCTTCGCGATCGCCACCTGCGCCTGCTCCAATTGGCGCTCGGTGACCTGCTGCGCCACGCGATGAAACGCCTGCCCGCTAAACGCCGATCCCGGCAAACACGACAGCCGCGGCAGGCTTGCATCCAGAAATTCCCCCAGGTCGCGTTTCGGTCCCGGCGCGCACGCCCGCTGGATCGCTACCGCCAGCGCCAACTCGCCCACCGAGGGGCCGCCCTTCGCGCCCAGCCTGCCGCAGGCGCGGTCAATATGCGCCACCAGATCCAGTTGCTCGGCGACCCAGATCAAGGCCCCGACGTCGCCGACCCCACGCGTGCCCACGGTCCGCGTGGCCCCCAGATCCACGACCGGCGGGGCCGCCGCCGGGCCCAGCACCACCTGGCGCGCGACAGAGCGACCGCGAACCGGATCCCACACCGACTGCGCGGCGATCCGGTAGCGCTGGCCGTTGACCTCGCGTTCGAATACATGCATATTCTTTCATGTAGCACACCGTTGACCAAACATCAAGCGATCTTGATAATTTCCCGGGCTTTCTGGTTTCGCCAGCGTCCAACAGCCCTTCAGGTGTGCGAAGGTAGGGCTAGGCGCACGGCAATCGGGTGAACGTAATCCATGACCACGTCCCGCACCCCTACCCAGGTGTGCGCCAGCAAGGCAATCCAAAACAACGACCCCGCGATGCTCACACTGCGGCTTGAAACCCAATCGTGCCATTCCAGATATGAGTTGGGAGGATTGCCAAGGAAATGGATGAGCACAAATACAATGAAGAAAAGCATGTACACCGCGCTCACACGCTGTACCAGCCACGCGCGCAGTCCGGTGACTTGCCTTCTCAAAACAGGGTTCCAGCCGCAAGCGCCGCCACGGCGAGCCCGCCAATATTTGCAATCCAGGCGCTACGCCGCGCGGCTGGCAAGAGCGACCCAATGTCGATGTCGCTCAACAGGTGGCGAATGCCGGCCAGAACGTGGTGCGCCAACGCCCAGATGACAATAATCGACACAGCCTTGAAAGGCCATTGTTGAAAAAGCCCCCTCAACTGCGCGAACGATTCTGGGCTTTGGAGCGACATATCGAGCAAATAGACGCCAAACGGGATGCCAAGCGCCAAAACAATGCCGGTGACGCGATGGGTAATGGAAGTCAACGCACCTACCGGCATCTGAATCTGGGTCAGATGGAAGAACACGGGTCTGCGGATCTTGACGCTCATCGAGTTGGACGCGACTTCTCCTGTTCGCGCAACACAGGCAGGAGCTCGTGCTCGAACCACGGGTTACTCCTGAACCATGGCGTGTTCCGGGCCGAGGGATGCGGCAACGGGAGATACTCTGGGGCAAACTCGCGCCACGCCTTGACCGTTTCGGTCAATGACCGCTTGCGCCTGCTGCCCAGAAAGTGGCGCTGCGCATGCAGGCCGATAAGCAGCGTCACCTCGATGCGGGGCAGCCGGGCAAGCAACTGGTCGAGCCACAACGCGGCACATTCCCGGCGCGGCGGCAAATCGCCGCCCTTCCCGCGTCCGGGGTAGCAGTAACCCATCGGGATGATCGCGATCTGCGATTCATCATAGAACCTATCCTTGTCGAGGCACATCCACTCGCGCAAGCGGTCTCCGCTTGGGTCGTCCCACGGAATGCCCGAAGCGTGCACGCGCGCACCGGGCGCTTGACCCACAACAAGAATTCGAGCCGACTCTCCGGCACGCAACACGGGGCGTGGACCCAACGGCAGATGCTTCTCGCAAGCTCGGCACTCGCGCACCGCGGACAGAAGATCTCCAAGGGAAGGACATTCCGTTTCGCCCATTAGGTTCCGCAATGTTGCAACACACTATCGCATTCTGAATGGCTAGGGTCAAGGCAGGGCAGCGGCTGATGGATAGGTGATATGCGTCCCTTCAACGTGCGCGAACGCAGTCAGCACGTGCGGCTTACGATCTTTCGGCCCAATAATGTCTTCGACCTGAATTCCGCGCACAAGAAGCGCATCGCTAATCATCGACCGATGACAACGCCACGGAACCGCTTCAGCGCACATCAGGACACAACGCTCCTTGCCGGCCAATTGAGCTACCCATTCAACACTCTCGCTAAACTCTGCTGACTGCATGTAATCCGCGTAGCCTCGAAACGATAGATTGCGCCAGCCGGAATTGACGGAATCCTTACGCGTATGGCGCAAGCCCCCAAGGCCCGGAAGATGGGTGTAGCCAATGTGGGCGGCTTGCAATGTTGCAGGGAGCGCGTCTCGATTGAATTGGGGGTTGTGGCGCGACCGTGGCACAGTCCTCACATCGAGTACTCGGGCAACTTCATTGTGCTGCAGCAATTCGACAAATACATCGATGGGGCGATTTGAATGGCCAATGGTGCAGACTAGGGGAATGCTCAAAGTAGTTGTCATCGCCTGTCGACCACGTATCTTATATCACACCGTGATATTGTGCCAGAACGATCGCGACCTCGTTGTTTTTGCGTTGGCGCCCTCGGCAACGATCGCTGAGCCGATTGCGGAAATGGGCAGCCGACGTGATTGTTCACAACATGACTCACCGCCGTTGCGAGAAAGGATCGCGCAGTGATGAAACTGAATATCCTTTCTGACCTGCACCTCAGCGTAGACGCGTTGACAAACCCGGAGAACGATGCCGATGTGGTGATTCTGGCCGGAGACATCGCTCGACCACGAGAGGCTGTTGCTTGGGCGTCGGCGTTCGCCAAACCAGTGCTTTACGTTCCTGGCAACCACGAGTTTTACGGTGGCAGCATTGCCGGTACTGTCGCTGAACTGAAGCGACTCTGTGCCGGGACGAACGTCCGCGTGCTCGACAACGACGAAGTCATTGTCAATGGCGTGCGCTTTCTGGGTACCACGCTGTGGACAGATTTCCAACTCTTCGGCAACGATGAGGAGCAGGCGTTGGCGATGCAAAAAGCGCAGCGATTCATGCGAGATTTCAGCAGGATCCGGATAAGTGACGATTCGGACTCGATATTCAGTCCCGCACATTCGGCGCAACTGTTCAGCGTACACGCTGCCTGGCTCGCCAGCAAACTGGCAGAGCCGCATGCCGAGCCGACCGTGGTGATTACCCACCATGCGCCATCGCGGACAAGCATCCATCCACGGTTTGCGGAGTCACTCATGAATGCATGTTTCGTTTCCGATGCTGAGCGCCTGCTCGACAGCGACCGCGTTCGTCTGTGGATCCATGGGCATACCCATGACAGCTTCGACTACGTGGTGAACGGAACACGGGTGGTGTGCAATCCGCGCGGCTATGCCAAAGACGGGGTGAACGAGAATCCGCAGTTCAATCCCCACTTCCAGATCGAAATCGGCTGATGAACGCAGGCGTCGTCGAGACCGCGGTCCAATCAGGCGATCATGGAGTCCCCAATACCGGTAGGTCGCCTAGAAGCCGGCGAACCGGTCTTTGGCGACGCGTGCTCGCCGACAATCGAGAGATAGTCCATGAACACGGTTTTCCCGGGGTTGCCTGCGCCTGCGGCTGGTTTTGACGCACCCTTGGAAATGCTCGCAGCCTGTCACGAGCGGATCCAGGCCCAATGCTCGACGCTGCAACGACTCGCTGCCCACGTCGCATCGTCTGGGAGCGACGATGCCGCGCGCGCTGCGGCACGCAATGTCATTCGTTATTTCGACAGTGCCGGCAAACATCACCACGAAGATGAGGAACAGGACCTCTTTCCGGCACTGATCGAATCGATGGCCGGTTCCGATCCGGTATGCATAAGGCAACTCGTTGACTCATTGACAAGGGAGCATCGCGAACTCGAACTGTGTTGGCAGGCTGTCCGGGTCTGGCTTGCAGGGATCGAAAAAGGCGACGTGGTCGCGCTTGGGCCGGGCGAAATTGATCGGCTTGTTGATCGGTACGCGCGGCATATCGTGCGCGAAGACGAGGAACTTCTGCCGATGGCGGCGCGGCTGTTGGAGTCCAGTACGTTGGACCGGATCGGCCAGTCGATGTGTCAGCGCCGAGGCGTGCAAGTCGGACCTCAAGTCGGCCAGAAGCGCCTGGAACGCTAACCCTCACTGACTTGCGCGCGGATGCGTCGTCAATCGTCGGTGGAAGCGTGCAACGGTGCAAATCCGGCCAGTCGTCATTGCGCCCGTGCCGATACCGCTGCCGTGAGTTCACCACTCAGCGATTGCAACTCCGTGCGGTGAAGATTCGCCAGTTGTTCCAGACAACGCACCCCTTTCGCTGTCAGCCGCACCTCCACGAAGCGCTTGTCGTTCTCGCTCGTGCGCCGGCTCACCAGGTCAGCCGCTTCGCAGCGGGAAATCAGGGACACGACGCCATGCTGCTTGGCTTGCAACCGTTCCGCAAGCTCCCCCACCGTCGCCCAGTCACGACCAGGAAACCCCTTGATCTGGAGCATCAACGAGTACTGCAATACGGTGATGCCCTTCTTGTGCGTCACGTCCTCGCTGAATCGCAGAAAGCGCCGCAGCTGATAACGAAAGTGGGCCAACTTTTCGTACTCGGTCTTGGTCAGCGTGGATGTTGGCATGGGGCGGCTTTTCTTTGGCTTTTTTATTGTCTCATGACATCAGTAGCGCTCTCCGTGCTGCGGGTAGCAGAGACAATTCCGCCGGAAACGTATTCGCACAGAAACAGTGTTGTTCGATATGCCGACTTTTCATCGCCCTCCGCAAACCCCATCATTGATCCGGGTGCCGGTTGACTCCCTTTGAACTCACGGGCGCACGGCATGCCAGCTCAAACCCCGATTGAGTATGCGTCGGGTCCGGCGTCCCAACATGCACCAGCGTCGGCCGCGACCTATAGCGGAAGCGCGTAGCAGCGGATTCATACGGAGGCCAGCATGCACCTTAGCGTACTTCACGGTTTGCACTTGCCAGAACGCCACAAGCGCGGATCAATGTTGATGCATCCGGACTTCCCTATCGAGCAAATGGTACGCAGCACGGACCCTGGGATGCGCAGCCAGCTGTCGCAGGACGCTTACTCATTGCGTGTCATGCGCTTGTTCCTTTGACGAATGTTGTTGTGCATTTGCACATGGCGTTCAGAGCCACTTGAATGGGATGTCCACTCGTTGCATGAAAACTTCTATCATTGTATTCCTCGACGCATTCCGGCGAGCCGTGCGTTCATCTCTCCGGTTTGGGTGCGTGCCCTTGGGTTGAGTAGTATCAGAATGTGAAGAACACATTTGGCGACGAGACGTTCTGGACCGACACGTTGCAGATGAACAAGATGATCGAGCCGGCGGTGGATCCGCTCACCGCTGCATCGGTCGGGCTGAAAATCGACGCCGCCGCGCTCCCGCCGGTTGTCAAAGGCGTCACAGATGGCAGCATACCGCTTGATGATCCGCAAACGACGCTTGCGTTGTTGAGTCTGAATGCCGTGGTCGGCGTGCAGGGACAAGTCAGCAAGGGAGCCGAGGGCGCGCTGCGGCAGCCAGCGCACCTGGTCGTTGATCGTGTTCGGCCGGCGCGTCTTGAATACGGCGCGAGCCTGGATGTGATCCTGCAGGTGCTTGCCCACCGCCGGCAGGGCGTGGCGAACGGTGATGCCCGCACGCTGCAGATCGTCGGGGTCGCCAATCCCCGACAACTGCAGGAGGTGGGGCGAGTTGATCGCCCCGGCACAGACAATCACCTCGCGCTGGCATCGCGCAAGCCGTGACCTGCCGTCCAGCTGATAGTGGACCCCGGAGACACGAGCGCCCTCGAGCTCGAGTCGCTCGGCGAGCGCGCCCGTGACCACTGCGAGGTTGCTGCGCGAGCTTGCCGGGCGCAGAAAAGCCGTTGCCGCGCTCGACCGGCGCCCGCGGTTCACGGTGAGCTGGAAGTAGCCCGCGCCCTCCTTCTTGTCACCGTTGAAGTCGCGTGCGAGGCACGCCTGCCTGCTCGGCGGCGTCGATGAATGCATCGACAATCACCATGTGCATCGAAGGATCGCTCGCTCGCTGCGGCGGAAATAGGGGAGCACGTCCGCGTAGGACCAGCCATCGTTGCCCAGCGCGCGCCAGTCGTCGTAATCCTCACGTTGGCCGCGGATGTAGACGAGACCATTGATCGAGCTCGAGCCACCCAGCACCTTGCCGCGCGGCCATAGAATCGATCGCCCGCCAACTCCCGCATCAGGCTCGGTGCGGAAGCACCAGTCGACTGCAAAGTTGTGGATCAGCTTGAAGATTCCGCCCGGGATGTGAATCCACGGATTGCGGTCCGGCGGACTGGCCTCCAGGAGCAACACGCGTGCCGCTGGATCGGCGCTTAGGCGATTAGCCAACACACCCCCGGCCGACCCCGCGCCCACGATTACGTAATCCCACGTCTCGTTGCCCAAACAACGTCCCCCTGAAGTGCGCGCCTTGGCCCTGTCGTCCGGAATGTCCAGTGTGAAAGAGCGCCCAAGCATCGTAGGAGCGCGCTCCCCGGACGGTCAATCGGCGAACGCGTCCGCCGCGTCGCCGTTGTCACGTCGTGCCAATTCACCCGCGCCGACCACGAGCCAATGGCGCGCCGAAAGTATCTGCTGCCACCAGCAGATAGAAAGGGCGAAAGCTCTGGTCCCACATCGCAACACTATGCAAAGTGCTGTCCTTCATTGATCACGCCACAAACATCAGGATCGTGCCGAAGTGGCTGGCACTACCCGCCATGACAAACAGATGCCAGATGCCATGCGCATGTCGCCATTCTTCGTCGTAGACATAGAACAGGATGCCACCGGTGTAGAAAACGCCGCCGGCGAGCAGCCAGGCGAAGCCCGCCCACCCGAGGGCGGTGAGCAACGGCAGCGTCACTACGACCGCCATCCATCCCATCAGTACATACAGGACGAGTGAAAGTAACCGGCGCGAACTGCGGGTCCACAATTCCTGCACCACGCCGACGAGGGCCATGCTCCACGCGGCGCCGAACATTGGCCAACCCCAGTCTCCGCGCAGCGTGACCAGCGCAAATGGCGTCCAGGTTCCGGCGATCAACAAATAGATGGCACTGTGATCGAGACGACGGAACAAGGCCTTGGCGCGGCCCCGCAGCGAGTGATAGAGCGTGGAAAATGTATAGAGCAGGATCAGCGTTGCGCTGTAGACACTGAAGCTCACGACTTTCCAGGGATCGCCGAGCTTCGATGCGATGACGATCAGAATCGTAGCGCCCGCCACAGCCAACAAGGCTCCCGCAAAGTGTGTCGCGCTGTTGAATCGTTCACCGTAATGAATCGTGGGTACCTCGCGTCGATGGGGGCGGATGCGAATGGACGGCTGGAAAACGTCGTAGCCGTTTACTGAATTCGTTCAGCCGTTCCAGACGCGCAACCGCGGGTCGAACAGCGAGACCACAGCGCCTACTCCTACGTGCCGGCATTGCCCGGGCGTACGCCGGTGAGCATATACTCAAAAAGATCACGTACCGGACGAATCTCAGCGCCAAAGGGCAACGCCGCTGCGCCGCGAAAGAAGAGTCCCCTGGCGACGTCGCCGCGAAGCGCCGCCGCCAGTTGGGTGTCGATGCAAAATTGACCGATATGTGCAATGCCGTCGCGCAACCCGCACTGTTGAAGACAATCGAAATGCATCGTGCAGCGCAGCTTTTTGCGGGCAGCCGCTTGCAGCTTTGGCAGATGGCGCAGGTAGTTGTCGAGCCAATGCGTGCGCACGGCGCGGGCAGGCAGGCCCGCCACGCTCACGAACTCGACGATGTCCTCGAGTTTGGCGCCGGCAAGGGTAGCCTTGAACAATGGCGCTGCATCACTTTCTTCGGTCACCGCGAAAGCCGTGCCCAGTTGCACCCCTGCCGCGCCCATCGCCAGCAGTTCGACCACGCGCTCATGCGAATTGATTCCGCCCGCGGCAATGAGTGGTATGGCACCGTCGGCAATCCCCTGGGTGCGAAAAAATGCCAGGGTCTCGGGAATCACCCGTTCGAAGTCGAAGCGGGGATCCCGCAGGTCTTCGACACTGGCGGCACCCAGATGGCCTCCGGCATAGCGAGGATGCTCGATGATGATCGCGTCCGGCAACCGGTGCTTGCGCGCCCATTTGCGGACGACGAGCGAGATGCCACGTGCGTCGGACAGAATCGGGATCAGTGCCATATCGGGATGGTCGACGGTGAGATCGGGCAATTCAAGGGGTAACCCGGCACCCATGACGATGGCGTCGGCGCCGCTTGCGCACGCCTGCCGCACGGATTCCTTGAAGGCAGTGACGGCGCGCATCACATTCACGGCCAGCATGCCATTGCCTGCCGCGATGACCTTTGCTGCGGCAATTTCACGATCCAGCGCAACGAGGTTGGCCCGGTCGATGGCGGCCGCGTCGCGGCAGTTCCGCGTCGCGTCCATCAGGTCGGCATGGCTGCGACGCAAGTCGACGCTTGCTATGGTGCCAAGCGCGCCCAGGCGCGCCACATTGCCGGCCAGCCGGTGCGCGGAAATGCCAACGCCCATACCCCCCTGAACGACAGGGAGCAATTTTTTGCCGTTGATGCAAAGCGGCGACAGCGGAGCGGCGGTAAAGGCAACGGGCATGGACATGGGCTCAACCGAATGAAGGTAGCCCCACCTTACCGTTTGCCCACCCCACGGGCCTTGATATGCCTCAAGCTCCCTTGATCCGGATCAAGGAAGGGCGGGGCAGGCAGGCAGAGACTACGTAAAAGGCACCACCAGTGGTGGCTGATACGTGGGTGGCATACAACCTATTGTGCTAAGGAGCGAAACGCGATGCGTGCGTACGGGGCAGCTGAAACGAACGTCGAAGTGGCCGACCTGCCATCCGCCGCCATCAAGCGGGACGGTCGCCGGATGGCGTTCGATTTGGCCAAGATTGCCTCCGCAATGCGGCGAGCGGGCGCCGCGAGCGGGGAATTCGACGGGGTGCAGGCACTCGCGCTGGCACAGGAACTCGGTGCAAAGCTGGCGGTGCGTCTTGCCGGTCGTGTACCCAAGGTCGAGGAACTGCAGGACGCCGTGGAACTTGCCTTGCTTGATGCGGGCTTCATCAAGACAGCGCGGGCGTACATCGTATATCGCGAACAGCATGCCCGACTACGTCACGATCGGAAGACCGTAGTCGACGTGGGTACGTCGATCAACGAATATCTGGATCGCGAAGACTGGCGCGTCAACGCCAACGCCAACCAGGGCTACTCACTTGGCGGATTGATCCTCAACGTGTCGGGCAAGGTGGTCGCCAACTACTGGCTGTCGCACGTGTATGCGGCGGAAATCGGCCACGCGCATCGCGAAGGCGACGTCCATATTCACGACCTCGACATGCTGGCCGGCTACTGCGCCGGATGGTCATTGCGCGTGTTGTTGCACGAAGGCCTGAATGGGGTGCCGGGCAAGGTGGAGGCAGGGCCACCCAAGCACATGTCGAGTGCGGTCGGTCAGATCGTCAACTTTTTGGGAACATTGCAAAACGAGTGGGCGGGTGCACAAGCGTTCAGTTCTTTCGACACCTACATGGCACCCTTCGTACGCCACGACCAGATGGCCTACGCGGACGTGCGCCAATGCATCCAGGAACTGATCTACAACCTCAATGTCCCGTCGCGGTGGGGCACGCAGACGCCATTCACCAACCTGACGTTTGACTGGGTGTGCCCGGAAGACCTGCGCGAGCAGATTCCGGTCATCGCCAGCGAAGAGATGCCCTTTTGTTACGGGGACCTACAGGTGGAGATGGACATGATCAACCGTGCGTACATTGAGGTGATGACCACCGGTGACGCGAAGGGACGCGTGTTCACATTTCCGATCCCGACCTACAACATAACGCCCGAGTTCGATTGGGATCACCCGAATTGCGAATCGCTGTTCGCGATGACCGCCAAGTACGGCCTGCCGTACTTCCAGAATTTCGTGAACTCGGAATTGAAGCCGAACATGATCCGGTCGATGTGCTGCCGCCTGCAACTCGACCTGCGCGAGTTGATGAAGCGCGGCAACGGTCTTTTTGGCTCGGCCGAGCAGACCGGGTCGCTCGGCGTGGTCACGCTCAACTGCGCACGGCTCGGCCATCTGTATCGCGGCGACGAAGCGGCGCTGCTGCACCGCGTCGACGTATTGATGGGTTATGCGCGCGACAGTCTCGAGGTCAAGCGCAAGGTGATCGGACGCTTGCTGGAACAGGGGCTTTTTCCCTACACCAAACGGTATCTCGGTACATTGCGCAACCACTTCTCGACGATCGGCATCAATGGGGTCAACGAAATGGTGCGCAACTGCACCGGCGACACGGATGACCTGACCACACCGGCCGGCCATGCGCTGGCGGTGCGGCTGCTCGATCACATTCGTGCGCGCATCCTCGTGTTTCAGGAGGAGACAGGTCACATGTACAACCTCGAAGCCACGCCGGCGGAGGGGACCACCTACCGGTTTGCCAAGGAAGATCGCAAGCGCTGGCCGGATATTTTGCAGGCCGGTACCACAGCAATGCCGTACTACACCAATTCGTCGCAGTTGCCGGTCGGCTTCACTGACGATCCTTTCGAGGCGCTATCGCTGCAGGAGGAACTGCAGAAGAAATACACAGGCGGCACCGTGCTGCATCTCTACATGAACGAGCGGCTGTCGTCGGCCGCTGCTTGCAAGACACTGGTACGGCGTGCGCTGACCCGATTCGGATTGCCGTACATCACGATCACGCCGACCTTTTCGATCTGCCCGCAGCACGGATACCTTGCCGGTGAGCATGAATTTTGTCCTAGGTGCGACGACGAGAAGCGCGCGGAGAAGTGTGCCGAATTCGTCGCTTGACGTGCCGTTTCCATTGTTCCAGACAGGAGGCAACATGAACACGATGACCGAAAGCCGAGCGACAGCTCTGCCGATAGTGTTGCGCGATGACGAGCGCCAGCGCTGCGAGGTGTGGACTCGCGTGATGGGCTATCACCGGCCGGTGGCGTCGTTCAATATCGGCAAGAAAGGTGAACATGCGCAGCGACAGTTCTTCCGAGAGTCGTCATGCTCGACGTAGATTCGGACACGTTTGGACGGGCGCAGGTGATGCAGGGCGCCGGCGGGGACGGGGTTGGCGCTGACGAATTGCACGTGGGCGGCTTCGTGCCGTTCACCACCACGGACTACCCCGGCGCCCTTGCGGCTGTCGTGTTCTGTCAGGGCTGCCCGTGGCGCTGCGGCTATTGCCACAATCCGCATCTGCTTCCAGCGCGAAGCCGCGACGAGATTGCGTGGCCGATCGTACTCGGGCGGCTGGCGCTGCGACGCGGCCTGCTGGACGCAGTCGTTTTTTCCGGCGGCGAGCCCACGGCGCAAGCCGCATTGTCCGATGCGATGCGCGCCGTGCGCAATCTGGGCTTTGCCGTGGGCTTGCACACCGGTGGAGCCTACCCGCGGCGACTGGAGCAGGTGCTGCCGCTGGTGGATTGGGTGGGCTTCGACATCAAATCGGCGGCCGGGACCTATGCCGTGGTCACGCGCGTGCGTGGGAGCGGGCACGCGGCCCGCGTGAGCCTCGACCTGCTGCAGGGTGCGGGAGTGCCGTTCGAAATCCGGACCACCGTGCATTGCGCGCTTACTCCGCGCGAAAGCCTGCGCCAGGTCGCCCAGGAGCTTGGCGAGCGTGGGATCACGCGCTGGGTATTGCAGCCTTTTCGCCAGACCGGTTGCACGTCTGCAGCGCTGTCCGCTGTCGTATCGCCGGACGCCCATATCGATGCGGCGTTGCTGGCGCAATTGCGCTGCTTTGTGCCGGACACCGTCGTCCGCAACTGAAGCACGTAGTACAGTCCGCCTGCGGCAACGCGCTATCCGCGCCGGCCGCCAAGGCGTTTACTTCAGCAGCTATCCAGATGAGCTATGTGCTCCGCAGCAAAGCATGGTCGACTCGATCACGGCGGCAACGGGTGAACGGGGGGCGTCAAACGGTATAGGTGCGCAGTCGTTCGACCTCGAGGATGTTCACGTTGCGGCCATCGACACTGATGAGGCCGGCCTCCACGAGATCGTGCAGAATGCGCGAAAAATGCTCCGGAGTCACATTGAGGCGCGATGCGACATTGGCCTTCGACGTCGGCAAAGTGACCACAAACGGCACCGCGCTGTCGCCCGGGACTTCCTCCTGTCTCAGGAGGAACCCGATCACGCGCTGCATGCCCGATTGCAGCGAGTATGCTTCGACGTCGCTGATCAGTACATGCAGCTGTCGCGACAATCCTGCGAGCATTCTGCGCGCGAACTGCGGTGTGCGCTCCAGCGCGTCGAATACGGCAGACTTCGACACATGCAACAGCAGCGAATCAGCCAGCGCCTGTGCCATCACGACGTACGGCTTTTCCATGAACATCAGTGCTTCGCCGAACGAACTGCCGGGGCCGAAGATTGCGACGATTTTTTCACTACCATCCGTCGACAGGAATGCGAGCTTGACCTGGCCGAACACGACAAGGTGAAAACCGACGCAGGGATCTCCTCGATTGAAGATGATCTCGCCACGCGGAATATGCAGCTCGATAGTGCCGGCAGCAATCGGCTCAAGCTCCGCCGGCGCGAGCTCCTTGAAGAGCGGCAGGCCTGCCAAGTATGCCTGCGTCTTGATGTGGGTTCGTGACACGAACGAATCCGCAGTGCTAAACCGAGTGGAGCGTAGCACAGTGCCGGATTGGTATGAAATCGGCATCCGGCTGGCCATTTGAGCGCGTGGAGGTCGTCGATCAGGTTGCTCCCCGCCTCATCTCCCAGTCGAGCGATCACCACCCGGTCTCGTGGTCCAGCAGCTCGATTGCCACAATGGTTCGGATGCGCTTGACACGCATCAAGGACTCCAGGGCCGGGCGATCCGACAATGGCGCGATGGACACAATTGCGTGGCAGCAGGCTCCGCACTGGGGGGCATGTGAGTCGTGAGTTGACGCTGGATGTTCGCGGAATGGAGCCTCCCGCGCCGCTGGAGCGTGTACTCCAGACCATTGACGGATTTGCGGCGGGCGACCGGCTGCGGTTGCTGATCGATTGCCGCGCGCAGCCGCTGTACCGGATCCTCGACCGCAACGGCTTTGGGTACCGGGAAGAACCTGGCACGACCTCAATGTTCGAAGTCACGATCTGGCGCAAGGAATAGGCGATGCGACCGTACTGCGCCGTGGCGGACGCCAACACCGACATCGTTCACCATCAACACCACGATCATCAAAGTGAATTGCAATGCCGCCCAGCAGATGCGCATTCGTGCATGCAACGTCTGGTGGTCGACGACGTCGGGGGGTACGTCGATGCCGGCCTGCTTCACCTGTCCCTGTGAGTTGCGAACCGTTGCGACGACCCGAGGGAACCTGTCCCTATCCTTGGGTCCGCGCCTGCCCGATCACCCAGTCCCGGAACGCCATCGCGGCCGGTGACATCGCGCGCAAGGCCGGCTTGGCCCAGGCCAGGTAGTAGCCGCGTCCCGGTAGATACACCCGCGGTTCAATCTGCACCAGCAGCTTCTTCTGCAGTTCGCGCTCGGCGAGACAACGCGGTACCAACGCCACGCCCTGCCCGTCGGCGGCCGCATCGAGCGTCATCATCGCGTGGCTGAAGTAGAGGCCGCGCGCCTGGTCGAGGCCCTGCACGCCCATCGTGGCCCGCCAGTCCGGCCAGAAGTTGATCGTCATTTCGTGCAGCAGGCGCGCCTTGGGCCAATCCACCTTCCTGCCCTTGCCTTTCAGCATCCGCAGGTACGCAGGACTGGCCAGGGCGAGCACTTCCAGCGGATACAGCATGACCGTCTCGGCTTCTGGATACACGCCGGTACCCTCGCGGATCGCGAGATCGAAGGCATCGCGCGAAAGATCGGCCAGCGTGGGCCCGGCTTCGATCCGGACAAAGGATAGGAAATTCAACCGCACGAACCTGGGTATTCCGGGCTCGGCGATGCTGGTCAAGCGGCGAGCGGGCGCCGAAGACCGACTGTCTGCGCGATGCCGAGGCAGCTTTCCGGGCCGATCGCGCCGGCACCACAGCGCCACCGGGCCGAGTGCGGGCGGTAGGCCGCGGCTGGCGCAAGCCGTCCCCACGCCGCGCCCGGGCGGCGCGCGAGCGCGGAGGCCTGACTACCAGGCGAGGCGCTGATCGAAGACGAAGTCCGGTGCGGGTGCGGCGAGGGGGTCCGCGGGGAGCGCATCACGCGCCGCGGCGTGGCTGGCGGCATCGTCCATTGCGGCCCCCAGCGGCGGACCACGGGCCGGCGCGATGGGGGGGGGGCGCAATCGGCTCGCTTAAGGGCGAGGAGGATATCGCGCACCACTGCCGTCGCGGTGATGAAGGCGATGATGCGCATCTCGCCTCCACCATTGGGGCAACGGAGCGGCAACACTTCGTCGATGCGGGCCAGCAGTACGGCCCACGCGTAGCGAGCGGCGCGGCGGTGGGCCGGTTCGTCGGCGGGCGGTGCCTGGTGGGGAGCTGGGGCGACCGCAGCGAGCGGCACCGCCGGCGCGACCGCCGGCACGGCGAGAGCGGTGACCGCGGCGCGCAGCGCCGAGTTCGGCGCCAGCATGCCGAAGTAGCGATGGCGATGAACCCGCGGCGGCGGGATGAGGGCGGCGAGGCGGTCGATGAGTTGCAGCGGGGTCAGGCGCAGTGGGCCGCTGCCGCCGGGGCCGGGCTTGGCGCCGTCGTAGAGCAGGCGTTCGGGATCGAGTGCCCGCAGCCGGTCCAAGGCGAACGGCGGCCGGGTGCAGTAGCGCAGCAGGCGCTCCCGACCGGCGTGGTCGTTGGCCTCGATGCGCACCGACGCGTCGACGGAGTGCAGATGCGGATTGAGTGCCGAGCCGAAGCGGTGGATGAACGCCACCGCCCCGAGGCGCGCGGTGGGACCCGCACCCGCACTGCGCGCGCGCAGGGTCTGCTCCACCGCGCGCTTAGAACAGGCGCATCGCCGCGCCTTGGAGCGCGGGGTCGCGCTGCAGGAAGTAGCGCAGTCGCTTCGGCACCGCCAGCACCCACTGTCGCAGCGGCAGGCGCGGGAAGACGTGATCGGTCAGATGCGCTGCGGTCTCGACCATGCGCCGGGTGTTGCACGACGGGCACACCCCGCGCCCCTTGCAGGAGAAGGCGATCAGGTAGTCGTGCCCGCACTCCCCACAACGGGCGCGGGCGAAGCCATGAGCGAGGATGCCGCATTCCAGATAGCGGCGGAACTCGCGCTCGACGTGGGCCGGCACCGGATCGCCATCGACGGCGCTGTCGCGCGTCAGCGCCAGCCAGGTCGCGAAGTGGGTCTGCACGGTGCGATAGAGCAGCGTGCCCTCGGGCCGCCGGCGGCGGTACGGCATCGGGCCGTTCGCGGTGGCCTGTGGCACCGCCGTCATGTGCATCGGCCAATGCCAGGCGGACGGCTTGCGCGGCCATCACGTTGTAAGCGGGGCCCGCGCCGGGCTTGGCGAACGGCACCATGCCCACGCCGGCCACGATCACCGGGTGTTGGAGCGTCGATATGACAGCACTCGGCATGGGCGAAACCTGCTTTATGTGTTGGCCGCGGGCGCGACCTTGGCGTCGTGCTGGCCGCTGCGCGCGAGCGCGGCCGCCACGAAGCCGCTGGCTTTCATTTCCTCGACGAACGCGCGCAGGGATTGCGCGGCGCGCAGCGTGCCGGAAGGGGCAAGCTGATGGACGATGTTGGCGAAAGCGGTATCGGGAACGGGAAATCCTCGCGCATTAGGTACACGAATGCCAACCGCGTCGCCGCGCTACACCCGCAGCCACCCCAATGGATGATGCGCGATCGCGATACCGATCATGGTTGCGTAGATGGCAAGCGCCGCGATGAAACACGCGATGCGTGCGCGCCTCGTCGCGGCGCGCTTCAGCGCATAGCTGCCGAGCACCACGTACACCACGACCAGTGCGAGCTTGAGCGTCAGCCAGTGATTGGCGAACATGGCGCCGGGCAGGATCAAGACCAGCATCAATGCGGCGGTAAGCAACACAGTGTCGATGCCGTAGCTCACGTAACGGACAACGCCGGCCATCGCCCAGCGTTGCCGGCCGGCGTGCACCAGCACTCCCCGGGTCATGAACAGCACACCGCTCGCGACAACTGCGATGACATGCACGGCCTTGATCTGCGCGTAAAACGCCAGCATGGACCTACTCCACATTGCCATTCGTGGAACATACCTTCATGTTCGGCGTCGAAGCACTCGCGTGCCCTGACCGAGGTCAAGCCGGGCTCAACTTCGCAGGATGGGCGCCGCGAGTACTTCCAGGTGGTCGAAGTCCACGAGCTCGACTTCCCGCCGCTCGACGACGATCAGGTTGTCGCCCTGGAACCGCTTCCACACGCGGCTCACCGTTTCCGGGGCAAGGCGCAGGTAGTTGCCGATGTCGGTGCGCGCCATGGTCAGCTGGAACCGGTGCGGTGAAAAGCCGCGCGACGCCAGCCGTTGCGAAAGCCCCAGCAGGAAATGGGCCGGCTCATCGCCGACCGACGGACAGGTCTAGATGACGCGCGAGAACTTCAGCGGCACGCCGGGATTGTCGAAGTAGCGATCGAAGCACATCGCGATATTACGCAACAATAGCCGCCCCTGCGAGGTCGCCCGGATGCAATCGGCATCCATCTAAACCAGTCCGTCATCGAGTAACGGCTGCAGGCGGACGAGCGCATCGCGGAAGTACGTTGCAAAGTTGATGCCATAGCGACGCTCGAGCGCCGACGCGGGGACCTCGGCCTGGCACATCAGATGCTGGATCAGGTCCGCGCGCAACTGGTCGTCCTCACTCATCTGCATGCCGCGAAACACCGGCAGGCGGCCCTCGTCAATCGCAGTCTGCCACGTCGGCAGGTCACGTGGATTCTGGCTGAACGTGGCGCCGATGTGGCTGATCGCGCTGACCCCGACCCCGATGAGATCACTGTCGGCATGCGTCGTATAACCCATGAAGTTGCGATGCAGTGTCCCGTTCGCCTGCGCCAATGCGAGATCATCATCCGGCAGCGCGAAGTGGTCCATGCCGACATAGAGGTAGCCTGCGGCCGAGAGCTTGTCGATCGCCACCTGCAGCAGTGCGATCTTGCAGTCGGGCGTGGGCAGTTGAGTCGCATCGATTCTCTGCTGTGCCTTGAAGAACTCCGAAAGGTGGGCGTAGCTGTAGATCGCGAGGCGGTCCGGCCGCGCTGCAATCACAGTGTCGAGCGTCTTCGCGAATCCTTCCGGCGTCTGCATCGGCAGGCCGTAGATCAGATCCACGTTGACGGAACGAAAGTGGTAGCGGCGGCACGCCTCGATGATTGCAAGCGTCTCCTCCACCGTCTGCAGCCGGTTCACCGCCGCCTGGACCGCCGGGTCGAAATCCTGCACGCCAAGGCTTGCCCTGTTGAACCCGCTCGTCGCGTATTCGGCGACATCGCTGGGCGACATCGAGCGTGGATCGAGCTCGATTGAAAGTTCGCGGTCGCACCGTTTCGCGAAGCGGAAGTGATGTCGCAATGTATCCACCACCTCGCGCAGCTGCAGCGGCGACAGGAAATTCGGGGTACCGCCGCCGAAGTGGATCTGGACCACCTCGCGATCGCGGTCGAACATCGCCGCCGTCATTGCAATCTCGCGATAGAGGCGCGCAAGATAGATGGCAGCCTGCGCCTTGTCGCGGGTGATGATGCGATTGCAGCCGCAATAAAAGCAGGGACTCAAGCAGTACGGAACGTGCACGTAGATCGACAGCAGGCGCGGGATCGGATCCCCGTTGCTTTCGTCGACGGCGTTGCGGAGCGCCCGCTCACCGAAGTCCGGCTTGAAATGCGGCGCCGTCGGATAGGACGTGTATCGCGGGCCTGGCCGGTCGTAGCGTCGGAGTAGCGCGGCATCCAGGGAAGAATTGGTACGCATCGGCAGAAGCCTGACGCGTCCAGTAACTGGCTGCCATGATGTAGATCAACCAGACCCGACATGCCGCGGCGAGCGGCTGAATTCCCCATCGCGTTCGTTGATGCCGCAGACCACCGTGACGCGGTGCTCCTTCGCCGCCTCGCGAAGCGGCGCGAGTCCGTCGGCCTCCAGATCGATGGCGTTGTCCAGGAGCGTCTGGTGCAGCCGTTCCGAGAGCGCCATGTCGCCCCCGGGACGCAATCGCCGTATCCACGCCGGATATCCCGGTATGGATGCTTCGGGAAAGATGATCAGGCGTGCTCCCGCACCCGCGGTCTCCGCCACTGCATTCACCGCCATGCGCAGGCATTCGGCGCGGTCGAGGAACGCCGGTGCCCTTTGCACGATGGCGATGCGCGAATCGGGCGCGCTCATACTTGCGCAGCGTCACCTGACCGTTTTGGAGTTCCGAAGGAAAGAATAGGAAATTCAACCGCCCGAACCCGGGTATCTCGGATTTGATGATGCTGCGGGCCGGCAGCAGCGCCCAGGCATAGTGAGCGGCGCGACGGTGGGCCGGTCGCAAGATTGACCGCGTAAGCTGGCGCCGATGCCGATCGACCATCCCCGGATGGACTCCGGATCGAAGGGCTTGCGCTGCACGGTGGGCGTGGACGGCAGTACGCGAATCTGTCCCTGGACATTCGCACGCAGGCGGGCGACCCCTTGGTCTTCTGGGCCAACTCGGCGCGCAGCTGGTCGGCCTGCCGCATCAGAGCCTCGGCCTGCGCGTACTTCTGCTTGCGGTAGGCCTCGCGCGATTGATTCGATAGTCCGGGTCGGACTTGAGCTTGTCCCGCTGTCACTGGCGTTTGCGGGCGCGCTGGCAATCGGGAGAAGAGCAGAAGGCTTGGTCAGGAGCCTGCGGACGGGGTTCGAAGGGCTGGCCACAGCACGCGCAGCGTTTGGTCATCATCGGGGTCTCCATGCAAAGTCCGTATGGAGACCGCCACTGACCATGGCGATGGACGGGAAGCTGCTGCTCTACGAGTCGGTGTTCAAAGAGCGGCTCGGTTCAACGCGGTTGCCAGGGCAGATCGCAACCGATCCACGATGGCAGGCAGGGGCTCGGGGGGACGCTCGTTCTTCTTGAGAAACGCCAGCCACAGCGACTGCCGCGAGGAATCGTGTGCAAACTCGTCCGTCAGCCCAATCGGCACTGCATCGGGCACGGACATGTCGCGCCGCTCGAATGTGGCTTTGATCGCTTGGGCCAGCAAATCGGTGTCCAGGGTTTCTCGTTCCAGCAGCACCGACAGATCGAAGTAGTCCTTCAGGCGGCTGTTGGTCATGCCCAGCAGGGCGATGGCGTGGAGTTTCTCCGCGATGACCGTGTACGTTGGGTAGGCCCGCAACTTGGGTGCGGGTAGATCATCCAGCAGGACCGGATAGACCGAATCCACCGGCGCAGGTGTGACGGCATCGCCGAAGCCGACATCGATCTGCGTCTTGCAGCGCGCCTTGGCCAGTTCGCCCGCGATGATCACGCGGACGCCGCCGTAGCCGGCTTCCTTGCGGATTTCCTCGACCGTGACCGAGGCGGGGTCAAATGCAATGCCGTCGTCAACAGCCACGGCGGCGATGTCACGGAAGGTTTCGGCGACCGAAGCCAGATCGCTCGCGCCGAAGCCGAGCAGATCCGCGTCGCGCGTGGCCCGGTGTGGCATGTCGTACCAGAGCGTGAACAGCAGCGCGCCCTTGAGCAGAAAACGATCGGCGTGCTTCGATTGGGTCAGACGGTAGAGGATGCGTTCCAGCGCAAAGCGCACCAGCACCTGATTGAAATCGGCGCCCTGCGCCTTGGCGACGTTGAGCAGGCGCGCACGGACGGACGCGGCGACGTTGGGATTGGCGGGGTTCATCCGATGCTCTCCAGGTAGGGCCGGATCACGTTAGCGACGCGGCAGACCTTGGCGAAGCGCCAGATGTCATCGACCGATGCCTTGTTGCGGACCCGGGCGTCCTTCAGGGCCTCCAGCGCCACGTCCAGGCCGATCTTGTTGCGGTGCTTGAAGCAGTCCGCCACGGTCTTGGCCACGCCGTATACCCGGAGCTTGACGCCATCGCGTTCAACTTCCTCGACGCCTGCGGTGTAGGCTTCGCCGGTGAATTGCACCATCTTGATCGGCGGATAGTCGAACCGTGGGGCATGGCTGCCGCGCGGCATGGCGATCCAGACCTGACGCGGCAGTTGGGTGGTCAGCTCGTGGAACTGCAGCGCCGTGAGCAGGCAGAACACGGCTTGCGGTACCTTGGTGGCGACGGTCACGAGACTTTCATGCTCGGACCCCTGGGATTCCGGCAGGCGGTACAGGCCACGCCCAATCCGCTCCAGCAGACCGGCTGCGGTCAGGCGCGTCAGCACGACCCGGGGCGCATCGATGGCGTCCAGATCGCTGGCGCGCAGCAGACCCTTCTGGCTGGCCAGACCGAGGACGCGCTGTGTATGGGTGTCGGAGAGCATGGCTGGAGTATGTTCCGTTTATTCGTCGAATGCAATAGTTAGACGAAATATAGGAACGCCATCAGCGACGCAGCCGGGCTCGCCGCCCGACGCCCGGGGCTGCCGCCAGACCCGCTCATCGCAGGGCGGTGATGCGCGGGATGCGTGCGGTACGGCTCGCATCAAACGGATTGCGGACGCGGGTTTGATTGAGCAATACGGAATCGAACTGGCGATTGGTCCTGGCGGTGCGACATGACGTCGTGACAATGCCGGTCTGTTACGATTCACCACATTAACGTGGCTGAATGACCTTGCCCCTGTTGTCCGCAATGCAGACTTCCTTTGTTGCTGCTGGGCCGCGATCCAGCGTTGCTCGAACGTCATCGGGCTGACGTAGCCCAGCGTCGAGTGCAATCTTTTGTGGTTGTAGAAATTGAGCCAGTCCATCACCTCGTCCATGGCCTCGCGTCGCGTGGCAAACCGCCTTCCGTACGGCCTGCCGACCTTTAGACCCGAGTTTGACACTTACGAGGCACATTTTCAGGTGACCCCGCGCCAGG